>Ga0182792_1000082_pt1 | contig 90539 bp, 73 predicted proteins | sample Passage237B_FD_130497 | JGI IMG/M metagenome (GOLD analysis project Ga0182792, IMG submission 130497) | Cellulose adapted compost microbial communities from Newby Island Compost Facility, Milpitas, CA, USA - Passage2 37B (version 2) (version 2) ...
CAGTAGCCGCTGGGGTTCTTGTACAGGTACCCCAGGTGGTAGTACTCGGGGGGGAAAAAAAAAAAAACACAATGGGGGGGGCGGGGGGGGGGGGGCGGCGGGGGGGGGGCGCTCCCCAGCGGCGGGGCCCCCCGCCGGCACCGGTGAGCGGGCCGGCCTCGACCCGCTCGCGCAGGCGGCCGAGCCGGTCGAGGCCGACGCGGACCCGGCGGCGGTCGCTCGTGCCCTCCAGGAGCACCGCCGAGCGCTCCAGCAGGTGCATCGTGGTGGGACCGGTCAGCCAGTCGAGGAGGTCGCGGGCCGCCTGCGGGTGGGCGGGGAACAGCTCCTCGACGGTGTCGGGGAAGTCGGGGCGCAGCGGGCTGTTCGTCAGCAGCAGCACCAGGTGGCCGGTGGCGGCGCGGTGGTGCTCGGGGACGACGACCGTCGCCAGCGCGTCGTGCCACTCGTCCAGGAACAGCACCAGGTCGTCCACGCCGTGCACCGCGTCGTGCAGCCAGCGGTGCCCGAGGTGGGCCGGCCGCGGCGGGGCGCAGAGCAGCCGGCGCCACTCGGCCCGCAGGAACTCGCGCACCGAGGTGACCTGGTAGGTCGGCCAGGTGGTCCAGCCGGCCCAGGCCAGCTTCGACCAGACGAGGCGGCGGTCGAGCGGGAGCTGCTGGTCGGCGGCGAGGCGCAGCACGCGCGGGGTGATGCGCCGGAGGTCGTCGGGGCCGCCCCAGGTGGTGCCGACCTTCAGCACGAAGCGGGCGACCAGGTCCGGTGCCAGCTCGGGGACCGGGCCGGCGAGGGCCCGGAGGTCCGCCTCGGTGACCGACGCGCCGACGCAGGGCATCGTCGGGTCGAAGCGGATCGGCTCGAACGCGGCGTCGAGGCGGCGGGCCGCGACCTCGAAGGCCTCGGCGGGTGAGCGTGGGGTGGCGGCGAAGGAGGCGGGCATCGTGATCGGGGACGAGGGATCGGAAGGCAGGTGCAACCTACCTCGCGCGCCGGGTGCCACCGGGCCGCGGCGGCGGGTCGAGCCCGTCCGTTTCGACCGGTTCTCGCGCCCGACTTCACCGGCGCGCGACCGGCCCGTCACCCGGTGTTGGGGTGTAAGACTCGTCACGGCCGCCGTCGCCTCCTACTGTGGCCGGGCCCGCACCGTCCGAATCCCGAGGAACTCCCCGCATGGCCAGTGTCACCTTCGACGCCGTGTACAAGCGCTACGACCAGGTCGAAGCCGTCTCGGAGCTCGACCTCGAGATCCGAGACGGCGAGTTCATGGTCCTGCTCGGCCCCTCCGGTTGCGGCAAGACGACCGCGCTGCGGATGATCGCCGGGCTCGAGGACATCTCCGAGGGGGAGCTGCGGATCGCGGGCGAGGTCGTCAACGACGTCGACCCGGCCCGCCGCAACATCTCGATGGTGTTCCAGAGCTACGCGCTCTACCCGCACATGACCGTGCGCCGCAACATCGAGTCGCCGCTGCGCAACCGGCCCATCCAGACCGACGACGGGGTGCGCAAGCTCAACGCGGCCGAGCGCACCGCCGCGGTGGAGGAGGCGGCCGAGGCCCTGGCGCTCACCCCCTACCTCGACCGCAAGCCCGGCGCCCTCTCCGGCGGCCAGCGCCAGCGCGTCGCCCTCGCCCGGGCCTTCGTCGGCCGCCCGCTCGTCTACCTCATGGACGAGCCGCTCTCGAACCTCGACGCCAAGCTCCGGGCCCAGACCCGCGTCGAGCTGGTCGAGCTGCACCGCCGGGTCGGCACCACCATCGTCTACGTGACCCACGACCAGGTCGAGGCCATGACGATGGCCGACCGGGTGGCCGTCATGTCCATGGGCCGCCTCCAGCAGGTGGGCACGCCCGCCGAGGTGTACGACAAGCCCCGCAACACCTTCGTGGCCCAGTTCATCGGCACCCCGCCCATGAACTGCGTGCCGAGCACCGTCGGCGAGAGCGGCACCGCCACCCTGGGCGGCGGCTCGCTGCGCGTCGGTGACGGCCAGCAGCCCCCCGCGGCCGGCACCGAGGTCATCCTCGGCGTGCGGCCCGAGCACCTGCGGATCGAGGCGAACGGCCCGGTCCGGGCCAAGGTCCGGGCGGTGGAGTGGCTGGGCCACGAGACGCTCGTGACCCTCGACGCCGGCGACGCCGAGCTGATCGCCCGCCTCGCCCACGCCCCCGACGTGGCCGTCGGCGACGAGGTCGGCCTCGACGCCGACCCGCAGCGGCTCCACCTGTTCGACGCCGCCACCGCCGAGCGCCTGCCATGACGACGGCCACCGTCGACCTCGGCCAGGGGACCGACCCCGTCAAGGAGCGGCGGCGCCGCCGCATCGGCGACGCCGCGGTCGCCTACCTGCTCCTGCTCCCCTCCGGCCTCGTCTTCGCGTTCTTCTTCATCGAGCCGTTCTTCCGCCTCCTCGGCTGGGGCACCTACGAGCCGATCAAGGGCGGCGTGGAGTACCGCGACGCCGGCCTCGACCGCTACAGGGACGTGCTCACCGGCGACGACTTCTGGCAGGGCGTCTGGCACAGCGTCCAGTTCGTGCTGCTCACGGTGCCCATCGGCCTGGTGCTCGGCGTGCTGCTCGCGGTGGCCGCCCACCGCCGGCTCAAGGGCATCAAGATCTTCCAGCTCATCTTCTCCTCCACCCTCGCCAGCTCGGTGGCGGTGGCGTCGGTGCTGTTCTTCTTCATCCTCAACCCGGTGATCGGCGTCTTCCACGGCAACGACAGCGGGATCGACATCCTCGGCTGGCACACCCAGCCCCAGTACTGGGTGCAGCAGCCCGACCACGCCATGTGGGCCGCGGCGCTGCCGTCCATCTGGCAGAACCTCGGCCTCGCGTTCGTGATCGTGCTCGCCGGGCTCCAGGCGATCCCCGACGAGGTCATGGAGGCCGCCGCCCTCGACGGCTACGGGCCGGTGCGGCGGTTCTTCCGCATCACGCTGCCGCTCCTGTCGCCGGTCCTGCTGTTCCTCGTCATGGTCCTCGTGGTCTTCGGCTTCCAGGCCTTCGCCCAGATCGAGATCGTCACCTCCGGCGGCCCCGCCGGCGCCACCGAGACGCTCGTGTTCAAGATCTTCCAGGAACGCCAGGACCTGCCCGCCGCGGCGGTCATGTCGATCGGCATGTTCATCATCACGCTGGTGGTGAGCGGCCTCCAGTTCGCCCTGCTCAACCGGAGGGTCCACTATGGCGACGAGTGAGCCGAACGAGACCACCGAGGTGCTCGACGCCATCGGCTCCGCCGAGCTGAGCAGCGACCTGGAGCCCGCCCCGGTCCGCACCGGCGGGCCCAGCCTCGCCTGGCGCCGCAACCTCGGCATCGCCTTCCAGTACGCCTGGCTGCTCGTGCTGGCGCTCGTGATCCTGACGCCGTTGCTGCTGACGGTGCGCCAGGCCCTGTCGCCGCCCTTCCGCTGGGTCAACGAGGGCGCCCCCTGGCACCCGGCCAACATCGCCTGGAAGGACCGCACCTTCTGGAGCGGCGGCGCCGCGTCGCTCGTCGGCCGGCTGATCGTGGTGACCTTCCTGTTCGCCTGGATCCAGAAGGCCTACAGCGGCGTCTCCACCCGCCGGTGGCTGAGCGAGCACCGCAGCGCCGCCGCCCTCGGCGTCGGCGGCGGCCTCCTGGCCACCGCGCTGCTCAGCACCCCGGTGTTCGGGTCCTTCCACGCCGCCGACGGCCGCACCCTCGGCCTGTTCGCGCTCGCGGTGGCCGTCGTGGCCGTCATCGAGGGGGCCGCCCTGTGGCTGGTCGGCCGCCGCCCCGTCGGCGCCGCGCTCGCCGGGATCGCCACGGCGGTCACCGTCGTCGGCATCACCCTCGTCGCCTACGGCCCGGTCGTCTGGACCCAGTCGTGGGCCGCCAACGACCTCGGCGGCGGCATGTACCGCAGCTTCGTCATGGCGGTGCTCATCACCGTGGCGCAGGTGCTCACCTCGATCCTGGCCGCCTACGCGTTCGTGTACCTGGAGTTCCCGCTCAAGCGGCTGATCTTCGCGGTCTTCATGGCCACCCTGCTGCTGCCGCTCGAGGTCACCCTCGCCGCGAACATCACCACCATCCAGCGCATGGACTGGTTCAACAGCTACCAGGGCCTGGTGCTGCCCTTCGCCGCCAACGCCATCGGCATCTTCCTGATCCACCAGGGGTTCCGGGGGCTGCCGAAGGACCTGCGCGACGCCGCCCGCCTCGACGGCTACGGCCACCTGGGCTTCCTGTTCCGGGTGGCGGTGCCGCTCACCCGACCGGTGATCGCCGCCTTCACCGTGATCTCGGCGCTCCAGGCCTGGAACCAGTACCTGTGGCCCCGCTCGGTCATCAACGACCCCACCTTCGCCACGCTCCAGCTCCAGCTGCGCGCCGTGGCCACCGCGGACCCGTCCACCGCGAACGTCGCCGTGGCCGCGGCCCTCGTGGCCGCCGTGCCCGTGCTCATCCTGCTCATCGCCTTCCAGCGCCAGATCGTCCGTGGCCTCACCGCCGGAGCGGTGAAGTGACCTCTCGAGGAGAGATCTCCATGTCGCCAACCTCCGCCCGCCGAACCCGCCGCGCCCGTCGCGCCCGTCGCGGCCCCGCCGTGGTGGCCGCCGCCCTGGCCGTCACCGCGTCGCTGCTGGCCGCCTGCTCGCCGCCCCCCGCCACCGGCATCGCCGGCGCCGGGCGCGAGGGCTCGGGGGCCTCCGAGCTGCCCGAGTGCCCGCTCGATGCGCTCGACCAGGTGGACGGCAAGATCAAGGTCCAGCTCTGGTACGGCGGCATCGTGATGCCGACCTCCGGCGTGCTGCTCGACCTCGTGGAGAAGTTCAACGCCTCCCAGGACAAGATCGAGGTGGTGCCGGCGGACCAGGGCGTCGACTACGACGAGACCCTGCGGGCCTTCGACAAGGTCGTCTCCACCCCGGCCAAGCTGCCCAACATCATCTACCTGGAGGACATCCAGCTCGGGAAGATGATCGACTCCAACGCGGTGCTGCCCGCCGAGTCGTGCATGCTCGCCTCCGGCTACGACAAGCGCCAGATCCTGGCGTCGGCCCGGGCCGGCTTCTCCGCCGACGGCGTCCTCTACCCCGGCTACATGAACGTCTCGTCGCCGGTCATCTACTACAACAAGGTCCACTTCGAGAAGGCCGGCCTCGACCCCGACGTGGCGCCGAAGACCCTCGACGAGGTGGCCGAGTTCTCCCGCAAGATCAAGGACGCCGGGGTGGCCCCCAAGCCGTTCGCGTTCAAGGCCGACCAGTGGTTCGTGAACACCTGGCTGGCCGGCGCCGGCTACGACGTGTTCGACAACCAGAACGGTCGGCTCAAGGCCGCCACCAAGGCGAACCTCACCGGCGACGTGCCCGTCGGCCTCCTGGAGGAGCTGAAGGCGATCAACGACGAGGGGCTCATGAACCCCTTCCCGGTCACCGCCGGCAACATCGACCACTACCTGGCGCTCGTCACCGGTCAGAGCTCGATGGTGCTGGAGACCTCCACCGCGTCGAGCACCATCGCCTCGGTGCTCGGCGGTGACATCGACGCCTCCGACGCCAGCGAGGCCGGCATCGACATCGGCGGCTTCGACCTCGACAAGATCGGCGTGGTCCCGGCATCCGGCCAGTTCCCCGGCCTCTCGCTGCCCGGCCAGATCTACGCCTCCGGCGGCGCCTTCTACATGCTGAACGGCGGCGGCACCGGCGGCGAGGCCGGCAAGGCCCGCATGGCCGCCTCGTGGAAGTTCCTGGAGTTCATGCTCCGGCCGGAGAACGCCAAGGAGTGGTACGTCACCGGCGGCTACCTCCCGGTGGTCAAGAAGGTGGCTGAGGATCCCGACGCCCAGGCGTTCGGCCGCACCACCCTCCAGGGCATCCTGATCCGGCCGTCGCTGGAGCAGATGCAGGGGGCCGATCCCGATCGGGTGAGCCCGCTCATCGGCCCGTTCCACGACTACCAGCAGGACCTCCAGGCGGCGATGGAGGCGGTGCTGCTCAACGGCGCCGACCCGGCGCGCGCCCTCGCCAAGGCCGAGCAGCAGGTCAACGGTGCCCTCTCCCGCTACGCCGGCGATTGAGCTGGCTGCGCCGCCGACGAGCCCGCCGCCGCGGCGGCGAACCCATCCCTCGGCCTCGCCGGGGGATGGGCGATGATGGGCCGATGCGCGTCATCGCCGTCACCGGCCTGAAGGGCGGCGTGGGCAAGACGTCCACGGCGGTCAACCTGGCGGCCCTCTCGGCCGACGCGGGCTACCGGACGGTGCTCTGGGACCTCGACCCCCAGGGCGCCGCGACCCACTGCCTGGCCGCGAAGCCGAAGCTGAAGGGCGGCGGCAGCCGCCTGATCGGCGGCGCGCGCGGCGGCCTCGACCGGGTGCTGAAGGACACCGGGGTCGACGGGCTCCGGCTCGTGCCCGCGGATGCCAGCGTGCGCGAGTTCGAGCGGGCCCTCGCCACCTCGGGCAAGCCCACCAAGCCGCTCCGCAAGCTGCTGGCCGGCCTGCGCGACGGCACCGACGTGGTGGTGCTCGACTGCCCGCCCGGGCTCGGCTCGCTGCTGGAGGCGGTGGCCGGGGTGGCCGACGTGCTGCTCGTGCCGGTTCAGCCCGAGCCGCTCGCGGTCCGGGCCCTCGACCGGTACCTGGAGTTCCTGACCGAGACGAAGGCCGCCGGCCACAGCCTCGTGGCGCCCTTCATCTCGATGATCGACCGCCGCAAGCCGGTCCACCGCCGCACGGAGCTGGCGATCCGCCGCCGGGGCGGCTTCCTCGGCGCCGCGGTGCCCGAGAGCTCCGCGGTGGCCCGGCTGCCCGAGGAGCAGGTGCCGCTGGTGCGCACCGCGCCCCGCAGCCTGGCCGCGGCCGAGTACCGCAAGCTCTGGGCCGAGACCACCGAGCGCGCCGGGCTCTGAGCCCGGCCGCCCGGCGTGCTCAGACGTCGGTGCTGAGGCCGTCGACCACCGCCTGGACGAGGTGCGCGGGCAGCAGCACGTCCAGGTCGCCGAGCAGCTCGCCGATCGAGCGGAGCCGGGCGAACTGCCAGCGGGCGAAGGACCCGTCGTCGAACCAGTCGGCCGGGCGGATCAGGTCGCCGTCGGGCGGGTGGGCGTCGAGGGGCGGCTCGGTCCAGCTCTCGCGCACCATCGCCCACGACGTGGTGGCCGTGTAGGTCTCGACGGCGGCGCGCAGCTCGGTGGGCGTGCGGGCGTCCGGCACCAGCTCGCGCAGCGGGTGGGCGTCGAGCAGGTCGTCCACGCCGAGGGAGCGGCTGGCGACCAGCACCGCGGCGAGGATGTTGTCGAGCCAGCAGCAGTCGAGCCAGTAGGACACCTCGACCGGCGGCTTCGGGGTGGACAGGCCGAGCGACCGGCCGAGCACGTCGAGGGTGGACGGGAACGGCGCCGGCCGGCGCCGTTCGTCACCGGCGTAGCCGGAGAGGGCGACCACCAGGCCGTCGCGGGTGACCAGCGTGGTCCAGCGGCGGTCCGGCACGGCCAGATCGGGCTGCTGCCGGCCACCGGCGTGCTTCGGGTCGGGGGTGTCGGGCGCCAGGATCGACAGGCCGACGGCCTCGACGTGGGGCGGCGCCACCCACCCGACGAGGCAGGCGTGCGGATCGTCGAGATCGGCAGGGATGGGCCACTGCCAGGCCTCGACGACGCCGTGGAGGGCCGTGACCACGATCACGACGTCGGCAGGTCGGACGATCAGGTCGCCGTGGGTGCGGCTGACCAGCTCGTGGAGTTCGGATTCGGGAACGGACATGGTGGCGACCTCGGTCGGTCGGCGGATTGTCGTCGTCTGTCCGAGGAGACGCGAGCCTCGGGACCATCATGCCCCAGGGGGCTGACAACGGGGGACAGGTCAGAGGCCGGCGACCGCCGGTCGCACCTCCAGAGCAGCGTCGAGTCGTCGCCGAGGCGGCGCGGCGGGTGCCTCGCCCAGTTCGGCGGGTTCCAGGTGGTCGATGGCGCGCAGGGCCGCGGCGGCGCGGCGCGCGGCGAGCACCCGCGCCAGGCGGGCGTCGCTCGGGGCGTTGGCGTGCAGCGCCTCGTTCAGCAGGTCGCCGCTGTCGGCGATCACGCCCCGGCGGCGGGCCCGCCCGAGCAGCGCCGTCCAGGGGCTGGCCGGCGCGGTGTCGCCGTAGATGCGGAACGTGTCGAGGTGGCGGTGCTCGCCCCAGCGGGCGCGGTGCGCCCCGGCGTGGCCCGGCAGCGGGCGCCGCCCGAGCGTGGCCGCCGGGTCCTCGACCAGCACCAGCCCCAGCCGCACGTCGTGGCGGGCCGCCCGACGGGCCAGGTACGGCAGGTCGAACACCGAGCCGTTCCAGGTGGCGATCACGCCGGGGGCGAGGCTGCGCAGGCGCGCCTCGAGGTCGACGAGCATCTGCCGTTCGTCGCCGCGGTGGACCTCATCGAAGCCCACCGCGGAGAGCGCGATCGCCCGGATGGGCGCGAGGTCGGGATCGACGACGCCCGCGCCGGTGTCGATCTCGATGTCGAGCCCGTAGCTGATGAAGGGAAGCGTCCCCACGTCGTCCTCCGAAACCGATGGCGTGGTTCCGGCACGAGGCTAGGGAACGGCCGCGCGGGGGTGGTGGATGCTCGCGGCGCGCGCGTGGCGGACCCGCCGGCGGCGGGCTCGGCGGGCGGACCCTGGTGGCAGCGCACGTACGCCCCGGTCGGAGTCAAGCGCTCAGCGCTCTTCCTTGAAGATCACGTGCTGGCGGATCTTCGGGTCATACTTCTTGATCTCGATGCGCTCGCGGGTGTTCGTCTTGTTCTTCCGCGTCACGTAGGTGTAGCCCGTGCCGGCGGTCGACTTCAGCTTGATGATCGGTCGCTTGTCGCTCTTAGCCATCGTTCTCCCCCGGCAGGTGGTGGCGTGCACGAGCACCCGGGGCCGTGTTCGTGCGGACGTGCCATCGTAGGGTCGCCAACGGCGCCGCCCCAACTCGGTCCGGTGGGCGCCGCCGACGACCGGGGAGCCAAGATCCCATGATGGCCAGCACCGCAACGCGACACCTCCACCGGACGAGCCGGGACGAGCCCCGGCCGCCGTCGGGGGCCGGGCGCCGGGCGCTCGTGGCCCTCGTGCTGCTGGTCGGGGTCGTGGTCGGCGCGGCGTCCGCGGCGTCGGCCCACGCCGGGCTGTCCTCGTCGAACCCCGCCGGCGGCTCGGTGGTGGCCGAGGCGCCGAAGGAGGTGGTGCTCACCTTCACCGAGGCCGTGTCGGTCCAGCCCGACGGCATCCGGGTGCTCGACGCCGAGGGCCGCCGGGTGGACGCCGGCCTGGCGACGGCCGACGGCGCCGTCGTCACCTCCCCGATCGAGGGCGAGCTGGCCCGCGGCGGCTACGCCGTGTCGTGGCGGGTCACCTCCGCCGACGGCCACCCCGTGCAGGGCACCTTCACCTTCTCGGTCGGCGAGGCCGCCGAGGTGGGCGACGACGTGGCGGCCGGGGCGTTCGCCGGCAGCCACGACGGCCGGGACAAGGCGGTGGCCGGCGTGCTGCGGGCCGTGCTCTACCTGGCGGTGCTCGGCGTGGGCGGCGCCGCGCTGGTCGGCCGGGCCCTGCACCGCGACGGCGACCCACCCGTCCTGGGCCGCGTCGCCGGGGTGCTCGCCGGCCTCGGCGCGCTCGCCGCGCTCGGCCAGCTCCCGATCCAGGCGTCGCTCGCCACCGGCCGGGGCTGGTCCTCGGTCACCGAACCCGACGTGCTCCGCTCGGTGCTCGGCGACGGCATCGGCCTCGCCACCGCGCTCGCCGTCGCCGGCCTCGCCGCGCTGGCGATCACCGTGGGCCTGGAGGCGACGCGGCCGGTCCAGGCCACCGCGGCGGCGGGCGCGGCCCTCGCGCTCGTGTCGCTGCCGGTCACCGGCCACACCCGGACCATGTCGCCGCTGGTGGTCGGGATGGCGGCCGACCTCGTGCACGTGGTGGCCGGCGCCGTCTGGTTCGGCGGGCTGCTCGCGCTGGTGCGGGTGCTGCGCCGGCGCCGCGCCGCCGGCGACGTCGACGCCGCGGCCGAGGCCGTCACCCGGTTCTCCGCCCTGGCCGCGGTCACCGTCGCGCTCCTCGCCGTCGCCGGCACGGTCATGGGCTGGCTGGAGGTCGGCGGCGTCGACGGGCTGCTCCGCACCTCCTACGGGCGCTACCTGCTGGCCAAGGTCGCGGTGGTGGCGCTCGTGCTCGTGGGCGCCTGGTGGAACCGCAGCCGCTTCGTCCCGACGCTCGCGGCTGCCGGCGCCCCGGCGACCGTCGACCACGATGTTGCGGTCGATGTCGACGGTGACCTCGTGCCCGACGCGGCTGCCGGCGCGGTCCCCGGCGGGGACGGGTCCCCGGCGGCCCGGGCCGACTGGCGGCGCTTCGACCGGGTGCTGCGGATCGAGGTGGTCGGCATCGTCGTCGCCCTGGCGCTCACCGCGGTGCTCGTCAACCTCACCCCCGGCAAGACCCGCTCGGGCGGCCCCGAGATCGTCACCACCAGCACCGAGCTGGGCACCGGCCGCCTCGAACTGAGCCTGGAGCCCGCCGGCGGGCGCACCTACGTCGTCCACCTCTACCTGTACGACGGCACGGGCAAGGTCGACGGCCGCTACGAGGACGTCACCGTGCAGCTCGCCCAGCCCAGCCGGGACGTGGCCCCGCTCGACGCGCCGGTCGTGAAGGTGGGCCCCGGCCACTTCCAGGTGGTGCAGGTCGACATCCCCTTCGCCGGGGACTGGACCGTCGACGTCGCCGCCCGGCTCGACCGCTTCACCGAGGTCACCGCCGAGGCCGAGGTCACCCTCGACTGACCCCGGCCGCCCGAGCCGGCCCGACCCCGGCCCGATCCGGCTCGGGCCCGCTCAGCCGCCCGGCTCGTCCAGGAGCCGGGTGACGAGCGCCGCGACCGGCGACCGCTCCGAGCGGGTGAAGGTGATGTGCGCGAACAGGGGGTGGCCCTTCAGCGACTCGATCACCGACGCGATGCCGTCGTGGCGGCCGACCCGCAGGTTGTCGCGCTGGGCCACGTCGTGGGTCAGCACCACCCGGCTGCCCTCGCCCAGGCGGCTGAGCGCGGTGAGCAGCACCGCCTTCTCCAGGTTCTGGGCCTCGTCGATGATGACGAACGTGTCGGTGAGGCTGCGACCCCGGATGTGGGTGAGGGGCAGCACCTCCAGCAGGTCCCGGGCGAACACCTCCTCCTTCACCTCGGGGCCGGCGATGGCGTCGAGCGCGTCGTGGACCGCCGCCGCCCACGGGCCCATCTTGTCCTCGCGGTCGCCGGGCAGGAACCCGAGGTCCTGGCCGCCCACCGCGAACAGCGGCCGGAACACCACGATGCGCTGGTGGCTCCGGCGCTCCAGCACCGCGTCGAGGCCCGCGGCCAGCGCGAGCACGCTCTTGCCGGTGCCGGCGTTGCCGCCGAGGCTCACGATGCCCACCGACGCGTCGCCGAGCACGTCGATCGCGATCCGCTGCTCCGCGCTGCGGCCCGTCACCTCGAACAGCGACCGGTCGCCGCGCACCAGGCGGATCGACTTGTCGCCGTGCACCCGCCCGAGCGCGGAGGCGGTGCCGCCGTTCAGGATCACGCCGCTGTTGGCCGGCAGGTCCCGGGCCTCCACCAGGTCGAGCCGGTGCTCGGCGAACAGCACGTCGATGTCCTCGGGCTCCACGTCCAGCTCGGCCATGCCGGTGTAGCTGCCGTCCGCCGCCAGCTCGTTGCGGTACTCGTCGGCGTCGAGGTCCACGATGCTCGCCTTGAGGCGCAGCGGCAGGTCCTTGGTGACCACCGTGACGTCGTGGCCCTCGGTGGCCAGGTTGTGGGCCACCGCGAGGATGCGGTGGTCCGCCAGGTCGTCGCGCAGGGAGCGGGGGAGCCCGTCGGTCGACTGGTGGTTCAGCTCCACCCGGACCGTGCCGCCGAGCTCGTTCACCGGCAGCGGTTCGGTGAGGCTGCCGTGGCGCACCCGCAGGTCCTCCAGGCGGCGCAGGGCGGTGCGGGCCGCCCAGCCGAGGTCGGGGTGGTGGCGCTTGCCCTCCAGCTCCATGAGCACGACGATCGGCAGCACCACCTCGTGCTCCTCGAAGCGGCCGAGCGCGTGGGGATCGGCGAGCAGCACCGAGGTGTCGAGCACGTAGGTGCGCGGGCGCGCCGGGGTGGGGACGTTGACGGTTGCGGACACGGGGCCCTCCGGACGTGGGGCAGTCGCGGCGGGCTCGGGTCTCACAGCGGACCGGGGCGTCGACGACTGGTGACGGTCACTGGCCCCAGTCTCCCGCGCCCGCCGGGCCGATCCGCGGACCCCGGCGAGGTTTCACGCCCCCGCAACCCCGCCGACACCGGCCGGTCACGTCTTCCGGATCGGCCCCCGCCCGCGCTAGCGTGGCCGGCGTTGAAGGGGAGTAGCCCCCAATCGCTCGATCGACACACTGGCCCCCGGGCCCGGTCGGGCGGGCCCACCACGGTGGGCGGGCGAGACCTTCGACCGAACCACTGTCCCGCCAGCGGTTCCGGTCGAAGGCGTCGTCGCCCCCGCTCGGAGCCGCAACCACCCGGAGAACCCCCGTGCTGCGCTCCCTGCTCCAGGCCTTCGCCACCGTCTTCCCGGCCGAGCTGCCGGACAAGACGATGGTCGCCACCATCGTCCTCGTCACCCGCTTCCGCCGGCCCCTCTGGGTCTGGGTGGGCGCCGCGGCCGCCTTCGCCGTCCACGTCGTGGTGGCCGTCGCCGCCGGCAGCGCCATCGGCCTGCTGCCCGACCCGCTCGTCAAGGGCGTGGTCACCGTGCTCTTCCTGACCGGCGCGACGCTGCTCTTCCGCGAGGCCCGCAAGGGTGAGGACGAGGAGATCGACGCCACCGCCGAGTCCGGAGCGTCGGTGCGCGCCACCGTCCTCGGGGCCTTCGGCCTGATCGTGCTCGCGGAGTGGGGCGACCTGACCCAGCTCGCCACCGCGAGCCTGGCCGCCAGCAGCCCGTCCACGCTCGGCACCGGCCTCGGCGCCTGGCTCGCGCTCGCCGCGGTCGCCGCCATCGCCGCCACCTTCGGCCGCCGCCTCGTGGCCCGGGTGGCGCTCCACAAGATCAACTACGTGGGCGCCGCCGTCTTCTTCGCCCTCGCCGCCTGGACCTTCGTCGAGCTGCTCGACGCCCTCTGAGCCCGAGGCCGGGCGCGGGCCGTGCCGGACGGCTCGCGCCCGGCCTGCCGGCGGGGCGGGTTCCTGGCATGCTCGGCCCATGGAAGGTGCCCCGTCCCCCGACTCCCGCCTCGCCACCGCCCGCGAGGCGTTCGACCTCCCCGACGACGTCACCTACCTGAACACGGCGTTCATGGGGCCGCTGCCCACCCACGCGGTCGAGGCCGGGCTGATGGGCCTCGCCCGCAAGGGACGGCCCTGGACCATCTCGTCGGACGACTTCACGGTGCCCGTCGACCAGCTCCGCGCCGAGCTGGCCGCGCTCGTGGGCGCGCCCGGCGACCTCGACGGCATCGCGATCACCCCGTCGGTCAGCTACGGGGTGAGCACCGCGGCCGCCAACCTGCACCTGGGGGAGGGGCAGGTGGCGGTGGTGCTCGACAAGCAGTTCCCCTCCGACGTGTACGGCTGGGAGCAGCTCGCCCGCCGCCACGGGGGCCGGCTGCACACCGTCGCCCGCCCGGCCGGCCACGACTGGACCGCGGCGATCCTCGCGGACCTCGACGCGCTCGGGGACCGGGTCGGCGTCGTCTCCGTGCCGCCCTGCCACTGGATGGACGGCGGGGCCATCGACCTCGTGGCGGTGGGCGAAGTCGCCCGGCGGGTGGGCGCGGCGCTCGCGATCGACACGTGCCAGAGCCTCGGCGCCCTGCCCTTCGACGTGGCGACCGTGCGGCCCGACTTCGTCTTCGGGGCCACCTACAAGTGGCTGTGCGGCCCGTACTCGCTCGGGTTCCTGTGGGCCGCGCCGCCGCACCGCTCGGGCACGCCCATCGAGCACGGCTGGACCGCCCGGGCCAACAGCCACTGCCTGGCCTGCCTGGCCGACTACGTCGAGGACTACCAGCCCGGCGCCCGCCGCTACGACATGGGCGAGGTGGCCAACTTCGCGCTCGTGCCGGTGGCCCTCGCCTCGGTGGCCCTCGTCCGCTCGTGGGGCCCGGCCGCCACCGCGGCGCACAACCGGGCCCTCACCGACCGGGTGGCCGAGGGCGCCCGCGCGCTCGGGCTCGCCGTCGCCCCCGACCACCTCCGGGCGCCCCACCTCCTCGGCGTGCGCCTCGGCCCCGACGTGGACGCCGAGTTCCTCGCCCCCGCCCTCGGCGACGAGGCCGTCCACGTGAGCGTCCGCGGGGACGCCATCCGGGTGTCCTGCCACGGCTACAACACCGCCGACGACGTGGACCGGTTCCTCGACGCGCTCGGCCGGGTCCTGGGTCGCAGCCGATGAGCCGACCGGCGCGGGAGCAGGCCGGGCAGGAGCAGGCCGGGCAGGAGCGGGCGGAGCCGGACCGGGTGGGGCCGGAGCGGGCCGCTCGGGAGCGGGTCGAGCCGGTGGCGAGCGACTGCACGTTCTGCCGGATCGTCGCCGGGGAGCTCGCCGCCCACGTCGTGGCCGACGACGACCGGGGCCTCGGCTTCCTCGACCGCCGCCCGCTCTTCGCCGGCCACACCCTCGTGGTGCCCCGCACCCACGTGCCCACCCTCGCCGAGCTGGCCCCGGACCGCCTGGCGCCGTTCTTCGGCCTCGTGCGGGAGCTGGCCGCCGCCTACCCCGCGGTCCTCGGCTGCGGCGGCACGTTCGTGGCGATGAACAACGTGGTGAGCCAGAGCGTGCCGCACCTGCACGCCCACGTCGTGCCCCGCACGAAGGGCGACGGCCTCCGCGGGTTCTTCTGGCCCCGCCGGGCCTACGAGGACGGCGAGGCCGAGGCGGTGGCCGCCACGATCCGGGCCGGCCTGGCCGGGCGCCGCCCCACCGGCGACTGAGCCGGTCGTCGGCTGCGCCTCCTCACACCGTGCGCTCAGCCCTCGAAGCGGACGCTCGGCTCGCCGTCGAGGACCGTGAGCGTCGCCGGCACCGCCAGCAGGTCGAGCGGGTGGCGGCCGAGGGACCGGGCCGTCACGCCGATGACCTCGCCGCGGTGCTCGCCGGACGCGACCGCCAGGTCGATGACCACCGTGTCGGGCTCGGCGCCGGCACCGGCGTCGACCACGATCACGTCGTAGGTGCCGTCGGGGAACACGCTCGGCATCGTAGGGGCCCGCCGAGGGCCCCGGCGCGAGCGGACCGGGCGGTCCGGCGCGGGCCCGTCCGGGGCCCCGATGCGAGCGCGGACGAGCCTCCGCGTCCCTGTGGACATGGTCACATGAGGGCCGGGGATCCACTATTCGGGGTGCGGATGGGGAAATACTTGGGTTCGCCGCCGCCCAGCAGGTTGCTGCGGCGCAGAATCCCTACGAACCAGGAGGTTGGCTGTGGCCAACATCACCAAGGCTGATCTCGTTGCTCAGGTGGCCGCCCAGGCCGGTACCGACAAGACCACGGCCGCCAACGTGCTGAAGGCGTTCGAGGAGACCGTCTTCGCCAACGTCACCAAGGGCAACAAGGTCGCCCTCACCGGCTTCGTGAGCTTCGAGCAGGTGGCCAAGAAGGCCACCACCGCCCGCAACCCGCGCACCGGCGAGACCGTCAAGGTCAAGGCCAAGAAGGCCCCGAAGGTCACCCTGGGTGTCACCTTCAAGCAGGTCGTCAACAAGGAGAAGCCCGCGCCGAAGCTGGCCAAGGTCTGATCCCGGGCGCCCCGGCGCCCGAACGATCTCCCGGTGGGGAGGGGCTGCGGCCCCTCCCCACCGGCCGTTTTCGGGACAGCCCGACCGAGGCGGGCCGACCGGTGGGCGTGGCCGGCGGCGTGCGGGCCGGGCCGGGGTCGGTCGGTGCAGGCGGCGGCGCTGGCTGGCGGCGTGGGGCGCTCAGCGGGGGGCGAGGTTGGCGACGAGGGCGGTGAGCACCTGCTCGCCGTCCTCGAGCAGGCCGGCCAGCTCCAGCGAGACGCAGCCGTGCACCAGGCCCCACAGGCCCCGGGCGACCTGGAGCGGCTCGCCGACGAACAGCCCGGCGTCCACGCAGCGCCGGGTGGCGTCCGCGATGGCCCCGAAGGCCCGCAGGCCGGCGTCGGAGCCGTTGCCGACCTCGGCGCCCGGGTCGGTGAGCGCGAGCGGGTTCACCGAGAACATGACCCGGTAGAGGTTGGCGTTGGCGAGGGCCATCGACCGGTAGGCGAAGCCGAGCGCGACCGCGTCCGCGCCGGGGTCGTCCGTGCGAGGCACCGCGTCGAGGGCGGCGGCGAGCAGGTCGAAGCCCCGCTCGACCACGCCGCGCAGCAGGTCGTCGCGGGAGCCGAAGTGGGTGTAGACGGCCATCGTGGAGGTGCCGACGGCCTCGGCGACGCGGCGCACGCTCAGGCTCTCGGGGCCGCCGGTCGCGACGAGCGCGGCGGCCTCCTCGATGAGGCGGAGGCGGACCTCGGGGTCGGCGGTGCGGGCCATGGTGCTTGCCATCGTCCCAGAACCGGCGTAGAACATTCCACAACACTGTTATGGAAATTGTCCTCCGGAGCCCCGTCATGACCACCTCCACCGTCCGCAACCGCTACCTCGACGGCCCGTTCGCCCCCGTCCAGGAGGAGCTGACCGCCCTCGACCTCCGGGTGGAGGGGGAGCTGCCCGTCGAGCTGGACGGCCGCTACCTCCGCAACGGCCCCAACCCGCTCGCCCCGCCCGACCCGGCCGCCTACCACTGGTTCCTCGGCGACGCGATGGTCCACGGCATCCGCCTGCGCGACGGCCGGGCCGAGTGGTACCGCAACCGCTGGGTGCGCTCCGAGCAGGTCAGCGAGGCCCTGGGCGAGCCGCCGGCGCCCGGCGAGCGCCACAGCGGCATGGACACCGCCAACACCAACGTGATCGGCCACGCCGGCCGGACCTGGGCGATCGTGGAGGCCGGCGCCCGCCCCGTCGAGCTGACCGACGAGCTGGAGACCGTCTGCCACAGCGACCTCGACGCCACCCTGCCCCACGGCTTCTCCGCCCACCCCAAGCGGGACCCGCAGACCGGCGAGCTGCACACCATCGGCTACTGGTGGGGCAAGCCGAACCTGCTGGAGTACACGGTCTGGGGAACGAACGGCCGCATCCGCCGCCTGGTCGACGTGCCGGTGGCCGGCAACCCGATGGTCCACGACTGCTCCATCACCGAGCGCTACGTCGTGATCTACGACCTCCCGGTCACCTTCGACCTCGACGCCGCGCTCGCCGGCGGCGGGTTCCCGTACCGCTGGGACGAGGGCTACGGCGCCCGCGTCGGCCTCCTGCCCCGCGACGGCGAGGGGAGCGACGTCACGTGGTACGAGGTGGAGCCCTGCTACGTCTTCCACCCGCTCAACGCCTACGACGACGGCGACCGGGTGGTGCTCGATGTGATCCGCCACCCCCGCATGTTCGCCACCGACACCCACGGCCCCAACGAGGGCCCGCCGGCGCTGTGGCGCTGGACCGTCGACACCGCGGCCGGCACCGTCACCGAGTCCCAGCTCGACGACCGGCCCGCCGAGTTCCCCCGGGTGGACGAGCGCCTGGTGGGTCGCCGCCACCGCTGGGGCTGGACCACGGCGCTCGGCCTCGACGGCGACGACGTGGCCTTCGAGGCCACCGGCCTCATCCGCTACGACCTGGAGCTGGGCGGCTCCGAGGTGATCGACCTCGGGCCGGGCCGCCACCCCGGCGAGGCCGTGTTCGTGCCCCGCGGCGACGACGCCGCCGAGGACGACGGCTGGTTCCTCACCCTCGTCCACGACCGCACCGTCGACCGCAGCGAGCTGGTGGTGCTCGACGCCGGTGCACCCCACGACGGCCCCGTCGCCCGCGTCCACCTCCCCGCCCGCGTCCCCCTCGGCTTCCACGGCAACTGGGTCCCCTCGACCTGAGCCGCCGGTCCTCGCCGCGCCGCTCGCCCCGGCCCGGGCGGCGGTAGGGTCCGCGGATGGGAGCGGACGAGGGGCCGATCGTGGGTGGGGAACCGGCTGAGCACGCGAGGAGGTAGCCGTCACCGCCTCGGGCTTCCAGCCCGGCGAGCCGGTGGCCCTGGCGTTGTGCGGCCCCGAGGTCGCCGGCCTCGATCGGGGCTCGGTCGGCGACGCCTTCGACGTGTACGGCCACGATTGCACCTTCGACCGCCGCTCCGACCTCCTCGGCATCCTCAACGGCCCGCTCGACCGCTCGGCGCTCCACGCCGACGGACGGGGTGAGGTGACGGTGACGGCCCGGCTCCGGCGGACGATCCAGCCGATGCTGGCGGCCGAGGGCCTGACGCTCGACTGCCGGGCGGTGCGCTGCGCGGTGGTCGTGGCCGCGGTGGCCGACCTCCAGCGCTCCGCCGTCGCTCCCTTCGACCTCGCCCCGTCCTGATGGGGGCCTGACCCGTTCCCCGACTCCCCGAACGTGGCACGGGAAGGCCGCACGGGTGCGGCAGAAGGGTGCCAAGTTCCGGGACGCTCTCCGAACGTGGCACGGGAACGCCGCACGGGGTGCGGCAGAAGGTGCCAAGTTCGAGGGCGACGCCGGGCCGGTGCGGCCGGGCCAGCGGCGGTCAGCGGTCGGTGGGCATCAGGCGGAAGCGCTCGGCGAGCGCCACGCCGGCCCAGGCGCCGGCCTCGGCCACGCCCGAGCGGATCTCGTCGTGGAACCGGGCCCGCTCGGCCTCGGCGGCCGCCGCGTCCTCGGCCCGGTCGGTCGAGATGAACATGGTCGACTCGTACTGCGAGCGGTGCGCCTCCAGCGCCGCGATCTTCGCGTCGACGTGAGTCGCCTCCACCTGCTCGGCGTGGTCCGGCTCGTCGGCCTCGAACAGCAGCAGCGCGCTCGGCCGGTGCGGCGCCGACCCGTGCTCGGGGAAGAAGTGCGGGTCCCGGGCCGCCACCAGCGCGTCGCAGACCAGGAACCCGGCCGCCCGGTGGTCGGGGTGCAGCCGGTAGCGCTTCCACGGGTCGTGGCCGAGCAGCACGTCGGGCCGCAACTCCCGGATGTGGCGGGCGAGCAGCGAGCGGGTGGGCCGGTCGTTCGCCAGCTCCCCGTCGACCGCCCCCAGGAACCGGACCTCGCCGGTCGCGCCGAGCGCGTCGGCCGCCGCCCGGGCCTCGGTCGCCCGGGTGGTGACGAGCGCGGCCAGGTCCGCGTCCGGGTCCCAGGTGCCCTTGGAGCCGTCGGTGCCGATCACGAACGACACCTCGCAGCCCGCCGCCGCCCACCGGGCGAGCGTCGCCCCGGCCCCGAACTCGATGTCGTCGGGGTGGGCGCCGAAGGCCAGCGCCCGGGCCGGCGTGGGCAGGTCGAGGGAGGTCATCGCCCCGTTCTACCGCCGCGGAGGGGCGTGGTCGGGTGGTCGAGGTCCTCGGGGCGGTCGACGTCCCAGCCGAGGTCGTCGTCCGCGCGGACCGTCACCGCCAGGCCGAGCCGCTCGGCCTCGGCCCGGTGCCGCCGGTACGAGCCCGGGCCGTAGGCGAAGCCGAAGCCGCAGCCGGTGGGCAGGGCGATGACGTTGGTGCCGTCCTCGTGGCGATCGGGCACGAGCAGCACGCCCGATCCCCCGGCGAGCGGCTCGAACGTGCGGGCGTAGGGGAGGTCCGCGTGGGCCACCACGGCGCGGGCCGCCCCCGCCGCCGCCACCTGGGCCACCCCCGCCGACACGGCGCCGTCGAGGCCCAGGCCGGGCGACCAGCAGACGTCGGTGCCCAGATCCTCGGCCCAGGCCCGCACCTCGGGGTCGTCGCAGACGACCGTGACCGGCAGCGGCGCCGCCGCCCGGACCACGCCGGTGGCCATGCGGCGCGCCAGGGCGGCGCGCTCGGGCGGGGAGAGCGCCGGGGCCAGCCGGGCCTTCGCCGCGCGGAACGCCTTGACCGGGACGACGACGGCGACCTGCACCCGCCCGACGCTATCGGCGCGACGCCGCGCCCGGCGCCGCCGCCCCCGCCACCGGTGCGACCGGCGTCGGGGTGCGACGAAGGTCACAGGCGGGCGGGCTACCGTTCGGCCATGGACATCAAGGTCGCCGTCGTCGGAGCCGGATCGTGGGGGACCACCGTCGCGTCGCTGGCGGCGCGCAACACCCCGACGCTGCTGTGGTCGCGCCGCTCGGACCTCGCCGACGCCATCAACGAGACGGGGGAGAACCCCGACTACCTCGCCGGCTTCCGCCTCCACCCGAAGCTGCGGGCCACCGACGACCTGGAGGAGGCCGTGCGGTCCGCGGACGTGCTCGTGATGGGCGTGCCGTCCCTCGGGTTCCGCTCGGCGCTCGAAGCGGTCAAGGCGTACCTGCGCCCGTGGGTGCCGGTGGTGTCGCTGTCCAAGGGCCTGGAGATCGGCAGCCGGCTGCGGATGAGCCAGCTCATCGAGGACGTGCTCCCCGGCCACCCCGTCGGCGTGCTCACCGGCCCCAACCTGGCGAAGGAGATCCTCTCGGGCCACGCGGCCGCGAGCGTCATCGCGATGGACGACGAGAACGTGGCCCGGGCCCTCCAGCGCCTGTTCGCGGCCGAGCTGTTCCGGGTCTACACGAACGAGGACATCGTGGGCTGCGAGATGGGCGGCGTGCTGAAGAACGTGATCGCCATCGCCTCCGGGATGGCCGACGGGCTCGGTGCCGGCGACAACACCCGGGCCGCGGTCATCACCCGCGGGCTCGCGGAGGCCACCCGGCTCGGCGTGGCGCTCGGCGGCCAGATCCAGACCTTCGCCGGCCTCGCCGGCATGGGCGACCTGGTGGCCACCTGCATCTCGCCGCAGTCCCGCAACCGCTACGTGGGGGAGCGGCTCGGCAAGGGCGACACGATCGACGAGGTGATCTCGGCCATGAACATGGTGGCCGAGGGGGTGAAGACCTCGAAGGTGGTGATGGAGCTGGCCGACGAGCTGGGCGTGGAGATGCCGATCTCCCAGGAGGTCCACGGCGTGTGCCACCTCGGTCGCACCGCCGAGGACGCCTACGCGGGCCTCCTCAGCCGGGGCTCCACCCGCGAGATGGACGGGTTGAGCCCGGGCCGATAGACCCTCGGGCGTCATGTTCCGTCGCCGCACCCCGACCGCCGCCCGATCCGCCCCGCCGCCTGCCGGGCCGTCGCCCGCCGATCCGTCGCCTGCCGGGGCGCCGCCCGGCGGGGCGGACCCCGCGGCCGCGCTCGCCGAGGCCGGCTGGCTGCTGCCGCGCGACCTCCGCCCCGGCGGCGCCGCCCGCTGGAGCCTGGTCGGCACCGTCGGCTCGCCCACGGCCACCCCGGTCGACCCGGCCGGCCTGGTGGTGGGCGACGGCTGGTCGCTCGACTGGTGGATCGGCGCGGACGACCGCTGGCACCTGCCCGCGGCGGAGGCCGCGGTGCGCCAGCAGCTCGTGGCCGACGCGCCGGTGGTCGAGACGCTCCTGCGGGTGCCGGGCGGCGACGCCGTGCACCGCGCCTACGGCGTCCGCAGCCCCCGGGCCGACGGCGACGAGTGGGTGGTGGCCGAGGTCCGCAACGCCACCGCCATCCCGTTCGCGGTGGCGCTCGTGCTCCGGCCCTTCGTGGCCGACGCCGTCGGCTCGGCCACCGAGATCACCGTCGAGCCCGTCGACGGCGGCACCGGCCGCGACGTCGCCCACCTCGTGTCGGTCGACGGCCGCCCCGCGGTCGTGGTCCCGCGCCGCCCGGCCCGGGTCGCGGCCGGCAGCGCCGCGGCCGGCGACCCGGTCGCGGTGGTGACCGCGGGGGAGGCCGGCGCCGACCTGGTGGCCGCCCACTGCCCCGAGGGCCTGGCGTCGCTCGCCCTCGTCTTCCCGCTCACCCACACCGCCACGCTGCGGGCGGTGCTGCCCGTCGGCCCCTGCGAGGCGCGGGTGGCCTACCCTGCGGTGCTGCCCGACGCGGCCGTGGTCGCCTCCGGCTGGGACGCCCACCGCGGCCCGGTGCGCGTCGAGGTCCCCGAGCCGCGGCTCACCGCCGGCCTGGCCCGGGCGAGCGCCCACGTCCAGCTCGCGGCCGACGGCGAGGTCGTCCGCCGTGACGGCCACCGGTCGCCCGCCGTCGACCCCGGGGCCACCGAGGTGATCCTCGGCGCCTACGACCTGCTCGGCCGCCACGCCGAGGTGGGCGCGGTGCTGGCCCGCTGGATCGACCTGCTGGCCGACGCCTCCCCGCCGGTCGACGCCCTCTTCCTCACCGCCATCTCCCGCCACTGGCTGCTGCACCGCGCCGACGCGCTCCTGGACTGGATGCTGCCCGAGGTGGCGGCCGCGGTGGAGCGCCTCGACCGGGCGCACCGCCGCGGCCAGCTCGACGGCCCCGACCGGCGCCGGGCCGCGGACGCCCTGCGCCTCACCGGCCGCCTCCTGGCCGCGGCCGGCCAGGGCGACGCCGGCGCGGACGTGGCCCGCCTGGCGGCGACGGTGGCCGAGGGCGTGGCCCCCGCCGAGGTCGTGGGTCCGGTGGAGGGCCTGCTCGGCGCCGCCCGCCTCGCCGCCGCGGGGGAGCCGGCCGGCCTCGCCCGCGCCCGCACCCTGCTCGACGCCGCCTCCGCCACCACCACCTGGCCCGGCCCCGGCCCCGACGGCCGCCCGATCGGCCACGACCTCGCGGCGTCGGCCGCGCTCGTTCACGCCGCCCTCGCCCTGCTCGTCGGCGACCCGGCCGACGGCGACCCGGTCGACGGGGACGGCACCGCCGGCGGCGCCGATCGCGACGGCGGCCCGGGCGCGCCGGGCGCCCTCCACCTCGTCCCGCACCTGCCCGACGACTGGTACGGCGCGCCGCTGGAGCTGCACGACGCGCCGACCGCCCACGGCCTGCTGTCCTTCGCGGTCCGTTGGCACGGGCTGCGGCCGGCGCTGCTCTGGGAGCTGGTGCCGCACCCCGACGCCGGGCCGGTCCTGCTCCGGGCCCCGGGCCTCGACCCCACCTGGCGGACCACCGAGGCCCGGGGCGACGCGCTCCTCGCCGAGGTCCGCCCGCCGCAGGGGCTCGACCGGCTGCGGGGGGTGGCCGAGCACCCCGACATCGACCCCGCCATGCGGCGCCCCGGCGAGGAGCCCCCCGGCCCCGACGGCCCGCTCCCCGAGGGCGGCAGCTTCGCATGACCGACGCGACGCCCGACCCCGCCCTCGCCGGCGACGCCGCCCTCGGCTCCGACCCCGGCGCCGAGGCGCGGCCGGCCGGGGCCCGGGGCGGGCTCGGCGACCGGCTGGAGTCGCTGCTCGTGGACCAGGGCGCCGCCCCCGCGGAGGTGGCGGACGCCCGGCGGCACGGCCACCTCGGGCTGCTGGCGGTCGAGCGGCTGGTCCTGCCCGAACCGCTCCTGCACGACCTGGACACCGTCGCCCGGCGCACCGGCCTCGACCCCGAGCTGGTGGCCACCATGTGGCGGTCGCTCGGCTTCGTGGCGCCCGAGCCCGGCGAGCGCATCTACACCGACGCCGACATCGAGTTCATGGCGTCGGTCGGGCGGCTCCTGGAGACCCGCCTCGTGGACGACGACCTCGTGATCCAGGTGGCCCGGGTCATGGGCTCGTCGCTCGCCCGCATGGCCTCGGCGTTCGTCGACGCCATCGAGGCCAGCGCGGCACCGGTCATCGCGGAGGAGGACCGGGAGGCGTCGGACCTGTTCGCCGCGGTCGCCCCCGACCTGTTCGCCACCGTCGCCGGGGTCAACGACCACGCCTTCCGCCGCCACGTGCGCGGCGAGGCCCGGGCCCGCATCGTCCGCGACCACGCCGGGGCCGACCCCGCCCACCGGGTCGTCGGCTTCGCGGACCTCGTCGGGTTCACCGCGCTCAGCCAGCAGGTCGACGCCCACGAGCTGGCCGAGGTCGTGCACCGCTTCGAGACGATCGCCTACGACACCGTCGGGGAGGCCGGCGGCCGGGTGGTCAAGATGATCGGCGACGAGGTCATGTTCGCGGTGGAGGACGAGGCGACGGCGGCCGAGCTGGGCCTGACGCTCGCCGAGGCGTACCGGGGCGACGACCGGCTCGCGGACGTGCGCGTCGGGCTGGCCGCCGGCCCGGTCCTCACCCGCGAGGCCGACCTGTTCGGCCCCGTGGTCAACCGGGCGAGCCGGCTCGTGGGCCTCGCCCACCCCGGCACCGTGCTCGTGGACGAGGCCGTGCACGACGCCCTGGCCGGCCGCCCCGACCTCGCCTGGCGGTCGCTCGGCAACCGCAGCCTCAAGCACATCGGCAAGGTGCCGATCTTCGTCCTGCGCCGCGCCCCGGGCCGCGACGGCGGCGCGCCGCCCCGGTAGCCTCTCCGCCATGCGCTCCCGGCTCACCGCCATCCCGGTCGTGATCGTGGCGCTGCTCGTCGCGGGCGCGGCGATCGTCGGCTTCGCCCCCGCGGAGCACCCGCCCGCGCCCGCCGCGGTGACCGTCACCCGCCCCGCCGCCCGTCCCGAGGTGCGGCTCGTGGGCGCCTGGCCGGCCCCGCCGGAGAAGCCGAAGCACCCGACCAGCTTCCTGGTGGCCGACGCCATCGGCCCCACCGTCGGCCTCTACGCCGAGCCGGAGGTGCCCTACGCCGAGCGCCCGAGCATGGACAACCCCACCCACGAGGGCCTGCCGGTGGTCTTCCGGGTGCTCGACGACCGGGGCGAGTGGCTGCGGGTGCAGGTCTCCATGCGCCCCAACGGGTTCGAGGCGTGGGTCCGCAGCGACGAGGTGAGCCTGCGCCGGGTCCCCAACTGGATCGAGGTCGAGCTGTCCACCCGGACCGTCCGGGCCTTCCACGGCGACACCGAGCTGTTCCGGACCACGTCGGTCGTCGGCTCGGACCGCACCCCCACCCCCGTCGGCACGTTCTTCGTGGACGGCTGGGTCCCCCTCTCCGGCTCGGGCCCCTACGGCGCCGGCCAGATCAGCGTGGCGGGCTTCAGCGAGGTGCTCACCAGCTTCGGCGGCGGCGTCGGCCAGATCGCCATCCACGGCACCAACCGGCCCGAGCTGATGGGCTCGGCGGTGTCCAACGGCTGCGTCCGGCTCGTGGACGACGACCTCCGGCACCTGGCGCTCCTCGCCCCCCTCGGCACCCCGGTCGTCGTCAAGGCCTGACGGGTCGCCGCCGGCGCTCGCCCGTCAGCCGGCCGGGCACCAGCGGCCGGCGCGGGGGAGGGGGACGACGTGGCCGGCGGCCCAGTCGCGGAACCGGTCGCCGTCGCCGCCCGCCATCGGCTCGGGCAGCTCGTCGGGGCCGAACCAGCCCCAGTCGGCCACCTCCGCCGGGTCGGGGCGCACCGGCTGGTCCGGATCGAGCGGCTCGGCGGTGTAGAGCGTGATCGCCAGGCACTCGCCGGCGTCGCTGCGCTCCAGGTAGGTGCCGACGAGGCCGGTGAGCACGACGTCGAGGCCCAGCTCCTCGCGCAGCTCGCGCACCGCGGCGTCGTGGTCGTGCTCGCCCCGCTCCACGAAGCCGCCCGGGATCTCCCAGCAGCCGAGCATCGGCTCGCGGGCTCGGCGGCCGAGCAGCACCCGCCCGTCGTGCACCACGATCGCCTCCGCGCACGGGGCGTTGCGGATGAGCCGCCAGCGGGGACCGTGGACGGGACAGGCCGGCGGGACCGACGCCGCGGGGTCGCCGCCCTCGGCCGGGCACCCGCACTCGTCGCAGAACCACATGGGCCGGGATCGTAGCGACGCCCGCTCCGAGCACGGTCCGAGCACGGTCCGGGCGCGGCCCGAGCCCGCCGCCGGCCCGATGTGGCCCGACCCGGTCTCGATCCGCCGCCGATGCGGAATGAGCGGGCCGCGGCGGCGGTTGGACACCCTCTGGACCCCCGAGCAGAAGAGCCCCACGTGCCCGCACCCGACGCCCACGACGCGAACGCCAACACCTCCGGCAGCGGCCCGCAGGCCGCTGCCGCGAACGCCCACCACCCGCAGGTGGACGAGGCGATCCACCGGCGGCGCTGGTGGGCGCTCGGGGTCCTCTGCCTCAGCCTCGTGCTGATCGTGGCCGGCAACGCGTCGCTCAACGTGGCGCTGCCCGACATCCAGGCCGACCTCGGCGCCTCCGGCTCCGACCTCCAGTGGATCGTGGACATCTACGGGCTGATCTTCGCCGGGCTCCTGCTGCCCGCCGGGGCGCTCGCCGACCGCTTCGGCCGCAAGACCGCCCTCCAGTTCGGCCTCGTCGTCTTCGGCGCCGCGGCGCTCGTCGCCACCTGGGGCACCGAGACGTGGCACCTCATCACCCTCCGCGGCCTCATGGGCGTCGGCGCCGCCTTCATCATGCCGGGCACCCTCGCCATCCTGAGCAACGTGTTCGCGGACCCGGGCGAGAAGCGCCGGGCCATCGCCATCTGGGCCGGCTTCGCGGGCCTCGGCGGCGCGCTCGGCACCGTCGTGTCGGGCATCGTGCTGCGCCACAGCGGCTGGGCGTCCACCTTCCTCGTCAACGTCCCGATCGTGGTCGTGGCCCTGCTCGCCGGCGTCAAGCTCCTTCCCAACTCGTCGGACCCCCGCGAGGCCCGCCTCGACCCGGTCGGCGGCCTGCTCGCCATGGCCGGCCTCGGCACCCTCCTCTACGCCATCATCGAGGCCCCGCACCGGGGCTGGCTGTCGGCCGGCACCCTGCTCATCACCGCCGCCGGCCTCGCCCTCATCGCGGCCTTCGTGCGGTGGGAGCTGCACACCGACCACCCGATGCTCGACGTGCGGCTGTTCCGCATCCGCTCCTTCGCCATCGGCTCCTCCACCATCACCCTCCAGTTCATGGCGATGTTCGGCCTCTACTTCGCGCTCGCCCAGTGGCTGGTCAGCGCCCACGGCTACTCGCCGCTCACCACCGCGTTCATCGGCCTGCCGATCGGCGTGTTCGCGATGATCGGGGCGCCGCTCAGCGCCCGCAACGTCTCCCGCTTCGGCCCCCGGGCCGTGGTCGGCACCGGCCTGCTCGTGTCGGCCACCGGCCTCTTCCTCGTGGCCGTCACCGCGTCGGCCACCACGCCGGTGTGGATCATCATCGTCGGCTTCTGCCTCGTCGGCCTCGGCAACGGCCAGACCACCGCGCCATCCACCACCCTCATCATGAGCTCGGTGCCGCGGGCGAAGTCCGGCGTCGGTTCCGCGGTCAACGACCTGTCCCGGGAGCTGGGTGGCGCGCTCGGCATCGCCGTGCTCGGCTCGGTGATGAACTCGGCCTACCGGACCCGCATCGGCGACGAGCTGTCCGGCCAGCCCGGCTCGGTCCGCTCGGCCGCCGGCGCGTCGATCGACGCCACCTTCCGGGCGGCGGAGCGGTTCCCCGACCACGCCGAGGCGCTCCGCCAGGCCGGCCGCGACGCGTTCAGCGGCGCCTTCGGCCGGGCGATGCTCCTCGCGGTCGCCATCGCGCTCGTCAACGCGGCCTGCGTCTGGATCTTCCAGGGCCGCCGCGCGGATCACGTCACCGGCGAGCCGGCGGTGCCCGGCGGCCCGGTCGCCCCGGCGGAACCGGGTTCGGCCGACGGCTCCGCGGCCCGCCCCCGCGTGGTCGAGCCGATCGACCTCGCCGGCTCCGCCGACTGAGCGACCCGGACCCGGCGGCGCCTACGCGTCGAGCGCCCAGGTGGCGATGCGGTGGGCGGCCAGCACCTCGGTGCCGCCGAAGGCGCGCCCGACCGGCTCGCCCCGCAGGTCGGTGGCCTCCCCGGCGACGGGCTCGCCCGCGGCGTCGGCCACGGTCACCTCGACCGGCTCGTCGCCCGGGTTGAAGACCCGCAGCTCCAGGCGGCCGTCGGCCCGGCGGCGCAGGGCGGACACCTCGCCGCCGGTCACCCGCAGGCCCACGCCCGTGGCGTCGAGGTCACCGAACGCGGCGCCGCCCAGCCGGGCCGGCTGCACGGGCACCAGCGCCTCGTCGGCCACCGCGTAGGGGTCGCGGCCGCCCACGTGCAGCACCAGGTCGACGGCGTGGCGGCCCGGCATCTGCGCGGCCGGCGTCGGCGTCGGCGGGCCGGCCGGCAGCGCCCGCATCGCCATCGGCCCGCTGGAGATGAGGCCCACGCAGCGGATGACGGTGAGCGCCAGCTCCCGGGCCCGGCGCTCGTCGCCCTCGCCGTGGAGGTCGACCAGCTCGTACTCGGTGAGCCCGTCGTGGGCGACGGTGAGGCCGCCGGCCGACACGAACCGGCGGCTCGGGAACGTGGGCAGCGCGGCCTCGTTCGGGCCGCCCTCGGCGTCGAGGCCCCGGGCGACGGTGCCGAACGCGCACTCGGCCTCGGAGCCGGCGGCGGGCTCGGGCAGCGGCAGGTGGATGCGGAGCCGGTGGTCCTCGCTGCGGTTGTCCAGCTCCACGTGCACCCGGACCAGGTCCTCGCCGGCGTGCACCTCGACGGTGGTGCGAACCTCGGTGACCACCTCGCCCACCCGGCGGTGGTCCTCGACGCGCCGGGGCAGCCGGTAGGTGCGCACGATCTCCAGGCGGCCGCGGACCGGGCCGGCCTCGGCCACGGTGGCCTCCACGTGGTCGGGGCGCTGCACGACCACGTCCTCGGCCGGCGGCGACCAGTTGTAGGTGTCGCCCTCGTCGCCGTCGTCCACGAGGCGCCCGTAGCCGGCCACCCCGTTCAGCGAGAAGGTGCCGTCGGCCTTGTCGACCTCGACGGTCACGAGGCCGTTGGTGAGGCCGGTGCCCTCGGCCCGCACCGCGTGCTCGCCGAGGTCGGCGGGGGCGAGGCCGCGCCAGCCGAAGCCGGGGATCTCGCCGGTGCGCAGCAGCACCTCCTGGGAGGCGTCGACCCGCTGCACCTCCAGGTGGACCCGCTCGACGCCCTCGTCGGCGGCGACGGCCCGCACCTCGTCGCGCAGCGCCTGCTCGTCCACCGCCTTGGGCGAGCGGTCGGCGTGCAGCACCACGACCACCTCCGCGCCGTCGCGGTGCAGCTCGTAGCGGCTGACCTTCGGGTCCTCCAGCACGGCGCGGGTGACCACCGGGTAGGCGGCCTCGCGGCCGATGGTCTCCAGGCGCTGGCGGGCGGGCCGCACCGAGAGCTGCTGGGTGTCGGGCGGCGGCACGTCGCCGGCCAGGACGGCGGTGACCGTCGCGGCCCGGGGGCGGGCGGTGGGGTTGACCACCACGGCCGGTTGGCCGGAGCCGCCGAGGATGCGGATCAGCGCCCGCTCCGCCAGGGCCTCGGCGATGCGGGTCGACTCGGCGTAGCGGTGCAGGACGGCGTCGTTCACCTCGTCCGCGGAGCAGCCGCAGATGGAGTCGTGGGCGGCGTTGCGGATCACGTCGCGCCAGGCGTGGTCGAAGAACGCGCCCGGGTGGCCCTCGGCCGGCGGCCACAGCGCCACGAGCGGCTCCGCGATGCGTTCGAGCCGGCGCTCGACGCGGGCCGCGGCCTGCTTCACGTCGACCCGGCACGAGGCGGTGCCCATGAGCACGTTGGTGCGGGCGCCGGAGCGCAGCTCGCCCCGCCAGAGCTGGAGGCCGTCCCGGGCGCCCTGGGCGAGGTGCTCGGCGAGCGACGTGTGGGCGAAGCGGTACCGCTCGGGGTCGACCTCGTTCGCCTCGGCGAGCACCCGGGTGAGCCGGGCCTGCGGGAGCTGGTGGTCGGTGCCGTTCATCCAGAGGACCGGGTCGCCGACGAGGCTGCCCTGCGCGGCGACGAACGCGTCGAGCTGGGCCACCAGCTCCGCGCCGGTCTCGGGGAGCCGGGCGCCGTTGCTGTAGCCGTCGGACAGGTACTCGGTGCGCACGCGGCTGCCGTCGGGGGCCTCCCAGTCGAACGCGGGCTCGGTGATCGCGGCGGGCACGCCCCGCCACACGACCGCGTCGGTGAAGCCGAAGCCGGCGAGCACCTGGGGCATCTGGGCCACGTGGCCGAACATGTCGGGCAGGTACCCGATGGTCATCGGCGCCCCGAACGCCTCGGCCTTCGCCAGGCCGAGGGCCAGGTTGCGCACGTGCGTCTCGCCGGAGACGAGGAACTCGTCGGGCAGCGTGTACCAGGGGCCCATCGTGACCCGGCCCTCCGCCGCGAGCCGCTCCAGGGCCTCGCGCCGCTCGGGGCGGATCTCCAGGTAGTCGTCGACCACCGCCATCTGGCCGTCGAGCTGGAAGTGCACGTAGCCGGGGTCGGCGTCGAGCTGGTCGAGCAGCAGGTCGACCAGCTCCACGAGCTGCATGCGGAAGAGCGGGTACGGCTTGTACCACTCCCGGTCCCAGTGGGTGTGCGGGACGACGTTCACCTGGCGTGCCATGACGACACCGTACCGGTGGCCCCGGCGCCCACCGGCCCGGGCACGGGGCCCGGCGTCGGCGCGACGATGGGGGCATGCGGATCACCTTCGGCACCGACGAGGAGACGGCGGTCACCGCCGCGGTCCTGGTCCACCTGCGGGCGGCCGGCCACGAGGTCGAGGCGCTGCCGGTCACGTCGTGGGCGGCGGTCGGCCGGCGGGTGGGCGAGGCCGTGGCCGGCGGCGACGCCGAGCGGGGCGTCGTCTGCTGCTGGACCGGCACCGGGGTGTCGATCGCCGCGAACAAGGTGCCGGGCGTGCGGGCCGCGCTCTGCACCGACGCCGAGACGGCCCGGGGCGCCCGCCGCTGGAACGACGCCAACGTGCTGGCCTTCGGCCTCCGCCTCACCACCGAGGCGCTGGCGGTCGAGCTGGTCGACGCCTTCCTCGAGGCGGGCCCGGTCGACGCCGCCGAGCGCCCCGCCATCGACTCGCTCGACCCCGACCGGCCCCCGACCCCCTGAGCCCGCGAGCCCGGTCGGGCGTCGCCGGGCTCGGATGCCGTCACGCTCCTCCCCGTGGCCCGGCCGGCGGCGGGCGGTGGCGGGGTGGGCCGGCGATGGCGGCGGGGAGCAGCAGGGCGGGCCGGCCGGTGCGGGCCCCGACGAGCGCGAGCAGGCCCGGCGTGGCCACGAGCAGGCCGAGGGCCACCGCGGCGGCGAGCGCCTCGGCGCCGCGCAGCGCCTCGGCCGTGCCGAACCAGGGGAGCAGGGCGAGCCCGGCGCCGGCGAGCACGAGCAGCCAACCGGTGACCTGCGCGGCGCGGGCGTCTCGGCGACCGACGCCGCCGGCGCCGGTCGGTGCCGGCCGGGAGCCGGTGAGGGCCGCGGCGGCCGCGGCGAGGACGACGAGCGGGACGAGCAGGAACACGGGAGGACCTCCGGTTCACGATTTCATACGTTCGTATGAATCCTGGGCGGTACCGTACGACCGCATGAACAGCACGGCAAGCGAGCTGCGAGCGGCCGCCCGGCGCTGCGTGGCCGAGCAGGGTGTCGCCGGCACCACGTCCCGCCGCATCGCCGTCGAGGCCAACGCCAACCTGGCCGCGATCACCTACCACTTCGGCTCGAAGGACCACCTGATCGCCGAAGCCCTCCTGGAGGGCATCCGGGAGCTGCTGGCCCCGGCGCTGGAGGTGCTCGACCGCCTCGGCGACCCGGCCGAGCGGACCGTGCAGATCGTCACCGTGCTGCTGCGCACCCTGGACGAGCACCGGGGCGAGGCCGTGGCCTACCTCCAGGCGCTCGCCCACGCCCCGCTCGCCCCGCTGCTGCGCGACGGCGTCGCCCGCCTCTGGACCGACCTGCGCGAGCGCATCGTGCGGGACATGACCCTGCTCCAGGGCGCCGGCATCGTCGGGCCCTGGGTGGAGCCCGACGCGATGGCCGGGGTCTTCATCGCCGTCGCCAACGGCCTGCTCGTGCAGTCGGTGGTCGACCCCGACGGCCCGGCGGTTACGGACCTCGCCACCCAGTTCGCGCTGCTGCTCCTCCAGGCCCGGGTGGTCGACCCCGCCGCCGAGCCGTCCTGAGCCCGGGCCGGGTCAGCCCGCGGGGCGGGGCGCGGTGAGGTGGTGGCGGACGAGGGCCGGGTCCGCGGCGATCTGCTCGGCGGTGAAGGCCACGTCGCGCAGCTCCTTGGCCGCGAACGCCTCGGCCTGCGTCGCGGCGTCGGCTCGGTCGGGGTCGGTGGACTGGCCGTAGGTGAGCAGGCCCTTGGCCACCGGCTCGTCGCCGCCCAGGTCCACCGCCAGCACGATGCTGGCGCCGTAGACGAGCGGGTAGCCGCCCTCGGCCAGGCCGGTGCGCGCTGCCCGCTCGGGCAGCGTGCGGCCGCGCTCGGGCGGCGGCTGCACCGTGGTGGGCGGGACGGTGTTCACCGCCGACATGATGTTCGCCACGCCGTCGGGCTCGCCGCCGCCGTGCATCGCCACCGAGGTGGCGCCCCGGGTGGCCCACTGCACCTCGCCGAGCGGCGCGGCGGGGTCCACGCCCGCCCGCTCCAGCAGGTCGAGCGCGGTGCGGGCCGCGATCACGATCGGGTCGGTGGCCGGATCCTCGGGCATGGGGTGCAGGCCGGCGGGCGTCTCCAGCGGGCGGTCGGGGTCGAACGGCTCGGCCCACAGCGGGCCGGCGTCGAGGAGCTGGGCGACGGTGAAGCCGGCCATCAGCTCGCGCCAGAGCGCCGCGCCGGCCGAGTCGACCTCGTAGCGGCCGTCCCAGGCGTCGAGGACGGCCGCGGCCCGGTCCTCGCCCGCGGCCCGGAGCCGCTCGGCCACCGGTTCCCGGAGCACCTCGGCGGTGATCGAGCGGTTGTTCAGCAGCGCGTCGAGCACGGCGTCGACGTCCACGCCGCCGGCGTCGGCCAGCTCCCCGGCGAGTAGCAGGTTGAGGCGGGTCCGCTGCGAGGGCGGGACCCGGTCGAAGCCGTGGAGCAGCGACAGGCCGGTGAGCGGCGCCCGGTGGTTGGTGAGCCAGTACGAGTCGTTGGCGTTGACCACGAAGTCGCGCCGTTCGAGCGTCGGCTGCTCGGCGAAGGGGACGAGGCCGGGGTCGCGGGCGCCCTCGGCCGCCACCCAGTCGTCGCCGGGGTCGCTGCCGTCCGTCATCGCCACCCGGTTCTCGAAGAGGAGCGCGGCGATCGGGTCGGTGGTGACCCGCTCCCGGAAGCGCTCCTGCGCCTCGCGGGACAGGTTGGGGGTGGCGGAGCCGTCCGCGTACCAGGCCCGACCGGTGTGGTCGATGGCGAGCGTGTTGACCCACGGGATGCCCTGGTGGGTGGCGAAGGCCCGGTCGAGGCCGTCGACGTCGGTGGCCGAGAGCATCGCGAACCAGGTGGGCAGGGCGGCCACGTTGTCGATGTTGGCGTCCCGGTAGGAGAAGCCGACCTCCAGGCCCCAGCCGACCAGCGGCAGGTTCACCATCGGGCCGTGGTGGCTCGTCCACAGGGTGCGGGTGACCTCGCCCTCGTCGCGCACCGCGACCCGGTGCGTCGCGGCGGTCAGGTCCCGCTCGTCGTCGCCGTGGCGGTAGCGGGTGGGGGAGCCGGGCACGAGGTCGAGCCGGTTGAGGGTGAAGCGGTGGCCCTTGGAGACGGTGTGGGTCCAGGCCACGTGGCGGGTGAAGCCGATCTGGATGCCGGGCATTCCCACCAGGCCGGCGCCGTAGGCGTCGAGCGAGGGGACGTCGGGCCCCTCCAGGGTGAGGTGGCACTCCCAGAAGCGGGCCTCGCCGTTCCACGGGAAGTGCGGGTTGGCGAGCAGGACGCCGCCGCCCGACGCGGTCACGTCGCCACCGAAGGCCCACCCGTTGCTGCCGGCGCCCTCGGACGGGCTGCCGAACGCGCTCAGGGGCGCCGGGGGCCGGGGGCCGTCCTCGTCGGGGGCCTCGGCCCGGCCGATGAGGCCGATGAGCGACCGGCCGCTCGCCAGCAGCATCACGTCGACCACCACCCGCAGGTAGTCCAGCTCGTCGATCGGCCGGAGCCAGGCCGCGCCGCGGCACCACGCGGGCGCGGTGCCCTCCGCCAGGGCCTCGGCGAGCCGGTCGTTGTGGCCGGCGATGTAGCCGCCGATCAGCTCGCGGATCTCGGGTGACAGCGAGTCGCGCAGCGCCTCGGCCCGGGCGGTGACGTCGAGGGCCAGGTAGCCGAAGTCCGACGCGAGGAACGAGTCGTCGGGGCCGCGGCCGTGGTGCAGGCTGCGCTCGGAGCGGACCTTGACCGCCTGGTCGACCAGGATGCCGAGGTGGTCGCGGGCGCAGGCCCAGCCCTGGCCGTAGCCGAGGCTGCCCCAGTCGGCGGCCCGGATGTGGGGGACGCCGTGGGTCGTCCAGGCGATGTCGACGTCGTAGGCGGAGGCGATCGGCTCGGTCATCCGACGAGCCTGCCAGATCGGCGGGTGCGCCGATGGCGGGCGCCCGCCGGCTCGCGGCGCGATCATCGGGGTCCTGCCCCGAACGAGAGGAGCCCGCCGTGGCCTTCCACCCGTACCTGTTCTTCGTCGGCGACTGCCGAGCCGCGTTCACGCGCTACCACGAGATCCTCGGTGGTGACCTCACCATCCTCGACTCGCAGGACGCGCCGGACGGCCAGGCCCACGCGCACGGCCTCGTGATGCACGCCGCGCTGGCGCTCGGCGACGGCGTCCTCATGGGCTCCGACGACCCCACCGCCACCGAGCGCACGCCGGTGACGGGCATCGTCGTCAGCTACACGGCGCCGGATGCCGAGGAGACCCGCCGGATCGTCTCGGCGCTCGCCGAGGGCGGCGGCACCGTCGACCAGGAGCCGATCGAGACCTTCTTCTCCCCGGCCTTCGGCCTGGTCACCGACCCCTTCGGCGTCCCCTGGATGGTCTCGGCCCTGCCCGCCGACGCCTGAGCCACCGCCGGTTCCGGTCGGGCGGGCGGACCGCGCCGCCCGCCCCGCGGCGCGCCCGGGCTCCCCGATGCGCCCGGTGCGGTCCGCCATGATCGAGCGATGATCGACGACCCGGTCTCCGCGCTCGCACTCGTCCTCGCGGCGGGCATCGGCGCCCAGTGGCTGGCCGGCCGGGTCGGGCTCCCGGCGATCGTCCTGATGCTCGGGGCCGGCCTCCTCGTGGGGCCGGTGCTCGGCCTGGTGGATCCCGACGACGCCTTCGGGCCCGTCCTCACCCCGCTCATCGGCCTCGGCGTCGGCGTGCTGCTCTTCGAGGGCGGGCTCACGCTCCGCTGGGACCGCATCGGCACCACCACCCGGGCCGTGGTCCTGCGGCTGCTCACCATCGGCGCGGCCGTCTCCTTCGTCGGGGCCACCGGCGCGGCGCTGCTGGCCACGTCGCTGCCCACCGGCGTGGCGATCCTGTTCGGGGCGATCATGGTCGTGACCGGGCCCACCGTGGTGATCCCGCTGCTCGCGACCGCCCGGCTGCGCCCCCGGGTGGGCAGCATCCTGCGGTGGGAGGGGATCATCGTGGACCCGGTGGGGGCGGTGCTGGGCGTGTGCGTGCTGGAGGTGCTGCTGCTGGACGGGGGCTCGGCGGCCGAGGTCGCCCGGGCGCTGGCCCGCATCACGCTGGTCGGCAGCCTGATCGGCCTCGTCATCGCCTTCGCGCTCGTGGTGGTGCTGGATCGCCACTGGGTGCCCGACCACCTCCGGGGCGCCCTGTCGATCGTCGCCGCGGTCGGCGCGTTCGCGCTGGGCAACGAGGTGTCGAGCGACGCCGGCCTCTACGCGGTGACGGTGGCCGGCATCACCGTCGCCAACCAGCGGCGGGTGCCGACGAAGCCGATGCTGGACCTCTACGAGCACCTGTCCTCGCTGATCCTGGCGGCGATCTTCGTGGTGCTGGCCGCCCGGATCGAGCCCGAGGCGCTGAGCGCCAACCTGCTCCCGGCGCTCGGCGTGCTCGCCGTCCTCGTGGTCGTCGTGCGGCCCCTCACCGTGCTGGCCGCCACGCTCGGCACGTCGCTCACCCGGGCCGAGCGGGCCTACCTGGCGCTGCTGGCCCCGCGGGGCATCGTCGCCGCGTCGGTCTCGGCGGTCTTCGGGGCGTCGCTCGTGCAGCACGGCATCGACGGCGGCGAGGACCTGGCCGCGATCACCTTCCTCGTGGTCTGCGGCACCGTCCTCGTCTACGGGCCGCTCGCCCGCCCGCTGGCGCGCGGGCTGCGGGTGGCGGTCCCCGAGCCGGTGGGCGTGGTGCTCGTCGGCGCCCGGCGGTGGGCCCGCCTCGTCGGTGCCGCGCTGGCGGAGCTGGACGTGCCGGTCCTGCTGCTCGCCGAGGACGAGGAGGCGGCCGCCGAGGCCCGAGACGCCGGCCTGCTCGTCTACGCCGGCGAGTACGAGGGCTCCGAGCTGGTCGAGGCGCTCGACGGCCTGGGCGCCCGCCTGGCGGTGGTCGGCTCCGGCGCCGAGGTGCTCGACGCGGCGGTGGTCGACCGGATCGTGGACCACCTGGGCCGGTCGCAGGTGTTCCGGGTGGCGCGCGACGAGGCCCACGCCGACGCGCTGGCCCGCGGCGAGGCCCGTGAGGGTCGCCAGGCGTTCGCCCCCGTCAACCAGGCGCACCTGGCCGAGCTGCTGGACGACGGCGCGTCGATCCTGGCGCTCCCCGACGCCGTCGCGAGCACCCCGACCCACCGGGACCGCCCGCTGCTGGCCGTCGACCCCGCCGGCGTGCCCCGGGTGGTCCGGGGCGACGACGACCACCCGGCCCCCGAGGACCGCCTGGTCGTGCTCCGCCTCCCCGGCTGAGCGCCGAGCGGTCCGGCCGCCACCCGGTCGGGACGCGGGGTGCGGTCGGTGGTCGGGGCGGTGGGTGCGGGGTGGGGTGGGTCAGCGCCAGACGGTGGACAGGTCGGAGCCGACGGCCTTGAGGCCGCGGTGGGCGACGCCGAGGTCGGCCAGGACCTCCTCGCAGCGGGCCGTGGCGGCCTCGAAGGCCGCCTCGGTGCGGTCCTCGCCCGCCTCGCTCCGCTCGCGCACCTCGATGCGCAGGGTGAAGAAGTCGAGCCGCTCGTCGTAGCTGAGCTGGCCGCCGGGCTCGCCGAAGCCGGGTAGGCCGCTGTGCGCCGGCAGCCGCTCGGTCAGGCGGGCCCGCTGCTCGTCATCGAGCGCCGCGAACCGGCCTCGCACCGTCACCCGGAAGATCTGCGTCACGATCGCACCTGCACGCGGACCATCCTGGCCCGCGCGCCCACCGGCGCGGCAAGCAGTTTCCGCGGCCCGCTCGTCGCCGGCCCGCGCCTCGCCGCCCGGCGCCTGCCCCGGCGCCGCCCGCTCGCCGGCCCTCGCCCGGCACCCGCCCGCTCGCTCGCCCCGCCGCTCGCCGGCCCTCGCCGCCCGGCCGTCAGGGGAAGACGACGGTGCGGTGGTCCAGGAGGAAGACGCGGGACTCGGCGTGGGCCTTGACGGCCCGGGAGAGGACTAGGCGCTCCAGGTCGCGGCCCACCACCTGGAGCTGCTCGGGGTCGAGCGCGTGGGTCACCGGGGCCACGTCCTGGGCGATGATCGGCCCGTCGTCGAGGTCCGCGGTGGCGTAGTGGGCGGTGGCGCCGATCATCTTCACGCCCCGCTCCCACGCCTGGCGGTAGGGGCGGGCGCCCTTGAAGCCGGGCAGGAACGAGTGGTGGATGTTGATGACCCGGCCGGCGAGCGCGTCGCAGATGGCCGGGGAGAGGATCTGCATGTAGCGGGCGAGGATCACGAGGTCGACGTCGAGGTCCGCCACCAGCCCCAGGAGCCGGGCCTCGGCCGCGGGGCGATCCGCGGGGGTGGGGACCGGCACGTGCTCGAACGGGATGCCGTTGCGGGTGACCAGCTCGCCGAGGTCGGGGTGGTTGGAGACGACCATCGCCAGGTCCACGGGCAGCTCGCCCTCGTTGTGGCGGTACAGCAGGTCGAGGAGGCAGTGGTCGGTGCGCGACACGAGCACGATCGCCCGGAGGTGGTGGTCCTCGCGGCGCACGGTCATGCGGGCGTCGAGCGCCTGCGCCCGCGCCGCGAGGCGGGACTCGACGTCCGCGGCGTCGTCCAGGTCGCAGTCGAAGCGGGTCCGCATGCAGAAGCGGTTCGTGGGCTCGTCGGAGTACTGGGCGTTCTCCACGATGTTGGCGCCGAGGTCGACGAGGCCCTGGGCGATCGAGGCGACGATGCCGGGCCCGTCGGGGCACTCGATGGTCAGGATGTGGCGGGTCATGCGGCGACGGCCTCGGCGGTGAGCTGCGCGGCGCGGATGCGCTGCTCGGCGCTGGGGGAGGGGAAGGCCAGCATCAGCTCGTCCGCGTCCGCGTGGGCGGTGAAGTCGTCCAGGTACTGCCGCACGGTGGCGGGGTCGCCGACCGCGGTGTAGCGGCCCATGCCGATGATGGAGAGGCCCTGCGGGCTCTGCACGAGCGCGTCGACCTCCTCCTCGGTGAAGCGCCGGTCCCGGCCGCGGCCCAGGAAGGCGGCCACCCGGCTGCGGCGGGAGCGGACGAGCTGCTCCTCGGCGTCGGCGGCGTCGTCGGCCGCGATCACGTTGAGCGCGGCGATCACGTGCGGTCGGTCGAGCTGGTCGGACGGTTCGAAGCGCTCCCGGTAGAGGGCCACGGCCTGCTGGAGCGCCTCGGGGGCGAAGTGCGACGCGAAGCCGTAGGGGAGGCCGAGGGCGGCGGCGAGGGAGGCGCCGAACAGCGAGCTGCCGAGGATGTAGAGCGGCACCCGGGTGCCCTTGCCGGGCACGGCCTCGACGCCGGTGACCGCCGAGGTGTCGGACAGGAACGCCTTCAGCTCCAGGACGTCCTGCGGGAACGAGTCGGAGGCGGCCGGAGAGCGGCGCAGCGCCCGAAGGGTCACCTGGTCGGTGCCCGGGGCGCGGCCGAGGCCGAGGTCGATGCGGCCGGGGTGCAGCGCCGCGAGGGTGCCGAACTGCTCGGCGATCACGAGCGGCGAGTGGTTGGGGAGCATGACGCCGCCCGAGCCGAGCCGGATGGTGGCGGTGTTGGCGGCGATGTGGGCGATGAGCACCGCGGTGGCCGACGAGGCGATGCGGCCCATGTTGTGGTGCTCGGCGTACCAGATGCGCCGGTAGCCGGCGGCCTCCACCGCCCGGGCCAGGTCCACGCTGGCGGCGAGGGCGTCGCCGACGGTGCGGTCGCGGTCGACCGTCGCGAGGTCGAGGACGGAGAGGGGGACGGTCACGGCTCAGACCTCTGCGGTAGGCGCCTGGAACTGTGCGTTGTAGAGCTCGGCGTACGCACCTCCACGGGCCAACAGCTCGCGGTGGTCGCCTTGTTCCACGATGCGCCCCTGTTCCATGACGAGGATCGTGTCCGCGTCCCGGATGGTGGAGAGCCGGTGGGCGATCACGAAGCTGGTGCGCTGCCGGCGCAGGGCCGCCATCGCGTGCTGGATCAGCACCTCGGTGCGGGTGTCGACCGAGCTGGTGGCCTCGTCCAGGATGAGGATCGTGGGGTCCGCGAGGAACGCGCGGGCGATGGTGAGGAGCTGCTTCTCGCCCGCGGACACGGCGCCGCCCTCGTCGTCCACGACGGTGTCGTAGCCGTCGGGGAGGGAGTGGACGAAGCGGTCGACGTAGGTGGCTCGGGCCGCGTCGAGCATCTGCTCCTCGGTGGCGTCGGGGTTGCCGAAGAGGATGTTCTCGCGGATGGTGCCGCCGAACAGCCACGTGTCCTGGAGGACCATGCCGATGTTGGATCGCAGCTCCCGGCGGGTCATCGCCGCGATGTCGCGGCCGTCGAGGGTGATGCGGCCGCCGTCCAGCTCGTAGAACCGCATGATGAGGTTGACGAGGGTGGTCTTGCCGGCGCCGGTCGGCCCGACGATGGCGACGGTCCGGCCCGGCTCGGCGAGCAGCGACAGGTCGGTTATGAGCTCGCGGTCGGGGAGGTAGGAGAAGGTGACGTGCTCGAACGCCACCCGGCCCCGCACCGGCTCGGCCTCGCTCGGCGCGACGTCGGGCCGCTCCTCCTCGGCGTCGAGCAGCTCGAAGACCCGCTCGGCCGACGCGATGCCGGACTGGAGCACGTTGGCCATCGACGCGAGCTGGGTGAGCGGCTGGGTGAACTGGCGCGAGTACTGGATGAACGCCTGGATGTCACCGATGGTGAGCTGGCCGTTGGCCACCCGCAGGCCGCCGATCACGGCGATGAACACGTAGTTCACGTTGCCGATGAACATCATCGCCGGCTGGATGATCCCGGAGATGAACTGGGCGCCGAAGCTGGCCTCGAACAGGCGCTCGTTCTCGGTGTCGAAGCGGTCCTCGGCGGTGCCGGTCTGGCCGAACACCTTGACGAGGGCGTGGCCGGAGAACGCCTCCTCGGCCTGGGCGTTGAGCGAGCCGGTGTGGGCCCACTGGGCGATGAAGCGCTTCTTCGACCGGGCGGCGATGAAGCGGGTCACGAACAGCGACGCCGGGATCATCAGCGAGGCGATGAGGGCGAGCTGCCACGAGATGGTGAACATCATCACCAGCACGCCGAGGAGCGTGAGGCTGGAGGTGAGGAGCTGGCTGAGGGTCTGCTGGAGGCTCTGGGACAGGTTGTCGATGTCGTTGGTGACCCGGCTGAGCAGGTCGCCGCGGGGCGTGGTGTCCACGTAGCGCAGCGGCAGCCGGTTCAGCTTGTCCTCGACCCGCTCGCGGAGGCGGTGCATGCTGCGCTGGACGACGCCGGCGAGCAGGTGGGCCTGGGCCCAGGCGAGGGCGGCCGACACGAGGTAGACGCCGAGCGCCAGGAGCAGGTAGCGGCCGAGGCGGTCGTAGTCCACGCCGCTGCCGCCGGCCACGCCGCGCACCACCACGTCGGTGGCCTTGCCGAGCAGGCGCGGGCCGGTGACCGACAGGCCCACGCTGACGACGGCCAGGAGGGCCACGACGGCCGCGTTGCGCCGCTCGGCGCCCATCGTCCGGAGCAGGCGGCGGCTGGCGCCGCGGGCGTCCCGGGCCTTCTCGGCGGGCATGCCGGCGGAGAACCGGCCGCCCATGACCCGGCCCTGCTGCTGCTGGCTGCTGCGGTTCTTCTCCTCGGCGGTGAGGTCGTCGTCGCTCATGCCGCGTCCTCCTGGACCTGCGAGGCCACGATCTCGGCGTAGGTGGGGCAGTCCCGCAGCAGCTCGTCGTGGGTGCCGAGCCCGAGGCACTGGCCGTCCTCCAGCACGAGGATCTGGTCGGCGCCGCGGATGGTGGACACCCGCTGGGCGACGACGATCACCGCCGCGTCGCGGGTGTGGGGGACGAGCGCAGCCCGGAGGCGGGCGTCGGTGGCGAGGTCGAGCGCGGAGAACGAGTCGTCGAACAGGTAGACGTGGGGCTTGCGCACGAGCGCCCGGGCGATGGCGAGGCGCTGGCGCTGGCCGCCCGAGACGTTGGTGCCGCCCTGGGTGATGGGGGCGTCGAGGCCGTCGGGCAGCGCCCGGACGAAGTCGGCGGCCTGGGCCACCTCCAGCGCCTCCCACAGCTCGTCCTCGGTGGCGTCGGGCGCCGAGAACACGAGGTTGCTGCGGATGGTGCCGCTGAACAGGTACGGCTTCTGCGGGATGAGGCCGATGTGGGCCCACAGGTCCTCGGTGCGCAGGTCGCGCACGTCGACGCCGTCGATGCGGACGCTGCCGGCGGTCACGTCGTAGAGCCGGGGGATGATGTTGAGCAGCGTCGTCTTGCCGGAGCCGGTGGAGCCGATGATCGCGGTGGTGGTGCCCGGTCGGGCGGTGAAGGAGATGCCGTCGAGCACGGGCCGCTCCGCGCCGGGGTAGTGGAAGCCGACGCCGTCGAGGGCCAGGCCCTCGGCGAAGGGCGGGTTCGGGGCCGGCTCGGCGGGGTCGTGGACGGTGGTCTCGGTGTCGAGCACCTCCTGGATGCGCTCGGAGCTGACCGCGGAGCGCGGCGCCATGACCGCCATGAACGTGGCCATCATCACCGCCAGGAGGATCTGGGTGAGGTAGCTGATGAACGCGATCAGCGAGCCGACCTGCATGTCGCCGGCGCCGACGCGGTGGCCGCCGAACCAGATGGCGAGGATGCTGGAGAGGTTCAGCACGAGCATCACGGTCGGGAACATGAAGGCCATCAGGTGGCCGGCCTTGAGCGAGGCGCCCGTGAGGCCGTCGTTGACCTCGCCGAAGCGCCGCTTCTCGTCGGGCTCGCGGACGAAGGCCCGAACCACCCGGATGCCGGTGATCTGCTCTCGCAGCACCTGGTTGACCCGGTCGATGCGTTCCTGGACGGTCCGGAACTGCGGGATCATGTGGGCGACGATCAGCCCGACGGGGATCACGAGCGCCGGCACGCTGAAGAACAGGACGAGCGACAGGGTGGCGTCCTCCCGCAGCGCCATGATGATGCCGCCGGTGGCGGTGATCGGCGCGGTGACGAACAGCGTGCACATCATCAGCACGAACATCTGCACCTGGGTGACGTCGTTGGTGATGCGGTTGATGAGCGACGCCGAGCCGAAGCCGTTCACCTCCCGGGCCGAGAACGAGGTGACCCGGTGGAACAGGTTGTGGCGGACGTCGCGGCCGAAGGCCATCGCGGCCTTGGCGCCGGCCCACACCGCGGCGACCGCGAAGACCACCTGCACGAGCGTGACGGCGAGCATGAGGCCGCCGTGGGCCCAGATGTAGCCGGTGTCGGGGTCCAGCCGGCCGTCGGGTCCGACGTGGAGGATGCCCTTGTCGATGATGTCGGCGTTGATGCTCGGGAGGTAGAGGGTGGCGACGGCCTGCACGAACTGGAGGACGATCACCGCCCCGAGCAGGCGCTTGTAGTCGCGGAGGTGGGTCCGCATGACCTTGATCAGCACGGCGGCTCCAGCCGGGAAGACGGGTTCGGTTCGCGGCGTGGCGCTGGGCGGCGCACCGGCCACGTCGGGGGTCGATCCTGCCACGATCGTGGCGCCCGCGACCGCATCGGTTCCGGAACGGCCCGTCTCCGCAGCACCGGCGCCCGGGGCCGAGCGGGCAGACTCGCCCCATGACCGACCGCTACGCCCCCTACGACGAGCTGACCTTCGACCGCCCCGCGCCCGGCGTGCTGCGCATCACCTTCGACGGGCCGGGGCTCAACTCGGTGACGCCCGCCCTGCACGGCCAGCTCGCCGAGGTGTGGCGCACGATCGACCGCGACCCCGAGACCGACGTGGCCCTCCTGCGCGGCGCCGGGCGCGGCTTCTCCGCCGGCGGCAGCTTCGAGCTGCTCGACGGGATGATCGGCGACGAGGCGCAGCGGCTGCGGGTGATGACCGAGGCCCGCGACCTCGTCCACAACGTCCTCGACTGCTCCAAGGTCATCGTGGCCGCCGTCCACGGCCCCGCGGTCGGCGCCGGTCTCGCCGCCGCGCTGCTCGCCGACATCTCGATCGTCGGCCGCACCGCCCGGATCATCGACGGCCACACCCGCCTCGGCGTGGCGGCCGGCGACCACGCCGCGGTCTGCTGGCCGCTCCTCTGCGGCATGGCGAAGGCCAAGTACCACCTCCTCACCTGCGAGGTCCTCACCGGCGAGGAGGCCGAGCGGATCGGCCTGGTGTCGCGCTGCGTGGAGGACGACGAGGTGCAGGACGTGGGCCTCGCCGTGGCCACCGACCTCGCCGCCGGCTCGCCCACCGCGCTGCGCTGGACCAAGCACACCCTCAACCACTGGTACCGCGCCCAGCTCCCGGCCTTCGACGCCTCGCTCGCCTACGAGATGATGGGCTTCGGGATGGACGACGTGCGCGAGGGCCTGGCCTCGCACCGCGAGAAGCGCCCGCCCCGCTTCCGCCCCGACCGCTGAGCCTCGGGTCGGATGGGCCGGGTCGCTGTGTCCGGTCGCCCGCTCTCGGTCGTTTGAGCCGGGTCGGTCGACCGGCCTCGGTCGTTTGAGCCGGGTCGGTCGACCGGCCTCGGTCGTTTGAGCCGGATCGGTCGGGCTCTGGTCGTTGAGCCTGGGTCGGTCCGACTCGGCCGTCCGCCTCAGCCGCGGACGACGCGGACGGCCTGGGCGTCGAGGGCGACGACGTCGCCGGGGCGCACCTGGCGACCTCGGCGGGTCTCGACCTCACCGTTCACGGTGACCCGGCCCTCCTCCAGCACGGCCCGGGCCTCGCCGCCGACCTCCACGAGCGACGCCAGCTTCAGGAGCTGGCCGAGGCGGATCACCTCGTCGCGGATGCCGACCTCGTCGGCCGGTCCGGGCTCGGGCGCCTCAGCCATCGAGCGGGGCGGCGGTGGTGCCGCCGAGGGGGATGGGCCCCAGGCCGAGCTTGCGGTGGTCCCACGAGCGCACCCGCTCGGTGCGGACCCGAACGGCCACCCGCTTGTTCAACATGACCTCCACGAGGGGGCGGACCTCCTCGGTGTACGGGCCGGTGTAGCGCTCCCAGATGTCGACGCCGACCCGCCACAGCGCGTCGGGGTCGTCCACGATCTCGGCGCGGCCCTCGATCGAGACGCCGCGGAGGGTGTCGTAGGTCAGGCCGTCCTCCAGCAGGCAGGTGACCCGGGGGTCGCGGCGCAGGTTGACCGCCTTCTGCGACTTCGCCTTGGTCTCGAACCAGATCTCGCCGTCCAGGACGGCGTACCACATGGCCACCAGGTGGGGGTGGCCGTCGGGGCCGAGCGTCGCCAGGTTGATCGTGCGGCTGCGACGCAGGTAGCCGGCCACCTCCTCGTCGGTCATGGCGACGGCCGAGCGCTGGTTGATCCCCATGCCCGGCACCCTACCGACCTTCCCGAACTTGGCACCGACCCGTAGCACCGGTGCGGCATTTCCGTGCCAAGTTCGACGGGGTGCTCCCGAACCTGGCACGGATACGTGGCGCCGGTGCGGCTTTTCGGTGCCAGGTTCGGTGGGTGTTCCCGGGGTCAGCGGCCGTCGAGGAGGGCGACGACGGGGGCCATCGCGTCGAGGGCGTCGAGGCTGAGGCCGATGCTCGTGATGCCGTGGCGCTCCCGGCGGGCGAGCAGGTCCTCCGCGATCTGCGCCGGGGTGCCGCACAGGGCGTGGGGCGACGCCAGCGCCTCGGCGGGGGAGAGGCCGAAGCCGGCGGCGAGGGCGTCGGCCATGCCCCGGCGGTCCTCGGTCACCACCGCGAGGTGGATGCGGGTGTGCAGCTCGATGGCGTCGAAGCGGTCGCCGGCCGCCTCGCGGACCCAGGCGATCTTGCGGTCGGTGGCCTCGGCGGTGGCGTCGGGGCCGGCCGAGGCGTCGATGCGGCCGTTGGGCAGCTTGGGGTTGAGGCCCACGATGTCCGCGTGGCGGCCCGCCACCTCCAGGAGCTTGCGCCCGCCGCCGCCCACCAGGATCGGCAGCGGCCGCTGCACGGGCTTCGGCGTGCCGGCCAGGCCGTCCACGTCGTAGTGCTCGCCGTGGAAGCTGAGCGGCTCGTCGCCCAGCAGGCCCCGCACCACCGTCAGCGCCTCGTCCAGCCGGGCGATGCGCACCGAGGGCGCGTCCATCGGGATGCCGGCGTGCTCGTAGTCGGTGGTCATCCAGCCGGCGCCGAGGCCCAGCTCGAAGCGGCCGTCGCTCAGCACGTCGAGGGTGGCCGCCTCCTTCGCCACCACCGCCGGGTGCCGGTAGTCGTTGCAGAGCACGAGCGCGCCGAGGCGGATGGTGCTCGTGGCGTCGGCCGCCGCCATGAGCGCCGGGACCGGGGCGAGCTGGTCGTCCAGGTGGTCCGACACGGTGAGGCGGTGGTAGCCGAGGTCCTCGACCTTGCGGGCAAGGTCCCGCCAGGCGGCGGCCGACACCTCCGGCGGGCTGGAGCACTGGATGCCGAAGCGGAACGGGCGTGGGGTGGTCATGTGGGGCTGGTCTCCTCGGGGTCGGTCCTCTTCGACCGCCGCCGGCAGCTTCGCGTCACACGCCCCTTCCCACGCGCACCCTTCGGGCGGTGCCCGCCTCGGCCGGCGGCGTGGTCGACCGCGGGGCCCTACGGTGGCGGCGTGGCCGACCGGGACCTGTACCTGCACGAGCTGATCGACATCGTGGGCCAGGGCCAGTACGCCTACATGGAGCACGCCGGGCGGGAGCCCACCAACGCGATGCCCGACATGCTCAGCCTCCAGGGCACCTTCTTCGTGTGCGCGGTGGGCGGCGGCCGCTGGCCCCAGGTGGTCAACGTCTGGGACGTGGGCGACGCCGGCTGGGACGGCTGGGCGGCCAACGTCGACCGGCTCAACCTCAAGCGCCGCCGGGCCTTCTACGGCGAGTGGTGGGACGAGGCGGCGCAGTGGCGCACCGGCGGCGTCGACCGGCTCTGCGGGGGCGTGCCCGCCGGCCCGACCACCGCCGAGATCGCGGCGCGGGCCGTCACCGGCACCTTGTTCGTCCACCAGCTCCTCACCGTCCGCCCGGGCCACGCGCTCGACTACCTCGACGCGGTGGTGGCCGAGCAGGTGCCGGCGTGGCGGGACCACGGCCACGAGCCCACCGGCATCTACGAGGTGCTCGGCAACCAGCACGAGGTGGTGGTGATCTGGGCCACCACGGTCGAGGCCCAGGCCGGCCTGCGCCGCAGCCGCGACGCGGCCCGCGGCCTGCTGCGCCCCCGCGACGGCGACGGCGACGGCGACGAGGTCGAGGGCGACGAGCGCCTCGTCGCCTGGGAGCGCACCGCGGCCGGCTTCGTCACCGGCGGCGACACCCACCTCATGACCCCGCTGCCCGGCACCGTCTACGGCCCCGCCGACTGGGAGGACGCCTCCCTCGACGACTGGCTCCACCCGACGGCCCCCGAGTAGCGGCGCGGACGTCGCCGACGCCGTCGCCGGTCGCCGCACGCTGCGGTGCGGCGCTCCACCTGACGGTCGTGGGCGAGGGCGAGCGACCGGCGGAGCAGCCGGCCGGACGCCGACCGGCACGGAGCGGAGCGACACGTTCCGGCGATCTGTCACACTGGAGCGGAACCGAGCGCCGCTCGGGACGCGACTCGAAGGGGACTCGGGGATGACGACGAGAATCGGGCGGCTCACCGCGGCCGCCGTCGCGCTGGCGGTGCTCGCCGGCGCCACCGTGGGCTGCAGCAGCGACGACGACCGGCCGGCGTCGGGCACCGACCTCCCGGTCCAGGTCGACGCGGGCGAGCCGACCGCGGCGGCGGACTTCGACGTCCGCACCGGCACCCAGGAGGTGACCGTCACCGGCGCGAAGCCCAAGCAGCGGCTGTCGCTCGTGGACGCGGACGGCAACCGCCTCATGATCCTGCGGGCCGACCGCTACGGGCAGGCCCACTTCGGCTACCTCGCCAACGAGCTGATGGAGGTGCAGACCGGCGCCAAGGCCAAGCTCCCCACCGCGGACGGCAAGGTGGTCGAGCCCGGCGACGGCTACACCGTGCGCAACGAGGACACCGAGCCGGTCCAGGTGTCGGCGCCCTTCCGGGTCTACGGGCGCGACGACCACCCCGACGAGGGCTTCTACGACGAGCAGGCCAAGGTGCTCGTCCCCGAGGGCGACGAGACGTCGCGCTTCGGCTACGTCACCATGCGCGACGGCGTGGAGCTGAGCGTGATGGTCCGCCTGCCCGGCCCGGTCGACGCGGGCCCGTACCCCACCGTGGTCGAGTACTCCGGCTACGGCCCCGCCAACCCCGACTCGCCCGAGCCCGGCACCATGATCGCCGGGCTCCTCGGCTTCGCCACCGTCGGCGTCAACATGCGCGGCACCGGCTGCTCCGGCGGCGTCTTCGACGTGTTCAACACCGCCCAGCAGACCGACGGCTACGACGTGATCGAGGCCATCGCCCGCCAGCCCTGGGTGGCGAACGGCAAGGTCGGCATGGTCGGCCTGTCCTACTCCGGCATCACCCAGCTCTACGCGGCCGCCACCCGGCCCCCGAGCCTCGCCGCCATCGCCCCGCTGTCGGTCCTCAAGGACCCGTGGCTCCAGCAGTGGCCCGGCGGCGTCTACAACGGCGGCTTCACCAAGCAGTGGCTGGCCGAGCGGGACAAGCAGTCCTCCGCCGGCGGTACGAGCTGGGTGCAGGAGCGCATCGAGGGCGGCGACGAGACCTGCGCCGCCCACCAGGAGCTGCGCGAGCAGAACATCGACTTCGAGGCGTTCGGCCGCTCCCTCGTCCACCGGCCGGCGCTGGCCGACGAGCGCGACCTCTCCAAGCTCGTCCGCGAGATCGACGTGCCCGTCTTCCTCACCGGCGCCTGGCAGGACGAGCAGACCGGTCCCCAGTTCGGGGACATGCTGGCCAACTTCGACCAGGCCCCCGTCACCAAGTTCACGATGTTCAACGGCCGCCACCCCGACGGGTACACGCCGCGCATCCTGAGCCGCTGGTACGAGTTCCTGTCCTTCTACGTGCGACGGGAGGTCCCGAAGCTCGGCCCCGGCCTCCGGGCCCTGGCCCCGGCCGCGTTCGAGGACTTCTTCCACATGCCGGGCCTGGAGTTCGAGCCCGACCGCTTCGGCGAGTTCGGCCCGGACGACTACGACGCCGCCCTCGCCCGCTACGAGTCCGAGCCCGACGTGCGCGTCCTCTTCGACCAGGGCGCGGACCCCGACCTGCCCGGCAAGCCCGTCCCCACCTTCGAGGCGACGTACGACCCCTGGCCGCCCGCCGACACCGAGGCCCGCACCTTCTACCTGGGCGACCGGGGTGCCCTCGCCGGCGACGCCCCCACCGCCGAGGCCGCCGACCGGTTCCTGAACGACCCCGACTCGGCCGCCAAGACCTTCTTCTCGGACGCCGACGGCTACGACCTGCTCGCCCCCACCTGGGACTTCGACTGGGAGGACTTCGACGCCGACGGCTCGCTCACCTACGTCTCCGAGCCGTTCCGGGAGGCCACCGTCCTCGGCGGGCCGGGCCGGGCCGACCTGTGGGTCCGCGTCCCCGACGGCGACGCGGACGTCCAGGTCAGCGTCTCGCTCATCGACACCGCCGGCACCGAGTGGCTCGTCACCAACGGCCTCCTCCGCCTCAGCGACCGCCAGGTGAGCGACGAGCTGTCCGACGGGCTCCTGGTCGACCGCACCTTCGCCGAGGCCGACTCGGCCCCGATGCCGGAGGACCGCTTCGAGGAGGTCAGCGTCTCCATCCCGCCGTTCGCGCAGGCGTTCCGGCCCGGCGACCGCCTCAAGATCGCCATCTCCAGCCCCGGCCGCAACTTCGCCGCCTGGACCTTCACCACCGTCGGCGACGCCGGCACGCCCCGCGACGTCGGCCGCGGCGGCGACCACGCGTCGAGCATCACCCTGGGCGTGCTCCCCGGCATCGAGGAGGTGCCGCCGCTCGTGGCCCCGTGCCCGTCGCTGCGGGGCCAGGCGTGCCGGCCCTACGAGGAGCGCACCAACACCCCCGCGGGGTGAACCCGGTCACAGCCGACCGCCGGGTGTCGTGTGACCGGCCACGTTTCTGGAACACTTTGCGCTCCCCCGGCGTCTGGAGTTCCGTGAACGCACCCCGCACCAGGAAGCTGACCCTCGCCCTCGCGGCCACCGCCTCGCTCGCGCTCGCCGCGTGCAGCAGCGGCGACGGCGGCGCGTCGGACCGCACCACCACCTCGGTCACGGCGCCGGTCGCCTCCACCACCTCCACGGCCGCGCCCACCACCGAGGCCCCGGTCGCGACCACCACGGTGCCCGCCACCACCACGACCACCGCGCCCCCCGACCCCACCCAGCAGGAGGAGCCGCCCGGCCCGCTCCAGTCCGGCTCCAAGGGCACCCGCACCCGCGGCATCCAGCAGGCGCTGAAGGACCAGGGCTATGACCCCGGTGCGGTCGACGGCCAGTTCGGCAGCCAGGTCCGCCAGGCCGTCTGGGCCTTCCAGGCGCTGCGCGGCCTGCCCAAGGACGGCGTCGTCACCCCCGAGCTGGAGCAGCAGATCCTCGCCCGCACGCCCCAGCAGATGCTGCGGCCCGAGGCCGGCCCCACCCACACCGAGGTCGACCTCACCCGCCAGGTCATGATCGTGTGGCGCGACGGCCAGGCCCGGCTCATCACCCACGTGTCCACCGGCAGCGAGGTCCCGTACTGCGAGGACACCGACCAGGGCCGCAACTGCGGCGACGCCGTCACCCCCACCGGCAGCTATAGCTACTACCGGCGGGTCGAGGGCTGGCGCATCGCCCCGCTCGGCCGCCTCTACAACCCCGTCTACTTCGTCGGCGGCATCGCGGTCCACGGCGCGACCTCGGTGCCGGACCACCCGGCCAGCCACGGCTGCGTCCGCATCAACATGAGCATCGCCGAGTACTTCCCGACGCTCGTGGCCGACGGCGACCCCGTCGTCGTCTTCCGGAGCTGACCGGACGCGGCGACGCCGCCGGCGCGGGCAGCCCGCCGGCCGGGTCAGCGGCAGCGGGCGATGACGGTCTCGCCGAAGCTGCCGTAGGCGTCCTCGGCCTGCTCGGGGCTGAACGCCATCGGCGGCACGACCATCCGGGACACGCCCAGCTCGGCCATCTCCTCGACCGCGGCGAGCGGATCGGGGCCGCCGACGCCGGGGTGGCCCGCGGTGATCTCGATGAGATCGGGATCGCGGTCCGCCTCCTCGGCCGCCTGGCGCATCACCGAGATGAGCTGGGCGAGGTCGGCCGGGCTGCCCTTGCCGGGGAAGAACCCGTCGCCGAGGCGACCGGCGCGGCGGGCGGCCGCCTCGCTGTGGCCGCCGACGACGATCGGGATGGTCCCGTTCGTGGGCGTCGGCTGGGAGATCACCTCGGACCAGCGGTTGTAGCCGTCGTCCAGGGTGACCGGCTCGCCGGTCCACAGCGCCCGCAGCGCCTCGACGTAGGCGTCCAGGCGGCGGCCCCGGCCCTCGAAGGGCACGCCGAGCGCGTCGAACTCCTCGCGCAGCCAGCCGGCGCCGACGCCGAGGCGGAGCCGCCCGCCCGAGAGCCGGTCGAGCGTGGCGATCTCCTTGGCGACCACCGCCGGGTTGCGCTGGGGGAGGATCAGGATGCCGGTGCCGAGCACCAGCTCCTCGGTGACCGCGGCCAGGTACGCGAGCCACACCAGGGGGTCGGGGATCGGCGAGCTCTCCGGGCCGGGCATGCGGCCCGAGCGCGAGTACGGGTACTCGGACTCGTAGCCGGCCGGGACGACGACGTGCTCGACGGTCCACACCGACTCGAAGCCGGCCCGCTCGGCCGCCTGGAGGCAGCCGGCCGCGATGGGCCCCTCGACGAGCGGACCGGTGTTGGCGAAGGCGATTCCGAAGCGCATGGGCGGGACCGTAGCCCCTGCCGGCCGCCGGGGCCGTCGCCCCGCCGGACGGCTCGCAGGCCGGCCCGCGGGCCCGCGGGCTCGCCGGTGGGCCGACCCGGGCGGTCAGTTCACCTGGCGGGCCCGCTCGTCCCAGTAGGGCTGGCGGAGCTTGAACTTCTGGAGCTTGCCGGTGGCCGTGCGAGCCAGCTCGTCGCGGAACTCGATGCGCTTCGGCACCTTGTAGCCGGCCAGCCTGGTGCGGCAGTGGTCGCGCAGCTCGTCCGCGGTGGCGGTGGCGCCGTCGGCCAGCACCACGAGGCCGAGCACCAGCTCGCCCCACCGCTCGTCGGGCACCCCGATCACCGCCACCTCGGCCACGGCGGGGGGCGAGAAGATCGCGTCCTCCACCTCGATCGAGGACACGTTCTCGCCGCCGGTGATGATGACGTCCTTCTTGCGGTCCGAGATCGTGAGGTAGCCCTCCTCGTCCACGTAGCCGCCGTCGCCGGTGTGGAACCAGCCGTCGACGATCGCGGCGTCGGTCGCCTCCGGCTGCTCCCAGTACGACTTGAGGATGTGGTTGCCGCGGCCGAGCACCTCGCCCTCGGCGTCGGTGGCCACCGAGATGCCGAGCGCCGGCGCACCGGCCCGGGCGAGCTTCGCGGCCCGCTCGGCCGGGGTGAGGTCGTCCCACTCCGCCCGGCTGCGGTTCATGGTGAGCAGCGGCGCCGTCTCGGTGAGCCCGTAGATCTGGATGAACTCCCAGCCCAGCTCGGTCTCCACCCGCTCGATGGTGCGGGTGGGCGGCGGGGCGCCGGCCACCACGATCCGGGTGCGGCCCGCCCCGGGCACCGGCCCGCCCCAGGCCGAGGCGGCGTCGAGGACCATGTTGACCACGGCCGGGGCCCCGCACAGGGCGGTGACGCCGTGCTCCTGGACCCGGCGCAGGATCTCGGCGCCGTCGACCTTGCGCAGCACCACCTGGGTGACGCCCATGCCCGTGGTGGCGTACGGCATGCCCCAGCCGTTGCAGTGGAACATCGGCAGCGTGTGCAGGTACACGTCCCGATCCGAGATGCCGGCCTGCCAGCCGAACACCGTCGCGTTCAGCCACAGCGAGCGGTGCGTCTGCTCCACGCCCTTGGGCCGGGCCGTGGTGCCGCTGGTGTAGTTGATGACCGCGGTGGCGCCCTCGTCGGGCTCCCACGGCGCGGGCGACGCGTCGGCGGCGCGGCCGTCGGGGCCGATGCCCCACAGCTCGGCGTCGCTCGCCGCGCCGATCACCCAGCGGTGCTCGGCGGCGACCTCGGCCAGCGCCTCGTCCAGCTCCGGGTCGATCAGCAGCACCCGCGACCCGCTGTGCTCCACGATGTAGCGCACCTCCTCGGCCGCCAGGCGGAAGTTGATCGGCACGAGGACGCGGCCGCTGCCGCTGACCGCGAAGAACGCGGCGAGGAGGCGGGCCGAGTTGTGCGACACCATCGCCACCCGCTCGCCGGGCGCGATCCCGAGCCGGTCGAGCGCCGCGGCGAGGTGGCGGGCCCGGCGGGCGACCTCCCGGTAGGTCACCGACCCCCACGACGGCGCCGGCTGGTCGGGCTCGTCCACGAAGCCGACGCGGTCCGGGTAGACCGCCTCGGCGCGGGCGAGGAAGTCGTCGATCGTCAACGGGACCTGCATGGGAGGGCTCCTGGCGGGCGGCTGTGTCCGTCGTCACGGTACCGCCCGGTGCGCGGCCCGTCCGGCCGGTAGGGTCCCGCGTCGACCGCCCCCTCCCGTCACGGAGCCCCACCATGCGCATCGGCATCTTCAGCGGCGACGGCACCGTCGCCGACCTGGTCGAGACCGCCCGGCGGGTCGAGGCCGACGGCTTCGACTCGTTCTGGCTGCCGCAGATCTTCGGCACCGACGCGCTCTCGGCGCACACGCTCATCGGCCACCTCGTGCCCCGCATCGAGCTGGGCACCGCGGTCGTGCCCACCTACCCCCGCCACCCCGGCGTGCTGGCCGGCCAGGCCCTCACCGCCTCGGCGGCCAGCGGCGGGCGGCTCACCCTCGGCATCGGGCTCTCCCACAAGCTCGTGATCGAGAACATGTTCGGCTACTCCTACGACAAGCCGGTCCGCCACCTGCGCGAGTACCTCTCGGCGCTCCTGCCGATGCTCGCGGGCGAGGGCAGCGACGTGGACGGCGAGACGCTGTCGTCGCACCTCGCTCCGGCCGTGCCCGGCGCCGTCACCCCCGTGCCGGTGGTGATCGCCGCGCTCGGGCCGAAGATGCTGCGCCTGGCGGCCGAGCGCGCCGCCGGCACCGTCACCTGGATGACCGGCCCCCGCACCCTCGCCGACCACACGGTGCCCACCATCACCCGGGAGGCGGACGCCGCGGGCACCGGGCCGATGCGGGTGGTCGCCGCGCTGCCGGTGGCCGTGACCGCGGACGAGACCGGCACCCGCGAGCGGGCCGGGCGCATGTTCGAGGTGTACGGGATGCTGCCCTCGTACCGGGCGATGCTCGACCGCGAGGGCGTGGCCGGTCCGGCCGACGTGGCGTTCGTGGGCAGCGAGGCCCAGGTGGCGGCGAGCATCGAGTCGATGCGCGACGCCGGGGTCACCGACTTCGTGGCCGTGCCGTTCCAGGCCCCGGGCGCCGAGGCCGACGCCACCTGGTCGGTGCTGCGGTCGTTCCGGTGAGCGCCCCGGGTGCCGGCGAGGCTGCCCCGGGTGCCGGCAGGGCCGATCCCGCCGGCGGGGCGACCGCGGGCGTCGGCCTCGCGGCGGCGCTGGCCCGCTGGGAGGGCGGCGGCGACCGGCTGCGCTGCGGTGACCACCAGGTCTGGTACCGGGTCCTGCCCGCCGCGGCGCCGAGCGGGGCCCCGCCGCTGCTCGCCCTGCACGGCTTCCCCACCTGCTCCTACGACTGGGTGCCCGTCCTCGACCGCCTCCGGGCCCGGCGGGACGTCGTGGTCACCGACGCGCCGGGCTTCGGCCTGAGCGACAAGCCCGATCGCCGCTACGGCATCCGCCTCGCGGCCGACGGCGCCGAGGCCGTGATCCGCCACCTCGGCCTGGGCGAGATCGACCTCCTGACCCACGACATGGGCGATACCGTCGGCGGCGAGCTGCTCGCCCGGGCGCTCGACGGCGACCTGGCGCTCGGCGTCCGCCGCCGGGTGGTGGCCAACGGCTCCATCTACCTCGACCTGGCGCAGCTCACCGACGGCCAGCACCTGCTCCTGTCGCTGCCCGACGCCGCCGAGCCGGCGGTCGGCGCCGACGGCGGCGCGAGCTTCCGGCGCGGCGTCCACGCCACCTTCGCCCCCGGCGCGCCCGACGAGGACCCGGTGCTCGACGCCGTCACCGCGCTCGCGGCGCGCGCCGGCGGCCTGGCGCTCCTGCCCCGCACCATCCGCTACATCGAGGACCGGCGGGCCGAGGAGGCCCGCTTCACCGGCGCGATCGAACGGCACCCGTCGCCGGTGGCGCTCGTGTGGGGCGATCGGGACCCGGTCGCCGTGCACGCCATGACCGACCGGTTCCTCGACCGGCGCCCCGACGCGGTCCGCACCACCCTCGACGGCGTGGGCCACTACCCGATGGTCGAGGCCCCGGACCGCTTCGCCGAGGCCGTCCTCGCCCACCTCGACGCCTGACGGGTCGACCGCTCCTGGCCGGGGCGGCCGAGCGCTCCGGCGCCGTGCGTGCCGTGGGCCGTGGGGTCAGACGATCGTCCAGCCGCCGTCCACCGGGAGGGTCTGGCCGATCACGAACGTGCTGGCGTCCGAGGCCAGGAACAGCAGCGCGCCGTCGAGCTCCTCGGGGCGGCCCGGGCGGCCGAGCGGGGTCCGCAGCTCCACGTAGCGCTCCGACGCGTCGTCGCCCCACATGTCGTTCGTCATCTCCGAGGGGAACCAGCCCGGCGCGATCGCGTTCACCCGCACGCCCTTGCGGCCCCACTGGGCGCCCAGCTCCCGGGTGAGGTTCACCACGCCGCCCTTCGACGCGCAGTACGACGCCTGCTTCAGCGGCGTGGAGCCCACCAGGCCGAGCATCGACGCGATGTTGACGATGCTGCCGTGCCCGCTCGCCCGCAGCGCGTCGAACGCGAGCTGCGACAGCCGGTACGGTGCGCTGAGGTTGACCGCCACGACCTCCTCGAACCGCTCGAACGGGTCCCGCTCGGCCGGGCCGATCTCGGTGATCCCGGCGTTGTTCACGAGCACGTCGATGCTCCCGCCGCCGACCTCGGCCGCCCGCTCGACCAGCGCGACCCGCTCGGCCTCCACGCTCACGTCCGCCGCCACCGCCACCAACCTCGGGCCCAGCTCGGCGGCCAGCGCGTCGAGGCGATCGGCTCGGCGGGCGCTCGCCACCACCGTCGCGCCCGCGGCGTGCAGCACCCGGGCGAACCGGTCGCCGAGGCCGGCCGACGCGCCGGTGACCACGGCGGTGCGGCCGTCCAGCCGGAACAGCGTGGTGGGGTCGGCGGCGGGCTCGGGGGTGCTCATGGCCGGCATCGTAGGCGTGCGCCCCCGACCGTGGCCGGGCCTCGCCCGCCCGGACGTGACCGGCGGAGCGGCCGGCCGGCCGATGACCGGCACGGCCGGGGTGACAGGGGGGTCAGCGCCCGCGGCGGGTGGGGAAGAGGTCGACCATGCGGAAGAGGTGCTCGGTGAGCGGGTCCGCGCCCTCGGCGCCGGTGCGACCGAGCCGGACGACCACCAGGTCCCGGGCGGGTACGCACAGCACCCGCTGGCCCTCGAAGCCGTGTGCCGCGAACGCGCCGTCGGGGCGGTCCCACCCCCACCAGTGGGCGCCGTAGCGCTTGCCGGACTCGTCCAGCGACCGCATCGTGCGGGCCCGGTCCATCCAGCCCTCCGGCAGCAGGCGGGTGCCGTCCCAGGTGCCGTCGCGCAGGGCGAGCAGGCCGAACCGGCACCAGTCCCGCAGGGTCAGGTAGGCGTAGGACGAGCCGACGAACGTGCCGGCCTCGTCGAAGCGCAGGTCGGGCTCGGTGACGCCGATCGGCTCCAGGATGCGGTCGCGCAGGAAGCGCTCCATGCCGTCGCGGTCGAGGCCGAGCACCCGCTGGAGGTTGGCGGCCACGATGTTGGTGGTGCCCGACGAGTAGCAGTAGGAGGCGGGGGAGCCGGGGGGCGACACGAGCGGCTTGTCGGCGGCGAAGGCCGCCATGTCGGCCGCGCCGTCACCGAACAGCATGCTGACCACGTCGGGCAGCGCCGTGGGGTCCAGCTCGTAGTACTCCTCGGTCCAGGCGAGCCCGGAGCGCATGGCGAGCAGGTCGGCCCAGGTGATGGCGCCGCGGGGGTCGCCGGGGTCGGACCAGCGGGGGTCACCGACCGGCTGGTCGATCGAGAGGGCGCCGTCACCGACCGCGACCCCGACCGCCATCGCGGTCAGGCTCTTGGCCATCGACCACGAGAGCAGGCGGGTCGTGGGCAGCACCGGCTCGGTGGGCGGGTTGTCGGTCATGGCCCGCAGGTCCCGCACCGGCCAGCGGCCGTAGCGCTCCACCACCAGGCGGCCCTCGTGGACGATCGCCGCCGCGAACGTGCGGCCCAGCACCGGGTGGTCGTGGGCGAACAGCTCGTCCAGCAGCTCCGCGAGCTGCCCGACGTCCGCGCCGTGCTCGGCTGCCGAGGCCGTCGGCCACACCTCGGTGGGCCACGGCGTGGCCGGGGGCTGCGCCGGCAGCGGCACGAGCGGGACCGGTCGCAGATCGACGGGTGGGCGGAAGGGGGAGTCGGCGACCATGGCGGGGGAGCGTAGCGCCGGAGCCCGGTACGCTCCCCGGGCATGAAGGTCCGCATCGGCTTCGGCCTCGGCACCGCCACCTCGGCCGACGGCGGGCGCTTCGGCGACCTGGTCGACGGGCTGGAAGGCCTCGGCTACGACTCGCTCTGGCTCTCGGAACGCCTCACCGCGAACGCCCCCGACCCGCTGGTCGCGCTCGCCGTCGCCGCCGGGCGCACCCGGCGCCTCAAGCTCGGCACCAGCGTGCTCGTGCTGCCCGGGCGCAACCCGGTCGTCGCCGCGAAGCAGCTCGCCTCGCTCGACCGGCTGAGCGACGGCCGCCTCCTGCCCGCGGTCGGCCTCGGCGCCGCCGTCCCCGCCGAGCACCGGGCCTTCGGCGTCGACCGCCGCCGGCGCGCCGCCCGCTTCGACGAGGCGCTGGGCCTCATCCGCCGCCTCTGGACCGAGGACGACGTGCACCACGAGGGCGAGCACTACGAGGTGCGGGGCGTGACCCTGCGCCCGAAGCCGGTGCAGGAGCACCTCGACGTGTGGCTCGGCGGCCAGGCGCCTGCGGAGCTGCGGCGCGTCGGTCGCCTGGGCGACGGGTGGCTGCCGTCGTTCTGCACGCCCGACGAGGTGGCCGAGGGCTGGGCCGTGGCCAACGCGGTCGCGGCCGAGCACGGCCGCGAGCTGGACCCCGAGCACCTGGGCGCGCTCGTCCCCTACAGCCGGGCCCCGCTGCCCGAGGGCATCGGCCGGGCGCTCGGCAAGCGGGGCGAGTCGCTGGACGTCGCCGCGGTCATCCCCGTGGGCCTCGACGCGCTCCGCTCGACGCTGGAGGGCTTCATCGCCGCCGGCGCCTCCAAGTTCGTGGTCGTGCCCCTCGCCGAGCCCGCCGACTGGCAGGCCGAGCTGACCGAGGTCCGCGACGCCACCTTCGACCTCCAGTCGTAACCCGTCTCCGCCCCGGTCCGTCACGGTCGACGTCCAGCCGGCTGCCCTGCCGGTCGGGCCCGGATCGTGTGGGTCGGGGGCGAGGCGGGGCGCCGCATCGTGCCGCCCGGTGGTCGGCGACGAGTCCAGCAGCGACCCCGTGACCCCTCGCTGTCGGGCGCCCAGGGGTGTTGCGTAACGTGTCCGCCATGGCGACCGAGGCGACCCTGCGCGTGGCGTTCTGGAACACCTGGCTGCTGCGGCCCCGGCTGTGGCGCGGCGGGCCGGCGGTGCCCGGCGGCGACCGGTTCTTCGCCCCCGACGTGACCCGGCGGGCCCCGCTCGTGGGCGCCGCGATCCGGGACCGCTTCGACGTGGTCGCCCTCGCGGAGGTGTTCGAGCCGTCGGAGCAGCGCTCGGTGGCCGCCGCGGTGCCCTCGTCCACGCTCGTGGCGGGCCCGGATGCGACCGGCGCCCGCTTCACCGGCAGCGGCCTGGCGACGCTCGTGGACGACCGGCGGGCGCGGGTGGTCGAGTCGGTCACGATGCGCTACCGCAGCGGGGGCGACCTGCGGGACTCCGACACGTTCGCGACCAAGGGCGCGCTGCTCGTGCGGGTGCGGGTGGACGACGACCTGCCCGACGTCGACGTCGTCTCCACCCACCTGTTCGCCGGCGGCGACCTCCTGCCGATCCCGGGCGCGTCGTGGGCCTCCCGCCACCACCGGGTCCGCCGGCAGCAGTTGGCGGAGCTGGTGACCTTCGTCGCGGACCACCGCCGACCCGCCAACCCGCTGCTGCTCGTGGGCGACTTCAACGTGTCGGCCCACGACACCGACCCGAACCTGGGCGACACGACGGCGCGGCGGGCCGAGATGGCCGAGATCCTGGCGCCGCTCGGCGTGGTCGACCTGTGGGACGAGCTGGGGGTGGGCGCCGGGCCGACCTGCACGTTCACCGACCCCGCCGACCTGCCGCCCGACCCGGCCGACCCGGACCTGGTGGCCGACGATCCCGCCTCGACGCTCCCGACGAGCCCGGGCGAGCGGATCGACTACCTGTTCCTCGGCCGCCCCGAGGCCGGCGAGGTCACCGTCACCGCCGAGCGCCCCCGCCGCTGGGCGTTCCCGGGCCGCGACGTCCGGGGCGGCCCGGCCGGCACGCTCTCGGACCACCTCTGCCTCTCGACCACCCTCCACCTCACCACCGGCTGAGCGTCGGGCCGCTTGGGCCCCGCCACACCCGCCACACCCGTCGCACCCGCCCAGGACGTCGAACTTGGCACGGATGTGCCGCACCGGTGCGGCACATCCGTGCCAAGTTCGACAAGGAGTCATGTGCGGGGCGGGGTCAGGTGGGGAGGAGGGCGCGCACCGCGTCGATGGCATCCGCGTCGTCGGGGCCCTTGTCGTCGCGGTAGCGGACGACGCGGGCGAAGCGCAGCGCCACGCCGCCGGGGTAGCGGGTGGAGCGCTGCACGCCGTCGAGCGCGATCTCCACGACCTGCTCGGGGCGGACGGTGACGGTGCCGTGGCGGGCGTCGGGGCCGTGCTCGAAGCTCGTGGCGAGGCCGAGGAACCGCTCGGTCTGCCAGCGGAGCAGGTCGTCGGTCAGGCCCTTGAACGTCTTGCCGACCATCACGAACCCGCCGTCGGGGTCGCGGGCGCCGAGGTGGAGGTTCGACAGCCACCCGGTGCGGCGCCCCGAGCCCCACTCGATGCCGAGGACGACGAGGTCGAGGGTGTGGACCGGCTTGACCTTCCGCCACGCCTTGCCGCGGCGCCCGGCCTCGTAGCGGGAGTCGGCGCCCTTCACGACCACGCCCTCGTGGCCGGCGGCCAGCGCCTCCGCGAGCACGGCGGCCGCGGCGGCGGGGTCGCTCGTGACCTCCCCCGCCACCTGCCACCCGGCGGCGAGGCCGGCGAGGCGGGCCCGGCGCTCGTGGAGCGGGCGGTCGATGAGGTCCTCCCCGTCGAGGTGCAGCAGGTCGAAGAAGAAGGGTCGCAGGACGGTGTCCGGGCCGTCCTCGACGCCGAGCTGCGACGCCGTGTCCTGGAACAGCACCGGGCGGCCGCGGGCGTCGAGCACCAGCGCCTCGCCGTCGAGGACGAAGGACCCGGCCGGCAGCGAGCGGGCCACGTCGGTCACCTGCGGGACCCGGTCGGTGATGTCGTTGAGGTTGCGGGTGAACACGGCGACCTCGTCGCCGTCGCGGTGCACCTGGACCCGGATGCCGTCGAGCTTCCACTCCACCGCCGCCGGGCCCAGCTCCGCCACCGCCTCGGCGACGGTGGCGGCGGTGGACGCCAGCATCGGCTGGATGGCGGAGCCGACGGTGAGGCCGATCGCCTCGACCGCGGCGCGGCCCTCGGCCAGCGCGGTGGCGGCCACCGCGTCGAGGCGGCCGCCGAGCATCACCGCCCGGCGCACCACCGTCGCCGGCAGGCCGCTCGCCCGGGCGACGGCGTCGACCATCACGCCGGCGAGCGCCCCCTGCCGCAGGTCGCCGCCGAACAGGCGGACGAGGAAGCGGGCCTCGACCTCGGTGGCCGGGGTGAACAGGGCGACGAGGAGGTCGTGGCGGCGGCCGTTGGAGCCGGGCCCGGACAGGCCGGCGAGGGCGGGGAGGGCCCGGGCGACGTCGGCCACGGTGAGCGTCGCCTCGCCGGCCGGGGCGACGCCGTCGAGCACCCGCTGCAACGTGCGCCAGCCGATGCCGGTGCGGCCCTGCCGGGGGTCGCCGACGAGGAAGCCGACGACGGGAGCGACCTCGTCCGGCCCGGCCGCCCGCAGCAGCGCCGCGAGCAGGTCGGCCTTCGCGGAGCGGGCGGCGGTGGCCGCGAGCTGCTCGGAGGTGGTGGCGACGGCCGCGAAGCGCATGGCCCTCCTTCTACCGGCTCCCGCCGCCCCCGTCCCGCCGGGCCCCCGCCTCGCCCCGTCCGGGCGAACCGATGGTGGGTGGCGGGGGCGGGTCTGGCACCCTGGATCGCCGTGTTGCAGGTGACTGGGCTCAAGGTCGAGGTCGGCGGCGTCGTCCTCAGCGAGAACGTGAGCTTCACCGTGCGCGCCGGTGAGAAGGTCGGCCTCGTGGGCCGCAACGGCGCCGGCAAGACCTCCATGCTGAAGATCATCGGCGGCGCCGCGGATCCCGCGGCCGGCTCGGTCCGCTACGACGGCGGCCTCGGCTACCTGCCGCAGGACCCCCGCCTCGACCTGGTGCCCGAGGACGTCACCGGCCTCCGCCACGTGCTGTCCGGCCGGGGCTTCGACGAGGCGCTGGAGCGCATCGAGAAGCTCCAGCAGGCGATGGAGAACGACCCGAGCACCCGCAACATCGACCGCTACACGCGGGCGCTGGAGCGGTTCCGCATGGACGGCGGCTACTCGGCCGAGAGCGAGATCCGCCGCCTCGCGGCCGGCATCGGCCTGGCCGACGACAAGCTCGACCTGCCCCTCGGCGCCCTCTCCGGCGGCCAGCGCCGCCGGGTCGAGGTCGTCCGCATCCTCTTCGCCGGCTCCGACGTGCTCCTGCTGGACGAACCCACCAACCACCTCGACGCCGACGCCAAGCTGTGGATGCTCCAGTTCCTCGCCGACTACCGGGGCGCGCTCGTGGTCATCAGCCACGACCTCGACCTGCTGGACGAGTCGATCACCCGCGTCATCCACCTCGACCGGGGCGGCGACCTCACCACCGGCACCGTGCACGAGTACAAGGGCACCTACTCGCAGTACCTCGCGGCCCGCGAGGCCGACGAGGCCCGCCAGGCGAAGATGATCGCCCAGCAGGCCCGCGAGATCGAGCGGCTCCAGACCATCGTGGACCGCTTCGGCGCCAAGGCCACGAAGGCGGCGATGGCCCACAGCATCGAGAAGCGCATCGACCGGCTGAAGGAGGCGGCGCCCGAGTCCGCCGTCGCCCGCAAGGTCCTCAAGCTCAAGCTGCCCGAGCCGCCGCACTGCGGCCGGACCGTGCTGGAGGCCGCCGACCTCGCGGTCAGCTACCCCGGCCTCGACGTGTTCGAGGACGTGACCTTCGACGCCGGCCGCGGTGACCGGGTGCTCATCATGGGCCTCAACGGCGCCGGCAAGACCAGCCTCCTGCGGGTGCTCGCCGGCATCACCGACCCGGTCATCGGCTCGGTCCGCTGGGGACCCGGCGTGTCGGTCGGCTACTACGCCCAGGAGCACGAGGGCATCCGCGCCGGGATGGACCTGGTGGCCCACCTGCGCGAGGCCACCGAGGGCCTGGGCGACGGTCAGCTCCGCAGCATCCTCGGCATGTTCGGCCTGGTGGGCGACAAGGTGTTCCAGGACGCGTCGACGCTGTCGGGCGGCGAGAAGACGAAGCTCGCGCTCGCCCAGCTCGTGGGCGGCAAGCACAACGTGCTCCTCCTGGACGAGCCCACCAACAACCTCGACCCGGGTTCACGCACCGCGGTGGCCGAGGCGCTGTCGGGCTGGGGCGGCACGCTCATCGTGGTGAGCCACGACGCCGAGTTCGTGGAGGCGTTGCAGCCCGACCGGGCGCTGCTCATGCCCGAGGGCACCGTCGACCACTGGCACGACTCGTTCCTGGAGCTGGTCACCCTCGCCTGAGCCGTGCCCGCTGCGTCAGCGCTCGCAGGCGGAGCGGGCCTGCTCGTACATCGCGGAGGCCGTCTCCCGGGGCGGGGTGACGCGGATCGAGGCGGCCATGTACTCGACGGCCACGTCGTCGGGGATCGAGTCGTAGAGGCAGTCGGCGACGGCGGGGTCCGACGTCGCCATCTCGACCCAGATGCGCTTGAGGTCGATGCCGCAGGTCCGCAGCTCGGCGGCGATCGCGAAGCCCGTGTCGATGTCGAGCACGCCCTCGATGTCGAAGTGCCGCTCCCGGAGCTGCGCGGGGGTGATGCCCGCCGCCTCCAGCCGGTCGGCACCGGCGGCGTGGACGATCGCCTCGGCGGCGCACGGGATGTTCTCCTCACCGACGGTGGTGCGGAACATCTTCTGCGACAGCAGGGCGTCGGTCATCGCGTCCACGTACGGCGCGGGGTCGACGTCGCCGCTCGTGCCGGTGGCGTCGCCCGGGTCCGCGGTCGTGGCCGGGGTCCCGTCGCCCGGGTCGTCGGGGTCGGTGGTGGCGGCGGGGCCCTCGCCGGCGGGGCGGTCGTCGGCCGGGGCCGACCCACCCGGGGCCGTCGTGGCGGCGGAACCGGCGGAGCCGGACGCCGAGCAGGCGCCGAGGGACAGCGCCACCGCGGCGACGAGCGCGGTCGTGATCGGGATGCGGCGGAGTCGGAGCACCTGCCATCACCTCCAGGTCGAGGGCCGGGGGAAGCCGGAGAGGGTGGCTGCAACCTAGCCGCGGGACCCGCCGGGATGACGGCGGTCACACCCGGTGGTCGGGCCCGCGGTCAGGGGCGGCGGCCGGCGGTCAGGCCCACCGGCCGCCCGCCGGCTCAGCGCTCGCGGTTGAGCGCGGCCCGCAGCGCCTCGTTGGCCGCCACCGGGTCCTCCACGCCGAGGACCAGGTAGCGCCACTTCTCGCCGGTCAGCTCGATCACCAGCACCTGCTTGTGGCGGCCGACGAGCCAGAGGGCGTTGCCGTCCTTGGACCGGAACGTGCCCGCGGTCATCACCCCGGGCAGGTAGGTGCCGGGGGCCCGGAAGCCCTTGTGCAGGCTCCGGGTGTCGGCCACGCCGAGGTCCACCACCGCCTCCACCGGGCAGTCGATGCCGGTGGAGAGGGCCCACAGCCGCATGAGCCCGACCGGGCGGACGAGGAGCCGGTCGTCGGGGCTCACGCCGACCGCGGCCATCTGCGGGCCGGCCGCAGCCGTGCCCCAGATCGCGGCGAAGGTGCCGAGGACGACCGCGAGGACCCAGGTCCACCAGGGCGGCCACACGAGGGCCAGGAGCACCACGGCGGTCAGCCCTTGGCGGCGAGGCGCACCGGGGTGGTGACCTCGGCGAAGAAGTCGTTGCCCTTGTCGTCCACGACGATGAACGCCGGGAAGTCCTCGACCTCGATGCGCCAGACGGCCTCCATGCCCAGCTCGGGGTACTCCAGCACCTCGACGTGGCGGATGCAGTCCTGGGCCAGGCGGGCGGCGGGGCCGCCGATCGAGCCGAGGTAGAAGCCGCCGTGGGCCTTGCACGCGTCGGTGACCGCCTGGCTGCGGTTGCCCTTGGCGAGCATGACGAGCGAGCCGCCCGCGGCCTGGAACCGCTCCACGTAGGAATCCATGCGGCCGGCGGTGGTGGGGCCGAAGCTGCCCGACGCGTAGCCCTCGGGGGTCTTGGCGGGCCCGGCGTAGTACACGGGGTGGTCCCGCAGGTACTGGGGCATCTCGCCGCCGCCGTCGAGCAGCTCGGCGATCTTGGCGTGGGCGATGTCGCGGGCCACCACCACGGTGCCGGTGAGCGACAGGCGGGTCTTGACCGGGTACCCGCTCAGCTCGGCCCGGATCTCGTCCATCGGCCGGTCGAGGTCGACGGCGACCACGTCGCCGCCCAGCTCCTCGCCGGTGACCTCGGGCAGGTACTGGGCCGGGTGGCGCTCCAGGTCCTCCAGGAACACGCCTTCGGCGGTGATCTTGGCGAGCGCCTGGCGGTCCGCCGAGCACGACACCGCGATGGCGACCGGGCACGACGCGCCGTGGCGGGGCAGGCGGACGACGCGCACGTCGTGGCAGAAGTACTTGCCGCCGAACTGGGCGCCGATGCCGAAGTCCTGCGTGAGCGCCAGCACCTCGGCCTCCAGGTCGAGGTCCCGGAAGCCGTGGCCGAGCGCCGAGCCCTCGGTGGGCAGGGTGTCGAGGTAGCGGGTGGAGGCGAGCTTCGCGGTCTCCAGGGCGAACTCGGCGGAGGTGCCGCCGATGACCACGGCCAGGTGGTAGGGCGGGCAGGCCGAGGTGCCGAGCAGGCGGAGCTTGTCGTCGAGAAACGCCTTCAGGCTCGCCGGGTTGAGGACGGCCTTGGTCTCCTGGAACAGGAAGCTCTTGTTGGCCGAGCCGCCGCCCTTGGCCATGAACAGGAACCTGTAGGCGTCGCCGTCGACCGCGCTGATCTTGATCTCGCCGGGCAGGTTCGTCGCCGTGTTCCGCTCCTCCCACAGCGTGAGGGGCGCCATCTGCGAGTAGCGCAGGTTGTCGCGCTGGTAGGTGTCGAAGATGCCCCGGGCGATGGCCGCCTCGTCGCCCCCGCCGGTGAGCACGAACTGGCCCTTCTTGCCCTTCACGATCGCGGTGCCCGTGTCCTGGCACATGGGCAGGACGCCGCCGGCGGAGATGTTGGCGTTCTTCAGGAGGTCGAGCGCCACGAAGCGGTCGTTGGCTGACGCCTCCGGGTCGTCCAGGATGCGGCGGAGCTGGGCGAGGTGGCCGCTGCGGAGGTAGTGCGCGATGTCGTGCATCGCCTCGGCGGTGAGCGCCGTGAGCACGCCCGGCTCGACGGTGACGAAGGTGCGGCCCGCGGCCTCGACCGTGCCGACACCGTCGATGTCGAGCTTCCGGTAGGTGGTCGCGTCGGGGCCGAGGGGCAGGAGCTCGGTGAAGGAGAAGTCGGTCACGACCCCGAGGGTACGACCGGGCGCCGCCCGTCGGCCATCCGGCCGCGCCTCACGGGCCCCGGTCGAGGCCGGCGAGCGCGGCGGCGAGGTCGCGGCGGCGGTTGATGCCCAGCAGGAGGTACACCTGCCGGAGGTGGGCGTCGACGGTGCGGACGGACACGAACAGCTCGGCGGCGATGTCCCGGCTCGACAGGCCACCGGCGGCGAGGCGCGCCACCTGGAGCTGGCGGGCGGTCAGCCGGGTGAGCCGGGCCGGGGCCGGGAGCGCCACGCCGACCGCGGCGACCGCCGCGAGCACCCCGGCGGCGGCCCCGGGCGCCGCGCCGCCCAGCAGCAGCTCGGCGTGGCGGCCGAGCGCGGGGCCGATCGGCCCCTCGACCCGAGCCGCGGCGCGCCGGGCCGCGGCGGCGCTCGCCGCGTCGGCGGGCACGTCGCCGTCGCGGTGGCCGATCCAGGCGTCGAGGTGGCGCGCGCCGAGCTCCACCAGGTGCTCGCCGCGCGCCTCGGCCTCGTCGGCCACGGCGCGCACCCGGTCCCGGGCACCGTCCAGGCCGAGGATCACCGCGGTGCGCGCCCGGTCCAGCTCGATCGGCCCCCGCAGGGCCCGGCCGGACCGCAGCGGCAGCGACGCGCCCTCCTCGTGGAGCAGGCGCGCCCGCTCGGCGTGGCCGGCCATCGCCTCGGCGAGCGCGCTGCCGGCGACGGCCAGCGCGAGGTACCCGGCCAGGTCGTCCCGGCGGAAGCCGCCGACGGCGAGGCGGAGGTGGCCGACCGCGGCCTCCCAGCGGCCCCGGGCCGCCGCGAGCCAGCCCCGGCCCAGGTGGCGGAGCGCGCCGGGCTCGTCGTCCTCGCGCTGCTCGGCCACCGCGAGGAGCCGGGCGGCGTCGTCCAGGCGGCCCGCGCTCAGCAGCGCGCGGAAGAGCACGGACCGGGACTCCACCCCGGCCCAGCGGTACCCGGCTGCGATGCCCGCGTCGGCCGGCTTGTCGGTGCCCGGCCGGTGGCGGCGGACGAGCCCGAGGGCCTCCTCGAACCGGCCGGCCGCGGTGAGCCCCAGCACGAGCGGCGGCACCAGCCGGCGGCGGTCGTCGTCGCTCACCTCGGGGTGCTCCAGCAGGGCCCGGCCGGCCGGCAGCGCCCGCTGGTAGCGGCCGGCCCACGCCTCGCGCACCGCCAGGTCGACCCGCAGCGCCAGCACCTCGGCGGCCGCGGCCGGCTCCCGCTCGGCGTTCGCCGCCTCGGCATCGGCCAGCTCGGCGCGCACGAGCGCGAGCGCCCGGTCCGGGTCGTCGTCCAGGTACTGGGCGAGGTCGGCCCGGCGGCGGGCCACGAGGTGGCGCAGCGGCCGGTCGCCGCGGGCCGTGGCGTGGCGGTGGAGCACCTCCAGGTCGTGGCGGGCCACGTCGCTCCGACCCAGGACCCGGGCCGCCTGGGCGCGCAGGAGCCGGGCCTCGGTGTGGGGCGGGCCTCCCGCCGGTTCGCGCCCGACGAGCCGCCCGGCCAGCTCGATCACCAGCCGGTCGTCGCGCGCGCCCGCCGCGCCCCGCAGCGCAGCCGCGAGGTGCGCCCCGTCGGGCCGCAGCCCGCAGTCGAGCATCCACCGGACCCGGCCGATCTGCGCCCGTTCCGAGCGGGACGGGTCCGGATCGGCGCCGAGCAGCGTGCCCAGCAGCTCCCGCCGCCGCGCCGGGGGCACCAGGTGGCGCAGCGCCGCGGCCACGATCGGCTGGGCGAGCCGCAGCTCGCCGCCCGGGCGGTCCTCGACCACCTCGCCGCCCGGCAGGAGCCGGTCGAGCGCCGCGCCGTCGAGGCCCAGCGCGTCGAGCGCGGCCAGCACCCCCGGCGCCCCGACCGGTTGCGCGAGCGCCACCAGCTCCAGCGCCACCCGAGCGGCGGGATCGAGCCGGTGCAGGCCGGCGAGCACGTGGGCCTCGGTGTCCACGCCGGCCCGGAGGGCGCCGGTCCAGGTCCAGATGCCGCTGCGCCGCTCCAGGTCGCCGGTCCGCCGGCCGTCGGCCACGAGCGCGTGGACCAGGCGGAGGTCGCCGTGGGTCACCCGGCGCAGCTCCGCGCACGCCCGGTGGTCGATCGGGCCGCCGAGCAGCCGGGCGAGGTGGTCCTCCAGGGCGTCGAGCGGCAGGGGGTCGAGGCGGACGACCTCGATGGTGCGCTCCTGCCAGAGCTGCGCGATCGGGGCACCGAGGCGGGCGGCGCTCCGGGCGCTCAGCGCGGCCCGCCCGCCGCGTCGGCAGCGGGCCGCGAGGCGGGCGGCCGCGGCGCCGTCGAGGAGATCCACGTCGTCGCACCACCAGAGCGCGTCGAGGTCGTCGTCGTGCTCGTCGTGGTCGTGGCCGAGGTCGGTGACTACCGGGGCGGGCCGGTCGGGCGGGGCCGGGCGCGCCCCGGCGGGCGGGTCGGGTGCCAGCCGCCGCACGGCGCCCGGCCCGGCCACCTCGGCGAGCACGCGCGCGAGCAGCGTCGTCTTGCCGACGCCGGCGGGGCCGAGCACGAGGACGCCGCCCCGCGCGCGCCCGAGCGCGTCGCGGAGCGCGTCGTGCTCCGGCCGGGGGATGGGGTGCTCGCTCGGTGGGGACATGGGCGACGAGGGGGAGGGCGCCGGGTGAGGGGGACCCCAAGTGTGGACCACCGCCACGGCGAACGGCACGCCCCGGTGCGGCCGGGCGGCGTGCCGACGCCGGGACGGATACGTAGCGATTGCCGATGGCGGGGCGGCCGGGCGTCCGTACGGTCCCACCGACCTTGCACACGTCCTCCGGGAAGAGGGAACCATGCACACCCCATCGACGCGCTCGCGCCGGCGAGCGCGGCTCCTCGGCGCCTTCGCGCTCGTGGCCGCGGCCGCCGGCCTCCTCGTGGACGGGCGGTCCCCGTCCCCGGCCGCCGCGGCGAGCGGCACGCGCACCTTCACCTCCAGCGGCACCTTCACGGTGCCCGCCGGCGTCACCCAGGTCGAGGTGGTCCTGAACGGGGCCGCCGGCGGCGACGGTGGCGGTGACTCCGCCTACGGCAACGCCCCGGGCGGCCTCGGCGGCCAGATCGCCGCGACCCTGTCGGTGACCCCCGGCGAGGTGCTCGACATCCACCTCGGCCAGCCCGGCACCTCGGGCGGCTCCCGCCACGTGCCCGGCCCCGGCGGCTCGGCGTTCGAGGGCCCGGGCGGCGGCGGCGCCCAGGGGTCGCTCACGGGCGGTGCCGGCGGTGGCGGGGGCGGCGCCTCCAGCATCTGGTCCGACGGCGACCTGCACCTGATCGCCGGCGGCGGCGGGGGCGGCGGCGGTGCCCCGCTGCTCGCGACCGGCGGCAACGGCGGGACCAACGGCGGCAGCGGCGGCCAGGGCGGTGGTGGCGGGGGCGCCGGCGGGTCGGGCCACCGCAGCGTCGCGTCTGGCGGTGGCGGCACCGACGCCGGCAGCAGCTCCTCCTCCGGTGGCGGTGGCGGCGGGGGCGGCGGCTACCGGGGCGGCAACGGCGGCCAGGGCGGGGGCGGCGTCGGCCTCGGCGGCGGTGGCGGTGCCGGCGGCCAGAGCTGGACCCGCAGCTCCCGCACCGCCGGCGTCTCGGTGGACCCGGCCGCCTCCTGGCGGGCGACCGCGGTCATCTCCTGGGTCCAGACCTTCGCCACCACGACCACCGTCGAGCCGGCCGAGGACGAGATCACCGTGGGCGACGACGCGGTCATCGAGGTCCGCGTGGCCGCGGCCGGCACCTCGTCCACCCCCACGGGACAGGTCCAGCTCGTGGTGGACGACGTGGACCTCGGTGACCCGCTCACCCTCGGCTCCACCGGCGTCGCCCGCTTCGAGGTCGCGGACCTCGACGTCGGCGCCCACCGCATCCGGGCCCGCTACCTCCCCGCGAACGACGACTTCGCCGCCTCCAGCGGCACCGCGGACCTGGCGGTCGTGGCCGACGGCACCACCACGCTCCTGGCCTCCACCGCACCCACCGCCGTGGTCGGCCAGGCCGTCACCGTGACCGCCTCGGTGAGCGGCGATTCGGCGAACAGCGGCACGCCCACCGGCACGGTCACCTTCACCGTGGACGGCGAGGCGCTCGGCGCGCCCGTGCCGCTCGACGGCGGCACCGCCGCCCTCACCACCGCCACGCTCGGGGTCGGCACGCACGAGATCGCCGCGGCCTACGGCGGCTCGGACCGCCACGAGGCGTCGACGGCCACGTTCCGCCAGGTCGTCAACCGCGGCGACGTGGCGGTGGCGCTCACCAGCGGGGCGAACCCGGCCGTCACCGGCCAGCCGGTGGAGCTGCGGGCCGACACGACCGTGGTCGCCCCGGCCGAGGGTGCCCTCGACGGCACCGTCACCTTCCGCACCGCCGCCGGTCCCCTCGGCGCCCCGCAGCCGCTCGACGCCGACGGCCGGGCCCACCTCAGCGTCGACGACCTCGACGTCGGCACCCACCAGGTGACCGCCACCTACGACGGCGACGCCCGGTTCGAGCCGGCCGCCAGCGCCCCGCTCACCCAGGTCGTCAACCCCGGCGACGTGGCGGTCACCATCACCCCGGACCGCCGGGACTCGATCGTCGGCCTGCCGGTGACCGTGGCCGTCCAGGTGGCCGTCACCGACCCGGCCGCCGGTGACCTCGCCGGCACGGTCCAGCTCCTCGTGGGCGGCCAGGCGCTCGGGGACGCGGTCGCCGTCGACGCCGCCGGCCGGGCCGAGATCACCACCGCCGCGCTGCCGCTCGGCAGCAACGAGCTGGTGGTCCGCTACCAGGACGACCCCCGCTTCGCGGCCGCGACGAGCGGGCCCGAGCGGGTGACCGTCAACCAGGGCGACACCGTCATCGAGCTGCGGGCGACCCCGATGCGCCTCGCGGCCGGCGAGCAGGTGAGCCTCACCGCCACCGTCACCGCCTCGGCCCCCGAGGCCGGCACCCCGACCGGCACGGTGACCTTCCAGGTGGACGGCCTGCCGATCGGCGCCCCGGTGCCCCTCGACGGCGCCGGCCGGGCCGAGCTCCAGACCACCGGCCTGGAGGTCGGCCGCCACCGCGTCGTGGCGCAGTACGGCGGTGACGAGCGCTTCGCCGCCGGCGCGTCCCCGATCGCCTCGGTGGAGGTCGAGGGCCCGGGCGACGGCACCGGCGGGAGCGGTGACGGCACCGCCACCGCCCGCTACTCGGCCGGTGGGGGCTCGGGCGGCGGCCGCAGCGGCTCGCTGTCGAGGACCGGCGCCCCCATCGGCCGGTACGTGCTGAGCGCCCTGGCCTCGCTGCTGGTGGGCACCGCGGCGGTCGCCGCGGCCGGCCGGCGCCGACGCCGCCACCCCTGAGCCTCCGCCGCTCCCTCGTTCCCTCGCCGACCGCGTGCCCCTGACACCGGCGGCGTCGATCCGGGCCCGGCCCTCCCGGCCGGGCCCGGGCTCGCGCCCGGCGCCGCGGCCCCGGAGCCGGCCGGAGGCGGGGGCGGCGCCAGGCGGGCACCCGAGTAGCGTGGACCGCCGTCGTGAGCCGACCCCGCCGATCCCCGTCCCCGTCGCGCCCGGCCCCCGACGCCGAGCGGCCCACCGACGCGCCGGGGCGGGGCGAGCGGGCCGAGCTGGCCGAGCGGATCGACGCCCTGGGCTTCGGCGACGCCCGGCGGCTGCGGCGGCGGCTGGGGCGGGTCCGTGGCGAGGGCGCGGCCCGCGACCTCGCGGCGCTGGCCGGCGCGGTCGCCGCCGCGGAGCGGGCCGTGGCCGCCCGCCGCGCGCTGCCGAGGATCACCTACCCCGAGTCGCTGCCGATCAGCGCCCGCCGCGACGAGCTGCTGGAGGTGCTCGCCGCCCACCAGGTCGTGATCGTCGCCGGCGAGACGGGTTCCGGCAAGAGCACCCAGCTCCCCAAGCTGCTGCTGGAGGCCGGCTGCGGGGTCACCGGCCTCATCGGCCACACCCAGCCCCGGCGGGTCGCGGCCCGCACGATCGCCGAGCGGGTGGCCGAGGAGCTGGGCACCGAGGTGGGCGACCGGGTCGGCTACGCGGTGCGCTTCGAGGACCGGGTGGGGGAGCGCACCTCCGTCAAGGTGATGACCGACGGCATCCTGCTGGCCGAGGTGCAGCGGGACCGGCTGCTGTCGCGCTACGACGCGCTCGTCATCGATGAGGCCCACGAGCGCAGTCTCAACATCGACTTCCTCCTCGGCTACCTGAAGCAGCTCCTGCCGGCGCGCCCCGACCTCAAGCTCGTGATCACCTCGGCCACCATCGACACCGACCGCTTCAGCGCCCACTTCGACGGCGCCCCGGTGGTCGAGGTGTCGGGCCGCACCTACCCGGTCGAGGTCCGCTACCGCCCCTACGGCGGCCTGCTCGCCGCCGCCGAGGGCGACGACGTCATCGATGACGACCGCGACCAGACCCGGGCCGTCTGCGACGCGGTGGCCGAGCTGCAGCGCGACACCGACGGCGACGTGCTCGTGTTCCTGAGCGGCGAGCGGGAGATCCACGACACCGCCGATGCGCTGGCCGACGCGGTGGCGCCCGGCACCGAGGTCCTGCCGCTCTACGCCCGGCTGTCCGCGGCCGAGCAGCAGCGGGTGTTCCGGCCCCACCGGCAGCGGCGGGTGGTGCTCGCCACCAACGTGGCCGAGACGTCGCTCACCGTGCCGGGCGTGCGGTCGGTGGTCGACGCCGGCACCGCCCGCATCTCCCGCTACAGCCACCGCCTCAAGGTGCAGCGGCTCCCCATCGAGGAGGTCAGCCGGGCCTCGGCGGACCAGCGGGCCGGCCGGTGCGGCCGCGTCGGCCCCGGCGTCTGCATCCGCCTCTACGACGAGGAGGACTACGAGGCCCGCCCCGCCTTCACCGACCCGGAGATCCAGCGCACGAACCTGGCGTCGGTCATCCTCCAGATGCTCAACCTCGGCCTGGGCGACATCGAGGGGTTCCCGTTCCTCGACCCGCCCGACCACCGCGCCATCCGGGACGGCCTCGCCCTCCTCGACGAGCTGGGGGCGGTGCACCTGGCCGGCGACGAGCGGCGCCTCACCGAGGTCGGCCGGCGCCTCGTCCGCCTGCCGATCGACCCCCGCCTCGGCCGCATGGTCCTGGAGGCGGACCGCCAGGGCGCGGTGCGCGAGGTGCTGGTGATCGCCGCCGCGCTCTCCCTCCAGGACCCGCGCGAGCGCCCGGCCGAGCACCGCCAGGCCGCCGACGAGCTGCACCGCCGCTTCCGGGCCGAGGGCTCCGACCTGCTCGCGATCCTCAACCTCTGGGACCACCTGGAGGAGCGGCGGCGCGTGCTGTCGGGCAACCGGTTCCGGCGCGAGTGCCGCGACGAGCACCTGAACCACCTCCGCATCCGCGAGTGGCGCGACCTCGTCCGCCAGCTCGAACGGGCGGCCCGGGACCTCGGCATCGAGGCGACGGCCGGCGGTGGTGCCGGTGGTGCCGAGGACGGGTCCGACGGCGACGGTGACGGGGCCGGCGGCCGGGCGCACCCCGATGCCATCCACCGCTCCCTGCTCGCCGGCCTCCTCTCGCACCTCGGCATGAGGGAGCGGGAGGGCCGCGAGTACCGCGGCGCCCGCAACGCCCGCTTCCAGCTCGCCTTCGACTCCGCCCTCGCCCGCAAGCCCCCGGCCTGGGTCGTGGTGGCCGAGCTGGTGGAGACCAACCGGCTGTGGGGCCGCCGGGCCGCGGCCGTCGACCCCGCCTGGGCCGAGGACCTGGCCGCCCACCTCGTGAAGCGCAGCTACGGCGACCCCCGCTGGGACGAGCGCTCCGGCCGGGCGGTCACCGACGAGCGCGTGACCCTCCACGGGCTGCCGCTCGTGACCGGCCGCCGGGTCGGCTACGACCGGGTGGACGCCGACGAGGCCCGCGACCTGTTCGTGGAGCACGCCCTCGTGCGGCGGGAGTGGGTGTCGCGCCACGACTTCCTCCGGGCCAACGAGGCGTTCCTGGCCGACACGGCGGCGCTGTCGGACCGGCTGCGCCGCGGCGACCTGTTCGACGACCGCACGCTGTTCCGCTTCTACGACCGCCGCGTGCCCGACGACGTGGTGTCGGGCCGCCACTTCGACCGCTGGTGGCGCCAGGCCCGCCGGGACCGGCCCGACCTCCTCACCCTCACCGTCGCCGACCTCGCGGACGACGGCATCGACTACGACCCGGCCGACTTCCCCGACACCTGGCGCCAGGGCGACCTGGAGCTGGCCGTCACCTACCGCTACGCCCCGGGCGAGGACCTCGACGGCGTCACCGTGCACGTGCCGATGGCCGTCCTCAACCGCCTGGAGCCCTGGGACTTCGACTGGCAGGTGCCCGGGCTGCGCCGCGAGCTGGTCGAGACGCTGGTGACCACCCTCCCCAAGTCCATCCGCCGCCACCTCAACCCGCTGGCCGAGACGGCCCGGGCCGCCGCCGACGCGGTGCGCTTCGAGGACCGGGAGCTGGTGGAGGTGCTCGCGGATCACCTCACCGCCACCACCGACGCCCGCGTCGACGCGGCGGACCTCGACCTCCGCCGCCTGCCGCCGCACCTGCGCATCACCTTCGCGGTCGGCGACGGCGAGGAGGTCGTCGCCATCGGCAAGGACCTCGACGCGGTGCGCGACCTCGTCGGCGGGCGGGTCCGCGCCGCGGTTGCCCGGGCCAACGCGTCCGTCGAGCGGACCGGCATCACCCGCTGGGACCTCGGCCGGCTCCCCGAGACCGTCTCGTCGCCCGGCCCCGGCGGCCACGACGTGATCGGGTACCCCGCGCTGCTGGACGAGGGCGAGTCCGTGGCGGTCAAGGTCTTCTCCCGCCCCGAGATCGCCCGGCGCATCCACCCCTCCGGCCTGCGCCGCCTCGTCCTCCTCAACGTGACCGTCGGCGTCCGGGGCCTGGCCAGCGAGGTGCCGAACGCGGTGCGCCTCGCGCTCGCCGCGGTCGACGGCCTGACCCTCGGCGGCCTCCTGCGCGACGTGATCGCCGCCTCGGCCAACCGGGTCGTGTCCGAGCACGTGGCGGCCGCCGGCGACGTGCGCGACGCCACCGGGTTCGACGCCCTCCTGGAGCGGGCCCGCCGGGAGCTGCGCCCCACCGCCGCCCGGGCGCTCGCCGAGGCCGGCGACGCGCTCCTCGCCGCCTCGTCCGCGGCCGCCCGCCTCGACCGTCTGGAGGCCGCGCCCCTCGACGGGGTGACCGGCGAGCACCTGGCCGCGTCGCTCGCGGACGCCCGCGCCCACCTGGGCCGCCTCGCCCGCCCCGGCTTCGTCGCCACCGCCGGCACCGACCGCCTCCCCGACGTGACCCGCTACCTCCGGGCCCTCGACCGCCGCCTCGACCGCCTCCCCGAGTCGCCCCGGCGCGACCAGCTCGACCTGCAACCGGTGCTCGCCGTCGAGCGCCACTACCGCCGGCTCCTCGACGCGCTCACCGCCTCCCAGGTCACGCCCCGGGTCACCGCGGTCGGCTGGCAGCTCGAAGAGCTGCGCGTCGCCACCTTCGCCCAGTCCCTCGGCGCCCGCGGCGGCGCCTCCGCCAAGAAGATCACCCGCGAGGTCGACCGCCTCTTCGCCGGCGACCTGGACTGAGCGCCCTCGGCGCCCTCGTGGGTGCATCGCCCCTCGTGGTGCATCGCCCCTCGTGGGCGTGCCGTCGGTGATCGGGCGCGGCCGCGGTGGCGGCGGGCGGCGGCGGGGGTAGACCGGGGGCCATGGCCGACGACCCCACCACCCCCAGCCCCGGCGCGGCTGCCCCGGCCGTGCGCATCGAACGCGACTCGATCGGGGAGGTGGCCGTGCCGGCGGACGCCCGCTGGGCCGCCCAGACCCAGCGGGCCGTCGAGAACTTCCCCATCTCCGGGCGCACCATTGACCGGCGCCTCGTCCGGGCCCTCGCGCTCGTGAAGGCCGAGGCCGCGGCGGTGAACGCCGCCTCGCCCGAGGTCCCCGCGGTGACCGGCGAGGTCGCCGCCGCCATCGCCGCCGCGGCCGAGGAGGTGGCCGCGGGCCGCCACGACGACCAGTTCCCCGTCGACGTCTTCCAGACCGGCTCGGGCACCTCGTCCAACATGAACGCCAACGAGGTCATCGCCCACCTCGCCACGGCCCGCCTGCCCGAGGGCGTGACCGTCCACCCCAACGACCAGGTGAACGCCAGCCAGTCGTCCAACGACGTGTTCCCCACCGCCATCGGCCTCGCCGCCACCGAGGCCGTGGTCGACCACCTGCTCCCGGCGCTCGCCCACCTGGAGGCCACGCTGCGGGCCAAGGCCGACGAGCTGGCCACGGTGGTCAAGTCCGGCCGCACCCACCTCATGGACGCGGTGCCGATCACCCTCGGCCAGGAGCTGGGCGCCCACGCCACCCAGCTCCGCCACGCGGGGGAGCGCATCGACGGCGCCGTGGGCCGCTTGGCCGCCCTGCCGCTCGGCGGCACCGCGGTGGGCACCGGCATCAACGCCCCCGCCGGCTTCGGCGGGGCGGTCATCGCCCGCCTGGCCGAGCGCACCGGCCTCCCGCTCACCGAGGCCGCCGACCACATCGCCGCCCAGGCCGCGCCCGACGCCTTCGTGGAGCTGTCGGGCCAGCTACGCGCCGCCGCGGTCGGCCTCGTGAAGATCGCCAACGACCTGCGCTGGATGGCCTCGGGCCCCCGCACCGGCCTCGCCGAGATCCGCCTGCCCGACCTCCAGCCCGGCTCGTCCATCATGCCCGGCAAGGTCAACCCGGTGCTCTGCGAGGTGGTCACCCAGGTGGGCGCCCAGGTCATCGGCAACGACGCCGCCGTCGCCTTCGGCGTGAGCCAGGGCGCGTTCGAGCTGAACGTCTTCCTACCCGTCATCGCCCGCAACCTGCTGGAGTCGATCGACCTGCTCGCCAACGCCGGCCGGGTCTTCGCCGACCGCTGCGTGGCCGGGATCGAGGCCGACGAGGCGCGCTGCCGGGCCAACGCCGAGGCGTCGCCGTCCATCGCCACCTCGCTCAACCCCTACCTGGGCTACGAGCGGACCGCCGAGATCATCAAGGAGAGCCTGGCGACGGGCACCCCGATCCGCTCGATCCTGGAGCGCACCGGCGAGCTGGACGAAGCGGAGGTCGACCGGGCGCTCGACGCCCTCGCCCTCACCCGGGGCGGCATCGCCCGCCGACCGGACTGACCGTTTCGGTCGGTCCGCGGGCCGGGTCAGCCGGTCGGCCGGGTCGGGTCAGCCCGCGGCGGGGGCGCCCGCGAAGGGGCCGGGGTCGCCGGGGGCGGGGAGCTTCGGGTAGCTCCACGAGTTGACCTTGCCGACGAGCGCGCCGAGCTGCTCCCACTCCTCGGGGTCCCAGCCCTGGGCGACGCCGATGATGGCGAGGTCCTGGCGGATGTAGGCGAGCGCCGGCGTGCGGTCGAGCTGGAGGCCCGTGACGAAGCTGCGGTCCGGGTCGGTGAACACCATGAACCGGTCGGCCCACGGGCCGAGGAAGCGCTTGGCGTCGGCCTCGTCCGCGGTGACGGTCCAGGCCACCCGGCAGTCGGCGCCCCGGAACACCTCGAGGATGCGGCCCGCGGTCTCGAGCAGCCAGGCGCTCTCCTGGGTGTACGGATCGATCACGACGGTGAGCAACTGGAAGGTGGTCGTCCACTCGTCGACGGTCCGGGTCTCGCCACCCACGGCGGTCAGCTTCAGATCGGGGTTCAGCTGGGTCACCACGGCGGCGAAGCTAGTCCCAAGTGCGGGGGAGGCTCACATTCCCGGAGTGGGGCGGGCCCGGACCTGTCCTCTACGGTGAGCCGCAACCCCGTCAGGAACCCCCTTGGAAGGTGCCGTCATGGTCCTCGCCGCTATCGGTGACACCGGTTACAACATCATGCTCTTCGTCCACATCCTGGCGATGATCGTGGCGTTCGCCCCGTCGTTCGTGTGGCCGTTCGTGTCCGTCGCGCTGAAGAAGGCCGGCGAGCAGGACGTGGCCGGCACCATCAACCGGCTCGCGGGCGGCAGCTCGCAGCGCATCTACGGCCCGGCGCTCGCGCTCGGCGGCCTGGTCGGCTTCGGCGTGGCCGGCATGTCCAAGCCCGAGGGCCTGGACGAGCCGCTCTACTCGATGTCCCAGACCTGGCTGATGCTCGCCGCGATCGTCTGGATCGCCCTCCTCGGCGTCTACTTCGGCCTGATGGCTCCGGCCGAGAAGAAGCTCGCCGCCGGCGACCGCTCCGGCGAGAAGGTGCTCAACATGGCGGGCGGCATCGTCCACCTGCTCGCGGCCATCGCCCTCTACCTCATGGTCTTCAAGCCCGGCCTCTGAGCCGGCCCCGCGCTCGGCCCTGCCCGGCCCGCCCCTGCGCCCTGCACCCGCCCGGAACCGGGGCGCAGCGGCGGCATCGCCCCGATAGCGTCGGGGCGATGCACCCGATCGAGCGCCTGCGCTACGTCGCCCGGGCCACCGATGCACCCGGCGAGGCGGTGCTGCGGGAGGCCGCCGCCTCCCTCGCCGGCTTCGCGGACGACCCGGCCGCGCTCGTCACCGCCTGCCGGCGCCTGGTCGACCGCCACCCCGCGAACGGGCCGGTCTGGTGGCTCGCGGCGCGGCTCCTCACCGCCACCGACCCGGTGGCCGCGGCGGCCGAGAGCGTGGAGCTGGTGGACGCCGACCGCACCCTGCGCGAGCTGGCCGACGCGCTGCCGGTCGACGCCCGGGCGTGCGTGGTCGGCTGGCCGCCCCGGCTCGCGGACGCGTTCGCCCGCCGGGGCGACGTGGAGGTGCGGGTCGTGGACGTCGAGGGCGACGGGCCCGGCTTCGTCCGGCTCCTGGAGGACGTCGACGTGCAGGCACTCGACATCGACGTCACCGGCCTCGGCGGCGCCGCGTCGTCGGCGGACGTGGTCGTGGTCGACGCGTCGGCCATCGGCCCCGAGGTCGCCATCACCCCGGCCGGCTCCTGGCCGCTCGCCGCGGTCGCCCGCGCCGCGTCGGTGCCCGTGTGGCTGGTCGGCGGGGTCGGGCGCCGGGTCGGCCCCGGCACCTGGCCGGCGCTGTTCGACCGGCTCGTCGGCGGCGCCACCGCCCCGTGGGACGGCGGGGTCGACCGGCTGCCGCTCGCGCTGGTCGACCGGACCTTCGGCGTCGACGGCCCGGTGGTCGAGGCCCCCGAGCTGCGCCGCTGACGCGAACGCCGGGGGCGGGGCCGGCCGCGGGCTCGGTACCGTGCACCCCATGCCCGCCGCCCCCACCCCCGTCGACCGCTACCTGGAGGTCGGCCTGCGCCTCGGCCGCCACCTCGACGGGCTCGTGGACGCCTACTACGGCCCGGCCGCGCTGGCCGAGCGGGTCGAGGCCGAGCCCCGGCGGGAGCTGCCGGCGCTGGTGGCCGACGTCCGCTCGCTCGTGGCCGACCTCGACGCCGGCGACGGCGACCTCGACGCGCCCCGGCGCCGGTGGCTGCGCGCCCAGGCCGCCGGCCTGCACACCGCGGCCCGCAAGCTCGCCGGCGAGCCGGTGCCGTTCGTGGAGGAGGTGTCGTCCTGCTACGGCGTGGTCCCGGAGCTGGTGGACCACGAGGTCTACGCCGCCGCCCACCGCCGCCTCGACGCGGTCCTGCCCGGCTCCGGCAGCCTGGCCGAGCGCTACGAGGCCCACCGGCGCCGCCACCTCATGACCCCCGAGCAGCTCACCGCCGCGGTGCACGCGGTGGCCGAGGCGTTCCGGGAGCGGACCGCCGAGCGCTTCGGCCTGCCCGAGGGCGAGCACGTCACCTTCGAGCTGGTGACGGACCAGCCCTGGTCGGGCTTCAACTACTACGAGGGCGGCCTGCGCAGCCGGGTGGCGATCAACATCGACCTGCCCGTGGCGTCGTCGGCCATCGGCCACCTGATCGCCCACGAGGCGTACCCCGGCCACCACACCGAGCACAGCCGCAAGGAGGTGGGCCTCGTGCGGGAGCGGGGGCACCTGGAGGAGTCGATCTTCCTCGTGGGCACCCCGCAGTGCCTGCTGGCCGAGGGCCTCGCGGACCTGGCGATCGACGCGCTGCTGGGCGAGGGCCACGAGCCGCAGGTGGCCGACATCCTCCGGCCGCTCGGCATCACCTACGACACCGAGGTGGTGGCCGCGGTCGCGTCGGCCGCGGCGGACCTGGGCACCGTCCGGGGCAACGCCGCCCTGCTCCTGCACGACCGGGGCCGCCCCGAGGAGGAGGCGGTGGCCGAGCTGGAGCGCTGGAGCCTGCTGTCGCACGAGCGGGCGGTGAAGTCCGTCTCCTTCCTCACCCACCCCACCTGGCGGGCCTACGTCTTCTGCTACACGGCGGGCCTGCCGCTGTGCCGGGCCCACGTGGCCGGGGACCCGGCCCGCTTCGAGCGCCTCATCACCGAGGCGCTCGTCCCCGCCGACCTCGTCCCCGCCGCGTGAGCCCGCCGCCCGGGCCCGGCACCCGGGCCCGGCGCCGTGCCCCGATGCCCCGGTGCCCCGATGGCGTCGGTCGGCCCGGCACTTGGCAGCGGCTGATCCATCCGGCACACTTGGAACGGCCGTTTTCCGAGCAATAGTTCGGTTACCGGCCGACCGCAGACCCGTCGACCAGCCGAGAGCAACCGACCCATGAGCGCCTACCCGTACGCCGACCGCTTCCCCGTGAACCGCACGCTCCCCGAGAAGGGGCGGCCCCGCGAGGAGATCGTGGCCGAGATGCGGCTGCTGGCCGAGGAGGAGGACCGCTCCTGGGAGAGCGGCCGGGTGTCGGGGACGATGTACTGCGGCGACCACGACCACTACGCGTTCATGAACGAGGTGTTCGGGCTCTACGCGCACGTCAACATCCTCCAGCGCGACATCTGCCCCAGCGCCACCCGCTACGAGGGCGAGGTCATCGCGATGGCCCTCGACCTGTTCCACGCCGGTGAGGTCACCGACGGCGAGCCCGTCGGCCTCCTCACCACCGGCGGCACCGGCAGCATCATGCACGCGGTGCTCGCCTACCGCGAGCGCGCCGCCCAGGAGCGTGGCGTCACCCGCCCCAACTTCGTCAAGCCCGAGACGGCCCACCCGGCCTTCGACAAGGCGTGCCACCTGTTCGGCGTCGAGGTGCGGCGGGCCCCGGTCGACCCCGAGACGACCCAGGTCGACCTCGAGTGGGTGCGGGCCAACATCGACGACCAGACGATCGGCATGGTCGGCTCCGCCTGCAACTACGGCTACGGCACCATCGACGACATCGCCGCGCTCTCGGACCTCGCGGTCGAGACGGGCGTGCCGCTCCACGTCGACGGCTGCCTCGGCGGCTTCATCCTCCCCTTCGGCGAGCAGCTCGGCTACGACATCCCCGTCTTCGACTTCCGCCTCCCCGGCGTCACCAGCATCTCCGCCGACACCCACAAGTACGGCTACGCCTTCAAGGGCACCTCGACCGTGCTGTTCCGGGACAAGGCGTGGCGCAACAGCCAGTACTTCTTCCTCACCGACTGGAGCGGCGGCAAGTACTGCTCGCCCGGCATGGAGGGGTCCCGCTCGGGCGGCCTGCTCGCCGCCACCTGGGCCTCGATGGTCCAGCTCGGCGCCGAGGGCTACCGGGCCTACGCCAAGGAGATCTTCGAGACCGCGGCCAAGATGAAGGACGCGGTGCGCAGCCACCCGCAGCTCCGCATCCTCGGCTCGCCGTCGTTCCTGTTCAGCTTCACGAGCGACGACTTCGACGTGTACCACGTCAACGACCACATGCGGCCGAAGGGCTGGCGCTTCAACGGCCAGCAGTACCCGAACGCGCTGCACATGGCCGTCACCCGCCCCAACACCGCGCCGGGCGTGGCCGAGCAGTTCGCCGTGGACCTGGCCGAGGCCGTGGCCTACGCGCAGGCCAAGGGCGACGAGACCGCCGCGTCGGGCGCCATCTACGGCGGCGTCGCCGGCGGCATGAACGACGAGGCCGACGAGTTCATCAAGATGTTCATGGCCTCGATGATGGACGAGCAACAAGCCCTCCCCCCGGCCTGACCCACCCGTCGGCCGCCCCCCTCCTCCTCCTCCTCCTCGACCTCGACCTCGAACTTGGCACGAAAACGGGGCATCGGTGCCACGCATCCGTGCCAGGTTCGGTGGTACTCCTCGAACTTGGCACGGGAACGGGGCGTCGGTGCTACGCATCCGTGCCAAGTTCGGTCGGGCGCCGATCCTGCCGAGCGCCTCGCGGCGGCGCAACTGTCAGACCCCCTGAGTAGACGAGGGGGCATGGAAGACCTGCTCGACCTCACCCGCCGCGCCGAGGCCCGTCACGGGCTCGTGACCTTCGGCGACCTGGAACGTGCCGGCCTCAGCCGCTGGACCGTCGCCCGTTGGAGTCGAGCCGGCCTGTTGCGCGACGTCGCCCACGGCGTCTACCGGATCGGCGGCGCGCCGGCCAGCACCGAGGCCGAGATCCTCGCCGCGGTGCTCGTCCACGGCGAGGGCACCTGGGCATCACATCGGACCGCGGCCTGGCTGTGGGGCGTGCCGGGCCTCGGTCGGCCCGGTCGGGTCGACCTGACCCGCCGGCATGAGGCCAGCAACGAGCGGTCCGCCGCCCGGGTGCACCGGAGCACCAGGATGGCGGACCACCACCACACGACGCTGCGGGGCATACCGGTCACCACCCTCGCCCGCACCGCCTTCGACCTCGGCCGGACGCTCGGGCCGGGAACGTTCGACCGGGTGGTCGAGGCTTGCCTCCGCACCCGGCACTGCACGATCGGTTCGCTCTACCGGGTGTTCGAGGACCTGGCCGGGCGAGGGCGGCCGGGCACGGTCGCCATGCGGCGGGTGCTGGAGGCACGAGGGATCGACTACGTGCCCACCGAGAGCGAGCTCGACCTGCTCGGCCGCGCCGTCCTGGCGTCGGTCCCGGGCATCGAGTGGCAGGTGGAGCTGTCGGACGAGCGGGGCTACATCCGTCGGGTCGACGGGGTCCACCGGGGCGCGTCGCTGGTGATCGAGTGGGACGGCGCGGCGTACCACGACGATCCCGCGCAGCGACGACTCGACGCGGAGCACGACCGGCGGCTCGCCGCCCTCGGCTACCGGGTGGAGCGGTTCCGCTGGGCGGACGTGACCCGTCGGCCGGCCGAGGTGCGCCGTCGCGTGAACGGTCACCTCGGGCCCCGCTCGGGCGGTGGGTCGGCCTCGGCGGCCGCGCCGGGCGTCACCTCGCCCCAGCGGCCCGAGCAGGCCGCCGCAGCCTGAGCCGCCACCCGCCTCGCGTCGCTGCCGACCGGCATCGGGCCAGCCCGGCCGAAGACGACCACGACGGCGCAGCGAACTTGGCACGAGAACGCCGCACCCGTGCGGCAGACCCGTGCCAGGTTCGGGGGTGGCGTTTGGAACTTGGCACGGAAAGGGGGCACCGGTGCTACGGATCGGTGCCAGGTTCGGGGTGGCGTTTGGAACTTGGCACGGGAACGGGGCATTGGTGCGGCAGATCGGTGCCAAGTTCGGGGGAGGGGGATGGCGGGGGCGACCTTGCCTGCGGCGGGGGACGGGGTGTGGCACGGTTCGGGGCATGAGCACGCCGGAGATCCTGGAACACGCCGCGGCCATCGTCGACGCCTGGTCCCGACCGGGTGGGCCGGGCCCCGACGCACCCGAGGGGCCGGCCGGCCTCACCGTCCGGGTCACCAACGAGCTGCACGACCTCGGCGACGGGGTGTCGTTCATCGAGTCGTTCTCCAACGTCGTCACCTTCCGCACGGACGACGGCCTGGTGCTCTTCGACTCGTCCTCGGTCTTCACCGGCGAGGGGATCACCCGCTCGCTGCGCGGCTGGGCCGACGACCCGGTCCACACGCTCGTCTACACCCACGGCCACGTCGACCACGTCGGCGGTTCCGGTGCGCTCCTGGCCGACGGTGCCGAGCGGGGCCACGCCGCGCCGCTGGTGGTCGGCCACGAGAACGTGGCGGCCCGCTTCGAGCGGTACCGGGCCACCAACGGCTGGAACCTCAACGTGAACAGCCGCCAGTTCGGGCCTCGGGCCTTCGGCCGCCACGGCCAGGGCGGCATGGGCCAGCAACCCGCCTTCCTCCCCGAGACCACCGCGCCGGTGGCCCGGGACTTCCGCGACCGCCTCGACCTCGACGTCGGCGGGCTCACCGTGGAGCTGCGCCACGCGCTCGGCGAGACCGACGACCACGCGTGGGCGTGGATCCCCTCGCACCGCGCGGTCGCCGTCGGCGACTTCGTGGCGTGGGTCTTCCCCAACGCCGGCAACCCGCAGAAGGTGCAGCGCTACCCGGCCGAGTGGGCCGCCGCGCTCCGGGAGATGATCGCCCTGGGACCCGAGCTGCTGCTGCCCGCCCACGGCCTGCCCGTGCAGGGCCGGGAGCGGGTGGCGACGGTCCTGGGCGACCTCGCCACCGCGCTGGAGGGCCTGGTGCGCGACACCGTCGCCGCCATGAACGACGGCGCCGTGCTGGACGAGATCGTCCGCACCGTGGCCGTGCCCGAACACCTGCTCGTGCGGCCCTGGATGCGGCCGGTCTACGACGAGCCCGAGTTCGTGATCCGCAACATCTGGCGCCTCTACGGCGGCTGGTGGGACGGCGACCCCGCCCGCCTCAAGCCGCCGCCGGCCTCAGCGCTCGCCGCCGAGCTGGCCGACCTCGCCGGCGGCGCCGACCGCCTGGCCGAGCGGGCGCAGGCGTGCTCGGAGGCCGGCGATCACCGCATGGCCTGCCAGCTCGTGGAGCTGGCCGCCCAGGCGTCGCCGGACCCGGGAACCTGGCGGCTGCGGGCCACGATCTACCGCACCCGCGCCGCCGCCGAGTCGTCGCTCATGGCCAAGGGCGTCTACGACGAGGCGGCCCGCAGCTCCGACGAGCGGGCCGACGCCGCCGAGCCCTGAGAGGCACGTCCGCCGGGGGCGGGGCTCGGACCCGGGACGCCGAGCCTGCCCGGTCGATCGAGCGTCACCCGCCCGCCTGATCACCGGTCGCGTCGCCCCCGGTGAGGTCGGCGCCGGCCCGGGCGGCCAGCTCCGCCAGCTCGTCGGCCCGCGCCCGGGCGAAGGAGGCCGTGAGGTGGTTGCCGTCGCGGTGCACGATCAGCCCGTCGATCACCGCCGGGCAGATCCCGTCGGGGCACACGAAGGAGACGGGGTCCACGACGACCACGCCCTCGTGGGCCTGCGGGAGCGCGTCGATGACCTCGTTGTAGGCGCCCACCCGCTCGTCGCCGGCGAGGGGGAAGTCGCATCGCCCGTCCCGCGAGCCGTGGTCGATCAGGCAGGCGGGGACCCGCTCCGGGAGGGTGGGCAGGATCGTGCTGAGGACGACCGTGGCCCCGCCCGCGGTGAGGGCGTCGAGGGTCCAGGCCCAACCGTCGCGCCACCGGGTGAGGTGCTCGGGGTCGCTCGGCGCGAGGTGCCGGCCGTCGTCGGTCACGATGCCCGAGACGTAGCCGCGGGTGGCGACGAGGACGACATCCGGGTCGAACTGCTCGACCAGGCGCGGGTAGATCGCGCGCCGCCACTCGGTGCAGGCGGACTCGTCCTCGCGCCGGCCCTCCTCGGTGGTGGTGTAGATGGTGACGTCGGGCGCCGGGCAGCTCACCCGGGTCACCCGGACGATGCGGGCGTCGGTCCGCTCCGCGAGCACCTCCAGGCTCGGCTGCCACTGCTGGGCGTGGCTGTCGCCGACCAGGGCGATGGTCGGACCGGTCCCGTCCCGCCACAGGCAGGGGGCGCTGGCGGACGGCGCCGGCCAGGCCTCGCGGTCGTAGGGGCAGTCGCCGGGAGCGGCGAGGTCCCGGCTGGCGTCGTAGGCCGCGCGCCGGGTGGCGTCGAGGGACGAGGAGCGGTGCGCGAGCCCCGCGAGCAGCACCGAGCAGGCCAGGCCGATGGCGACGACGAGGCGGGGGCGGGCCGAGGGCACCAGCCGGAACCGGACCGGCCGCTCGACCAGGTGGTAGCTGAGGCCGGCGAGGGCCGCGATGAGGACGAGCATGGCGGGCCGCCCGCCGATCCAGGCCCGATCCCAGCGCAGCGCCACGACCGGGGCGAGGACCACGACCGGCCAGTGCCAGATGTAGAGGCTGTAGGACCAGCGGCCGACGGCGGCGAGCACCCCGGCCCCGAGGGCGCGCTGGTGGAGCCCGGGTGGTGTGAGGTCGAGGCCGGCGATGAGGACCACGCTGGCGAGCGTGACCACGACGCCGGGCCACCCCGGGTATCGGCCGGCGCCGTCGATGCCGTGGGCGGACCAGGCCAGCACGGTCAGCGAGGTCAGGACGAGCACCGGACCGCTCCGGCGACCGAGCCGGGAGGTCGCGGGGCGGTCGCCCCGGTCGAGGGTCGGGCGCCACCGCACCAGGGCGGCGAGCGCGGCACCGGCGAGGAGCTGGTAGGCGCGGGCGTGGGTGCCGTAGTAGGTGGTGGGCGAACCCACCAGGGCGACCGACGCGATCGCGGAGGCGAGCCCGAGCACGGCGGCCACGCCCAGCACGACGCCCGCCGGGCGGTGACCCCGACGCCGCGCGGCCCAGGCGAGGGCCGCGACGAGCAGCGGCCACACCAGGTAGAACTGCTCCTCGACCGCGAGCGACCAGTAGTGCACGAGCGGGCTGGGGACGTCGCCGGGGGCGAAGTAGTCGCCGCCACGGCTCGCGAACCGCCAGTTGGCGGCGTAGAGGGCGGCCCAGCGGGCATCGGCGGCGACGTCGTGGCGTTGGACCGCGTCGAGCAGCCAGCGAGTCGCGAGGAGCACCGCGCCGAGCACGGCGATCGAGGCGGGCAGCAGCCGGCGGACCCGTCGGGCGAAGAACCGGCCGAGGCGCACCGCGCCGGTGCCGGTCGCCTCGTGGAGCAGGATGCCCGTGATGAGGTAACCGGACAGGACGAAGAAGACGTCGACGCCGACGAAGCCGCCCGGGATCCACTCGTAGCCGAGGTGGAACGCGATGACCATCGCCACCGCGACCGCCCGGATGCCGTCGAGGTGCGGCCGGTAGCCGTCCCGCCGGACCGGCGGTTCCGCTCGATCGTCCACGGTCGGTTGGATGGCGCTCGGTTCTTCGCTCGTCACGGTCCTCGCCTTCGGCACCGGCTGAGGTCGGTGCAGGGTGGACGAGTCTAGGGGCGGCCCCTCCCGGCCCGAGGTCGGCCGTCGGGGGCGTCGGGCGGGACCGGTAGCGTGACCGGATGCCCTCTCCCCGCCACCGGGCTGCCCGGGTCGCCCTGGACGAGCTGACCGGAGCGGGCACCGACACCGTCATCCGCGACGGCGCCTCCCTGCTCGTTCGCCGCGGCGACGTGGTCGTCCGTGCCCGTCCCGCCGCCGAGCGCCACGTGGCGGAGCGGGAGCTGGCGCTCGCGCTGCGGCTCGTGGCCGACGCGGTGCCGGTCACGCCACCGGTGCTCGACCGGGTGCTGGCCGTCGACGGCCAGGTGCTCACCTCCTGGCGCTGGTGCGAGCCGGTCCGCAGCGCCCGCTCCGCCGACCTCGGCCTGCTCGCCGGCCACCTCCGCCGCTGCGCGGCCGGCGGCCCGGGCGGGCTCGCGGCCTTCGACCCGCTCGGCCACATCGCGGAGGTGGTGGCCGACGCCGGCGACGGCCCCGACGCCCGCTGGGTGCGCCGGCGGGTGGAGGAGCTGCGGGCGCCGTACGCGGCTGCCGCGGCGGACGACCCGCTCGGGGCGACCGTCGTCCACGGCGACCTGCACCGCGGCAACGTGGTGGTGGCCGCCGAGGGGCCGCTGCTCACCGACCTGGAGCTGGGCGGTTGGGGCCCGGCGAGCTACGACGCCGCCGCGCCGGTGGTGGCGGTCCGCCGCTACGGCGCGCCGACCGACGGCCTCGGCCGGTTCCTCGACGGCCTCGGGGTCGACCCCACCGGCGCGCCGGGCTTCGCCACCTTCGTGGACACCTACGAGCTGTGGGTAACCGCGTGGGCCGTCGGCGTCGCCCCGCGGGACCCGGCCTGGGCTGCCGAGGCCACCCGCCGGGTCGCCGCCCTCCGCGACGGCGCGGACCACCGCTGGCAGCTCTCCTAGGGCCGGCCCGGTACCGTCGGGCCCCATGCAACTGGCCCCCCGCTACGGCAACCAGGCCGTCCTCACGATGGACCCGACCTTCCCCCGCCCGGATCGGGCCCTGGCCGCGCAACGCCGCCGCCAGGAGGAGCTGTTCGCCCGCTTCGGCCCGAGCCACTGGTCAGCCGGCACCCGCTGCGACGGGTGGAGCGTCCGCGACGTGGTGGCGCACCTGGTGACCGTGAACCGGTTCTGGCTTGCGTCGGTCCGCGCCGGCCTCGCCGGTGAGCCGACCACGATGCTCGACGGCTTCGACCCCGCCCGCCACCCGGCGAAGCTCCTCGCCCAGCTCGACGACCTCGACGGGCCCGCGGTCCTCGACGCCTACCGGGCCACCAACGACGAGCTGCTCCGGACCGTGACCGACCTGCCCCCGGCCGCCTGGTCCCGCACCGCCGAGTCGCCGCTCGGCCACGTGGCCGTGGACCGGGTGATCGACCACGGCCTCTGGGATGCCTGGGTGCACGAGCACGACATCCGCCTCGACCACGGCCTCGCCCCGGCCGGCGAGCCCGACGAGCTGGCCGCGTGCCTGCGCTTCGCCGCGGCGGTGGGCCCGGCGATGGCCGGCCTCGGCATCGACGGCTTCACCGGCACGTTCGTGGTCGACGCCACCGACCTCGACCGGCCCTTCACCGTCGAGGTCTCCACCTCCGTCGCCGTCTTCGACCGGGGCGCGGCGCCGGGCACCCCCACGCTGCGGGGCGACTCGGTCGAGCTGATCGACGCGCTCAGCCTCCGCCGGCCGCTGCCCGCCGACGCGCCGCCCGAGGCCGAGGCCCTGGTGGCCTGCCTCGCCACCGCCTTCTCCTGAGGACCGCCACGAGGGCGAGCGCGAACGAGGGAGCCGACCGGAGCCGGCTCCCTCGGGTTCGCTCGACGGCTCGACCGCGCGACCGGGCCGGGCGGGCTCGGCGCGGGTCGACCGCGGTGGCTCAGCCGGCCTCGGCGGCGGCCCTGGCGTCGGCCACGAGCTTGCGGGCGATGACCTTGATGCACAGGGTCTCGTCCGCCCCCTCGAAGATCGACAGCACCCGGGCGTCGACGAAGTAGCGGGACACGTCGTACTCCTCGGCGTAGCCCATGCCGCCGTGGATCTGCATGGCCTCGCGGGTCACCCACTCGGCGGCCTTGCACACGTACGCCTTGACCATCGACGCCTCGGCGGCGCCCTCGCCCTCGGCCATGAGGCGGGCGACCACGTAGCTGAACTGGCGGGCGGCCTGGATGATGACCGCCATGCGGCCGAGCTTGGCCCGGGTGAGCTGGTACTCGGCGATCGGCCGGCCGAAGACCACCCGGTCCTCGGCGTAGGCGACCGCGGCCTCGTAGGCCGCCTGCATCACGCCGAGGGCGCGGGCGGCGGTCTGGAGGCGGCCGTTCTCGAAGCCGGCCATCTGGTAGTAGAAGCCCTTGCCGAGGCCGCCGTCGAGGCCGATCAGGTTCTCGGCCGGGACGAACCAGTCTTCGAGCGCCACCTCGTAGGAGTGCATGCCCCGGTAGCCGATCGTGTCGATCGGGCGACCCTCCATCTTGCCGCCGCCGGGGGCGCCGCCCTCGGCCTCCTGCACGGCGACGAAGCCGTGGCCGTCGCCGCGGGGCTTGGGGGCGATGAACATGGACAGGCCCCGGTGGCCCTTGCTGCGGTCGGGGTCGGTGCGGGCCAGGAGGAGCAGCACGTCGGCCCGGGCGCCGAAGGTGCACCAGGTCTTCACGCCGTTGATGAGCCAGCCGCCCTCGGTGGGGGTGGCGGTGACCTTCACGCCGGCCACGTCCGAGCCGTAGTCGGGCTCGGTGACCGCCACGGCGTTCATGACCTCGGCGGTGGCGAGCTTGGGCAGCCACTCGTGCTTCTGCTCCTCGGTGCCGCCGGCGATGAGGGCGCGGGCGAGGATCTCGGGGCGGGTGATGAGCGAGCCGCCGGCGCCGAGGCTGCCGCGGGACAGCTCCTCGGTGGCCACGACCATGCCGATGTACTCGCCCTCGCCGCCCTCGCCGTAGCCGCCGTACTCGGCGGGGATCGAGAGGCCGAAGGCGCCCATCTCGGCCAGGCCCTCGATGATGTCCTCGGGGATGTCGCCGTTGGTGCGGTGGATGTGCTCGGCGATGGGCTTGAGCTTCTCGTCCGCGAAGCGGCGGAAGGTGTCCTGCACCATCTCGAAGTCGCCGTCGAGGTGGCGGGGGCCGGCCTGGTCGATGGCGGCCAGGAACTCGGGGGCCGTGTAGGTGCCGATGAAGTCGCGGGCCCCGTCGAGGGCGCCGGGCTCCACGCCCCAGTCGGCCTCGCGGCCGTAGACCTTCGCGGCGAGGTCCTTCACGGCGTCGGCCACGAAGGCGACGGTGATGCGGCCCTCCAGGTCGCCCTTCTCGCCGTACGCCAGGAGGCCGCGGGCGGTGGCCACGGCCGCGGCGGCGTGCGCCAGCTCGTAGGCGAGCACCTGGTGGTCGTCGATGGAGCCGGCGGCCGCGAGGCGGGCGGCGGCGGCGTCGACCACGGCGGATGCCTGGTCGATGACGGTGGAGGCGGCGGCGAGATCGGGTGCGGTCATGGGCGCCGATGGTACCGACGACCCCTGTGGCCCTCACAGTTCGCGGCCCTATCCTCGGTGCCCATGCTGTGCGAGGGGCTGCTCGACTGGTTCGACCGGCTCGGCCGGGACCTGCCGTGGCGGCGGACCCGGGACCCGTGGGCGGTGCTGGTGGCGGAGCTGATGCTCCAGCAGACCCAGGTGGAGCGGGTGATCCCGCGCTGGGAGGCGTTCCTGGAGCGCTGGCCGGAGCCGGAGGACTGCGCGGCCGCGCCGCTGGGCGAGGTGGTCACCGCCTGGGCGGGCCTCGGCTACAACCGGCGGGCGGTGAACCTGCACCGGGCCGCGGTGGCGGTGTGCGAGCGCCACCGCGGCGAGCTTCCCCGGGACCTCGACGAGCTCCTCGCGTTGCCGGGCATCGGGCCCTACACGGCCCGGGCGGTGCTGGCCTTCGCCTACGAGGATGACCGGGTGGGCGTGCTCGACACGAACGTGGCCCGGGTGCTCGCCCGCCGGACCGGCCGCTCGCTGGGGCGGGCCGAGGCGCAGCGGGCCGCGGACGCCGCGGTCCCACCCGGCGAGGGCTGGCGGTGGAACCAGGCGATGCTCGACCTGGGCGCCACCCGCTGCCGGGCCCGGCAGCCCGACTGCGAGGCGTGCCCGGTGGCGTCCGGCTGCGCCTGGTACGAGGCCGGCCGGTCCGAACCCGATCCGGCGGTGGGCTCGGCGGGGGTGTCGGGCGGCCAGTCCCGCTTCGAGGGCTCGGACCGCCAGGGCCGCGGCCGCCTGGTCGACGCGCTGCGGCTCCGGCCGGGCGAGGGGGGCGACCCCCCCCCGGGGGGGGGGGGGGCCCGCGCCCCCCCCCCGGCCGCCCCGCGCGCCCGCGCCCCGGGCCCCC
>Ga0182792_1000084_pt1 | contig 89041 bp, 76 predicted proteins | sample Passage237B_FD_130497 | JGI IMG/M metagenome (GOLD analysis project Ga0182792, IMG submission 130497) | Cellulose adapted compost microbial communities from Newby Island Compost Facility, Milpitas, CA, USA - Passage2 37B (version 2) (version 2) ...
CCCGCCCATGTTGCGGATGTCCTGCTCGTGGTGCATGGCGTAGATCACCGCGCCGGAGCCTAAGAACAACAGCGCCTTGAAGAACGCATGGGTGAACAGGTGGAACATGCCCACCGAATAGGCCCCCGCCCCCATCGCCACGAACATGTAGCCGAGTTGCGAACAGGTCGAGTAAGCGACGATGCGCTTGATGTCGTTCTGCACGAGGCCGACGGTCGCGGCGAAGAAGGCCGTGGTGGCGCCGAAGAACATCACCACGGCCTGCGCGTCCGGCGACAGTTCGAACAGCGGCGACAGCCGCGCCACCATGAACACGCCCGCCGTCACCATGGTCGCGGCGTGGATCAGCGCCGACACCGGCGTCGGGCCCTCCATCGCGTCCGGCAGCCAGGTGTGCAGCAAGAACTGCGCCGACTTGCCCATCGCGCCCATGAACAGGAACAGGCAGGTGAGCGTCAGCGCGTCGGCGTGCCAGCCGAGCAGGTTGATGGTCTTGTCGGTCAGCCCGGGCGCGGCGGCGAAAATGGTGTTGAAGTCGGTCGAGCCGACCAGCGCGAAGATGGCAAAAATGCCGAGCGCGAAGCCGAAGTCGCCGACACGGTTGACGACGAACGCCTTGATCGCGGCGGCGTTGGCGGACGGCTTCTTGTACCAGAATCCGATCAGCAGGTAGCTCGCGAGACCGACGCCTTCCCAGCCGAAGAACAATTGCACCAGGTTGTCGGAGGTCACCAGCATCAGCATCGCGAAGGTGAACAGCGACAGGTAGCCGAAGAAGCGCGGCCGGTGCGGATCCTCGTCCATGTAGCCCATGGAGTAGAGGTGAACGACCGACGACACCGATGTCACCACCACCAGCATCACCGCAGTCAGCGTATCGACGCGCAGCGACCAGAGAACGTTGAGGTCGCCGGAGACGATCCATGGCGCCAGGCGGATCAGGGCGTCCTGCTTCAGGAAGCCGACGTTGACGAACACCACCCAGGACAGCGCCGCCGATACGAACAACAGCGCCGTGGTGATCAGTTCGGCGGCGCGCGAGCCGGCCGCTGCGGGCTCGGCGGCATGGTGATCGTCATGGCCGTGACCGTCATCGGCATGGGCGGCGGCCGCATGCGCGTGCCCTGCCCCGCCATGGGCATCGTGATGGGCATCGTGATGGGCGTCGTGACCGGCATGCTCCACCGTGTCGCCGCCCGGATGGCGGGCGCGGGCGCCGGCCAGCGAGATCAGGCCCGCGATGATGGCGCCGGCGAGCGGCAGGAAAACAATGGCTTCAATCATCCCGCGTCAGCCCTTCATCACGTTGACGTCCTCGACGGCGATCGAGCCGCGATTGCGGAAGAACACGACGAGAATGGCGAGACCGATGGCCGCTTCCGCCGCCGCCACGGTGAGCACCAGCAGCGCGTAGATCTGGCCGACGATGTCGCCCAGAAATGCCGAGAACGCCACCAGATTGACGTTGGCCGAGAGCAAAATCATCTCGATCGACATCAGGATGATGATGACGTTCTTGCGGTTGAGGAAGATGCCGAGAATGCCGAGCGTGAACAGGCAGGCGCCGACCGCGAGATAATGGCCCAGTCCGATGGTCATTCCGCAGCCTCCCGTGGCGGCAATTCCTCCAGCCCCTGCCCGGACGCCACCTTGCGCAGCTCCATGGTGTTGCGCTTGGAGCGCGCGTTCTGCGTGGCGATGTCCTGGCGCTTGACGTTGACCCTGTGGCGCATCGTCAGCACGATGGCGCCGACCATGGCGACCAGCAGGATCAGGCCGGAATACTGGAAGTAATGAACGTAGCGGGTGTAGAGCACCCGGCCGATCGCCTCGGTGTTGGTGATGTCGCCGGGGATCGGTGCCGTGATGGTCTTTGCGGTATGCGGGCTGATGATCCAGCCGCCGCCGACCAGCAAAAGCTCGGCCAGAAAAATTCCCGCGACCACCAGCCCGACCGGCAGGTAGTTGAGGAAGCCGGAGCGCAGCGCCGCGAAATCGACGTCCAGCATCATGACGACGAACAGGAACAGCACCGCCACCGCGCCGACATAGACCACCAGCACGATCAGCGCCAGGAACTCGGCGCCGAGCAGCACGAACAACGCCGCCGCGTTGAAGAAGGTGAGGATAAGGAACAGCACCGAGTGCACCGGATTGCGCGAGGCGATCACCATCACGGCGGATGCGATGCACACTCCGGCGAACAGATAGAAGAACAGCGCGGGCAGGATCATCCGCTTAACCTCACCGATACGGCGCGTCGAGCGCCATGTTCTTGGCGATCTCGCGCTCCCAGCGGTCGCCGTTGGCGAGCAGCCTGGCCTTGTCGTAGTAGAGTTCCTCGCGCGTCTCGGCGGCGAACTCGAAATTCGGTCCCTCGACGATGGCATCGACCGGGCATGCCTCCTGGCAGAAGCCGCAATAAATGCACTTCACCATGTCGATGTCGTAGCGCACCGTGCGGCGCGTGCCGTCGTTGCGGCGGGGACCGGCCTCGATGGTGATAGCCTGCGCCGGGCAGATCGCCTCGCACAGCTTGCAGGCGATGCAGCGCTCCTCGCCGTTGGGATAGCGGCGCAGCGCATGCTCGCCGCGGAAGCGCGGAGAGATCGGCCCCTTCTCAAAGGGGTAATTGAGCGTCGGCTTGGGCTTGAAGAAGTAACGCATGGTGACGACGAACGCCTCCACGAACTCCTTCAGCAACAGCGACTTCGATGCGGCTGCAATACTCATGGGAGCCTCATGCCGGGGCCAGCCCGGTGAAATGCAGAACGGCGGCGACGATCACCACCATCGCCAGCGACAGCGGCAGAAACACCTTCCAGCCGAGCCGCATGAGCTGGTCGTAGCGGTAGCGCGGCACGATGGCCTTGGCCATCGCGATCAGGAAGAAGAAGAACAGCGCCTTGAGCGAGAACCACACCACGCCCGGCACCCAGGTGAACGGCGCGAACGGGATCGGCGACAGCCAGCCGCCCATGAACAGGATGGTCGCCATCGCGCACATGGTGGCGATCGCGACATACTCGCCGAGCATGAACAGCATGTAGGGCGTCGAGCCGTATTCGACCATGAAGCCGGCGACCAGTTCGGACTCCGCCTCCACCAGGTCGAACGGCGGCCGGTTGGTTTCCGCCAGCGCCGAGACGTAGAAGATCACGAACATCGGAAATAGCGGCAGCCAGTACCAGCCGAGCAGGCCGAGCGAGGTATTTTGCGCCTCGACGATGGCGGTGAGATTGAGCGAGCCCGCGCACATCAGCACGGTGATGACGACGAAGCCGATCGAGACCTCGTAGGATACCATCTGCGCCGCCGAGCGCAGCGCCGACAGGAACGGGTATTTCGAGTTCGACGCCCAGCCCGCCATGATGATGCCGTAGATCGACAGCGATGAGATGGCGAGCACGAACAGGATGCCGACATTGATGTCGGCGATCACCCAGTTGAGGTTGACCGGGATCACCGCCCACGCCGCCAATGCCAGCACGCAGGTGACCAGCGGCGCCAGCAGGAATACGCCCTTGTTGGCGCCGGCCGGAATGATCGGCTCCTTGAAGACGAACTTCAGAAGGTCGGCGAACGACTGGAACAGGCCCCACGGCCCGACCACGTTGGGGCCGCGGCGGATCTGCACCGCCGCCCAGGTTTTCCGGTCGGCCAGCAGGATGTAGGCGATGGCGATCAGCAGCACCACGAGCAGCAACAGGCTCTGCGCCACCATCACGATCAGCGGCCACAAGTAAGCGGTCCAGAATTCGGCGAACGTCATGCTGTCTACTCCGCCGCCGCCAGCACCCGCCCGGAGGCGAGCCGCGAGCACTCCGCCATCACGGCGGAGGCGCGCGCGATCGGGTTGGTGAGGTAGTAATCGGTGATGGCCGGCGCGAACGGCGCCTTGTCGATCGCGCCACCGCGAGCCGCAAGCGCCGCCACCGCGCCCGGCTCGGCCGGCGCGATCTGGTCGAGCCGCATCAGGTGCGGCACGCCCTTGAACAGCGCCTGCCGCAGGCCGCTCAGCGAGTCATATGGCAGCCGGTGGCCCAGCACATCGGACAGCGCGCGCAAAATTGCCCAGTCCTCGCGGGCGTCGCCCGGCGGGAAGCCCGCACGGTTCGCCATCTGCACCCGGCCCTCGAGATTGACGTAGAGGCCGACCTTCTCGGTATAGGCCGCGCCCGGCAGGATCACGTCGGCGCGGTGCGCGCCACGGTCGCCATGGGTGCCGATATAGACGACGAAGCCGCCCGGCGCGACCTCCACCTCGTCGGCGCCCAGCAGGAACAGCACATCGGTGCCGCCCGCCGCCATCTTCGCCGGATCGAGACCGCCCTCGCCCGGCACAAAGCCGATGTCGAGCGCGCCGACCCGCGCGGCACTGTCGTGCACCACGCCAAAGCCGTTCCAGCCGTCCTTCACCGCGCCGACGCTTTGCGCGACTTTTGCCGCGAGCGACAGGATCGCGGCGCCGTCAGCGCGCGAGGTCGCCGCCGCGCCGACCAGCACGATCGGCTTCTCGGCATTCTTGAGCACGTCGGCAAACGAGTGCCTGCCATCGGCAAGCTCTGCCAGCGTGTCCGGCCCGGCGCCGAGATAGTCGTAATCGTAGGTGAGATCGCGGCGCTCGCCGATCACGCCGACCTTGAGCGCATTGGTACGCCAGCGCTTGCGGATGCGCGCGTTGAGCAGCGTCGCCTCCCAACGCGGGTTGGAGCCGACGATCAAAAGCGCATCCGCCTGCTCGATGCCGGCAATGGTCGGGTTGAACACGTAAGCCGCCCGGCCGAGGCCCGGGTCGAACGCCGCCCCGCCCTGCACGGCCAAATTGCCCGAGCCGAGCCGCGTCAGCAGATCCTTGAGCGCGAACATCTCCTCGACCGCGGCGAGATCGCCGGCGATCGCACCGATGCGCTTCGCATCCGCCCCCCTCACCCGCGCGGCGATGGAGGCGAACGCCTCCTGCCACGAAGCCGGGCGCAGCTTGCCGTTGTCGCGCACATACGGCCGGTCGAGCCGCTGCGTGCGCAGGCCATCGACGATGTGGCGGGTCTTGTCGGAAATCCACTCCTCGTTGATCGCCTCGTTGAGGCGCGGCAGGATACGCATCACCTCGCGGCCTCGGGTATCGACGCGGATCGCCGAGCCGACGCCGTCCATCACGTCGATCGACTGCGTCTTGCCCAGTTCCCACGGCCGCGCCGCGAAGGCGTAAGGCTTCGATGTCAGCGCGCCGACGGGGCAGATATCGACGAGGTTGCCCTGCATCTCCGAGGTTAGTGCGCTTTCGAGGTAGGTGGTGATCTCCATGTCCTCGCCGCGGCCGATGGCGCCCATCTCCGGCGCGCCGGCGACTTCGGCGGCAAAGCGGATGCAGCGCGTGCACTGGATGCAGCGGGTCATGATGGTCTTGACCAGCGCGCCCAGATACTTGTTCTCCACCGCCCGCTTGTTCTCGATGAAGCGCCCGGTATCGACGCCGTAGCCCATCGCCTGATCCTGCAGATCGCATTCGCCGCCCTGATCGCAGATCGGGCAATCGAGCGGGTGGTTGATGAGCAAGAACTCCATCACCCCCTCGCGCGCCTTCTTGACCATCGGCGAGCGGGTCGAAACCTCCGGCGGTTCGCCGTTGGGTCCGGGGCGGCAATCCTTGACACCCCAGGCGCAGCTCGCCACCGGCTTCGGGCCGCCCTTGAGCTCGACGAGGCACATGCGGCAGTTGCCGGCGATCGACAGCCGCTCGTGGTAGCAGAAGCGCGGAATCTCGGCGCCCGCCGCCTCGCACGCCTGCAACAGCGTGTACTCGGGCGGAACGTCGATGTCCTTGCCGTCGATGATGATCCTGGTCATGACGCTACTCCGCCGCCTGCGCCACGGGGTCGAGGATGCCGACATCGTCGATGTTGGCGTTGCGCGAAAACTCGTCGATGCGGCGCTCGATCTCGTGCCGGAAATGCCGGATCAGGCCCTGCACCGGCCAGGCGGCCGCATCGCCCAGCGCGCAGATGGTGTGACCTTCGACCCGTGTCGTGACGTCGAGCAGCATGTCGATCTCGCGCTTGTGGGCGCGGCCGTCCGCCATCCGCGTCAGCACCCGCCACATCCAGCCGGTGCCCTCGCGGCACGGCGTGCACTGGCCGCAGCTTTCGTGCTTGTAGAAATAGGAGATGCGGGCGATGGCGCGCACGATGTCGGTGGACTTGTCCATCACGATCACGGCGGCGGTGCCGAGGCCGGACTTCAGGCCGCGCAGGGTGTCGAAATCCATACAGGCGTCGGCGATCTCGTGGGCCGGCACCAGCGGCACCGACGAACCGCCGGGGATCACGGCGAGCAGGTTGTCCCAGCCGCCGCGAATGCCGCCGCAATGCGTCTCGACCAGCTCGCGGAAGGTGATGCCCATCGCCTCTTCGACGTTGCAGGGCCGTTCGACATGGCCGGAGATGCAAAACAGTTTCGTGCCGACATTGTTGGGACGGCCGATGCCGGCGAACCACGCGGCCCCGCGGCGCAGGATGTCGGGCGCCACCGCGATCGACTCGACGTTGTTCACCGTGGTCGGGCAACCGTAGAGACCGACATTGGCCGGGAACGGCGGCTTGAGCCGGGGCTGGCCCTTCTTGCCCTCGAGGCTTTCCAGGAGCGCGGTTTCCTCGCCGCAGATATAGGCGCCGGCGCCATGGTGGACATAGAGGTCGAACGGCCAGCCGTGGACGTTGTCCTTGCCGATCAGCTTTGCCTCGTAGGCCTGATCGATCGCCGCCTGCAGATGCTCGCGCTCGCGGATGAACTCGCCGCGCACATAGATGTAGGCGGCGTGCGCGCCCATCGCAAAACTCGCGAGCAGGCAGCCCTCGACGAGAAGATGCGGATCGTGCCGCATGATCTCGCGGTCCTTGCAGGTGCCGGGCTCGGATTCGTCGGCGTTGACGACGAGATAGGACGGCCGGCCGTCGGTCGATTCCTTGGGCATGAACGACCATTTCAGGCCGGTCGGGAAGCCGGCGCCGCCGCGCCCGCGCAGGCCCGACGCCTTCATCTCGCCGACGATCCAGTCGCGGCCCTTGTCGATGATGGCCTTGGTGCCGTCCCAGGCGCCGCGCCGGCGCGCGCCGTCGAGGCCCCAGTCCTCGTAGCCGTACAGATTCTTGAAGATGCGATCCTTGTCGTCGAGCATCACGCACCGCCCTTCCTGGTCGCGTCGTCCGCCGGCGGCTTTGGCGAGGGGCGCTCGATCGTGTTGGCCGCCTCACCCGGCTTCTTCGCCTCGGCATCGGCCAGCACCGGCTCCTTGACCGCATGCGGCACGCCTTCGCCGCGATAATCCATCAGCGTGGTGGGGCCGCCGAGCGGCGCGGAGAAATGCCGGCCATTCTGCGGACCGGGCCTGGGCGGATTGCCGCTGGCAAAGCCGTCCAGCACCTTCTCAAAGCTCTCGACGGTCAAGTCCTCGTAGGTGTCCTTCCAGATCATCACCATCGGCGCGTTGACGCAGGCGCCCTGGCATTCGACCTCCTCCCACGAGAAGTCGCCATCGGCGGACAGCGCGAACTGGTCGTGATGGATGCGATGCTGGCACACCTCGATCAGATCGCCGGCGCCGCGCAGCCGGCACGGCGTGGTGCCGCACACCTGCACGTGCGCCTTCTTCCCGACAGGAGAGAGCTGGAACTGGGTGTAGAAGGTCGCAACCTCGAGCGCGCGGATATAGGGCATGGCGAGCATGTCGGCGACGTAGCGGATCGCGGCTTCCGTCAGCCAGCCGCCCTCCTGCTCCTGCGCGCGCCACAACAGCGGGATCACCGCCGACTGCTGGCGGCCGGACGGATAGCGCTCGATCACCATATTCGCCCAGACGAGATTGTCCGCGCTGAACGCAAAACTCGCGGGCTGCAATTCTTTCGGTGCCAGACGGCGGACGGCCATGGTCAGTCTCTCATTGCACGCGCAGTGCGGGCGAAGCGTTCAGGCGCTCGATGAAATCGAGCCAGAACGGGCTTGCGGTGGCGAAGACGTTGTAGCCGATGCGCGCATTCTTGATGCGATCGAGCGGCGCCACGTCGGTCAACCTCTCGAAGCGGCGGGCGGCCGGATCGAATACGACGAGTTTCAGCGTGGTCTCATTGAGGATGAACCGCGACACCGTATGGTTACGGTCGCTGCCGTGGTCTTCGCAGACCGCGATGGAATCGCCGGCGAGCAGCCGTGCCGCCCCCTTCAGCGCCTCGATCTCGACGCCTTCGACATCGAGCTTGATGATATATTTGCCGTCGGCGGGGATGATCCCGTCATCGACCAGATTGTCGACCGCGATCACCGGCACCTCCTCGCCGCCGGCGGACGGGTCGCCGACGATGCTCATTCCCTCGTGCTTGAAGCCGGACAGGCGCGCCGTGCCGCGTTCCGCGCCGATCGCCGCGCGGATGGTGCGAAAGCGATTGCCGTTCGCCGCCGCGCTTTTGGTCAGCAACGCATAGTTCGCCGACGACGGCTCGATGGCGATCGAGGGGCGCGAGCCGTACGCGGCGCTCGATACCAGCACGGAGAAGAAGCCGAAATTGGCCCCGCAATCGATCAGCGTATAATCGACATCGCGGGCGGCCCGCAGCAGCAGTTCGAGCTCCTCCTCGTAGCGGAACGAGCGATCGAGCATCTTGCTCCAATAGCCGTCGCCATAAGGAAATATGAAAGTCGCGTCCGGCCCGAGTTTCATCGCAACCTCGCGCGAGGGCAGCGCCCACCGCAGCAGGTTGCAGCCCCAGCGATAACCGTGGTGAGAGAAGCGGGCGGAAACCTTTGCGCCGCCGATCAGCAACAGCACCGCAAAGCGCTCCCAGGCGTTCACCCCGTCGAGGGCGCCGGTCGAGCGGTCAAAGCGGATCGGCTGCGCGTTCATCTGTCCACCTCGCCGAACACGATGTCGAGCGAGCCGAGAATGGCGGACACGTCGGCCAGCAGGTGACCCTTGCAGAGGAAATCCATCGCCTGAAGGTGGGCGAAGCCTGGCGCGCGGATCTTGCATTTGTAGGGCTTGTTGGTGCCGTCGGCGACGAGGTAGACGCCGAACTCGCCCTTGGGCGCTTCGACCGCCGCATAGACCTCGCCGGGCGGCACATGCACGCCCTCGGTGTAGAGCTTGAAGTGGTGGATCAGCGACTCCATCGAGCGCTTCATGTCGCCACGGCGCGGCGGCGACACCTTGTTGTCGGCGATCACCACCGGCCCCTGCCCGTCGCTGGCGCGCAATTTGGCGATGCACTGCTTCATGATGCGGGCCGACTGGCGCATCTCCTCGACGCGGATGCAGTAGCGGTCGTAGCAGTCGCCGTTCTTGCCGACGGGAATGTCGAACTCCATCTCGTCGTAGCACTCGTAGGGCTGCGCCTTGCGCAGGTCCCATGCCGCGCCCGAACCGCGCACCATCACGCCGGAGAAGCCCCAGGCCCACGCATCCTCCAGCGTGACCACGCCGATATCGACGTTGCGCTGCTTGAAGATGCGGTTCTCGGTCAGCAGCACCTCAAGGTCGTCGAGTTTCTCCGGGAAGGCGTCGCACCACGCATCGATGTCGTCGATCAGCTTCGGCGGCAGGTCCTGATGCACGCCGCCGATGCGGAAATAGGCGGCATGCATGCGCGAGCCCGAGGCGCGCTCGTAGAAAACCATCAGCTTCTCGCGCTCCTCGAACCCCCACAGCGGCGGGGTCAGCGCGCCGACGTCGAGCGCCTGCGTGGTGATGTTGAGCAGATGCGACAGGATGCGGCCGATCTCGCAGTACAGCACCCGGATCAACTGGCCGCGGCGCGGCACTGTGATGCCGAGCAGCTTTTCGGCGGCCAGGCAGAAGGCGTGCTCCTGGTTCATCGGCGCGACGTAGTCGAGCCGGTCGAAATAGGGAATCGCCTGCAGATAGGTCTTGTGCTCGATCAGCTTCTCGGTGCCGCGATGCAAAAGGCCGATATGCGGATCGACGCGCTCGACCACCTCGCCGTCCAGCTCGAGCACGAGACGCAACACGCCGTGCGCCGCCGGATGCTGCGGCCCGAAGTTGATGGTGAAGTTGCGCAGGCTGTGTTCGGTCATGATCAGACTTTCGGCCCCGCCTTCTCATCGCCCGGCAGCGGATAGTCGGCCCCCTCCCACGGCGAGAGGAAATCGAACTTGCGGAATTCCTGGTTGAGCTTGACCGGCTCGTAGAGCACCCGCTTCTCCTCGTCGTCGTAGCGCACCTCGACGAAGCCGGTGAGCGGAAAATCCTTGCGCAGCGGATGCCCCTCGAAGCCGTAGTCGGTGAGCAACCGCCGCATGTCGGGATGGCCGGTGAAGATCACGCCGTAGAGATCGTAAGCCTCGCGCTCGAACCAGTCGGCACCGGGAAACACCTCGATCAGCGACGGCACCTGGGTGGTCTCGCCGGCCGCCGCGCGCAGCCGGATGCGCATGTTCTTTGTGGGCGACAGGAAATGGTAGACCACCTCGAAGCGCTCGGCCCGCCCCGGATAATCGACGGCGGTAATGTCGATGATATTGACGAAACGGCAGCGCGGATCGTCGCGCAGGAAACGGGCGACCTCGACCAGACGCTGCGTCGCGACCGTGACGGTCAACTGGTTGAAGGCGACGACGTGGCCGGTCGCTGCGCCGGGCAGCGCCTCGACGATCGTTCGGCCAAGGGCGTCGAGCTTGGTATCGTCCATGCGGAAGCCTTCGCGTTCAAATCCCCGGTTCAATCGCCGCACACGCAGCTCATGATCGAAAACGGTCGCCGGTCCCGCCGGTGCCGCCCTGCCCTGTCCTGAAGCATCCCCGTGGCGGATCGATCCCCGTTCCGCCCCAACCTGTTTCTTAACGTTCGATCGTGCCAACCCGCCGGATTTTCTTCTGCAGCAGCATCACGCCGTACAGCAGCGCCTCCGCCGTGGGCGGGCAGCCCGGCACGTAGATATCGACCGGCACGACCCGGTCGCAGCCTCGCACGACGGAATAGGAGTAATGATAGTAGCCGCCGCCGTTGGCGCACGACCCCATCGAGATCACATAGCGCGGCTCCGGCATCTGGTCGTAGACCTTGCGCAGCGCCGGCGCCATCTTGTTGGTCAGCGTGCCGGCGACGATCATCACATCGGACTGGCGCGGGCTCGCGCGCGGCGCGAAGCCGAAGCGCTCGCAGTCGTAGCGCGGCATCGACATCTGCATCATCTCGACGGCACAGCAGGCCAGACCGAAGGTCATCCACATCAGCGAGCCGGTGCGCGCCCAGGTGATCAGGTCGTCGGTCGCGGTGACGAAAAAGCCCTTGTCGGCCAGTTCGTTGTTGACCTCGACGAACAGCCGGTCATCGGCCCCGACCGGACGCCCGGTGCGCGGGTCGAGAATGCCGGTGGCGGCCGATGCGACGACCGGGCCGGACTGGGCCGCCTGCCTCGGTGCCGGGTTCAATCCCATTCCAGAGCACCCTTCTTCCACTCGTAGGCGAAACCGACGGTCAGCACCCCGAGGAACGCCATCATCGACCAGAAGCCCGCGCCGCCGAGGCTGCCGAAGGTGATCGCCCACGGAAACAGGAACGCTACCTCGAGGTCGAAAATGATGAACAGGATGGCGACCAGATAAAACCGTACGTCGAACTTCATGCGGGCGTCGTCAAACGCGTTGAATCCGCATTCATAGGCGGAGAGCTTTTCCGGATCGGGTTGCTGGTAGGCCACGATGAACGGCGCGATCAACAGCGCGAGACCGATGACGGCAGCGATCCCGACGAAGATCACGATGGGAAGATAGTCGCCCAAAATGCCGTTCATCGGCGATCTCCAAGCTGCGGCGACGGGCCGCAGATTCGCGTACCCTGGAATTATTCTGGACGCTCTAGCGCAGTGCAGCAGAGGTGGCAAGACAAGCCGTCGCCGTGGCCCACATCCATGACGCGCCGGCCGCGTCCCGACCCTCTGAATATGGATTCGCCGTGGCCCAGGACCAGCCCCGAATACCGCAAATATCGGCATCGGTTCGCGGCCGCGACGGCGACCGGTTTCAGGCGCGACGCAGCTTGCGCGGTCCGCCGGACGCGCTGCTGCATCGCCGCGGATCGTCTCCGAACTGCTTCTTCAGGACGCAAGGACATGCTCGCCGGACGCTGTACAAAGCGCAGGCACACGCCGACCGATTTCACCTTACCATTCAAATTCGCCAGCCAAGCGATTGCACTTCCTTACGAAAATGTAACGGTGCATTCAGTTCCCATTCATCGGAACACCGCTACCGTCGCGCCATCGACAAGGAGAGCAAAACCATGACGCACTTAAAGCACCTCGTCCTCGCCGCGATCGGCCTTTCGATGCTGGCTATTCCGGCCGCGCAGGCGCAGCCGCGCCACGACGGCCCGCGCGCCGGCGTTCACCGTCCCGCCGCGCCGCCGCCGGCCGCGCACCGCCCGCATGTCCGGCCGGCGCCGGCCCATGCGCACCGCCATTGGTCGAAGGGACAACGCTACAATGACTGGCGCCGCCACTCCGCCGTTCGCGATTACCATCGCTACGGCCTGCGCCGGCCCGGCCCCGGCCAGCGCTGGATCAAGGTCAACAACGACTATCTGCTCGTTTCGACCGCCACCGGCCTGATCGCCAGCATCATTGCCGGCCGCTGAGGTCAGCCCGGCCTTTTAAGAAGTCCGACAGGAAGGCGACCGCGATTGCAGCCGCCTTCTCTGTTTGGAGAGCGGCTCGCCGATGATTTTGTCGGTCATGCGGGTTTGCGCTGCTGGCCGATGGACCGAGCAGTCAGCCTGCAGGATAAACAGGCATCAAAGCCCAAGGTCGCCGGCCTACCTTGGACAAACCGGCTTTCGGATTTTTGCTAAGTCATTGAATGAGTGGCGCGAGAGACGGGGCTCGAACCCGCGACCTCCGGCGTGACAGGCCGGCGCTCTAACCAACTGAGCTACTCCCGCAAGGCGAAGAGCCCGCAAGTGAGGCCCGGACTTATAGGCGCCGCCGGTCCAAGTCAAGGACTGCCCAAGGGCCGCTCAAGGAACGTCCCAGGACCGCAGATGGAACGCCGCGAATCCCCTCGCCGACGCCACTTCTGCACACCACAATGCCAAAAATGCGCTGTTTACAGGCAAAACGGCGTAGGCAGGCGCCCGGCGAATCATTTAAGCCCTGATATGCCTTTAGTTCTGCAGTAACGACCCCACGAGGAGGGCCAATCATGGCAAAAGCAGCAGCGAAGAAAGCGACCAAATCGGCGACCCCGGCGACCGTGACGCTCAAGCATCTGGCAGCGGCGCTGGCGGAGGAACACGAACTCTCCAAGAAGCAGACCGAAGCCATTCTCGGCGACATGGTGGCCCGCATCACCAAGCACCTCAAGAAGGGCGACCGCATTCGCATCGTCGGCCTCGGCATCCTGCAGGTCCGCAAGCGCGCCGCCCGCATGGGCCGCAACCCCGCGACCGGCGAGCAGATCCACATCAAGGCCAGCAAGAAGGTCGCCTTCCGCGCCGCCAAGGAGCTCAAGGAAGCGGTCTGACGTCCGGCCCCGGACGACGCTGACAACGCCATTCCGGTTTTGCCGATTACGGCGCAACCGGGATGGCGTTTGTTTTTTTAGAGCATGACCCCGAAAAGTGGGAACCGGTTTTCGAAAAAGATCATGCTCAAACAAAAGATAATCGAAGAGTCTGATTTAACGAAGTTGGATCGGACTTTAAGGCATGCAACGAGGTGACAGGCCCGCCGCCACCGTCATAATGGCTTTCATAATGGCTTGGCGGCGCTCCAACCGGCTTACCTTCATGACCCTGCCTTTACCTTACGATCACACCGTCACCGAGCGCTTTTTGCGCTACGTTACGATCGATACCCAGTCGGACCCCGACTCCTCTACCTTCCCCTCGACCGAGAAGCAGAAGAACCTCGGCCGGCTCCTGGTGCGCGAACTGCACGAGATGGGGATTGCCGACGCGGCGCTGGACGAGCACGGCTACGTCTATGCCACGATCCCGGCGACCACCGACAAGGACGTGCCGGTGATCTGCTTCTGCTCGCACATGGACACTTCGCCCGATTGCCCGGGCGAAAACGTCAAGCCGCAGATCGTGCGCGACTATCCGGGTGGCGACATCGTGCTGCCGGCCGATCCCTCGCAAGCGATCCGCGTCAGCGACAACCCGGCGCTGGCGGACCAGATCGGACACGACATCATCACCACCGACGGCACCACGCTGCTTGGCGCCGACAACAAGGCCGGTATCGCCGAGATCATGGATGCCGCAAAGTTCCTGATCGAGCATCCCGAAATCCCGCACGGCACCATCCGGCTGTTGTTCACGCCGGACGAGGAGATCGGCCACGGCGTGGACAAGGTGGACCTCGTTCGGCTCGGCGCCGCCTTCGCCTACACCATCGACGGCGAGACCGTCGGCCACATCGAGGACGAGACGTTCTCGGCCGATGCCGCCACCGTCACCATTCAGGGCGTCAGCATCCATCCCGGTTTCGCCAAAGGCCGCATGGAGCACGCCATCAAGATCGCCGCCCGCATCGTCGAGCGGCTGCCGCAAGACACCTGCTCGCCGGAAACGACCGAGGGCCAAGAGGGCTTCCTGCACCCCGTCGCCATCAACGGCACGCTGGAGCGGGCAACGCTGAGCCTGATCGTGCGCGACTTCACGGTTGCCGGGCTGAAGCAGAAGGAAGCACTGCTTGAGGACATCGTCCGCGAGGTAATGGCGGACTTTCCCCGCTCCACCTACACGCTGGAGATCAAGGAACAGTACCGCAACATGAAAGAGGTGCTGGACCGCCACCCCGAGGTCGTCGCCCACGCCATGACAGCGATCCGCCGCACGGGGCTCGATCCGGTACGCTCCAGCATTCGCGGCGGCACCGACGGCTCGCGACTGTCGTTCATGGGGCTGCCCTGCCCCAACATCTTTGCCGGCGAGCATTCGTTCCACGCCCGCACCGAGTGGGTCAGCCGGCAGGACATGGAGAAGGCGGTCGCCACCATCGTGCACCTGGCGATGGTGTGGGAGGAGAGCGCTTGATCTGTGCTTCCATCCTCGATCGTCATGCGCGGGCTTGACCCGCGCGACTTCCTTGCCGTCATGCCCGCGCTTGTCGCGGGCATCCACGTCTTTAACCGCAACTCATCAGGGAAGACGTGGATGGCCGGGACAAGTGTAAAGCCCGGCCATGACGGACAGCGTGTTCCCGTAACATGGCGCAACGCCGACGTTTACGTTAGCGCTTCGTTAACGCAAATATTTTCTTGCTTAAGCTCTGCCTTAATCATTTGTCGGCAAAGATTGCGGTAAAGAAACCGTTGCGTTCGCGTGCATGGTGTTGCGTTAAGCGATGAGTCAGTCTGCCGATAGGCCCGAGGTCGTTCCCGTTCCGGCCGAGGCCGTCGCCGTGCCGTCGGCGCGCAGCCGTCGGCTCGCGCAGCAGCGCGTGCGCGAGGCGCGCGACCGCCTGACCTCGACCAGCGGCACGCGGCCGGCGTTCGACCACGAACTGCTGCGCCAGTATGCCCAGTCGCGCTTGTCGGCCTCTCCCGTCGTGATCCTGCTGGTGGTCGCCGCCGCCGCGATCTTCTCGTTCTGGGGGCAGCCGCTCTCGACGGCGATGTGGGCCGGCAGCATCTTGTGCATTCATGTGCTGATCGTGCGGCACTGCCACCGGCTTCTGGCCGACACGCCCAACCCCGCCGAAACCCGCAAATGGCGGCTGCGCTTCACGCTGCTCGATTTTCTCTACGGCATCTCGTGGGCGACGATTTTGATCTACCCGAGCGGATCGGGGGTGGTCAGCAACGTGCTGGTGATGGTCATCATGCTGTTGGTGATCGCCGTCTCCAGCATGCTGGCGGCGAGCCTGCCGATCGCGGCGTTCGCCGCCACCGTCCCGGTGACGCTCGCCATCGCGCTCAACTTCGTCTCGCGCGATACGCTCGACAACTACGTGCTGGCGCTGCTGGCGGTGGCGACGCAAGGCTATTTCGCGCTGCTCGCCCATCGCCTGCACTCGACCACGCTGGCGACGCTGGAAGCGCGCGCCGAGAAGGACGCGCTGATCGGCGAGCTGGAGCAGGCCAAGGCGATCTCCGACGAGGCGCGCCGCCGGGCCGAATCCGCCAACGTCGCCAAGTCTCGCTTCCTCGCCCAGATGAGCCATGAGCTGCGCACACCGCTCAACGCCATTCTCGGCTTTTCCGAGGTGATGAAGAGCGAGATTTTCGGCGCGCACACGGTGCCGGCGTACAAAGATTATTCCGCCGACATCCACAACTCGGGCGTCCACCTGCTCAACCTCATCAACGAAATTCTCGACCTGTCGCGGATCGAGGCCGGACGCTACGAACTCAACGAGGAAGCCGTCACGCTTACCGACGTGGTGGCCAACTGCCACCACCTTCTGAAGCTGCGCGCCACCAACCGCGGCATCACCATCCACGAACTGTTCGAGCAGAACATGCCGCGGGTGTGGGCCGACGAGCGCGCGACCCGGCAGGTGGTGCTGAACCTGCTGTCGAACGCCATCAAATTCACCCCGCCCGGCGGCGAGATCTGGCTCAAGGTCGGCTGGACCGCTTCCGGCGGGCAGTATCTCAGCGTCAAGGACAACGGCTCGGGGATTCCGGACGAGGAGATCCCGGTCGTGCTCGCCTCCTTCGGGCAAGGGACCAACTCCATCAAGTCCGCCGAACAGGGCGCCGGGCTCGGGCTGCCGATCGCCAAGAGCCTGATCGATCTGCACGGCGGCACCTTCACACTGAAATCGAAGCTGCGCATCGGCACCGAGGTCATCGTCACCTTCCCGCCAGAGCGGGTGATGTCGGCACTGGCGCCGCTCAACGAGAACTCGCCGCCGATCCAGCCGGAATGGGAGACCCCGGCAGCGCCGCCGCCGCGCCGGTCGCGTCTTCGCCGGTCGCTGGCAGGCGATAGCGCGAGAGCGTCATGATCGCCGTTGCACACAGCCGCGGTGTTGCGGCAGGGTGGCGCATGGCCGACACCACGCCGATCGACACCCCGTGCATTGCCGTCTGCGCGATCGACCCGCGCTGCGGGCTGTGCATCGGCTGCGGCCGCACCATGCAGGAAATCGGCCGCTGGGGCGGTATGTCGCGCGACGAACGGCTTGCGATCATGGCCACGCTGGAGGAACGGCGGCGCGCCGCCGGGTTGCCGGACGACCCGTTTCAGGACGACGTCGGCGACGATCCGGACGCCACCAGATGAGGGATATGGCGTGATCCGTTTGCTGCTCATCGTCGCGATGGTGGCCGGCACAGCGGGCACGGTGATGGCCTATGGCGACCCGCACCGCCTGGCCCAGGCGCGCGAGTTGTTCACCGAGCTCCTGATCCGCGCGCGCGGACCGCAGCCGCGCGTCGTCGAAATCCCGCGTACCGCCAGCGGCGAATTCACGCTCCGCGCCAGCATCAACGGCATCAACGCGCCGATGGTGGTCGATACCGGCGCAACCTCCGTGGTGCTGACCTACGAGACCGCGAAAGCCGCCGGCCTGCCGCTGGAGATGCTCGACTACGGCGTGCCGGTCGAGACCGTGAACGGCCGCACCCACGCCGCGCGGCTGACGCTCGACCACGTCGCCATCGGCGGCCTGGTCGAACGCGCGGTGCCGGCGTTGGTGGTGCCGCGCGGACAGATGAAGACCAACCTGCTCGGCATGAGCTTCCTCGACCGGCTGGAAAGCTGGGAGGTGCGCACCGACAAGCTCAAGATGTACGGCTATCCGTAATACGGACGTGTGCAGCGATCAGGCCGCCACCGCCGCCTCGTCGCGCACGCAATCGAGCGCCGCCCGCAGCACCTCGAAGCCGGCGCCTGGCCTCACTCCCTGCTCCGCCAGCATGCGACGGAAGGCGCGCGCGCCCGGCACGCCGTGAAACGCCCCAACCATGTGGCGGGTGATGGCATGCAGCCGCCCGCCCGCCGCGAGATGCGTCTCGATATAGGGCCGCATCGCCAACAGCGCCGCCTTCATATCGGCATGCGGAGGCGGCTCGCCGAACAATTCTGCATCGACCGCAAGCAACCGCCACGGATCCTGATAGGCCGCGCGCCCCATCATCACCCCATCGACGTGGGCGAGATGCTGCCGTGCTTCCTCGATGGTGCCGATCCCGCCGTTGACGATGATGGGCACGCGGGGCAGCGCCGCCTTGAGACGGTAGACGCGATCGTAATCGAGCGGCGGGATGTCGCGGTTCTCCTTCGGCGACAGCCCCTTGAGCCATGCCTTGCGGGCGTGGACAATCAGCGCGTCGGCGCCGGCCGCGACCACCGCCTGCGCCAGCGCATCGAGCGCGGCTTCGGGGTCCTGATCGTCAATGCCGATGCGGCATTTTACCGTGACGGGGACGCGCACCGCCGCTTTCATGGCCGCGACGCAATCGCCGACAAGCTGCGGCTCCGCCATCAGGCAGGCGCCGAAGCGGCCGTCCTGCACGCGGTCGGACGGGCAGCCGACGTTGAGGTTGATCTCGTCGTAGCCGAAATCCTCGCCGATCCTTGTGCTTGTTGCGAGATCGGTCGGCACGCTGCCGCCCAGTTGCAGCGCCACAGGATGCTCGCTCGCATCGAACCCGATCAGCCGCGCGCGGTCGCCATGGATCACCGCTCCCGTCGTCACCATCTCGGTGTAGAGCAGCGCCCGGCGCGTGAGCCTGCGATGGAGGACGCGGCAATGCCGGTCGGTCCAGTCCATCATCGGCGCGACGGAAAATCGGTATGGCTGGCTCGTGGTCACGTTCGCAAAGGTCCTGCGCGGGATCCAGCGGATTGTAGGTTCCTCACGCACTGATATAACATTTCATTATCGCAAGGCCACCTTGTGGCGTGGTCCGCCGATGACCCATGCCCGGTTCGGCCGGCCGCCGCCAAGGCCGAGCCTGCACGAGGATACCGTCTTTGGAGCTGAGGCAGCTACGCTACTTCATTGCGACGGCCGAGGACCTGTCGTTCTCGCGCGCCGCACGCCGGCTGCGTCTCGCGCAACCCGCGCTCAGCCAGCAGATCAAGCATCTCGAGGAAGAGCTCGACACCAGGCTGTTCACGCGCAACTCGCGCGGCGTGCAGCTCACCGCCGCCGGCGAGCGGCTGCTGGAGCAGGCGCGCGCCATCGTCGGGCAGGTGGCGCTGTTGCCCGCAGCCGTCAAGGATGACGACAGCGAGGTTCACGGCGAGGTCCGGATCGGGCTGCCCGGCACCGTCAGCGAGGTGCTCGCCGTGCCCTTGATCACGGCGTGCCGCGCCCGCCATCCGCATGTGCGCATCAAGGTGGTCGAGGCCATGAGCGGCTACATTCGCGACTGGCTGATTGGCGGCAGCGTCGATCTTGCCGTGCTCTACAGCAGCGCGGAAGCCGCCGCCGACGGTCTCGCCATGCACGAGGTACTGACCGAGGAGGTGTGCCTGTTCGCCGTTCCGGCGCTGACCCCGCCGGGCGGGCCGGGCGGCACCCTGCCCTTCGCGGCCCTGTCCGCCCTGCAACTCATCCTGCCGGGCCGCGCCCATGGCCTGCGCGAGCTGGTCGAGCGTGCGGCGGACAGCGCCGGGATCTCCCTCACCGTCGCCTTCGAGATCGATTCCTACGGGCAGATCAAGGAGCTTGCGGCCCAGGGGCTGGGATGCGGGCTGCTGCCGCGCCGCACGGTGCAGCGCGAGGCCGCCGGGGGTCAGTTCGACGTCAGGCGGATCGTCGATCCGGCGCTGACACGTAAAATCTTCCTGGTCTGGCCGGACCGCCGGCCGGTCGCCCGCGCCACGGCGGCGGTCTCGGCGCTCGCCTGGGAAACGCTGCGCGCGCTGGTGACGTCGGGCCAGTGGAGCGCCACGCTGAGCGCCAACGAGGCCGCACCGGCGATCCGGTAGCCACGGGACGTCTCCCCGATCAAAGTTTCCGTTATGGCCGCATAGTGCGACACTATTGGACGCCGCCCGCCGTTTATTGCATTTACGGACCGCTTCCGCCCATTCCGGTCGAGCCGCCCGCGACGCAGGCGAGCGCCCCGCGGCACCGCCGCCTGATCGACCCCGTGCCAGCCGAGGACTTCATCGATGAGCCAACACGAAAGCTATTCCGACATCCGCGAGGCGGTTGCCAAACTATGCGCGCAGTTTCCGGGCGAGTACTGGCGCGCACTCGACCGCGAGATGGCCTATCCCAAGGCGTTCGTCGATGCGCTGACCGAGTCGGGCTACCTGTCGGTGCTGATCCCGGAGGTGTACGGCGGCGCGGGGCTGCCGCTATCGGCGGCTGCCGCCATTCTCGAGGAGATCCAGCGCGCCGGCTGCAACGGCGGCGCCTGTCACGCCCAGATGTACACCATGGGCGTGCTGCTGCGCCACGGCAGCGAGGCGCAGCGCCAGCAGTGGCTGCCGCGCATCGCCAGCGGCGAATTGCGGATGCAGGCGTTCGGCGTCACCGAGCCGGGGAGCGGCACCGACACCACTTCCCTCAAGACCTTCGCGAAGCGTGACGGCGACCATTACGTCGTCAACGGCCAGAAGATCTGGACCAGCCGCGCCGAATATTCCGACGTCATGGTGCTGCTGGCCCGCACCACGCCGAAGGAGGACGCGAAGAAGCGCACCGACGGCCTGTCGGTGTTCATCGTCGACATGCAGGCGGCCAGGGGCAACGGGCTGACCATCCGCCCGATCCGCACCATGATGAACCACTCCACCACGGAGGTATTCTTCGACAACATGCGGGTGCCGGCCGAGAACCTGATCGGCGAGGAAGGCAAGGGCTTCCGCTACATCCTCTCCGGCATGAACGCCGAGCGCATCCTGATCGCCGCCGAGTGCATCGGCGACGCCAAATGGTTCATCGACAAGACGACCAACTACGCCCGCGAGCGCGTGGTGTTCGGCCGTCCGATCGGCCAGAACCAGGGCATCCAGTTTCCCATCGCCCGCGCCTACGCCAACATGCGCGCGGCCGAGCTGATGGTGCATGAGGCCGCGCGCAAATATGAGGCCGGCGAGGACTGCGGCGCCGAGGCCAACATGGCCAAGATGCTGGCGGCCGACGCCTCGTGGGAGGCGGCCAACGCGGCGGTGCAGACCCACGGCGGCTTCGGTTTCGCCGAGGAATACGATATCGAGCGAAAATTCCGCGAGACGCGGCTCTATTCGGTGGCGCCGATCTCCACCAACCTGATCCTGTCCTATCTTGCCGAGCACGTGCTCGGCATGCCGCGGTCGTATTGAGGGCGCGCCGATGCTGCCGCTTGAAGGGATTATCGTCGTCGCCGTCGAGCAGGCGGTGGCCGCGCCGTTCTGCACCGCGCGGCTTGCCGACGCCGGCGCCACCGTCATCAAGGTTGAGCGGCCGGAGGGCGACTTCGCCCGCGGCTACGATGCCGCAGCCCGAGGCCAGAGCAGCTATTTCGTCTGGCTCAATCGCGGCAAGTCCTCGACCGTTATCGACCTGACAACCGCCGACGGCCGTGCCACGCTGGAAAACCTGATCACCCGCGCCGACGTGCTGGTGCAGAACCTGAAGCCCGGCGCCATGGACAAGCTCGGCTTTCCGCTCGCCCGCCTGCGCAAGGACTATCCCCGGCTCATTTGCTGCACCATCTCCGGCTACGGCGACGATGGCCCCTATGCGCAGCGTAAGGCATACGATCTGCTGATCCAGGCCGAAAGCGGACTTGCCTCGATCACCGGCGGGCCGGACGGCCCCTCGCGCGTTGGCATGTCACTGGTCGATGTCGCAACCGGCGCCACCGCGCATGCCGCCGTCCTCGAAGCGCTGATCGCGCGCGGCCGCACCGGCGAGGGCGCGGACATTCGCATCTCAATGTTCGACGTGATGGCCGATTGGCTCACCGTGCCGCTGCTCAATGCCGAATCGGGCCATCCACCGCAGCGCATGGGGCTGGCACACCCTTCCATCGCACCCTATGGCGTGTTCCGCTCGAAGGACGGCAAGGACATCCTGATTTCGATCCAGAGCGAGCGCGAGTGGAAGGTGCTATGCGCGAAAGTGCTCGGCCAGCCGGCGCTGCCCGACGACCCGCGGCTTGCCAGCAACGTCGAGCGGGTGCGCCACCGCGCCCTGACCGACAAAATCGTCGGCGACGCCTTTGCCGCGATGACCCGCGACGAGTTGCTGCAGCGCCTCGATGCGGCGCAGATCGCCTTTGCCGAGGTCAACACGATGGACGACCTGTCGCGGCATCCGCATCTGCGGCGCATCACGGTCGCGACCCCGGCGGGCGAAGTGACCTACCCCGCGCCGGCGCCGATCGTGGTCGGCGCGCCGCGCCACTATGGTCGCGTGCCCGCCGTCGGCGAGGACACGGCCGAACCCAAAGCCTAGACGGCTTACGTGGCCCGGTCCCTCCGGAACAGCACGTAGAGCGCCGGCAGCACCAGAAGCGTCAGCAGCGTCGATGAGACGATGCCGCCGATCACCACCGTGGCCAGCGGCCGCTGCACTTCGGCGCCGGCTCCGGTGGCGAGCGCCATCGGCACGAAACCGAGCGAGGCGACCAGCGCCGTCATCAGCACCGGGCGCAGCCGTGTCAGCGCCCCTTCCCTGACGGCCTCGATCACCGACCGGCCCTCCGCGCGCAACCGCTCGATGAAGGCGATGATGACGAGGCCGTTGAGCACCGCAACGCCCGACAGCGCGATGAAGCCGACGCCCGCGCTGATCGACAGCGGGATGCCACGCAGCAACAGCGCGGCGACCCCGCCCGTCAGCGCCAGCGGCACGCCGCTGAACACCAGCGCGGCATCGGCGGCCGAGCCGAGGCTCGTGAACAACAGCAGCAACACTAAAAGCAGCGCGATCGGCACGACGACGGCAAGCCGCCTGGCCGCGGATACAAGCTGCTCGAACTGTCCGCCCCAACCGATCCAGTAGCCCGGCGGCAGCTTGATGTCGCGCGCCACCACCTCCTGGACCTCCGCGACGAACGACCGGAGATCGCGCTCACGCACGTTCGCCGACACCACGACGCGCCGCTTGCCGTTCTCGCGGCTGATCTGATTGGGACCGGTGACGATATCAATGCTAGCTACCGCCGACAGCGGCACATAGCGCATCTGCGGCGCGGTTGCGCCGTCCCATGCCGCACGGGTGGCGCCCGGCATCGCCTCGGCTGCCGGCGGTAGCGGCACCGGGATGGCGCGGATCGCGTCCAGATCGCCGCGCAGGCCGTCGGGTAGTCGCACGACGATGGCGAAGCGGCGATCGCCCTCGAACAGTTGACCGGCCCCCTTGCCGCCAACCGCTATCTCGACGATGTCCTGCACCGCCGCCGCGCTCAGGCCGTAGCGCGACAGCGCTTCGCGGTCGAGCCGGACGGTCAGCACCGGCAGCCCCGCGACCTGCTCGACCTTGAGGTCGGCGACGCCGCGCACCTTGCGCACCGCGCCCTGCACCTCGTTGGCAAGCCGCAGCAGCGTATCGAGGTCGTCGCCGAAAATCTTGACGCCGACATCGCTGCGCACGCCGGAGATCAGTTCGTTGAACCGCAGCTCGATCGGCTGCGAGATCTCGTAGCTGCTGCCCGCGATCTCGTCCGCCGCCCGCTCGATGTCGGCAACCAGTTGCGCCTTGGTCTTGGCAGGGTCGGGCCATTCGTTGCGCGGCTTCAGCATGACATAGCCATCGGAGACCGACGGCGGCATCGGATCGGTCGCTACTTCCGCCGTGCCGGTACGCGAGAACACGTCCTTGACCTCCGGCAATTGCCGAAGCCGCGTCTCCAGCGCCATCTGCATCGCGACCGACTGCGACAGGCTCGTCCCCGGAATGCGGAACGCAGCCACGGCGACGTCGCCCTCGTCGAGGCTCGGGATGAACTCGCCGCCCATCCGGGTCGCCGCATAGCCGCTGACCATCACGAGCACAGCCGCCGCGATCACCACGGCGCCGCGAAACCGGATCGCGGCCGACAACAGCGGCAGGTAGAACCGGCGTGCGCCCCGCATGAACAGGTTGTCGTGCTCGACCACCCGGCCGCGCACCAACAGCGCCACCGCCGCCGGCACGAAGGTCATCGAGAACAGCGCCGCGCCGGCCAGCGCCATCACCACGGTCAGCGCCATCGGCGTGAACATCTTGCCCTCGACACCGGCCAGCGTCAGCACCGGCAGATAGACGACGGCGATGATCATGGTGCCGAACAGGCTCGGGCCGATCACCTCGCGCGCGCCGGCAAACACGGTCTCGAGCCGCTCCGGCGCGGTGAGCAGCCGGTCCAGCCTGCGCTGCTCGGCGGCGAGCAGCCGCAGGCAGTTCTCGACGATGATCACCGCGCCGTCGACGATGATGCCGAAGTCGATGGCCCCCAGACTCATCAGGTTGGCACTGACCCTGGTTTCCACCATGCCGGTCACCGCAAACAGCATGGTGAGCGGGATCACCAGGGCGGTGACGACCGCAGCGCGGATGTTGCCGAGGATCAGAAACAAGACAACGACGACCAGCAGCGCCCCTTCGAGCAGATTGTTGCGCACGGTCGCGATGGTCGCCTCCACGAGGTGCGTACGGTCGTACACCGTGCGCACCGCGACGCCCTCCGGCAGCGTCCCGCCGATCTGATCGAGCCGGCCGGCGACGCTCTGCGCCACCGTGCGGCTGTTCTCGCCGATCAACAGCATCGCGGTACCGAGCACCGTCTCGCGCCCGTCGATGGTCGCAGCGCCGGTGCGCAGTTCGCTGCCCTCGCCGACCTCGGCCACGTCGCGCACTCGCACCGGAACGCCGCCGCGGCTACCGATGACGATGTTGCGGATGTCGTCGAGACCGGCCACCTGCCCCGGCACACGCACGACGTATTGTTCGCCGTTGCGCTCGATATAGCCGGCGCTGGCATTGGCATTGTTGGCGGCTAATGCTGTCATGACGTCGCGAAAGCCGAGCCCGTAGGCCATCAGCCGCACCGGGTCCGGCCGCACGTGAATCTGTCGCTCGAAACCGCCGATGGCGTTGACCTCGACCACGCCGGGCACGGTGCGCAGTTGCGGCCGCACGATCCAGTCGTGGATGGTGCGCAGCGCCGCAGGCGTGAAGGCGCTGCCATCCGGCGCGCGTGCGCCGTCCTTTGCCTCCACCGTGTACATGTAGATTTCGCCAAGCCCGGTCGAGACCGGCCCCATCGCAGTTTCGACCCCGGGCGGAAGCTGATCCTTCACCTGCTGGATGCGCTCGTTGACGAGCTGGCGGGCGAAATAGATATCGGTGCCGTCGCGGAACACGACGGTGACCTGGCTCAGGCCATAGCGCGATAGCGAGCGGGTGTAGTCGAGCTTCGGCAGCCCGCCCATCGCGGTCTCGATCGGAAAGGTAATGCGCTGCTCGGTTTCGAGCGGCGAATAGCCCGGCGCGCTGGTGTTGATCTGCACCTGCACGTTGGTGATATCAGGCACCGCATCGATCGGCAGGCGGGGAAAATTCCACGCCCCGAAGGCCGCGGCCGCCATCACGGCCAGGATCACCAGCCAGCGCCGGCGAATGGAGAAGGCAAGAACGGTGTCAATCATGCCGTGGCTCCCGCCGGCACCGCGAACACGCTAGAGCTTTTCGCTCCTGATGGAATCAGAAGCGAAGCTCTAGGTTTTTGTTTTGTCGCGTTTTCTTCACGCGAACCGGCCGTCGCCGGGCCGGAGCCGGCTATGGCCCGGCGTAGGCCGGTTTCCACTTCGCTTGAAAACGCTCTAGTGCGCATGATCGGCCTCACCCTTGCCCAGCTCCGCCTTGACGACAAAACTGTTCTCGGCAACGTAGGTCTCGCCGGCCGCAAGCCCCGCCTTGACCTCGGCATGCTCGGCATCGGCCCGGCCGACCTCCACGGCGCGCGCCTCGAGGCTGTCGCCTTCCCGCACGAACACGACGGTCCTGTTCTCCACGGTCTGAAGCGCACCGACCTTCACCGCGACCGCGACATCGCGCCTGGCGAGGATGAGGCGCGCCCGCACGAACAGGCCCGGCCGCAGCCGGCCGCTGCCGTTGCCGAGCGCCGCGCGGGCCAGCGCCGTCTGCGTCTCGCTCGATCCGACCGGGGCGACATAAAACAGTTCGGCCCTGATCTCGTCCCCGCCGTCGTCGGGATCGATCGCCACCTCGTCGCCGACCCGGACCCGCCCGAGGTCCTGCCGGTAGACGAACAGGTCCACCCACACCGTCGAGAGATCGGCGACGACGAACGCCGGCTTCTGCTCGGAGGCATATTCGCCGAGCGCGACCAGCCGCTCGATGACGGTGCCGCCGATCGGCGCGCGCAATTCGTAGCTGGTCAGGCTCTGGTTGCTTTCGACAACGGCGAGCAGTTCGCCCTTCTGCACCGTGTCGCCGATGCGTTTGCGGATATCGCGGACGATGCCCGGAAAGCGCGGCGTCACCTGCACCAGCGCCTCCTGGTTGGCGCGCAACATGCCGTTCAGCCGCAGCGTATCGCTGAGCGCCGCAGGGCCGGCGGTGCCGAGCCGGATGCCGGCGGCGGTGAGCCGGGCATCGCTCATCGTCACATGGTCGCCGCCGTGGTCGCTGCTTCCACCGTGATCGTGACCCGTGTGGTCATGATCGTGACCGCCCGCCGCGTTGGATGCGGGCTTTTCACCGTGTTCGGCGGCATCGTCATGGGCGTCCATCGCCGCCCCGAAGCCAAGCATCAGCACCGCGACGGCGGCGGCCGTCACCAGACATCGTCTCATCGTCCGCGCTCCCGCGCCAGCGTGAATGGATTGCCGATCAGTCCCTCGATGGTGGCGACCGCGACATGAAAGTTCTGAAGCGCCTCCTGCTCGCGCAGCCGCGCCTGAGCCAGTGTCGCTTCGGCGTCCAGCACTTCGAGCAGCGAAAAGCGGCCCTGCGCAAAGCCATCGCGAATGGCCTCGCCCGCCTGCCGCGCCTTGGGGATCGCCGAGCCGCGCAGCACCGCCAGTTCGCGCAGCGCGCCCTGAACGGAATCGTAGGCGCGCCCGGCCACCGCAATCAGCGTCGCGCGGCCGGCGGCCCGCTCGGCACGCACCTTGCCGACATTCTCCCGCGCAGCGGCGATATTGCCGCTGTTGTCGTCGAACAGCGGCAGCGGCACGGAAATGCCGAGACGCACCGCGTTGTCGCCGGTTTCGTTATAGTGGCGCCAGCCCGCGCTCACCCGTACGTCGGGATAGGGCTTGAGCCGCGCCATCATCAGTTCGGCGTTGCGTTGCGCATGGATCGCCGTCCAGCGCGCAAGCTGCGGGTTGGCATCGATCGCCGCCACCACCGTGTTGAACGGCGGCGGCTGCCCGGTCGCTTCAAGCCGCCCCGATACCGCGGCGAAGCGCGGCGCCGTGTCGCCCATCAGGATCGCGAGTTCACGCCGTGCGCTGGCGAGCGCGGCACCGGCGCGGGCACGATCCGCCTTGACGAGATCGGCAGCCACCTCGGCCCGGCCGGTTTCGGCGGGCGAGGACGCGCCCGCCTCGACACGACGCTTGAGCAGCGGCGTCAGTTGCGACAGCGCCGCCACCTGTTCGTCGAGGATACGGATGCGGTTTTGCGCGCCGAGCACGGAGAGAAAGGCGATCGCCGTTTCCGACAGCACCTCGAGCCGCACCGCCTGACGCTGCATGGCGGCGGCATCGAGCGCGGCACGCCCCGCCGCGATCCGCGCCTCGCGCTTGCCGAACAGTTCGACGAGCTGGCTGATCTGCACCGTGGACTCGGCCGCGCGCGTTCCGCGATACGGCCCGGACCCAAACGCGTTGTCATGCTCGTAGGAGAGTTCGGGATTGGGCAGCGCGCGTGCCTGCGCGCTCTGTCCCGAGGCGATTCCGACGTCACGCTCGGCCACCGTCAAACGCGGATTGGCGGCGAGCGCACGTTGCAGGGCGGAGCGCAGCGACAACGTCTGCGCAAAGGCGTGTTGCGTCAGCGACGGGCTGACCAGCAATGCCGACGCGCAGACGAGGCGCGCGGCCCAACGAGACAAGTGCATGAAGAACGACCCGGCAAACGGCAAGAGGGCGCGAAGCGCCCGGCGGATGCACTCAGGTCATGGATCGGGGGGGCGGCGTATCGAGCCGCGGCAGCGTATCCGGCAAGCCCGCAATCGTGCCTAAAACCGGCGTGGCGAATGGCACGGCCAGAGCCGGCATCGCCGCCGGCGTCGGCAGGGTCACCGACAGGCAGCCGTGGCAGTGATGATCGGCGACGATGCCATGTGCGGCCGCGCCGCTATCGGCCGCCGAAGTCAGCGTCATGACAACCGTGGCGGCGTTGCGCGCGGCGGCGTCATCGGCATGCGCGACGGCGTGGAAGGCACCGATGCACAGATACAGCGCCACCACCATCACGACCCAAAGGCCGCGCGGCCGACGCAATATCCCCGATCCGTACCAGCCTGGTCCCGACGTCACACGTTCCTGCCTTCACCCGGTTCCACGGTCAGCCCTGCGACGACAGCATCGGGTGTCGCGAAGCTACCATGCACGCGCGCAAGTGTCGACGTTACAGGGTAACGGTGTCCTCTCACGACGCCTGACGCAGACGCTCCTGCGCTTCGATGATCTTCGCGCGGCGGCCGTCCGCCTCCTCGCGCTTCTCGCGCTGCTCGTCGATCACCTCCTCCGGCGCGCGGGTGAGAAAATCGACATTGCCGAGTTTTGCATCGAAGCGCTTGATATCGGCCTCGACCTTCTGCAGTTCCCTGGCCAGCCGCGCCTGCTCGGCCGCAACGTCGATCACGCCCTTGAGCGGCAACGCCGCCACCTCACCGCGCACCAGAAGCTGCACCGCGCCCTGCGGCACGGCGTCGGCAAACGAAACGCCCTCGACGCGCGCAAGCCGCGCAATCATGTCACGCCAGCGCTGCGCACGGGCGTGCGTATCGTCGGAGGCGCCGACCAGCACCAGCGGCAACAGCGTCGCCGGCGCAATCGCCATTTCCGCGCGCAGCGAGCGGATCGCGGTGACGAGATCGACCACCCAGCCGATTTCGGCCTCCGCCTTGTCGTCGCGAAAATCCTCGGCTGGCTCGGCGACCAGCGGCGGCAGTGCCGCAAGCGGGTCGCCGACCATCACCGTGGCGAGGCCGGGCACGTCGGCCAGCACCACCGGCGCCGGGCGCAGCGGCCATTCGGCGAGCGTCAGCAGATTGTCGCGCGATGCCGTCACCGCCCATAATTCCTCAGTGAGGAACGGCATGAACGGGTGCAGCAGCTTGAGGATTTCATCGCGCACCCACGCCACCGTGGCGCGGGTCTCGGTCTTCGCTTCGCCGTCCTCGCCGATCAGCACCGGCTTGGCCAGTTCAAGATACCAGTCGCAATAGATATTCCAGACGAAACGATAGATGGCACCCGCCGCATCGTTGAAGCGGTAGCTCTCGATCGCCTCGGTCACCTCGCGGGTGGCGATCGCGGTCTCGTGCGCGATCCAGCGGTTCAGCGTCTGCGCGGCCCTGGTCGGCGTAAAGCCGTCGGGCATCACGCATCCGTTCATCTCGGCGAAGCGGCAGGCGTTCCACAGCTTGGTGGCAAAGTTGCGATAGCCCTCGACGCGGCTGGTCGCGAGCTTGATGTCGCGGCCCTGCGCCGCCATCGCGGCCAGCGTGAAGCGCAGCGCGTCGGCGCCGTAGTCGTCGATCAGATGCAAAGGATCGATGACGTTGCCTTTCGACTTCGACATCTTGGCGCCCTTCTCGTCGCGAACGAGGGCGTGGATATAGACGGTCGGGAACGGCACGTCGTCCATGAAGTGCAGGCCCATCATCATCATCCGGGCGACCCAGAAGAAGATGATGTCGAAGCCGGTGACCAGCACGCTGGTCGGATAGTAGCGCGCGGTGTCGTTGTTCTCGTCCGGCCAGCCGAGCGTCGAGAACGGCCACAGCGCCGAGGAAAACCAGGTGTCCAGCACATCCTCGTCGCGGGTGATGAAGCCTTCGCGCTTGGTGCGGTCGAGCGCCATCTCGCGCCCCTGCGCGACACTGATCACCTCCTGCTCGACATAGTAGCCGAGCGCCTTGCCGATCGCTTCTTCCTCGGTTTCGGCAACGAACACTTTGCCATCCGGGCCATACCACGCCGGAATCTGGTGGCCCCACCAGAGTTGCCGCGAGATGCACCACGGCTGGATGTTTTCCATCCATTCGAAGTAGGTTTTTTCCCAGTTCTTCGGCACGAACACGGTGGCGCCGCTGCGCACCGCGGCAATCGCCGGCTCGGCAAGCGTCTTGGCATCGACGTACCACTGGTCGGTGAGGAACGGCTCGATCACCACGCCGGAGCGGTCGCCGTGCGGCACCATGTGGGTGTGCGGCTCGATTTTTTCCAGAAAGCCGAAGTCGTCGAGCCGCTGCACGATCAATTTGCGCGCGGCGAAGCGCTCCATGCCGTGCAGTTCGGCAATCAGTTCGTGCGCGCCTTCCGGCAGGCCATGCTTGTAGTCGGCGTTCTCCTCGAGGTTGAGGCGGCCTTCCTGGTCGAGCACGTTGATCTGCGGCAGGTGGTGGCGGCGACCGACCTCGAAGTCGTTAAAATCGTGTGCCGGCGTGATCTTGACCGCGCCGGAGCCCTTCTCGGGATCGCTGTACTCATCGGCCACGATCGGAATGCGACGGCCGACCAGTGGCAAAATGACGTGCCGGCCAACCAAATGGCGATAGCGCTCATCCTCGGGATGCACGGCAACGGCGCTGTCGCCCAGCATGGTCTCGGGCCGCGTGGTGGCGACGACGATGAAGGTCGCGGGGTCCTCGGGGTTGAAATCGGCGCCTTCCAGCGGATAGCGCAGGTGCCACAGATGGCCCTTGACCTCGACCTGCTGCACTTCGAGGTCGGAGATCGCGGTGAGCAGCTTCGGGTCCCAGTTGACCAGCCGCTTGTCCTTGTAGATCAGCCCTTCCTCGTAGAGGCGCACGAACACCTTTGCGACGGCGCGTGACAGCCCCTCGTCCATGGTGAAACGCTCGCGCGACCAGTCGCAGGAGGCGCCCAGCCGCTTGAGCTGGTTGACGATGGTGCCGCCGGATTCCTCCTTCCACTTCCACACCCGCTCGACGAATTTCTTGCGCCCCATCTCGCGCCGGCCCGGCTCCTTGCGCGCGGCAAGCTGGCGCTCCACCACCATCTGCGTGGCGATGCCGGCATGGTCGGTGCCCGGCTGCCACAGCACGTCGCGGCCGCGCATGCGCTCGAAGCGGCACAGGATATCCTGCAAGGTATTGTTGAGCGCGTGGCCCATATGCAGCGAGCCGGTGACGTTCGGCGGCGGAATCACGATCGAGAACGGCTCGGCGTCGGCGCGGCCCTCACGGCCGGCACGGAAGGCGCCCGCCTCCTCCCAGGCACGCGCGATACGGCTTTCGATGTCATTCGGCTGATAAGTCTTTTCGATCATGGGTCCGGGTCGGCGGTTGGAGGCTTGGCTGTCGGAGGCTTGGCTGTCGGTGCAGGCAGAAGTGCGGCCGCCCCGGCGCGGTTCCGATACCGGGGCGGCTGTCACGGGCTTGTGCCCCGCTTATAGCGTTTTTACGCGCGGGAGGAACGGGCTTGGAAATAGTCTTGGAACGACCCCGGCGCAGAGACCAGACAGACGTCGGTTCCAGGCAGCGCGCGGCAGGACGGAAAAGCAATCAGCGGCCGCGCGAGACCCGCTCGATCTCGGCCCGGACGATGCGCTCGACCAGCGTCGGCAGGTTGTCGTCGAGCCACGACTTCAGCATCGGCCGCAGCATCTCCTTGACGAGATCCTCAAGGGTGCGGGCATTGTGGCTCAACACCGTGGTGGCGAGGCTGTTGAAGGCCGACTCGACCGCCGTCACCGTCGATTGCGACAGCATCGGCCGTGCCGCGGCGGAAACGGCCGGCTCCGCCCGCTCGAACGCGTCCTCGTCGCGACGGCCGAAGCCGCGCGGTTCAAAATCCTCCGGCTCGGCCCGGAGCGGATCGAAATCGTCCGTGGCGCGGCCGGCGCGGCCGCGATCCATGGCGCCGCTCTCGTGCATCGGTTCCTCCGCCACCGGGCTTTCCGCGAACTCAAGATCGTCGTCGGGCACGCCGCGCCAAGCGGCGGGATCGCCCGCTGCCGCCGGCTCCTGAAGCGCCATCTCCTCGGTCAGTTCCAGCACGTCGTCGGCGGTGGGCATGGGCGTTTGCTCAGTATCGAGCCCTGCCAGCATGGCGTCGATATCCGCCTGGCTGTTGGCCGCGGCTGCCGCAGGCTCGGCAACAGCCGGGGCCACCGCAGCAGCCGGCCGTGCCGGCGCTGCCGCCGGTTCGGGCTCGGCAGCGGGCTTGTCGTCGGCGATGATGCGACGGATGGACGCGAGAATCTCTTCCATGGAAGGCTCGCGGGCCTCCTGAGCTTTCGCAGGCTGCGTCATATTCGCTCCGCGTCCTCGACGCCTGATCTCGCTTGCGGCCGCGGGACACGCACGCGAGTCTGTCAAAGCGCAGCGCGACACCGGGCATGATGGCTGGTGCGAATCGCCTCACAGCCATGCTTTGACGGTATGTCAGGCAGCTCATCGATTGCAAGCCGCGCCCCGATTGCAGCGGGGGATGGAATGCAGCTAGCTCTAGCGTCCGTCAGGGGTTCGCACGCCGGCCCAGCTATCGCGCACCTGATGGTAATGCACGCTCGGATCGTAAACCGTGGTCCTGAGGCCGAGCACCGCCGGCGACAGGCGGCCGATGGCGTTGAGCACGTTGTAGGAGGCAACGACGCGATCGTGCTGAGCGGTGACCAGCGCGACGCGGGCGTTGACCAGCGCCTGCTGCGCATTGAGGACATCGAGCGTGGTACGCTGGCCGGCGCGGGCTTCCTCGCGCACGCCGTTGAGCGCGATCTCGGAGGCCGACACCTGCGCCTGTGCCGACGACACCTGCGCCCTGGCCGCAACCGCCTGGCCCCAGGCCTGCGTGATCGTGGCGCGGGTCTGGTCGCGCACCTGTTCGAGCGCGAGCCGCTGCTGCGCCAGGGTCTCCTTCGACTGCCGGATCAGCGAATACTCGGCGCCGCCCTGATAGACGGGAATGGACAACTGCGCCGCCACCCCGGCGGTGAACTGGCGCGGCGAGGTCAGCGTCGGCTCCCATGCCTGCTGCACGTTGGCCTGCAACGTGACGGTGGGAAACAGCGCGCCCTCGGCAACCTTCACTTGCAGGAAGCTGACGTCGATGCCGTACATCGCGGCGGTGACGTTGGGGTTCTCGGTCAGCCCGAGATTGACGGCCGAGGCCAGCGTCTTGGGCAGGAAGCGGTCCACCGGCGAGCCCGGCGCAAGCCCGGTCGGCTCGCTGCCGACGATGCGGCGGTAGTTGGCGCGCGTGGTGGTGAGCACCGATTCGGCAGCCAACTGCTGGCTGCGCCCCGCGGCAAGCTGGGCCTCCGACTGGGCGACGTCGGTGCGGGTCACCTCGCCGACATTGAAGCGGTCGGTGGTCTGCTTCAGCGTCTCTTCCAGCACGCGGACGTTGCTGCGCTGAACTTCGACGATGGCGGCGTCGCGGAGGTAGTCCATGTAGATCGTGGCGGCGGCAAGCAGCACGCTCTGTTCCAGAACGCGCAGGCCCTCGCGCGCCGCCGACACCTGCCCTTCCGCAGCGCGGGTGCGGTTGGCGGTCTGGAAGCCGTTGAACAGCGTCTGGGTCACCGTGGCGCCGACCGCGCGCGGCGTGGTCAGGCCGTGGATCCGGGCGACCGGCGTGCCGGGGCCCCCGGAGCTTGCGGCAAGATCGGAATACTGTTCGCCGACGCTCGCGGTGATCGCCACCTTGGGGCGATAGCCGGACAGCGCCTGCGGCACGTTCTCATCCACCGCGCGCACGCTGGCGCGCTGGGCATTGAGCTGCGGGTTGCTCTGATAGGCCCGAACCAAAGCGCCTTCGATTGTCTCGGCCGCCGCTGTTCCGGGCATCGCCAGGCCGGCAAACAAGCCCGCGAACAACCCCGCCGCTGCGACCAGTGTTGTTATTCTCACACCAACCATCCCCGGCTTATCGTGACGGTGCCACTATCCCGGCGTCAGCCGGTCGCAGTCACAGCTCGTACCCCCGCCCCCGGCAGAGCACCAGCCCGCCTGAATCAATTCAGCATATTCGCCGCCGTCGCGGCGCGGAACCCCAAAACCGGGTTCCGCCACAAACTGTAAACACATGGCGCATTGCCGCCACACCCGGCGAGGCACGCGGCGGCACCGGACCGCGGTCAGAAGACGAATTCCGGCCGCCGCTCCAGGCCGGGAAGGACGGGCGCCGCGATGTTGAACAGCACGCGATTGCCAAAATCGTCCTGCGAGCGCGTCACCAGCATGGCGCGTGACGGCGGGGTGGTGACGAAGACGCCGGCGAGCCGTCCGCCCTCGCCGAGCTGGCGATAGAGCGCCTCCGGCTCGACCTCGGTCGCGCCGTCGAAGACGATGACGTCATAGGGCGCGCCGGCGGGAAAGCCGTCGGCAGCCGCCGCCTGCTCGACCTGCACATTGGTTATGCCGAGTTCCGCCAGCGTCGCCTTGGCCCGCGCAGCAAGGGCCGGATCGCTCTCGGTCGCAACCACCTCCGCGGCGACTTTAGCGGCAATGGCCGCCGCATAGCCGCTGGCGCAGCCGACCACCAGCACCTTGTCGGTCTCCCGCAAGTCGACAGCCTGCAGCAGGCGGGCGATGACCACCGGCTTGACCAGGTAGCGGCCCGGCGCATCGGCCAGGGCAATGTCGAGGTCGAGATAGGCGAGCGGGCGCTGGCTTTCCGGCACGAACGCTTCGCGCGGCAGCGACAGCATCGCCGCCAGAATACGGGTATCGGTAACGTCGCTGGTGCGAATCTGGCCGTCCACCATGTGCTGGCGCGCGGCCGCGAAACTGGACATGAGTTTCCCTCCAACAGGCCGGGGTGCGGTTCAGCCCCTGCCCGGCAAACAGGCCGGCGCCGGCGGATTTCACGTTCGCCGCGCCCTTCGGGCAGGCGCCGGAAACAGCCGGAGTCGTGCCCCGCTTTTGGCCAAATTGAGCGCGAAGCGCCAGCCTTTTGTTGCAACCCGCATCTGCTGCGGCTCAGGCGGCCGTTCGACCGTGTGCGTCAAGCGGTCCGGGCCAGCCGCTGTTGCCTCAGGGGGCGGAGTTGTATATCCCTGCCGGCGTCGGGCTGATGGGCTTTGGCATCGGGGCCACGTGGCGGAGTGGTTACGCAGCGGTCTGCAAAACCGTTTACACCAGTTCAATTCTGGTCGTGGCCTCCATCTTATCGCATTGATTTCATTATAGATTAGAGTTTGGCGATTTCGGCTTCAGGGCGGATTGCTACCCTATTTGCTACCATTTCATTTTTGCCGCTTCTGAATGGCGGCCTGCAACGCTGCATCGACGGTAGCAGCGGCCTCCTCCTGCATCCCCGGCATGACATGCTGATAGGTGTCCAGCGTGATGCCGATCCGCGAATGGCCCAGGCGCTCGCTCGCGACCTTGGGATGGACGCCGTTCGCCAGCATGTGCGTGGCGTGCGCGTGCCGGAGATCGTGAAACCGGATCGGAGGCAGCGAGGTCTTGGCAACCGCCTTTGGCCAGTTCTGCGATATCCAGATCGGCGTGACCACCGACCCGTCAGGGCGGCCGAGAACGAGGTCGTCGTCGGTCAACCTCTGGCCGAGCCTGAGAAGGTCCTGCATCCGCTGGAGGCGATGGAGCCGCAATTCCTCCGCAACCGTCTCGGACAGGGCGACCGTGCGCCCCTTACCGGATTTCGGGGACTTGAACCGGAGGCCGTCCTTGGTCTGCTCCAGGCTCTCGACCACGGACATTTGCCGATTGGCAAGATCGACGTTTCGCCAGCGCAGTGCACAAATCTCGCCGCGGCGCAGGCCGCATAGGACGGCCAACATAGCGGGGACGTAGACCGGATCGCCCCGTATGGTCTCAATGAGGTCGGCCGTCTGGGCGACGTCGTATGTCGTCATCGGCCTCCACTCGACCTTGGGCGGCGTGACTGCGTCGCAGGCGTTGCGGTGCAGCAATTCCCACTTGACCGCTTGCCCAAGCGCCTCTTTCAAGACGCGGTGCATGTGCCCGACTGTGCGCGGTGACAGACCCCCTTCCCTTTTGTCGAGACGGCCGCCGGCGAGCGCTTTGGTGTAGGCATCGCTGATGGCGGCGGGCTTGAGCTTGGTGAGGATGGTCCCGCCGAGAGCGGGCTTGAGCTGGTTCTTCACAAGCTGCGCATAGCGCTCATAGGTCTTGGGCGAGACCTGGGCCTTAATGTGCTCCAGCCATTTGTCGAGGTACTGACCGAGCGTCGTCTTGGACGGTTCGAGGTAGGTATCGCCGTCCATGGCGGCGACCAGTTTGGCGGCCTCCGTTTGCGCCCCCCGCTTGGTACCCTCGAAGGAGTGCCATTTTCGGCGGCGCTTCCCGGTTACTGGGTCGCGAAGGTCAAGGACGATGGCCCAACGGCCGGGCGAGCGTTCGCGGATATGCCCTTTCATTTTTCAATCCTCTTCTCCATCGTTGTCCGCGATGGAAACGGCGACGATCGTCGCTTTGCGAAGCTCAGAGAAAACGAGGGAAGGAAGTTCACCGGTCCACCACGCATCACGCGGCGGACTGAATGGCGTTCGATACCCTTTAGCGAAATAGTCGTCGCTCTCCCCCGAAAGATTAATGATCTGGGCGCGCCACGGGCGCGTCACGCGGATCGTCTCAATCTCAAGAAAGTCATCAACCAGAGCCTCAGCTACGGCTTCTTGAAAGGTGGCCTTGTTCGCCGTCGACTTGCGGTCAGGCAACATCTTTGAGTGGCAGATAGCCACTACCTCCGCGTCCACATCACGTAACTCCCGCGCCGCAAGCAGACTGATCAGCAACCCTGCGACGTTTGCCGCAGTCAACGGCGCCCCGCTCCCCGGCCCTCGGCCGGGGACCACATCAAGAAGACCAAGCTCCGCCAGAGCCCTCTGGCGGTTGTGAAGAGCGTCGCGGGATAGTCCGAGGATATCGGACAGCGCGGGTAGAAATGCCTTTAATGATGACATGCTGGGACGTTACCTTACCGAATAGTTTTTGTCTACCACCTTTCATTGCAATTTCATCTAATCGGGAGTAGTGTTGGCCCACCGCCACTAGACACGCCAACCGGGAGCATGAAATGGCAAAACAGGATGAAGTAGAACCGCTCGTTTTTGATGTGCCGACCGTGGGCCGTCTCCTTGGTATGTCGCGAAACGCTGCCTACGAGGCAGCGCGGCGCGGCGAGCTCCCCGTGATCCGAATCGGAAAACTGCTTCGCGTTCCGAAAGCGGCCCTCGACCGCCTGCTCGAAACCGCCGCGAAGTAGGAGGCGGTCATGGCAGAAAACGAACGCGCCGCCCCGTGGCTGAAACGGAGCGGCGCTGGAGAACGTCAAAATGCGGCGGGGGCCGACGACCTAAACTACTCGGACAATTGTTCATCGTCAACGCGCGGGCTCACTCGCACAGCAACATGCTCCGTCTGCGGCGCGCGCTTTGAAGCGCGCCGCGCCACGGCGATTTTCTGTTCTGCTCGCTGCCGCCAGCGCGCGGCGCGCGGCGGCGAGAACACGGACAGTAAGCAGATCGTCCAAGCGCTTGCTGCTCTCGGGCTCGTCGGAAAGCTCTGGCCGGTTTCTCGGAACGATCCCAGCCCTGCCATTTACGGGCTGATGGTGTCGCGCAGCACCGCGCTTGCGGAACTGAACGCGAGCCGATCGGACGGTGACGCTGTTTCAGATAGCGATTTGCGCCGCACATTGCGCGAGCGGCGCATCCTCGACTGGCACGAAGCGTTGCCGCTTAGCGTGACAAAAACGGCGTCTAGGTCACGAGGTGGCTTACCCCCCGATATGTCACGCTAACGCGCGGATTTTGCCAATGAATACAGGGGCAAAAACTGAGCGTTCAGCAAATGGTCGGTCGGACGAAAACGACCAGACCGCGCCTGACGTGGGCGCGGTTGAACTGCGTGCATATGCGTCAAAAAAATTTCAGTGGCTCGAAGCTATTTCGATCGACCCCGGCGCCTCATCGCACGATTTCGAAGTCGCGTTCGCGATCTCCAGGGTTATTTCCGCCAAAAGCTGGAGAGGCGTGATCGCGGACGATACGATCGCGGAGGCCACGCAAACGTCTCGACGCCATGTTTATGCGTCACGCATCAAGCTGCGCGAACTCGGCTGGCTGTCGTGGCTCCGGACGAGGACCGCCAACATTTACCGTCTCAAATTTACGCACCTCAACAAAATGACCGACTACCGCGCGCTGCTTCGAGACCAACGTGCGGAAGCACGCACCAAGCGCTGGCATTCGAGCCAGGGTGCCGCGCCTAAAAGCGCGCGGCACAAGGACACCAGTGGTGTGAAATCCAGTTCACATCCCAAAATCTCTGATGTGAAACCCAGTTCACACCACAACACGTCAGATGCGCACCGTGGCTCACAACATGATGCGCACCATAGTTCACAACATGATGTGAACTGGAGTTCTCACATTCCCCCTATAGATAACCCCCTAAATGTTCCCCCTATAGATGGGCTATCCACAGGGAGAACTGATCTAGAGTTTATAGATGGGCCGACCGACGTCGAGCCGCCGCTTCCGGCGGCGGCGATCGATCGGGAACGGCCCTTTCCGGCGGTCGAGAACCCGCGGTTTGCGGAGTTAGAGCTTCTCGACTTGCTCGGCGATGACGACCGCGGAGTGCAGGTCGCGGACCTGATCTCGGACGACACGTACCGCAAGCTGCTTGACCGGCTCGTCCTTGGCCGCCTGGTCACGAGCGATTTGGACAGCGCGCGCCAAGAGGCGCGCGAAGCGGCGCGAGGCGAGCCGTGACCCGCAGGACCACGAGGTCTATCCAGATTGCTCGCGAGCTTGATGCTTGCGCCCGGCTATTCGACAGGGCGGTCGAGCTGCTGTCACGGCCGATCGAGTGGACCGACGAAGCCGTCGCAGACGATCGGCCCGCCCCGATCATCATGGAACGCGGCGATGTCATCAACGTTGCCCGAGCGGCCGCCTTTGCGGGCCGCGATGAAAAAACGGTCCGGCGCTGGAGCGAGCGGTTCGGTATCGGCCGCCAATGCGCGCCGGGTGCACCCTGGGAAATCTCGGCGCCGGCGCTCCTCATGCTCATGCAAGGCGATCACGTTGCGCTCGAGATGCTGCGCGGTGGTGATCGCGAGAGCGACCGCGTGGTGAGATATTTTGACAGGCTCGGTATCTCCACTGCTCGAGATCGGATCATATAACCGGCGGCAATGTCCGGCGATGTCCGAACATGCCGGGTTACGCGAGCGCTTTGCGCGTGAGAATCTTCCGTCACGATGAAGGAAGGTTCGAACATGCGAGTTCGCCGCGTCAACGTCATGCTCAACAGCGCCCGAGTGGTCGAGCCGTTTCGTGATGCGCTGTTCGAGGCTGCCGACGAGGCCGGGCTTTCGCCTTCGGAATTTGCGCTTGCTGCCGCGGCAGAAAAGCTCGTTCGCGAGGGGGCGCAGCTCCCCGGCGTGTTCAAGACTGGCGACCTGCAGGTGACGCGCTGATGATGGCCCGGCTGCGCTCCCTGTTTTCTCGCCGCTCTTACGACGGCGCCGGTGGCGGCCGGCGCTGGCGCGGGCACCATGACATGCCAGCGATGCTGCCAGCGATGCACGCCGCGCGCGGGCCTCTCGCCCGCCGCGCGCGCTATTTGGTCAGCAACAATGCGCTTGCCGCTTCCGGCGTCGAGGCATGGGTAGCGGCACTAATCGGTACCGGGATCAAGCCCCAGTCCTCCCACACCGACACCAACGTTCGCGCCGCCCTCAATCTGTCCTTCGAGGCGTGGACCGACGATGCCGACGCAGATGGGCTCACTGACTTCTATGGCCTCCAGGCCCTCATGGTGCGTCGCATGGTCGTCGACGGCGAGGCGTTCGCATTGCTGGTCAACTCCCGCGGCGGCCTTCGGATTCGCCTACTCGACGCTGAACAGGTCGACGCCAGCCTGACGCGCGACCTCGCCGGCGGTGGCCGGATTGTGCAAGGCGTCGAGTTCGACGCCGATGGCCAGCGTGTCGCCTACTACGTTTTTGCTGAACGCCCCGGGATGCCGTTCGCGGTCCTGCCGCTGACGCCGCGGCGCGTCCCCGCGGATCAGATCATCCATATGTTTCGACCTGAAGCACCCGGCCAGGTCCGAGGAGTTTCGTGGTTCGCGCCGGTCATGCTTCGCCTGGCCGACCTCGATCAGTGGCGCGACGCCGAGTTGATGCGCCAGAAGGTCGCCGCGATGCTCGCCGGTTTCGTCACCAGTGCCGACGGCAGCGGCCAACCGTTCGACGGCGAGCAGCAGGGAGCCAGCCTCCTCGGCGGCCTGGAGCCCGGGACGCTGAAGGTTCTCGACGCCGGCCAAGACGTCAGATTTTCAGAAGCCGCCAAGATCGGCGCCGAGGTGATCGACTTTGCGAAAATCACCGAGCGCGAGATCGCGGTCGGGCTTGGCCTGCCGGCCTCTCACCTCACCGGTGATTTGAGCGACGTGAACTATTCCTCGATCCGCGCTGGCCTGGTCGAGTTTCGCCGCCGCGTCGAGGCGCTCCAGCATGGCGTTATCGCGTTCCAGGCGCTGCGGCCGATCTGGCGCCGGTGGGCGGCGACGGAGGTTCTGTCCGGCCGTATCTCGACCACCGTCGAGGCCGCCATGCCGGTCAAGTTCATCACACCCAAGCAGCAGTGGGTCGATCCAGCGAAAGACGTGCAGGCCGAGCTCGACGCCATCGCCGGCGGGCTGATGTCGCGCCGGGAGGCCGTGACCTCGCGCGGCGTCGATATCGAAGCGCTGGACGCCGAGATCGCCGCCGACAACCAGCGCGCCGCCGGCCTTGGCCTCACATTCACAACCCCGAAAAAGCAGGAGGTCGCGAATGCTGACCCGCAGCGCCCCGAGTGATGCGCCCGATACGCTGACGCGCGAGGCGCCAATCCGTGCCTCATCGTGGAACGCGGAGCGGCGGACCTTCGAGGTGGTGCTGTCCGCCGGCTCGCCTGTCGAACGCTACGACGGCGCGGGCGCCTATGACGAAATTCTTGAACTACGCGGCGCGTCGGCGCCGCCGGTGCTGCCACTGCTCAACTCGCACAACCGTTTCGATCTCGACGCCCGGCTTGGTGACGTAAGCAACGTCCGCATGGTCGGCGGCGAACTGGTCGGCACCGCCCGGCTGTCGCGGCACGCGCCGATGGCGCAGCGCATCGCGGCCGAACTCGGCGACGGCACCCGCTTCGGAGTCTCGATCGGCTATCGCGTCACCGCCTGGGCCGAGCGCGTCAACAGCACGACCAAACGGCGGGAGAAGGCGGCGACGGCCTTCGAACTGCTCGAAGCATCACTCGTCGCCATCCCGGCGGATCGATCCGCCACAACCCGGAGTGTTTCCATGGATGAGGAAGTCACCACCACGCCGGCCGCGCCGGCGGCTACCGTAACCGTTCCCGCAGCGCACTCCCCGGCGGCGCCGGTCGCAACCCGCGCCGCGATCAACGTCGAGATTCGCTCTATCGCCCGCACCGCCGGCCTCGATGATGCGTGGGCGAATAGCCAGATCGACGCCGAGGCCAGCCTCGATGCGGCCCGTGCCGCGGCGCTCGCCGCCATGCAGGAGCGCAGCCGCGCAGCCGGCTCGATCCGCACCACCGCCGAGGTTACGCACGACAACAACGATCCCGTCGCCATCCGGTCGGCGATGGCCGATGCACTGGCGCACCGCCTGGCGCCCGGCGCCGTGAAGCTCGAAGGTCGCGGCGTTGCCTATCGCGGCTACCGGCTGCTCGACATGGTGGGCGACCTTGCCATCGCCGGCGGTGATCGTGTCAATCTCCGCGATCAGGACGCGCTGCTGCAGCGGGCGGTCGGCGCCCACTCGACCAGCGACTTTCCGCTTCTGCTGGCCGACGCCGCCAACAAGGCGCTGCTCGCGAACTACCAGGTCGCGGCGCCGACTTACCGCAAATGGGCAGCGCGCAAGCCGTTCTCCGATTTCCGCGAGCACAGCTTCTTGCGCGTCGGCGACTTCCCGAGCTTCAAGGAGATCAACGAAGCCGGCGAAGTGACGTACGGCACCATCAGCGAGAACGCCGAAAAGGTCCGGGCGAAAGAATACGGCACCGGTATCGCCATCGGTCGCCGCGCCCTGATCAACGACGATCTGTCGGCGCTGTCGGACTTCTCCAGTATGATCGCCACGCGAGCCGCGGCCGACGAAAATCGCATGGCCTACGCGGTCCTTGCCGCCAACGCGGCCTTGTCGGACACCAAGGCCCTGTTCCACGCCGACCACAAGAACCTCGCCTCGGCGGCCTCGACGATCGACACAACCAACGTTGCGCTCGCGGTTGCGCAGCTTCGGGCACAGTCGAGCCTCGACGGACTGAAGCTCAACCTTTCGCCGGCGTTCCTGATCTGTGGCCCGGCCAAGGAGGTCGCCGCCCGCCAGCTTCTCGCCGCCATCGTCGCGGCGAAGGCGAGCGACGTGAACGTGTGGAGCGGGTTCGCCGAGCTGGTCGTCGACAGCAACATCACCGGAAACGAGTGGTACATCTTCGCCGCGCCCGGCGCCGCCCCGGTGATCGTGTACGGCTACGTCGCCGGCAGCGAGGGCCCACAGGTCCGCACCGAGCGCGATTTCGACACCCAGGCGGTGAAGGTCGCCGCCGGTCTCGACTTCGCGGTCGGCGCCATCGACTTCCGCGGCGCCGTCAAGAACGCCGGCGCCTGATCATGTCGACGTTGACGGACCTTCAAGCGCAGCGGGCCGCCCTCGTGGTGGCCCGGAACAGCGGCACGCTGCGCACCACGTTCCGCAGCGGCGGCACGGAAAGAACTGTGTGGTTCAAATCCGACACGGAACTCGCCGCCGCGATCGCTGCCGTCGATCGCGAGATCGCCGCGCTTGAAGGCCATCGCGTCAACACCTTCCTCCCTCACTTCTCGAAAGGACTATGACGATGAAAAATTTCGTCCAACCCGGTGATATCGTCACCGTTACCGCTCCCGCTGATGTGTCTTCCGGCACCATCGTTGTCGTCGGCACCCTGTTCGGCGTTGCCGCCACCGACGCCGAGAGCGGCGCGGCCGTGGAGATTAAGACCAGCGGCGTGTTTGCCCTTCCGAAGACCAGCGCACAGGCATGGACGGAGGGCGCGAAAATCTATTGGGACGGCACCGCCAAAGAGGCGACGACCGTCTCGACCAGCAACACGCTGATCGGCCATGCCGTCGCCGCCGCCGCCAATCCTTCGGCCACCGGCGTCGTTCGGCTGTCAATCTGATCGAGGCGGGCAGCCATGGATTGGAAGGGCCTCGAAGCAATGACCGACAGGGTCGTGATCGGCGCATATGCCGAAGCGGTCCTGCATCGGCCGTTGAAGAGCGGTTCTTCCGATCCGAGCCGCCCGCAGCAATCGATCAGGGGCGTGCTGCACGCCCCGAATGCCGACGGCACCGTGTCCCTTGGCAATGGCCTGATCACCACCATCGCCACCACCGAGACGGCGCTGGTCATCAACCGAGCCGACTATCCCTCGATCGATGTCCGGCAAGGTGACGAGTTCCGCGCCACCGACATGCCGGGCCAGCCCTTCTATGAGGTGAAGCGGATCAGCGGCCGCTTTTCCTCGATCATCGTCGTTCACCTCGGGCCGTCAGCATGATCGAAATTCTTACCAGTTGGGCGCCGAGCACAAGGCAAGGTCAGCCGCGCGACGCTGGCGCCCCTCGAAGATGTCGCGTCGCGCAAAGGCCAGGGTGGAGTGATGACCCCGATGCCGACCCGGCGCGGCCCTTTCACCGCGCCACCCACGCATCCTCGCCGCTCCCGGCTTGCGCCGGGGGCGGCACCTTCCCTTTCAACCGTGGAGCTTTTGAAATGAGCGACTCGATCACCGTCACGTTGTCGAAGCCTATCGAGCACGAAGGTCAGACGATCTCGACCCTGACTTTCCGCGAAGCGAATGTCGGCGATTTGTGCGCCGCCGACGCTGTGCATGGCGACACGAGCAGACTGCTCGCAATCCTCTCCGGCATGGCGGGCACCACCATCCCCGTGCTTCGGAAGATTCCGGCCCGCGAATTTGCGCAGATCATGAAGCAAGTCGGACCGCTGATGGGGGAAGCCGAGGCGGCGACTGGGCAGGCGTAGTCGCGGTCGTCGCTTCAACACTATGCACGCCGGTTGACCAGATCGAAGGATGGCCGCCGGCGAAGGCGCTCCGCTACTACGACGCCGCGGTGCGGTTGCTGAAAGCCAAGAACGGATCGAAGTAGATGGCAACATTGACCTCGAAGCTGGTTGTCGAACTGCTGGACCGGGCGACCGGTCCAGCAGGCCGGATCAGCGCGACGATCAGCCGCCTCACCAATGCCGGCCGCGCAAATGCAGCGCGGATGAACGAAATGCGCGGTCGCATGCTTGGCGCGGTCGGTGCCGGCTATGCGTTGTACAAAGGGATGAGCGCTCCGATCCGTGCCGGAAAGGACTTCCAGACGATGCTCACCGACATTGAGCAAAAATCTGGGGTGTCGGGCCAGGCGCTGAAGGACCTCGGCGCGCAACTTCGCGGCATCGCGGCGGCAACAAACCAGCTGCCATCCAACACCATCAAAACGTTCGACGCGCTGATGGGTCTCGGTCTCGGCGGCAAGACCGATGCCGAGAACGTCGAGGCGGCGCTCAAGCTGCTGCCGGCGATCAACAAGACGGCGACCGCATTCCGCGCCTCATCCACTGACGTGATGGCGGCTGGTCAGGCCGTGTTTGCCAACTTCAAGGTCCCTGCTTCCGAGGTAATGAAGGCATTCGACGCCATGGCATCCGCCGGCAACGCCGGCGCCTTCGAACTCAAGGACATGGCGACCTACTTTCCCAAGTTGACGGCAGCCGGCCAGGCGCTGGGCTACAACGGCGTGAAGGGTGTTGCTGATCTGGCGGCAGCCCTTCAGGTTGTTCGCCAGGGGTCCGCGGATGCATCGTCGGCCGCGACGAACCTAAGCGATCTATTTTCGCAGATGGTGTCGCCACGGCTCGCCAAACGTTTCGAGCAGTTCGGATTCAACCTCCGCAAAACGCTCGACGCCGGCAGGAAGCAAGGCAAGTCTCCCATCGAAGCGATTGTTGCGCTGACACAGAAAGCCCTGAAAAAGGGCGCGCGCATCGGCGACCTGTTCGGGAACCAGGAATCGCAGATGGCGATGAACAGCCTTCTCGCGGACATGGAGCGATACCGAAAGATCCGTGACGATGCGCGCGATGCAGGCGGCCTCGTCGAGAAAGAATATCTGCGCCGCATTAAGGATGCCGACGCCGCTATCACTCGCTTTCAATCCTCGATCGAAAATCTGAACATTGAGCTTAGCGCCGGATTGCTGCCGCAGCTCACCAGCATCATCGATAGCGGAATCGTGCCAATGGTGCGGGCTGTCGGCGACGTGATCAAAGCCAATCCGAAGCTCGTTAGTACCCTCGTTTCTGTGTCAGCTGGGCTGATCGGGCTTCAGGTCGCATCCACCGCCGCGCGGTTTGCATTCCTCTGGTTCAAGGGCGGCGTGATCGGAGCTGCGATCAAGGGGCTTACGGCGGTCGGCCGCGTTGCCCTGACCGCTGGCAAGGCGTTCAAGACCCTTCGCGCGGCCACCATGGGCGCATCCATGCTTGGCGCGGTGGGGGGCGGTGGCCTGCTGTCGGGTGTGGTCGGCGGTGTCGGAACTGCAGTTGCTGCGATCCTCGGTCTCGCGGGTAGTCTGGCCGCAGGCATCGCGGCGATCACGGCGCCCGTCTGGGGCATTGTCGCCGCAGTCGGAATAGCGGTCGGCGGCCTTGCTATTGCCATTCACAAGTATTGGGTGCCGATCTCAAACTTTGTGGCGGGCTTTGCGTCCGTTATCTTCGAGGCGCTCTCCGATCTGGCGTCGCAGATTGCCGCGTTCGGTGGTCGCATCGCATCTGCTGTCGGCTCATGGGCCACGCAAAAGCTGATCGACTTCGGTGAATGGCTTGGCATCGACGAGGCGACGATGAGCCAGGCGCTTGACTTCGCCGTCAATATGCTTTCGCAAAGCGCTCAAAGCATCATCGACATGATCAAAGCCATCCCCTCGGCGGTGGGCGGCTGGATCGCCGACATCTTCACGATGAACACCTACAGCGACGAGGCGACCGCAGGCTTCCGAGCTGCAGGCGAGAACGCGGGCAAGGCACTGGTCGATGCGGTAAAGAGCGCCATTGACGGGCTGATCGGCTGGTTCAAGGCGCTGCCGTCTCGGATCATGGCAGCGATCGGCAGGATAGATCTGTCGAAGATCGTGAGGATGCCGTCGCTGCCGTCGTGGCTGGGAGGAAGCACCGCGCCTGCGGTCGCCGGTGCGCGCGCTGCCGGTGGGCCGGTGCGCCGCGGCAGCACATACCTGGTCGGCGAGCGTGGCCCCGAGCTTTTCACCGCGCCGTCCGGTGGTCGCATCGCCGACACTATGGAGACCGTGCGCGCGATCAAGTCTCAAGCGCTCGCCGGCGCCGCCAAGGCGGCCGGCAGCACGACCAACAACACGTTCAGCTTCACGATCCACGCCGCTCCGGGTCAATCGCCGGAGGACGTTGCCAGGGCCGTTCACCGAGAGTTTTCGAGGAAGCTGAACGAACTATCGCACGGCGCTCATTCCGACGGAGCATATTGAAATGAAAACGCCCCGCGCAGAGATTCATGTCAATGGCCGTCCGGTCGCGTCGATCTTCAATGACCGGCTGATCTCCGTCACCATCGTAGACAAGGAAGGGATCGTCAGCGACAGCATCAGCTGCGAACTGAATGACGGCAACCCCTTCGCCGAAATCCCGAGAAGTGGCGACATCATCGAGGCGTGGCTCGGATACGAAGAGACCGGGCTTGTCTATTTTGGCAAATACGTCTGCGAGGATCCCGTCGTGCATTGCCTGCCCTACAAACTCGTCGTCAACGGCAAGGGCACCGACATGCGCGAGAAGCTCAAGCAGCATCGCGAGCGCCACTGGGACGACAAGTCGGTCAAGGACATCGTGAGCGAGATTGCCGGCGAGCACGGCCTGCAGGCAAAGGTGGATGGCAGCGTCGGCGCTTACAAGTACAAGTGGTTCGGCCAAGAGGACGAAAGCGACCTGCATGTCGTCGAGCGGCTGGCGCGGCGACACGATGCAACCTTCGCCATCAAGAACGGTATGCTGATCTTCGCGCCTCGTGGTGCTGGTAAATCAGCGAGCGGGGCAGCTCTCACCCCGGTGATCGCAACGCCCTACAACATCGTGACCGGCTCATGCGAGACGACGTTTTCTCACCGCAACAGCTTCGCGAAGGTTAAGGCGCGCGTGCAGGACCGCACCAAGGCCGAGCGTGTTGAGGTCGAGGAAGAAAGCGACATACAGGGGCAATCTGATTACACCCTCCCCGATCCCTACGCGAACGAGGGCGAGGCAAAGGGCGCGGCGCGCACCAAGGCCCGAGATCTGAAGAACAACACCATCACCACGTCCGTCGATCTGTTCGGCGACCCGACGATCCGCGCGGCGGCGCCGCTCCGATACCAGAACGTGCGGCCGCAGATCGATGGCATCGAGTTCGTCATCGAGACCGCGACACACAAACTCTCGAAGCAGGGTTACACCACGTCCGTCGAAGCGAAGCTCGGTGGTGAGGGCGAGGCCGGGGCCGGCAAGAAGCGCGGACGCGGGTCCAGCGGTGAAGCTCTCTCCGATATTCCGGGCCAGTCCGACTACACCGTGCCGTCGAATCTCTAAGCACAGGTCGGATATGAGCAGCATCAACCATTCTCGGCCAGCGCACCGGACGCGCGGCCGCACCATCGAAAACCACCGCGGTGATGACGGTGTGCCCGCCGAGTTTCGGTCGAAGCCTCGCCGGCCGTCGAAGCCGAAGGACGCGCTGCGCGCAGAGGCCGACGCGGCAATGGCCGCGTTCCTTCGCCGTGGCGGGAAAGTGCATCGGGAGGATGGCCGATGACGACGATCTCCGTCCGCTGGGCCGACAGCCACCTCAAGCGCTTCGGAAAGCAGATCGACGATCTCAACCGTCGCTTTCCGAAAGTGCTACCCCGGATCGTCAACCAGGTCGGCGATCGCGCCAAGACGCAGGTTATCCGCAACCTGACCAAACAGACCGGTCTGCCGCGCAAGACGATCGTCAAGGCGATCGGTGATCCCGGCCGCGCACGCGCCGGCCGTCTCTCCTACGAGATGGTCACGCGCGGCGGAAACATTCGGCTCAAATTTTTCTCGCCCAAGGAGACGCGCCCCGGTGTCGTCGCAAAGCCGTTCGGCAAGCGACAGCTCTTCCCCGGCACCTTCATGTTCGGCGGCCGCTTCCCCAACCGTCACGGCGGCAAGTTCGGCGGCCACGTCATGCGGCGCCTCAATGCCTCGGGCACCAAGCTCACACAGGTTCGATCCGATGTCGTCATTCCGAAGGAGATGACGTCGGGAGCAACAAAGGACGCCTTCGAGCGCATTGCCGGTCCGCTCCTGCAGCAGCGCGTCGAGGCTGCGATCTTCAAGCTGCTGCGATGACGGCACGGGCGCAACAGCGTGACCGGAATGCAACACCGCCTCGCCCCGGCGCGGGTCCTTCCACGGCGGACAGGGCTGCGGGGAGGGGTACCTGCGGGATTTTGGCCTATGCAAATATTCCTATAGGATTTCGTTCCTCTAGTTGGACGCTCGCGAAATGATCGTTGGATCGGCCGAAATGGCGGATTTGCTTGGCTTTACGACGCGCCGCGTAAGCCAGCTGGCGAAAGAGGGGGTCGTGGTCCGGGTCGCTCCTGGGAAATTCGATGCCACCGCGACCATCAAGAACATGCTGCATCGCGCTTCGGCAAAACATGAGGCGGAAGAGGCCATGCGCGACCTCGATCGCGAGCGCGCCCGGCTCGCGCGAGAGCAGGCGGACGGGCATCAGCTGAAGAATGCGGCGCTGCGCCGCGAGCTTCTCCCCCGCGAAAAGGTGGAAGCCGAATGGTCGAACATCCTCCGCAAGGTCCGCGCGGGGATGCTGGCGATACCGTCGCGCGTCCGGCAGCGCATCGGTTTGAGCGCGGCCGACGCCGATGCGATCGACCGCGAAATCAGGGACGCCTTGACGGCGCTCGGCAATGATCGCGGAGACTAGAGCCGCGGCGCTGCGGGCTCTGGTCCCGCCGCCGCGCATCGAACTGTCGGACTGGATCGAGCGGGCGATCGTGCTGCCCGACGATGTATCGTCGCTGCCCGGCGCTGTGCGCCTCTACCCTTTTCAGCGCGGCATTGCAGATGCGATCAGCGACCCGTCGATCACCCGCGTGTCGGTGCTGAAAACCACCCTGCTCAACCATATCCTCCACAATCGCGACAACCTCCGCGTCGCGGTGATCGTCAACGACATGAGCGAGGTCAATATCGACGCCGCGCTGGTACGCGATGGCGGTGCCCAACTCAGCCGTCAGGACGAACGGCTCGTGGAGATGTCGAACGGCTGCATCTGCTGCACGTTGCGCGACGATCTTCTGAAGGAGGTCGCGGCGCTCGCGCGCGAAGGCCGGTTCGATTATCTGCTGATCGAATCCACCGGCATCTCCGAGCCGATGCCGGTCGCGGCCACCTTTGCCTTCGAGGATGCCGAGGGCCACAGCCTCTCCAAAGTGGCGCGCCTCGACACCATGGTAACGGTGGTCGATGCCCGCAACTTCCCGACGGATACCGCTTCGCGCGACCTGCTGGCCGATCGCGATCGTGCTGTCGGAGACGGTGACGATCGTGGCGTCGCGGAGCTTCTCATCGATCAGGTCGAGTTCGCCGACGTGATCGTCGTCAACAAAGTCGATCTCATTACCGATCTCGAGCGCGAATTTCTTACCCTCAGTCTGAAGCAACTCAACCCTGACGCCGACCTGATCTTCAGTAAATTTGGCAAGATTCCTCTGGATCGCATTCTAAATACGAAAAAATTCTCCTATGAACGCGCCAGCCGGTCAGCCGGTTGGCTGCAGGAACTGGAAGGCCGCCATCATGCGCCGGAAACCGAGGAATACGGTTTCCGCAGTTTCGTCTATCGTGCCAGGCGCCCTTTCCATCCCGATCGCTTCCACCGCTTCATCACCGCCGACTGGCCGGGGGTGATCCGCGCAAAGGGCTTTTTCTGGCTGGCCTCGCGGATGGCGTTCGCGGGCTCCCTATCGCGCGCCGGCGCCATCGTCCGTCACGAGCCGGCCGGCATCTGGTGGGCAGCGACCGAAAAGCACAACTGGCCGGCCGATCCGGAATGGCGCGCCGGGGTGCTGCGCAAATGGGACCAGCGCTACGGCGACCGGCGGCAGGAGATCGTCGTTATCGGTGGCCCCGACATGGACCAGGAGGTCCTCGTCGGGCGCCTCGACGCCTGCCTGTTGACGGAAGCAGAAATGGCGCTCGGCCCACGACAATGGACCAGCCTGCGCGATCCGTTTCCCGGCTGGCGGCGTGGGGTGGCAGCGTGAGCCGCTCGCTGCTGCGCGAACTGTTCGAGGCCGTCACGCGCCCTCCGGATTATCGTGTCCCGGCCGGGCGAAGCATGCGCGAAGTCTCGGACGCGGAGATCGATGCCGCTCTGGCACAAGCCGGGTTGCCGCCCTGCACCAACTCAGACTGCGATTGCGGCCAGGTCCGGTTGCCCTATCGTCCGCGCCACCGCAAGGCGTGACAGGCCGAGCAGCCCTCACACTCCTCCGGGATAGTTCGGCGCCTCGCGCGTGATACGAACGTCGTGGACGTGGCTTTCGCGAAGCCCCGCGCCGGTGATCCGCACGAACCGCGCCTTGTCGTGAAACTCGTCGATAGTTTTGGCCCCGACGTAGCCCATGGCGGCGCGCAAGCCGCCGGCCAACTGGTGCAGCACGTTGCCGACCGGCCCCTTGTAAGGCACCTGCCCTTCGATGCCTTCCGGCACCAGCTTGAGCGTGTCCTTGATGTCCTGCTGGAAGTAGCGGTCGGCCGAGCCGCGCGCCATCGCGCCGACCGAGCCCATGCCGCGATAGGCCTTGTAGGAACGGCCCTGCCACAAAAACACGTCGCCCGGCGTCTCGTCGGTGCCGGCGAGCAGCGAGCCGACCATGGCGATGTCGGCGCCGGCCGCCAGCGCCTTGGCAAGGTCGCCCGAGAATTTTATGCCGCCGTCGGCGATCACCGGCACGTCGGCCTTTCGTGCCACGGACACCGCCTCCATGATCGCGGTGAGCTGCGGCACGCCAACGCCGGCGACAATGCGTGTGGTGCAGATCGAGCCCGGCCCGATGCCGACCTTGATGGCGTCGGCGCCGGCGTCGATCAGCGCCTGCGCGCCCTCGGCGGTCGCAACGTTGCCGGCAATCACCTGCACGGCGTTCGACAGCCGCTTGATGCGGTTCACCGCGTCGAGCACGCGCTGCGAATGGCCATGCGCGGTATCGACCACCACCACGTCCACGCCGGCATCGATCAGCCGCTCGGTGCGCTCGAACCCGCCGTCGCCGACCGTGGTCGCGGCCGCGACGCGCAAACGGCCCTGCTCATCCTTGCTGGCGAGCGGATAGGCCACGGTCTTTTCCATGTCCTTGACGGTGATGAGGCCGACGCAGCGATACTGGTCGTCCACCACCAGAAGCTTCTCGATGCGGTACTTGTGCAGGAGGCGCTTGGCCTCCTCCTGGCTGACGCCCTCGCGCACCGTGACCAGGTTGTCCTTGGTCATCAATTCCGACACCTTCTGGTTCGGGTCGGTGGCGAAGCGGACGTCGCGGTTGGTGAGAATGCCGACCAGCTTGCCGGGCTTGCCGGGAGCCGCGTTCGTCACCACCGGGATACCGGAAAAACCGTGATCCTTCATCTGCGCCAGTGCGTCGGCGAGCTTCTCGTCAGGACCGATGGTCAGCGGATTGACCACCATGCCGGACTCGAACTTCTTGACCTGCCGCACCTGCGCCGCCTGCCCTTCGGGATCGAAGTTGCGGTGAATGACGCCGATGGCACCGGCCTGCGCCATGGCGATGGCCATGCGGGCCTCGGTCACCGTGTCCATCGCGGAGGCGATGATCAGAACGTTGAGCGCAATGGTTCGGGTCAGCCGCGAGCGGATGTCGGCGTCGGAGGGCAAGACGTCGGACAGGCCGGGTTTGAGCAGAACGTCGTCGAAGGTGAACGCCTCAGCGAACTCATGCCGTGCCTCGACCTGTGCCATTGCCAGCTCCGTTCTGCGCGGGACCGCCGCGCGCCATGTCCCACAGTCAAAAGCTCCCGAAATAGAATAAGCGATCCGCGACGCCGGGACGTGTGGCATCGGGATCGAATCGTGGCCCATCGGGAGGGGTTGGCGCTGGTCGATAGCATGGCCCCGGCCCGTTTCAAAGGCTTTTGCTGCAGTGCGGAGGACTTTTCCGATCCCTGTCAGCGCGGCGGATAGCCGGGCGGCGGGCCGTGGCGGCGGATCGCATCCACCACCTCGCGGTGGCGACGGTCCTCGCGCTTCATGTAGACGGCGACGATGGCATGCGCCGACGGCACCAGGAACAACACCGGGACCAGCAAGCCGAGCAGCACGCACACCACGATCAGCACCACGTTCAGGATCGCTGAAAACGGCTGACCGTTGAACAACAGGCCGACGGGCGGCAGCAGGGCGGCAAGGATATAGATCATCGCGGATCTCCCGGCGGACGAGCGAAAGGCGCCCGGCCGCTTTTGATGTAGGGCGCCCTGCCCGCCATGCAATGGCCGGGGCGAAGGTTGACGTGCTAAAGCGCGAAGCTTGCCCACCGTTCGCGCCCGCGCACAGGTTCCATGTCGAAAGACCGCGTTATCCCGCTGATCGTCGCCGCCGCGCTGTTCATGGAGAACATGGACTCCACGGTGATCGCGACCTCGCTGCCGGCGATCGCCGCCGACATCGGCAGCAGCCCGCTGACGCTCAAGCTCGCCATCACCTCCTACCTCCTGTCGCTCGCGGTGTTCATCCCGGCGAGCGGCTGGACCGCCGACCGCTTCGGTGCGCGCACCGTGTTCAGTGCCGCGATCGCGGTGTTCATGCTCGGCTCGATCGGTTGCGCGCTGTCGTCCTCGATCAACGACTTCGTGATCGCGCGCGTCGTGCAGGGGCTCGGCGGGGCGATGATGACGCCGGTCGGCCGGCTGGTGCTGCTGCGCTCCATCGACAAGAGCGCGCTGGTCAACGCCATGGCGTGGGTGACGGTGCCGGCCCTGATCGGCCCGGTGGTCGGGCCGCCGCTCGGCGGCTTCATCACCACTTATTTCTCCTGGCACTGGATCTTCCTTATCAACATCCCGATCGGACTGGTCGGGATCTTCATGGCGCAGCGCTACATCGACCCGATCCGCAGCGACCATCCCGACCGCTTCGACCTCGTCGGCATGCTGCTGGCCGGGCTCGGGCTCGGCGGCATGGCTTTCGGGCTCTCGGTCGCGGGGCTCGGCCTGGTGCCGTGGCAGGGGCTGGTCGCGCTGATCGGCGGTGGCGCGGTCTTCACCGCGCTCTATGTCCGCCACGCCCGGCGGACCGACAGCCCGGTGCTCGATTTCTCGCTGATGCGGCTGCCGACGATGTATGCCAGCATCCTCGGCGGCTTTCTGTTCCGGCTCGGCATCGGCGCGCTGCCGTTCCTGCTGCCGCTCCTGATGCAGCTCGGCTTCGGGCTGTCGCCGTTTCAGTCCGGCCTCGTCACCTTCACCTCGGCGGTCGGCTCGATGGGCATGAAGACGCTGGCCGCCCGCATCATCCGCGCCTTCGGCTTCCGCAACATCATGATGGTCAACGCGGTGGTGAGCGCGATCTTCCTCGCCGCCTGCGCGCTGTTCACCGTGACGACGCCGCTTCTGTTGATCGTCATCATCCTGATGGTCGGCGGCTTCTTCCGTTCGTTGCAGTTCACCGCGCTCAACACGCTGGCCTATGCCGACGTCGAGCCGGCGAAGATGAGCCGCGCCACCACACTGGTCAGCGTCAACCAGCAACTGGCGGTGTCGGCGGGGGTGGCGCTCGGGGCGTTCTCGGTCGAGGCAACCATGTCGCTGCGGCAGGCCGCCGAACTTGACGCCGATCAGTTCGGCCCGGCCTTCGTCATCGTCGCGGCCTTCGCCGCGCTGTCGTCCTATTTCTATTATCGGATGCCGGCCAACGCCGGCCATCAGATCTCCGGTCACGAGGCGGTTGTGGCTTTACCGCCGCGCGAGGCGGAGGCCGAGGAGACCGCCGCCACCGAGACGGTCACCGCGCGCGACCAGAAGCTCGGCTGACGCACGGCCGGCAATTGCCGCCGCGGCCACGGCGTGGTTTGCTGGCGGGCTTTTGAGCGAACGGAGACCCGCATGCTGCGCCGTTTCTGGTTCCTGGCCATCGCCGGCGTCGTCGCCGCCGCGACACCGGCATGGGCGCAGGCCGCAAAGCCTCCGGCAAGCCAGTGCCTCGCCATGGCACAACTCCTGCCGCGGGTGATTTATGCCAGCGTCCGTACCGCGGCCGCGCCCGACGAAGTGACGATCCGCTATGCCGGGCACTCGACTTACGTGATCGAGACGCCGGACGGCGTGCGTATCGCCACCGACTATACCGGCACCTACGACACCGGCGGCCTGCCCGATGTCGTCACCATGAACCGCGCCCATTCGACGCACTACACGCTCAACCCCGATCCGCGCATCGAACATGTGCTGCACGGCTGGGGCGACGGCGGGGAGCCAGCCAAGCACGCGCTGACCGTCGGCGACGTGTTCATCCGCAACGTGCCAACCGACATCCGCCGCACGCTCTACGGCTACGGCTCCGACACTGAGATGATCCCCAACGGCAACTCGATCTTCATCTTCGAGGTCGCCGGCCTGTGCATCGGCCATCTCGGCCATCTGCACCACCCGCTCGACGACAGCCACATCGCCGCCATCGGCCGGCTCGACATCGTCATGGTGCCGATCGACGGTACCTACACCATGTCCCTCACTGGCATGTCGGAGATCGTGCGGCGGCTGCGCTCCTCGATCGTGCTGCCGATGCACCGCTTCGGCACGCCGCTGGCGGACCTGCTCGACCGCCTGCGCGGCCAGTTCACCATCGACCGGCGCAACGAGTCCTCGTTCCGCATTTCAGCGGGTGCCCTGCCCAAGGTCCCGACGGTGATCGTGCTGCGCGGCGTTTAGCCACCACTCGTCATTGCCGGGCTCGACCCGGCAATGCATCGTATTGTAACGACCCTTGCTTGAATGAGGATGCGCGGGTCAGGCCCGCGCATGACGCTCGATGACGCGCCGTCGCATAATGCTACGCGCCGCCGCGAAACCCCAAGGCCAGCACGTAGCGCTCCGAAGAGTCCTGCCGGCTCGCCGCCGGCTTGGCGTGCTTCACGGTGGCGTAGTCACGCTTGAGGTCGGCCAGCAACTCCGCATCCGCCCCGCTCTGGAACACTTTTGCCACGAACGCGCCGCCGGGCTTCAGCACCTCGGCGGCGAACATCGCCGCCGCCTCGACAAGGCCGACGATGCGCAGTTGATCGGTCTTGCGATGGCCGGTGGTATTGGCCGCCATGTCGGACAGCACCACATCGACGCCCGCCCCACCGATCATTGCGCGCAGCGCCTCCGGCGCATGCTCGTCCATGAAATCGAGCTGCGCGAACGTGACGCCGGGGATTTCCGGCATTTCCAACAGGTCGATGGCGACGACCTTGCCCTTGCCCGCGAGCGCGCCGACACGCCTGGCCGCGACCTGGCTCCAGCCGCCGGGCGCCGCGCCGAGATCGACCACGACATGACCGGGCTTCAGGAGGCGGTGCTTGTCGTCGATCTCGATCAGCTTGTAGGCGGCGCGCGAGCGATAGCCCTCGCGCCGCGCCTGCGCGACGTAAGGATCGTTGAGCTGCCGCTCCAGCCAGAGTTTTGACGACAGCTTGCGCTTGCCGCCGGTCTTGACGGTGACGTGCAGGCGGCCGCTTGAGTCTTTCGTCATCGATCCATCGCGATCCGGTTGGAACGGCCGCCGCTTACCATATCTCGGCAGCGATGGACATCACGTCGCCGCCAGCGCACCGTCCTCGCGCATCATTTCCACCAGCATCCCCTCGCGCAGGCCACGGTCGGCGATGCGCAGCCGCGGCAGCGGAAAGGCGTGGCGGATCGCGTCGAGGATGGCGCAGCCCGGCAGCACCAGATCGGCACGCTCGCGCCGGATGCAGTGGCTGTCGGCGCGCTCGGCGTAGCTCATGCCGAGCAGCCGTCCGACGGTTGCGGAGATCTCGGCGTTCTCCATCCACAGCCCGTCGACGCGGCGACGGTCGTAGCGCGGCAGGTTGAGATGGATGCCGGCAATCGTCGTCACCGTGCCCGACGTGCCGATCAGATGCAGGCCGTCGAGCGCATCGCCATGACGGGCGACGAACGGAGCCAGATGGCGCGCTACCTCCTCCACCATCCGGGCATAGACCTGCTGCGACACCTCGCGGCCGCCGAAGCGTTCGGCCAGCGTCACCACGCCGAACGGCAGCGAGGTCCAGGCTCGCATCCGCAGGCGGCCGCCGGCATCCCGTTCGATCCGCACCACCTCGGTCGAACCACCGCCGATGTCGAACAGAATGGCGCCGCGCGCCTCATCATCGACCAGCGGCGTGCAGCCGATCATTGCCAGCGTCGCCTCGTTCTCGCGGTTGATGACTTCGAGCCGGATGCCGGCCTCGCGGACCACGCGGGCGCAAAACACCTCGCCGTTGGCCGCCTGCCGACAGGCTTCGGTCGCCACCAGCCGCAGCCGGTTGGCGTTGCGCAGGTCGATCTTGCTGCGGCAGATGGCGAGCGCGGCAATGGTGCGGTCGATCGCCGCCTCGCTGATGCGGCCCGTCGCCGAAATCCCCTCGCCGAGCCGCACGATCCGCGAGAACGAATCGATGACGCGAAACCCGGCACCGTGCGGCCGGGCGATCAGGAGCCGGCAGTTATTGGTGCCGAGGTCGAGCGCGGCATAGGTGCTGACGGCCGGCTTGTCCGGCACCGCCATCGGCCGCGCGCCGCCGGGCGCCGCCGGCGCCATCCGGGGCGGCCCCCGCCGCAGCCGTAAACCCTCGCTCATCCGTATCCGCCCTTCCGCGCATGCGCGCGCGCGCCCCGCGTGAAACCGGCCGCGGCCGCTGTTGTCACGCAAAGTTTATCAGCCGGCAAAAGGTCTGCGCAACTGCCCGGCAACCTCCCCCGATCCTCACCGGCGGTTGCCGCGGCGGCTTCCTTCACTTATTTGACGGCGATAATTCCGAATTCCGGTACAGACGGGCTATAGCCCGTCGGACGTGGACCATGCAGGACTTCCCTTTCCCGCCATCCGCCGAGCGCGATTTCGCGCTGCAAAAATTCGGCATCGGCCAGCCCGTCCGCCGCAAGGAGGACGATCGGCTGCTGCGCGGCCGCGGCCGCTACACCGACGACGTCAATCTGCCCGGACAAGCCTATGCCTGGATCGTGCGCAGCAGCCACGCCCATGGCGTGATCGAGGCGATCGACACCACCGCCGCGCGGGCGATGCCGGGCGTGCTCGGGCTGTGGACCGGCGCGGACCTCGCCAGGGAGAGCTATGGCCGGCTCAACTCGCCGCTGCCGATCAAGAACGCCGACGGCTCAAAGATGCTGCAGACCGACCGTCCGGCGCTCGCAACCGACAAGGTGCGCTTCGTCGGCGATCCGGTCGCGATCGTCGTGGCCGAGACGCTGGCCCAGGCGCGCGACGCCGCCGAAGCGGTGAACGTCGAGATCGCCCCGCTACCGGCCGTCACCGAGCCCGAGGCCGCGGCAGCCCCCGGCGCACCCCGGCTCTACGACCACATCCCGAACAACACCCCGCTGCACTACCACTCCGGCGACACCGCCGCGGTCGAGCGGGCCTTTGCCGAGGCCGCCCATATCGCCCGCATCGACCTCGTCAACAACCGTGTCGCCGTGGTGCCGATGGAGCCGCGCGTCGGCGTCGCCGCCTACGACGCGACGGACGGCCGCTTCACCCTGTACGCGCCGACGCAAGGGGTGGCGGGCAATCGCGACGCGCTGGCCACGCTGCTCAACGTGCAGCGCGACAAGGTGCGGCTCGTCACCGCGCAGGTCGGCGGCTCGTTCGGCATGAAGAACGCGAGCTTTCCGGAATATCTGTGCATCCTGCATGCCGCCAGGGCGCTGGGGCGGCCGGTCAAATGGCTCGACGAGCGCTCGACCAGTTTTTTGTCCGACAGCCACGGCCGCGCCCAGACGGTGCGCGCGGAACTGGCGCTCGACGCCGACGGCACCTTCCTCGCGGTGCGCGTCACCGGCTACGGCAACATCGGGGCGTATCTCGCCGGTGTCGCGCCGATCCCGCTCGCCACCAACATCGGCAAGAATATCGCAAGCGTCTACCGTACCCCGCTGATCGAGATCGATATCCGCTGCGTGCTGACCAACACCAGCTTCCTCGGCGCCTATCGCGGCGCCGGCCGGCCCGAAGCCAACTACTTCATGGAGCGGTTGATCGACCTTGCGGCCACCGAGATGGGCATCGACCGGGTGGCCCTGCGCCGCCGCAACCTGATCGGCCCGCGCGAGATGCCTTATGCGGCTGCCGACCGGCTGACCTATGACAGCGGCAACTTCCCGGCCGTGCTCGACCGCGCGCTGGCGCTTGCCGACTATGCGGGCTTTGCCGCGCGCAAGCGCGAGAGCGAACGCCGCGGCCTGCTGCGCGGCATCGCGGTCGGCTGCTATCTCGAAGTCACCGCGGGCGGCGCCGAACTCGGCAAGGTCACGTTCGACGACGGCGGCCGGGTGACGATCACCACCGGCACGCTCGACTTCGGCCAGGGCCACGCCACCCCGTTCGCGCAGGTGCTCGGCGAACGGCTCGGCGTGCCGTTCGACGCGATCCGGCTGGAGCAGAACGACAGCGATCTCGTTCACACCGGCAACGGCACCGGCGGCTCGCGCTCGATCATGGCGAGCGGCACGGCCATCGTCGAAGCGGCCGACCTGGTGATCGCCAGAGGCAAGACCGTTGCTGCGCAGCTTCTCGAAGCAGCCGAAGCCGATATCGAGTTCGCCGACGGCCATTTTACGATTGCCGGCACCGACCGAGGCATCGGCATCATGGAATTGGCGCGGCGGCTGCCTGGTGCGCTCGACATCGATCATACCGCAAAGGGCATCCCGTCGGCCTTTCCGAACGGCTGCCATATCGCCGAGGTGGAGGTCGATCCGGCAACCGGCGAGGTCTCCGTGGCAGGCTACACCTGCGTCAACGATTTTGGCACCGTCATCAACCCGCTGATCGTCGAGGGCCAGTTGCACGGCGGAGTAACGCAAGGGATCGGCCAGGCGCTGATGGAAGAGGTGCGCTACGACGACGACGGCCAGCCGATCACCGGCTCGCTGATGGACTACGCGCTGCCGCGCGCCGACGATGTGCCGAGCTTTCGGGTCGCCGACGAGCCTTCGCCGGCCACCTCCAACCCGCTCGGCGTCAAGGGCTGCGGCGAGGCCGGCTGCGCCGGCAGCTTGGCCTCGCTCGCCAACGCGGTGCTCGACGCGCTGTCGGGCTATGGCATCCGCCACCTCGACATGCCGCTGACGCCGGAGCGGGTGTGGCGCGCCATCCGCGACGCCCGCGCGGAGCGCTCCTGACCGTCTCAGGCCGCCGCAGGCGCCCGCAACTGCCAGATCGCGAGGTGCCAGCATTTTGCCACCGGCACGTCGCCGCCGGCGACGATCAGCGCATCGAGCTCGACGAAACGATGGCCCTTGCGCTCATAATTGTCGATCACCTTGGCGCGCGCGGTCAGCACGTCACCGAGATGCGCCTCGGCCAGTAACTGCATCCTGCTGCCGACATGAATCCACGGACCCAGAACGGCGTTCTCGATCAGCACCTGGTTCATCATCCGCTGCAGCATGCCGGGGTGGCACAGGCCGGCGGTGGTATAGACGGGATCGTCCTCGCGCACCTCGTCGAGATAGGCGGCCGCGCTATCCTCCCGCCACACCTGCGGCGCGATGCCGAGCCACGCCCCGGCCGGATAAGACCCGGCATTGGCCGGCGCGCGCACCGCCACCGGCCGGGTGTCCTGATAACCGTGCGGATCGATCAGCGGCGCGGCGGCGGGCAGCGTCGCCCGCCCGGTGGCGCAGACCTCGCCGCGGCTCTCGGCCCGCAGCGCCAGCGCGCCGTCCTGTTCGTCGGCGATGATCGCCACCTCGTCACCGTCATAGACAGGTTTGAGGAAGCGCGCCTCCAGCGCCCCGCGCGCGAGAAAATCACGCCCCCATCGCTCGACCGGCATGTGTGTCATGTAAGCGAGCACATCGACGCCGGGAACGAGCCCCGCGGCAAAGCCATAAGCCCGCGCCACCTCGTCGTCGTGCACCTTGTTCTCGGACTCTTTGGCGGTATTGAAAGCGATCACGCGGCGGATTTGCTCGGTCATGGCCTCTCCGGGCGATTTGTGGTTTCCGGCGCGGAATGGTACGCGATGCGCGCCGCATGGCAAGGGTACGAGGGTGATACCTCTGCACAGTGGCGCGCTCAACGGAACCCTTAATCGTGACGACCTGCCGCATCTATGTCGATGCCGACGCCTGTCCGGTGAAGGACGAGATTTATCGCGTCGCCGCCCGCCACGGGTGGCCCGTGAGTATCGTCGCCGGCGGCTTCATCCGCGTGCCGCAAGATCCGATGATCGAGCGCATTGCGGCGGGCAGCGGCATGGATGCCGCCGACGACTGGATCGCCGCGCGTGCCGGCGCGAACGACATCGTCGTCACCGCCGACATTCCGCTGGCCGATCGCTGCGTCAAGGCGGGCGCAACGGTGCTCGCGCCGAACGGAAAGCCGTTTACGGAAGACTCCATCGGCATGACGCTCGCCGTGCGCAACCTGATGACCGGCTTGCGCGAAAGCGGCGACATCACCGGTGGCCCGCGCGCCTTCGCGCCGCGCGACCGCTCGGCGTTTCTCGCAAGCCTCGACCAGACCATCCGCCGCATCCAGCGCCGGCAGAACGAGAACTGACCATGGCGCCGCCACTCGTTCAACTGAAAGACATCGCGCTCACTTTCGGCGGCACGCCGCTGCTCGAAGGCGTCGAACTGTCGGTCTCGGCGGGCGAGCGCATCTGCCTGATCGGCCGCAACGGCTCGGGCAAATCGACGCTTCTGAAGATCGCCGCCGGGCTGATCGAGCCGGATCGCGGCGAGCGTTTCGTGCAGCCCGGCGCCACCATCCGCTACCTGCCGCAGGAGCCGGATTTCTCCGGCTTCGCCACCACCCTCGCCTATGTCGAGGCGGGACTCGGCCCCGGCGACGACCGCTATCCGGCACGCTATCTGCTCGAACAGCTCGGGCTCACCGGCGACGAGAACCCCGCGCTGATCTCCGGCGGCGAGGCGCGGCGCGCCGCGCTGGCGCGGGTGCTGGCGCCCTCCCCCGACATCCTGCTGCTCGACGAGCCGACCAACCACCTCGACCTGCCGACCATCACGTGGCTCGAGCGCGAACTGCTCGGCCGAAACCCGGCGCTGGTGACGATCAGCCACGACCGCCGCTTCCTCAGCAATCTCTCCAACGCAACCGCGTGGCTCGACCGCGGCGGCATCCGCCGCATCGCGCGCGGCTTCGGCGCGTTCGAGACGTGGCGTGACGAGGTGCTGGCGGAGGAAGAGCGCGACCAGCACAAGCTCGACCGCAAGATCGTCGCCGAAGAGCACTGGCTGCGCTATGGCGTCTCCGGGCGGCGCAAGCGCAACGTCAAACGGCTCGCCAACCTGCACGCGCTGCGCGCTGAGCGGCGCGACCATCGCGGCGCGACTGGCAACGCCAGCCTCACCGCGGCGGACGCCGACAAATCCGGCGCACTCGTGATCGAGGCACGCGGCCTGTCGAAAGCCTATGACGGCCGCGCCATCGTCGCGAATTTCTCCACCCGTATCCAGCGCGGCGACCGGCTCGGCATCATCGGCCCCAACGGGGCGGGCAAGACGACGCTGCTCAATCTCCTGACCGGCGCGCTGGCGCCCGACAGCGGCACCGTGCGGCTCGGCGCCAACATCGAGATGACCACGCTCGACCAGCACCGCGAAAGCCTCGACCCGAAAACGACGCTCGCCGACGCGCTGACCGGCGGACGCGGCGACACCGTGATGGTCGGCGGCAAGCCGAAGCATGTTTCGGGCTATATGCGCGACTTCCTGTTCGCGCAGGAGCAGATGCGCACGCCGCTCGAGGCGCTGTCCGGCGGCGAGCGCGGCCGGCTGATGCTGGCGCGCGCGCTGGCGAAGCCATCGAACCTTCTGGTGCTCGACGAGCCGACCAACGACCTCGACCTCGAAACGCTCGACGTACTGGAGGAGATGCTCGGCGACTATCAGGGCACCGTGATTTTGATCAGCCACGATCGCGATTTCCTCGACCGCGTGGTGACGTCGGTGATCGCGCCGGACGGCAATGGGCGCTGGCTGGAATACGCCGGCGGCTACAGCGACATGCTGGCGCAGCGCGGCGGCGATCTGATGCGCGAGGCACCGAAGAAGGTGGCCGCCGAGCCAAAAGCCGACAAGCCGCCGGCTACCGCTACCGTCGTGCCCCGTAAGCGGATGAGCTTCAAGGACAAGCACGCGCTCGAGACCCTGCCGGCGACGATGGAAAGCCTGCGCGCCGAGATCGCAAAGCATCAGGCGCTGCTCGACGACCCTGCGCTTTACGCGCGCGACCGCAAGGCGTTCGACGCCGCCACGCTGGCGCTGACCGAGGCGCAAACGAGGCTGCACGCAGCGGAGGAAAAGTGGCTGGAACTGGAATTGTTGCGCGAGGAGATCGAGGGCAGGTAGTCATCGATCCTTGCCTCATTCCTCACCGTCATGGCCGGGCTTGTCCCGGCCATCCACGTCTTTCCTGTTGAGGTGCTGTTGAGACGTGGATGCCCGCGACAAGCGCGGGCATGACGACGTTGCCAGATAAATTCTTACTTTCGCATCCGCAACCACTGCAGCGCGCCCTCGCCTGCCGCAACGCCGAGCGCGAACGAGCCCTGCAACAGGTAGCCGCCGGTCGGCGCTTCCCAGTCGATCATCTCGCCGCAGGCGAACACGCCGGGCAGTTTTCGCAACATCAGATGTTCGTCAAGTTCGTCGCGCAAAATGCCGCCGGCCGACGAAATCGCGCGAGCGAGCGGTGCGACGCCGGTCAACGTCAACGGCAACGCGCTGATGCGCGTGGCGATCTCCTGCGACGTCAGGCTTGCAAGCGCCCTTCCCTCGGCGCGCATACTTTCATGCAGCAGCGCCGTCGCCGGCGGCGACAGCCCGAGCGCTTTACGTAAGAAAGTCGCAAGCGACTGTTTTCCGCGCGGCGCGGAAAGTTTTTCCGCAAGTCTGTCGATGGACATATCCGGTCGCAGCGCGATGGTCAGCGCCGTCTCGCCATGCGCATCGATAGCATCGCGCAAGGACGCCGAGAGCGGATAGATCGCGCCGCCCTCAAGCCCGTTACGCGTGATCACCACATCGCCGCGCGAGCGTACGTCACCATGCGTCAGCACCACATTCTTGAGCGGCGCGCCCTCGAAGCGATCGCGAAAGACCTCCGACCACGCGACATGGAATCCGCAATTGGCGGGGCGGAAGCCCGCGACCGCGATACCCTGCCGCTCGAACTCTTTCATCCAGGCGCCATCGCTGCCGAGTTTTGGCCAGCTTGCGCCGCCGAGCGCCAGCACCACGGCATCGGCCGTCATGCGCCGCATCCCGTCCGGCGTCTCGAAGATAAGATACCCCTCGGCATCCCACCCTTGCCATGCGTGGCGCAGCATCAACGCCACGCCTTGCGTGTCGAGCCGCCGCAGCCACGCCCGCAACAGGGGCGAGGCTTTCATCGTCTTCGGAAACACCCGGCCGCTGGAGCCAACGAACGTCTCCTGCCCCAACGCCTCGCACCATGCACGCAGCGCCTGCGGCGGAAACGCCACGATACGATCGTGCAGCCACGGCGCCGCCTCGCCATAGCGCGCAAGAAAATCCTCGAGCGGTTCGCTGTGGGTGAGGTTGAGGCCGCCGCGCCCGGCCATCAGGAGCTTGCGGCCGGCGGACGGCATGCGCTCGAACACCGTGACGCGCGCGCCGCCCTGCGCCAGCCGCTCCGCCGCCATCAGCCCGGCCGGGCCGGCGCCGATAACGGCGACGTCCGGCATCAGGTGCCCGGCAGCTCGATGCCGGCGCGCTTGGCCGCCTGCGCGACGTATTTGTTGGTCTGCGCGAAGGCGCCCGGCAGGTTGCGCGCCTTGCTCATGTCGCTGATGGCATCGATGTTGGCCGCCACCGCATCCGGCGTCCACTCTTCCTCGGGCAGGTTGACACCCTCGCTCTCGATGATCTCGATGCGCGCGAACGAGCCGGCACCGGCGCCGAGAATGGTGCGGGTCGGCGCGTCGTTCGACAGCAGGTAGAGCACGGCCGGCGTCACAGACTCCGGCTTCATCAGCGCCAGCACCGGCTCCGGGATCAGTTCTTCGGTCATGCGGGTTGCCGCCGTCGGCGAGATGATGTTGACGCGGATGTCGGTCTTGCGGCCCTCCTCGGCCAGCACGTTCATCAGCCCGACCATGCCGGTCTTGGCCGCGCCGTAGTTGGCCTGGCCGAAATTGCCGTACAGCCCCGACGACGAGGTGGTGAAGACGATGCGGCCATAGTTGCGCTCGCGCATGCCGTTCCACACCGCCTTGGCGCAGTTGAACGAGCCGACCAGATGCACGTCCAGCACCTTCCGGAAATCGGCCGGCTCCATCTTGCCGAACGACTTGTCGCGCAAAATGCCGGCATTGGCGCACATGATATCGACGCTGCCCCATTCGCGCGTCGCGCGCTCGACCATCGCGGTGACCTGCTCGAAGGAGGAAACGTCGGCGGGATCCGCGATCGCTTCGCCGCCGGCCTTGCGAATCTCCTCGACCACGCTTTCGGCGGCCGTCAGCGAGCCGCCGCTGCCGTCGCGTGCCCCGCCGAAATCGTTGACCACGACGCGGGCGCCGCGCGCGGCGAGCCCAAGCGCATGCGCGCGGCCGAGCCCGTTGCCGGCACCGGTGACGATCGCGACCCGCCCATCAAACCTGATTGTCATGACTATACTCTCGTGCGGTTATGCAAAGTAAACAAGGCCGATCCAGTCGGCAGCGAGCGCGGGCTTGTCCTCGCCCTCGATTTCCACCGAGACGCTGGTGCGCGAGAACAGTTCATTGGCCGCGCGCATCTTCGCCTCGGTCAGCGTAAACCGGCCGCGGATGCGGCTGCCGGCGCGCACCGGCGAGATGAAGCGCAGCTTGTCGAAGCCGTAGTTCACACCCATCGTCGCGCCGGCGATCTTCGGGATCACCTCGTAGTTGAACACGCTCAGCATCGACAGCGTGAGAAAGCCGTGCGCGATCGTCGTGCCGAACGGCGTCTCGCGCGCGGCGCGCTCGGGATCGACATGAATGAACTGATGATCCTCGGTGGTCTCGGCAAAGGCATCGATCCGCTTCTGGTCGATCAGATGCCAGGGCGAAACGCCGATCTCCTTGCCGACCATGGCCAGATAGGCGTCGCGCGCAATGGTGGGTGGCATAAGATTCTCCTGTTTGGGATGCGCTTATGCCGTGCCGCGCGGCGGCGATCAACCGGCCGCCCCCTCCTTCAGCTCCGGAAATTCCTCTTCGCGGAACTCAGCGCCGCGCAACGGGCTGGCGCGGTCGTCCTCCTGTTCGAGGCGGCGCAGTTGCACGCGGCGGATTTTTCCAGAAATTGTCTTCGGCAGCTCCGTGACCAGTTCGAGGCGGCGGATGCGCTTGAACGGCGCGAGGCGCGCCTGCACATGGCGGAAGATCGACAGCGCCGTGTCGCGCGACGGCTCCGCTCCGGCGACCAGCAGCGCATAGGCTTTCGGCACCGCGAGGCGCAGCGCATCCGGGCTCGGTACCACAGCGGCCTCGGCGACGAGGTCGTGTTCGAGCAGAATACTTTCCAGTTCGAACGGGCTGATGCGGTAATCTGACGACTTGAACACATCGTCAGCGCGGCCGACGAAGGTGAGGTAACCATCGTCATCGACGAACACCACGTCGCCGCTGCGATAGATCGCGCCATCCGTGCCGGACAGCCGACCGCCTTCGATCTGGTAGCCGCACATCAGCCCGGCCGGACGTGCCGCGCCGAGCGGCAGCGTCACCTCGCCCTCCTTCGCCGGGTTGCCATCGGCATCGGCGACGATGACACGAAAGCCCGGCAGCGGCCGGCCCATCGAGCCCGGCTTGATCGGCTGTCCCGGCGAATTGCCGGCCAGCGCCGTGGTCTCGGTCTGGCCGTAGCCGTCGCGGATGGTCAGGCCCCACGCCGCCTGGACCTGCTCGATCACCTCCGGGTTGAGTGGCTCGCCGGCGCCGCATACCTCGCGCAACGCCACCTTGTAATCGGCGAGCTTCTCCTGGATCAGGAAGCGCCACACGGTCGGGGGCGCGCACAGCGTGGTGACGCGGCAGCGCACCAGCGTCGCCAGCAGGTTTTTGGCGTCGAACCGCGGCTGGTTGAACACGAACACGGTGGCGCCGGCATTCCACGGTGCGAAGAAGCAGCTCCAGGCATGCTTGGCCCAGCCCGGCGAGGAAATGTTGAGGTGGATGTCGCCCGGCTGCAAACCGATCCAGTACATCGTCGAGAGATGGCCGACCGGGTAGCTGCGATGATCGTGCAGCACCAGCTTCGGCTTCGCCGTGGTGCCGGAAGTGAAGTAAAGCAGCATCGGATCGGATGACTGCGTGACGCCATCCGGCGCGAATGTGCTGGCGGCAGCCTCCTTGCCGTCATGGGCGATCCAGCCGTTACGCTTGGCTCCGACCGCGATGCGCAGAACACCGTCGCTCGCAAGCCCGTCGAACTTGGCCAACTGGTCGGCGGCGGCCACCACCGCCCTGACGCGGCCACGGTCGAGCCGGTCCTGCAACTCGTCGGGGGTCAGAAGCGTGCTCGCGGGGATGACGACGACACCGAGCTTCATCGCCGCCAGCATGGTCTCCCACAGCGGCACCACGTTGCCGAGAAGCAGCAGCAGTGCGTCGCCGCGCCTCAAGCCAAGGCCACGGAGAAAATTGGCGGTCTGATTCGAGCGCGCGGAGAGTTCGGCGAAGGTCAGCTTTTCTTCCTCGCCGGTAGCTTCGACGATCCACAGCGCGAGACGATCGCGGCTCTGCGGGTCGCGCGCGAGATCGGCATCGAACCAGTCAAGCGCCCAGTTGAACGGCTGGTGCTCCGGCCAGCGAAAGCGGGCAACCGCGTGAACGTAGTCGGTGCGGTTCTCAAGCAGGAACGCGCGCGCCTCCTGGAACGTCGTCATCTCCGCCTCCCCTGTCGTTAGTCTTGCGCCAACCGTGCGCCGCGTTGTTCGCGGCGCGCCCGGCTGGCGTTATGTTTTCGCCGCGAGGTCGCGGACATGGTTGATGATGCCGGAGAAGTCGTCGCCGCCGTGGCCGGCGGCCTCGAAGGCCGCATAGATCTGTTCGGCATGCTGGCCAAGGGGCGTGGCGGCGCCCGCCGCCTTGGCCGCTTCCTGCGACAGCCGCAGGTCCTTCAGCATCAAGGCGGTGGCAAAGCCCGGCTTGTAGCCGTTGTTGGCAGGCGACGCCGGCACCGGTCCCGGCACCGGGCAGTAGCTCGTCAGCGACCAGCACTGGCCCGAGGCGGTCGAGGACACATCGAACAGCGCCTGATGCGATAGCCCGAGCTTTTCGGCGAGCGCAAAGGCTTCGCTGACGCCAATCATCGAGATGCCGAGGATCATGTTGTTGCAGATCTTGGCGGCCTGACCGGCGCCGTTGTCGCCGCAATGCACGATTTTCTTGCCCATCTTCTCGAGAATGGGCTTGGCGGCGGCGAACGCCTCGTTGCTGCCGCCGCACATGAAGGTCAGCGTCGCGCCCTTGGCGCCGCCGACGCCGCCGGACACCGGGGCATCGACCGACTTCAGTCCGGCCTTGGCGGCCAGCGCATGCGCGGCGCGCGCGCTTTCGACATCGACGGTCGAGCAGTCGATCAACAGCGCGCCTTTGGCAGCCTGCGGCACGATCTCGGTCCACACTGCGCGCACATGCTTGCCGGCCGGCAGCATGGTGACGACGACGTCGGCGCCTTTGACGGCCTCCACCGCACTCGCCGCGATGGTCACGCCGTCGGCCTTTGCCGCCTCGCGCGAGGCTTCGGCCAGGTCGAAGCCTAAAACCGTGTGCCCGGCCTTGACCAGATTGGCGGCCATCGGCCCGCCCATGTTGCCAAGCCCGATGAATCCGATCGTCGCCATAGGCTATCCTCCGCTATGTTCTAGAATTTAAGTTCGTCCGCGCCACGATTGGCAAAATAGCGCGCCACGATGGCCTCATCGACGTCGTCAAGCCGCGCCGGCCGCCATTGCGGATTGCGGTCCTTGTCGATCACTGCGGCGCGCACGCCCTCGCGGAATTCATGACTGACGATCACTTCGAGCGAGGCACGATATTCACGCGCGAGACACTCCTCCAGCGAGGACGCTCCGTGTGCCAGCCGCAACAGCTTGAGCGCAACCTTGAGGCTGGTCGGAGATTTGCGCGCCAGTGTCTTCAGCGCGCCCTGCGCGAACGCCGAGCCGTCGGCTTCGAGCGCCGCGACGATCTCCTCCATGGTATCGAAGGCGAACAGCCGGTCGATCCGCGCCTGCTCGGCGGCGGCCGGGCCGGGCGCAGGCGGCAGCGCAACCTGTGCAATCGTCTCGCGCACATGGGCGGCGGTGGCGCGCGAGGTCAGGCCGGTCAGCGCCGTGCGCAGCGCCGGCCAGCGCTCCGACGCAATCACCACATCGGCGAAATGCGCAGCGATGGCGTCGGCCGCGTTCATGGCTGCGCCGGTCAGCCCGAAATAGGTGCCGAGTTCGCCGGGCGCGCGCGACGACAGCCATGTCGCGCCGACATCGGGGAAGAAGCCGATGCCGGTTTCCGGCATCGCAAGCTGCGTGCGGTCGTTGACGATGCGATGGCTGCCGTGCGCCGACACGCCGACGCCGCCGCCCATCACCAGTCCGTCCATATAGGCGACGTATGGCTTTGGAAACCGTGCGATCCGCGCGTTCAGCAGGTATTCCTCACGCCAGAACGTCTTGCCGTAGTCGCCGCCGTTCAAGGCGCAGTCGTAGAGCGCGACGATATCGCCGCCGGCGCACAACCCGCGTTCGCCGGCACCCTCGACCAGCACCAGGGCGACCTCGGGATCAGCCTCGAACCTGTCGAGCGCACCGTCGATGATGCGCACCATGTCGAGGGTGATGGCATTGATCGCCTTGGGCCTGTTGAGGCGCAGAACGCCGACGGCACCTTCGCGGGCGATGATCACCTCGGGCTCGGCCGCCGCGTTCATCGCGCGCCCTCGATCAGCTTGCGCGCGACGATCAGGCGCATGATCTCGTTGGTGCCTTCGAGAATCTGGTGGACGCGCAGATCGCGCACAATCTTCTCGATGCCGTATTCGGCAAGATAACCGTAGCCGCCGTGCAGTTGCAGCGCCTGGTTGGCAACCGCAAAACCGATATCGGTGCCGAACCGTTTGGCCATGGCGCACAGCGCCGTCGCGTCCGGGTCCTTGCGGTCGAGCGCCGCTGCCGCGCGCCACAGGAAGGTGCGTGCCGCCTCCAGTTCGATGGCCATATCGGCCAGGCGGAATTGCAGCGCCTGAAACTCGTCGAGCCGTTTGCCGAACGCCTTGCGCTCGCGCATATAGGTGAGCGCCTTGTCGAGCGCGGTCTGCGCGCCGCCGACCGAGCAGGCGGTGATGTTGAGGCGACCGCCGTCAAGCCCGGCCATCGCGATCTTGAAGCCGATACCTTCGTCGCCGATGCGGTTGGCGACCGGCACGCGGGCGTTCTCGAAAATTACCGCGCGCGTCGGCTGCGCGTTCCACCCCATCTTGCGCTCGTTGGCGCCGAACGACAGGCCGGGCGTATCGCCCTCCACCACCAGGGTCGAGATGCCGCGCGGGCCGTCCTCGCCGGTGCGCACCATGACGACGTAAAGGTCGCCCGCACCGGCGCCGGAGATGAACTGCTTCTGGCCGTTGAGCACATAGTGGTCGCCATCGCGCACCGCGCGGGTGCGTAAGGCCGCAGCATCCGATCCCGAGCCCGGCTCGGTCAGGCAGTAGCTCGCCACCTGTTGCATCGAACAGAGTTTTGGCAGCCATTTGCGGCGCTGCTCGTCGCTGCCGTAGGCATCGATCATCCACGCCGACATGTTGTGAATGGAAATGAACGCCGAGACGGTGGGGCAGCCCATCGCCAAGGCCTCGAAGATCAGCGCGGCGTCGAAACGCGTCAGCGCCGAGCCGCCGACGTCGTCGCGGATATAGATGCCGCCCATGCCGAGCGCCGCCGCCTCGCGCATCACATCGACGGGGAAATGCTTTTGCTCGTCCCATTGAGCCGCGTGCGGGGCGATTTTTTCGGCGGCAAAGTCGCGCGCCATATCACGCACCGCGATCTGGTCCTCGGTCAGGGCAAACTGCATCGCTCACGCCTCGCTGTCACAGGGCAACCGCAGCGGCCGGGCGCTTCGCCCAAGCTGCTGCCACGTCCGTCATTGTCAGAAAGGATGGAGGTCCGGGTCAAGCCGGGCATGGCGCCTTTCGCGAAAAAGGCGCCATGCGTTGTCGAGGCAGATGACGGCGTTACTTCATCGTCGGCATGGCGAACTCGGCGCCTTCCTTGACGCCGGACGGCCAGCGCGCGGTTACCGTCTTGGTCTTGGTGTAGAAGCGCACCGAGTCCGGGCCGTACTGGTTGAGGTCGCCGAAGCCGGAGCGCTTCCAGCCGCCGAAGGTGTAATAGGCGACCGGCACCGGGATCGGCACGTTGATGCCGACCATGCCGACATTGACCTTGGCGGCGAACTCGCGCGCCGCATCGCCGTCGCGGGTGAAGATGGCGACGCCGTTGCCGTATTCGTGGTCGGAGGGCAGCCGCACCGCCTCCTCGAAATCGTGGGCGCGCACCACCGACAGCACGGGGCCAAAAATTTCCTCCTTGTAGATGCGCATGTCCTTGGTCACGTTGTCGAACAGGCAGCCGCCCATGTAGAAGCCGTTCTCGTACCCCTGCATCTTGAAGCCGCGGCCATCGACCACCAGCTTGGCGCCTTCCTGCACGCCGACATCGACGTAGTTGCGCACGCGCTCCAGCGCCGCCTGGGTGACGAGCGGACCGAAGTCGGCGCTCGGATCGGTCGAGGGGCCGATCTTCAGGCTCTCGACGCGCGGAATGAGCTTTTCCACCAGCTTGTCGGCGGTCGCCTTGCCGACCGGCACCGCGACCGACACCGCCATGCAGCGCTCGCCGGCGGCGCCGTAGCCGGCGCCGACCAGCGCATCGACCGCCTGGTCCATGTCGGCGTCGGGCATGATGATCATGTGGTTCTTGGCGCCGCCAAAGCACTGGCAGCGCTTGCCGGTGGCGGCGGCGCGCTCGTAGATGTAGTGCGCGATCGACGACGAGCCGACGAAGGCGACGGCCGAGATGTCGCGGTCGTCGAGGATGGCGTCGACCGATTCCTTGTCGCCGTTGACGACGTTGAGGATGCCCGGCGGCAGGCCGGCTTCCAGCATCAGTTCGGCAAGCCGCATCGGCACGCCGGGATCGCGCTCGGAGGGCTTGAGGATGAAGGCGTTGCCGCATGCGATCGCCGGGGCGAACTTCCACATCGGGATCATCGCCGGGAAGTTGAACGGGGTGATGCCAGCGACGACGCCGAGCGGCTGGCGCATCGAGTAGAGGTCGATGCCGGGGCCCGCGCCCTCGGTGAACTCGCCCTTCATCAGGTGCGGGATGCCAAGCGCGAACTCGACGACCTCGACGCCGCGCAGAATATCGCCCTTGGCGTCGGGAATGGTCTTGCCGTGCTCGCGGGCCAACAGTTCGGCCATCGCGTCGTTGTCGCGCGCCACCAGTTCGAGGAATTTCATCAGCACACGCACGCGGCGCTGCGGGTTGGTCGCCGCCCAGGCCGGCTGCGCGGCTTTGGCGTTCTCCACCGCCGCCCGCAGTTCGGCCTTGCTCGCGAGCGCCACCTTGGCCTGCACTTCGCCGGTCATCGGCAGGTAAACGTCGGCAAATCGCCCGGATTTGCCCTCGACATGCTTGCCGCCGATAAAATGTCCAATGGTCCGCATCACATCCTCCCAGATTAAGCTGGCTTCTCTCTGTTCTTGCATTTCACCATAATCAACCCCATAAAAGCGCGCAACAATTGTGCAAAAATGCCGAAACGGTATCTCAATATCGATTGGAACGACTTCCGTTACGTGCTGGCCATCGCCCGGCGCGGCACGGTATCGAGCGCCGCCAAGTATCTCGGGGTCGATCATGCCACGGTGGTGCGGCGCATCTCCCGGCTGGAGCGAGACCTCTCCGCAAAACTGTTCGACCGCCGCAAGACCGGCTACGTCCTGACCGAAGCGGGCCGCCGCATCGCCGAGAGCGCGGAATCGATCGAATCCACCGTGATCGCCGACCAGAGCGTGGTTGGCGACTCCCGCGCGCACCTATCCGGCGCGGTGCGGGTCGGCGCGCCGGACGGCTTTGGCAGCACGTTCCTGGCGCCGCGCCTGGTGCATTTCGCCGATCAGCATCCCGACCTTGAAATCCAGCTCGTCGCCACCGCGCATGCGTTCAGCCTGTCGCAGCGCGAAGCCGATATCGCTATCGGGCTGACCCTGCCCAAGGAGGGGCGCATCGTCGGCCGCAAGCTGATCGACTATCGCCTGCAACTTTATGCCTCGCCCGCCTACCTCGCCCGGCACAAGCCGATCCGGCGGCGCGAGGATCTGCTGACGCACCGCTTCGTAGGCTATATCGACGACCTGTTGTACACGCCGGAACTGGCCTACCTGCCGCAAATCTCCTCGAAGATCCGCGCGAGCTTCTGCAGCGCCAATATCATAGCGCAATTCAACGCCACCGTCGCCGGCTATGGCCTCGCGGTGCTGCCCTGCTTCATGGCCGAGGGCCGCCGCGACCTGGTTCCGGTCCTGCCGGACAACGCCTCGATCATGCGCAGCTTCTGGCTGTTGATGCACGCCGACAGCAAGGACCTCGCCCGCATCCGCGCCGTGGCCGATTACATCTACACCGTCACCGAACAGCACCGCGCGCTGTTCGACCCGGGGGCGTAAATCCGCTGACGGATCGATCCGGTCCTCGTATCCCGGACGCGACGCGGCATGACATGCTGCATCGCCGATCCGGGATCGTCACAACGAGCGACGTCTGAAACGGTCCCGGATCCGCGGCGCAGCGCTTCGCGCGGCGCCGCGTCCGGGACACGGCTGCTCCGTAGAGTTCCGCCAGTCTTTCCGCCTTCTAGGACTTCGCCTTGCGGCGCGGCTTTTTCGCCGCGGGCGTGCTGGCGACACGCTTCTTGGCGACAGGCTTCCTGGCAGCGGGCTTGGGCGCGGCCGTTGCGTCCGCCAGCGCACGGTCGCGGGCGACGGCGAGGATCTCGCTCGAGAACGCCCCGCCGCCGGCGGCACGCGCCAGCACCAGCGCGCCGGTCATCAAGGCCAGCGTGGCGATGGCCTCGTTCCGCGCGGCTTCTGTGGTCGCGCCGTCGACCTCCGCGGCCAGCACCGCGACCATCTCCTCCAGCTTGGCGGCGAACATCCGCCGCGCACCGGCGCCCTCGCGGGCAATCTCCGCGCCGAGCGCGGCAATGGCGCAGCCGTAGCCGGGGTCGTCGCGGTGCGCCGGCGTCAGATAGGCGTCAACAATGTCGGCGAGCCCCGCCTGCCCCGGTTGTGCCTGCGTGATCTTGCGCCAATGAGCGATCGAGCGGTCCATGGCATGCGCCACCGCCTCGATCAGCAGCGCATCGCGCGAGGCGAAATGCGCATAGAAGCCGCCATGCGTCAGGCCGGCCTCCTTCATCAGCTCGGCGACGCCGACGCCGTGAACGCCCCGCTCGCGCAGCAGCACCGACGCCTTGCGCACGATGCGCGCATGGGTCTCCGCCTTGTGCTCCCTGGAATAGCGCATCGCAGCCCGTGCTAAATGATTGACATCATATAATGTTCAATACACCCTTCGCTGCGCATCCCGCAATGTCGAAACCCTGCCGCGCCGTACCTTAAGCCGCCATGGACATGCGGCCCGACCGGCCGCGACGGCTTTGCGCGCGTCCCACGCAGAGCCCCTATGCGGCCAGGTGCGTCCCTGGACGATTGCTCCGGCGCGGCAGGTTTGATATGATGACTGTCATTCAATATTTGGCCGTGCGCTTTCTCCCGCGCGGCCTTTTTCGCCCGGCAAGGTGCCCGATGGTTTCCGACTGGCTCTCCGCAGCGTTCGCCCGCCGACAGGTTCACTACGGCTGGGTGATGGTTGCCGTCACCTTCCTCACCTCGCTGGTCTCGGCCGGCGCGGTCGGCGCACCCGGCGTGTTCATCCGTCCGCTGGAACAGGAGTTCGGCTGGTCCACTGCCGATATCTCGGCGGCGCTGGCGATCCGCCTCCTGCTGTTCGGGCTGATGGCGCCGTTCGCCGCCGCGCTGCTCAACCGCTACGGCCTGCGCAACGTCACCGCGGCGGCGCTGGCGCTGGTCGCGATCGGCCTCGTCGCCTCGCTCGGCATGACGGACCTGTGGCAACTGGTGGTGCTGTGGGGCTTCGTCGTCGGCTTCGGCACCGGGATGACAGCGCTGGTGCTCGGCGCCACGGTGGCGGCGCGCTGGTTCACCACGCACCGCGGCCTCGTCGTCGGCATCCTGACCGCAAGCATGGCCACCGGGCAGCTCGCCTTCCTGCCGCTCCTTGCCTGGCTGACCGATCTCTACGGCTGGCGGCTGGCGCTGTCGGTGGTTTGCGTCGGGCTGGTCGTTGCCACCGTCGCGGTGCTGCTGTTGATGCGCGACCGGCCGTCCGATCTCGGCCTGCGCGCGTTCGGCGAGCGCGCGGACGCACCACAGCCGGCCGCGCCGCAGGCCACCGGCTCGATCTTCGCCGCGAGCTTCAGCACATTGCGCGAGGCGGCGCGCGAGCCGCTGTTCTGGGTGCTGTTCTTCACCTTTTTCATCTGCGGCGCCAGCACCAACGGGCTGATCCACACCCACTTCATTCCGCTCTGCTCCGATTACGGCATGGCGGCGACCGCGGCAGCGACGCTGCTCGCGGTGATGGGGCTGTTCGACTTCGCCGGCACCATCGGCTCGGGCTGGCTGTCGGACCGCTACGACAACCGCAAGCTCCTGTTCTGGTATTACGGCCTGCGCGGGCTGTCGCTGATCGCGCTGCCGTTTACCGACTTCTCGCTCTACGGGCTGTCGCTGTTCGCGATCTTCTACGGGCTCGACTGGGTCGCCACCGTGCCGCCGACCGTCAAGTTGACGGTGGCGCGCTTCGGTCCCGAAAAGGCCAACTTGGTGTTCGGCTGGATCTTTGCCGGCCACCAGCTCGGCGCCGCGACCATCGCCTTCGCCGCCGGCGCCTCGCGCACCTACCTCGCAAGCTACCTGCCGGCGTTCTTCGTTGCCGGCGCGCTGTGCCTGATCGCAGCCCTCGTCGTGGTCTCGCTCGGCCGCGACAGGCCGGCACGCGAAGCCGTAGCAGTGGCGTGACCGCCGCGAGATGAAGCGACGCGATAATGACATTCCGCGAAGCGAAATGATTTCGTATCGCGGAACCGCAACACATACGGCAGCAAACCGTTGCCGATGGGTTGCTATGGTCCCACCGCAATGACATGATTTGCCCCTCGCAGACCACAACGCGCTCCACATGCAAATGGAGTGTGACGATTGGAGGGGACGTTCATGAGCTATCGCCCATTCGCGCTGGCTGCGATGCTGGCCGTATTGACCGCGCTCGCAACAACATCGGCCGCCCGTGCCGCCGACGTCAAGCTGCCCTCGTCGCTCGCTTTCACCGCCTATGACACCGGCTCGTCCGGCTTCAACATCGCCGTCGCCGTCGGCAAGATGATGAAGGAAAAATACGACTCGAGCGTGCGCGTGCTACCCGCCGGCAACGACGTCGCGCGCCTTGCGCCGCTGCGCGCCAAGCGGGCGGTGGTATCCGCGATGGGCACCGGCAGCTACTTCGCGCAGGAAGGCGTGTTCGAATTCGGCGCCAAGGAATGGGGCCCGCAGCCGATCCAGCTCATGCTGTCGATCATCGATTGCAACGGCCTCTCCGTCGGCATCGCCAACGACATCGGCGTCAAGGAGCTTGCCGACTTCAAGGGCAAGCGGCTCGGCTTCGTCGTCGGCTCGCCGGCGCTGAACCAGAATGCGCTTGCCATCATCGCCTTCGCCGGACTGACCAGGAACGACGTCAAGATCGTCGAGTTCGCAAGCTACGGCGCGATGTGGAAGGGTCTCATCAACAACGACGTCGATGGCGCCTTCGCCTCCACCATCTCCGGCCAGGCGCGCGAGGCCGAGACCTCGCCGCGCGGCGTCATGTGGCCGAAGATGGCCAAGGACGACAAGGCCGGCTGGAAGCGGGTGCAGAAGATCGGGCCGTTCTTTACCCCCCACACCGTCACCTGCGGCGCCGGCATCGCCAAGGACAAGCCGATCGAGATGGGCACCTACCCCTATCCGGTCTTTGTCGCCTACGGCACCGTGCCGGCCGACGACATCTATGCCATCACCAAGGCGATGATCGACGGTTACGATCTCTACAAGGACGGGGCGCCCGGCGCGGTCGGCCTCGAACTCAAGCGCCAGACCATGAAGTGGGTGATCCCGTTCCACCCCGGCGCGGTGAAGGCGTTCAAGGAAGCCGGCCACTGGACCGACGCCGACCAAGCGCACAACGGCACGCTGATCAAGCGGCAGGGCGTGCTTGCCGCGGCATGGGCCGACTATCTCAAGACCAGCCCGGCGGACGACAAGTTCGCCACAGGCTGGATGGCCGCGCGCAAGGCGGCTTTGGCCAAGGCCAACCTGCCGGACGCCTTCGACTAGATGCGCAAGGCGATGACTCGCGGCCGCAGTCGCGCGCCTTGCGATTCAGGGCCGCAGCCGCGCCATGCGACAGCCTGTGGGAGAGCTGCCGATGCCGGACCCTTCCGCTTCTGACTCCCGCGCGGTGTCGCCGGCATCGCAAGCCGCCGCCACGAAACGGATCGTGTTCGACGACCCTCATGCCGGTGTCGCCGGCATGCAGGAAGCGGAGGTCACACGGGCGCGGCCGCTGCGCGGCATCTGGCGCACGGCGCTGATCATCGCCACGGCCGCAACCATCTTTCTCTGTATCAACCAGCAGTTCGCGTTGCGCTTCTTCATCGGCTACACGCAGCTCAACACCGAGTATTTCTACCTGCTGATCGCTTTGATGCTGCCGTTCACCTTCGTGATCTTCCCCGGCTCACCGAGGGCGGCGCTCAATCGCGTGCCGTGGTACGACGTGGTGCTCGCGCTTATCACCTTCGCCACCTCGCTGGTGCTGCTCGCCCATATCCGCAGAGCCGCCGAAGCCGGCTGGGAGTTCGGCGGCGCGCCGGTCGCGGCCTACGTCGCGGGCCTCGTGATGTGGGCGGTGCTGATGGAAGCGCTGCGCCGTACCGGCGGCTGGAGCCTGCTGCTCTGCATCTTTCCCTTCACGGTCTATCCGCTGTTTGCCGATGTAAGCTGGCTCGGGCCGCTGCGCGGCACACAATCGACGCTGGAGCAGGCGACCGCTTACCATGTGCTGTCCGGCGAAAGCCTGCTCGGCATCCCGATCCAGGCGTTTGCCGACACGGTGATCGGCTTCCTCGTGTTCGGCGTCGCGCTGATGATGACCGGCGCCGGAAAGTTCTTCATCAACATCGCATTCGCGCTGTGCGGCACTTTTCGCGGCGGGGCGGCGAAGGTGTGCATCTTCGCCAGCGCTTTGCTCGGCATGATGTCCGGCTCGATCATCTCCAACGTACTGACGGCCGGCACCATGACCATCCCGGTGATGAAGAAAAGCGGCTTCCGCGCCTCCTATGCCGCGGCGATCGAAGCCTGCGCCTCGACCGGCGCGGTGCTGGCGCCGCCGGTGATGGGCGCCACCGCCTTCATCATCGCCCAGTTTCTCAACGTCAGCTATGCCGAGGTGGCGATCGCCGCCGTCATCCCGGCGGCGCTGTACTATACTGGGCTGTTCCTGCAGGTGGACGCTTATGCCGCACGCCACGGCCTCGAAGGCATTCCGCGCTCCGAACTGCCGAGTGCGTGGCAGACGGTCAAGGAGGGCTGGTACTACGTCTTCGTCATCGCGCTTCTGATCGTTATGCTGCTCTACTTCAAGCGCGAGAGCCATGCGCCGTTCTACGCCACCGGGCTGCTTCTGGTGCTCAACCAGTTTTTCTCAAAAGACACCCGCTGGAGCGTAAAGACCATCGGGAATTTCTTCGAAGTGAACGGCCGCACCTTCGTCGAGCTGGGCGCCATCCTCGCCGGCTGCGGCCTCCTGATTGGCGCGTTCTCGATGACCGGCGTGATCTCCAGCCTCGCCAACGACCTGCTGCGCATCGCCGGCGACAACGCCTTCCTGCTGTTGGCGATGTGCGCCGTCACCAGCCTGATCCTTGGCCTCGGGCTGACCACGACGGCCTGCTACATCTTCCTCGCCATCCTGATCGCACCGGCCCTGGAGAAGGCCGGCCTGAACCGGATGGCCGTCCACATGTTCATCTTCTACTGGGGCATGCTGTCGTCGATCACTCCGCCCGTCGCCATCGCCTCCTTTGCCGCCGCCGGCATCGCCGGATCGCCGGCAATGAAGACGGGATGGGAATCGATGTGGATCGGCAGCATCATCTACTTCATTCCGTTCTTCTTCGTGCTCAATCCGGCGCTGGTGCTGCAAGGCCCCTTCCCTGTCGCGCTCGGGCTGATGGCGCTGATCGCTTTCGGTACGCTGTTCATCTGCGGCGGCATTCAGGGCTATCAGGCGTTCATCGGCGATCTGCGCCGCGCCGGGCTGCTGCAATGGCCGCTGCGGGTATTGCTGATCATCGGCGGCGTCATTGTTGCGATCCCCGGCGGCGGCATCATGCCGCTGTCGCAAATGGAGGTGACGACGCTCGGGATTGCCATCCTCGTTCCAGTCGTCGCGGTAGCGTGGCTATTCACCCGCCGCGACGTCGCTACCGCCACGCGCTAACGCCGTCACGCCATCTCGAACACCACGGCATCGACCACGACGCAGCCCTTGCCGTCGCTATCGAGCATCACCGGGTTGAGATCAATGCTGGCGACTTTTGCCGCGGGATCGCGCATCAACTCGCCGATCCGCACCACGGCGTCGCACAGCGCGGCGACGTCCATCGGCGGCTCGCCGCGCGCGCCTTCGAGCAGCGGCGCGATACGCAGGCCCCGCAGCGCCGCCGCAACATCGGCGGCGGTGAACGGCGGCAGCAGCAGCGCGGTGTCGCGGACGATTTCGACATACTTGCCGCCGTCACCGACCGCGACCGCCGGGCCGAATACGGCATCGCGATGCGCGCCGATCATGATCTCGCGCCGCCCGCCCGCCGTCGCCGCAACGACGACGCCATCGAAGCGCGCGCCTTGCCTGCGAATGATGGCTTCCACCGCATCGTAAGCCTGCCCCGCGTCCTCACCAGTTGTGACGCCAAGCCGGACCAGGCCAAGCTCGGACTTATGCGCGATATCCGCCGAGCAGCCCTTCACCACCACCGGGCCGCCGATCGCCGCGAGTGCCGCCACGGCCTCAGCGCGCGAGCGGCACAGCCGGTGCGTCACCACCGGAATGCCGCGCGAGGCCAACAGCGCGAGACTGTCCGCCTCGTTGCGCATGGTGGTCGGGCCAACCGGCAGCGGCGCGGCCAGCGCCTGCGTGTTGCGCGCCTTGACCTTCGCCATCAGCTCACGATGGCTCAGGAACTGGTTGAGCGCCGCGACCGCTTCCGCCTCGGTGGGAAACACCGACACGCCCTCTTTCGCAAAGCGTGACGCAACGCTGTGCTGCGTCGCCGCCACCACCACCGGCATGCCGGTGCGGTGCGCGAACGCCGCGGTGTCGCGGGCAAAGGCATCGATATCGTAGCCCGGCCCTGCCACCGGAATGCCGATCAATGCCGCGTCCGCGGCCGGATCCTCGGCGATCACCGGCAGGATATCGCCGAACAGGCGGCTGTTGGAGAGCAGCGCCGCGGTGATGTCGATCGGATTGGTGGTGGTGGCAAAGCTCGGCAGAATGCCTTTGAGCTTTTTGTCGGTCTGGGGCGCAAGTTTCGCCATCGGCAGGCCGGCGCTGGTCGCGGCATCCGCCGTCATCACGCATACCGCGCCGGAATTGCTGACGGCAACGAGGTTGCGTCCCTTCGGCTTCCAGCCCTTCAGGTACAGTTCCGCCGCCTCGACCAGCCCGCGCAGGTCGGGCGCCCGCCATATCCCGTGATGGGCGAAGAACGCATCGACCAGGCGATCCTCGTTGGCGAGCGCACCGGTGTGCGACTGCGCCGCCGCGCGCCCGGCCTCGGTGCGGCCGGACTTGAGCGCGACGACCGGCAGATCGCGGTCGCGGGCGACTTCGGCCAGTTCTTCGAAATAGCGCTTGTCGGGGATGCTTTCGAGATAAAGCAGCATCAGCTTCACCTCGGGATCCTCGGCCACCGCCACCGCAAGCTCGCCGACGGTGATGTCGGCGTCGTTGCCGGTGGCGTGCGAATGGCGCAGGCCGATGCCGCGCGGATGCAGGAAGCCGAACGGCGCGGTGGACAGCGCGCCGCTCTGGCTCAGGATCGCGACATGGCCGGGTTTGGGCTCGCTCTCCATGAATATGGTGGAGAACGAGGCGATAGCCCCGGTGCCGAAATTGGCCAACCCTTGCGAGTTCGGCCCGACGATGCGCATGCCGGCCTTGCGCGCGGCCGCCACCATGCGGTGCTCCTTGGCCTTGCCTTCGACCGCATCGACCTCGCCGAAGCCCGACGCCATCACCACCGCGACCTTGACGCCGCGCGCCGCGCAATCCTCCACCGCGGTGACAGCGTTGTCGCCGGCGACCGCGACGATGACCATGTCCGGCGCCTCCGGCAGCGCATCGAGGCTGTCATAGCAGCGCCGCCCCTGCACCTCGGCGCGCGTCGGGTTGATCGGATAGACGGGCCCGCGAAACCCGTAACGCGCAAGGTAATGAATGGGCCGGCCGCCGATCTTGTGAGGGTTGTCGGAGGCGCCGATGATAGCGATGGAGCGCGGATCGAGGGCAGCCTTGAGACGGCTCATGCGATGTCCTCCCCTTGTTCCTGACGCTTTGCGCTCAGTACGATTTTGGCAGACCCAGCACCTTTTCGGCGATGAAGCTCAAAATCAGTTCGCGGCTGACCGGCGCAATACGCGGAATGAGGCTTTCGCGCAGATAGCGCTCGACGTGGTATTCCTTGGCGTAGCCGAAGCCGCCATGGGTCATCACCGCCTGCTCGCAGGCATGAAAGCCGGCCTCGGCCGCGAGATATTTTGCGGCATTGGCGGTGGCTCCGGTCGGCAGGCCGCGGTCGTAATGCCACGCCGCCTGGAGCGTCATAAGCCATGCCGCTTCCAGTTCGGCCCAGTTTTTCGCCAGCGGATGCTGGATCGCCTGGTTCTGGCCGATCGGCCGGTTGAACACGATGCGGCTGCCGGCATAGGCGGCAGCGCGCGACAGTGCCGCGTGGCCGAGGCCGACGGCTTCCGCCGCGATCAGGATGCGCTCCGGGTTCATGCCGTGCAGGATGTATTCGAAACCGCGGCCTTCCTCGCCGATGCGATCCTCGACCGGGATCTCGAAATCGGCAATGAACAGCTCGTTGGAGTCGACCGCCTTGCGACCCATCTTGTGAATTTCATGAACCGCGATGTGGCTGCGGTCGAGGCCGGTATAGAACAGGCTCAGGCCATGGGTCGGCGACCTCACATCTTCCAGCGGCGTGGTGCGCGCCAGCAGCAAGATCTTCTCGGCCACCTGCGCCGACGAAATCCACACCTTCTGGCCATTGACGATATAGCGATCGCCCTGGCGCACGGCGCGCGTCTTGAGCTGCGTGGTGTTGAGGCCGGTGTTGGGCTCCGTCACGGCGAAGCAGGCGCGCTCGTGACCGGCGATGATCGGCGGCAGCATGCGCGCACGCTGCGCATCGGTGCCGAACACCACCACTGGATTGAGGCCGAACACGTTGAGATGCACGGCGGAGGCGCCCGACATGCCGGCGCCGGATTCGGCAATCGCCCGCATCATGATCGCGGCTTCGATCAGACCGAGCCCGGCGCCGCCGAACTGTTCCGGCATGCAGATGCCGAGCCAGCCGGCCTCCGCCATGGCGTGATGGAACTCGGTCGGGAAGCCGCCGTCACGGTCCTTCGCCAGCCAGTAGGCGTCGTCGAAGCGCGCGCAGATTCTTGCGATGGCGTCACGAATGGACTGATGCTGGTCGGTGAGCGCAAAATCCATTCGCCTGCTCCCTTGCCGATGGCGACCGCGCCGCGCCGGTTCGCGAACGATCAGCCCTTGCTACCTAGCCGTTCGCGCAGCGCCGTCTTCAGCACCTTGCCATAATTGTTCTTGGGCAGCGCATCGAGAAAGACGTAAGCTTTGGGCCGCTTGAAGCGCGCAATCGTCGCGAGGCAATGCGCATCGAGCGCGACATCGGTGACGTCGGCGCCCTGGCGCAACACCACGCAGGCGACGACATTCTCGCCCCACTCCGGGTCGGCCACGCCGATCACCGAGACCTCGTGCACGGCCTCATGCGTCAGCAGCGCCTCTTCCACCTCGCGCGGATAGATGTTGGTGCCGCCGGAAATGATGACATCCTTGGAGCGATCCGACAGCGTGAGGAAGCCGTCGACATCGAGTCGCCCGACATCGCCGGTGCGCAGCCAGCCGCCGCGCAGCGTCTCGGCGCTGGCTTCCGGATTGTTCCAGTAGCCGAGCATCACCGGCGGCCCCTTGGCCTCGATCTCGCCGGTCTCGCCCGCCGGCAGCACTTCGCCGTTCGTTCCCGTGATACGCACCTCGATCATGCTCTGCGCCACGCCGACCGAAGCGAGACGCTCCAGATAGCGCGGATGCGCGGTATCGGCATGAAAGGCGCGGGGCAGCGACGTAATCGTCATCGGCGATTCGCCCTGCCCGTAGATCTGCACGAAGCGCTGCCCCATGGTGGCGATGGCGTCGCGGATATCGGCGAGATACATCGGCCCGCCGCCGTAGACGATGGTCTTGATGCCGTCGCCATCCTCGCCGCGCGCCTTGGCGGCATCGACCAGCCGCCGCACCATGGTGGGGGCGGCAAACATCGAGACGCTGCGCAGGCGCCTGGCAAGACCGAGCACCTCGTCGGGCTCAAAACCGCCGGACAACGGCACGACATGCCGCGCGGCCATGCGCACATGAATGAAGTTGTAGAGCCCGGCGCCGTGCGACAGGGGTGCTGCATAAAGCGCGGCATCCTCATGCGCCACGGTATCGACATCGGTCGGGTAGCACAGCGACATGGCGATGAGATTGCCATGGCTCAGCATCACGCCCTTGGGGCGGCCGGTGGTGCCGGAGGTGTAGAACAGCCACGCCAGATCGTCGTCCTCGCGCGGCGCCGGTCCGGCCGCGCCCTCGCCGCTCGCCGCGATGCGGCCGAAGGCATCGTCGTCAATGGCGAGAAGCGGCAGCGGCGCCTGCAACTCCGCGCTCGCCTCGCCAAGCGGCCCGGCGGTATCAGAGGAGACAAAGGCAAGTTTCGCGCCGCCGTTAGCGCAGATCCACGCCGCCTCGCGGCCGTGCAGCTTGGCGTTGATCGGAATGACGACGGCGCCGATCCACCACACGCCGTAGAGGCATTCGAGATATTGCGTGGCGTTGTGCGCGAACAGCGCCACGCGGTCACCGGGCGCAACACCATGCGTCGTCGCAAGATGGTGACCAATGGCGGCGGCGCGGCGGGCGAACGCGGCGTAATCCGCCACGATCTCCGTGCCGCGCAGCAGCGCCGGCGCATCGGGATTGAGCCGCGCGCTGGCGGGGAGCCACTCGGCAATATTCATGGCGCCCCGTCCCCGAACCCGGCAACCTTTACTTCGCTGGTTCGAGCAGCGAGACGTAGTTGGCGACCGCCGCGCCACCCATGTTGAAGATGCCGGCCAACTGCGGATCCTTGAGCTGCATACCCTCGGGCGCCTGGCCAGTGAGCTGCATCGCGCTCATCACATGCATCGATACGCCGGTGGCGCCGATCGGGTGCCCTTTGGCCTTCAACCCGCCGGACGGATTGACCGGCAGCCTGCCGTCCTTCTGGGTCCAGCCTTCCTTGATGGCGCGGGCGCCTTTGCCCTTCTCGGTCAGCCCCATCGCCTCGTATTCGATCAGTTCGGCGATGGTGAAGCAATCATGCGTCTCGACGAACGAGAGGTCGGACAGCGTCACGCCGCCGGCCGCCAGCGCGCGCTGCCACGCGACCGTGCAGCCCTCGAAGTCGATGATGTCGCGCTTCGACATGGGCAGGAAATCCTGGGCATGCGCGGTGGCGCGGAAATTCACCGCCTTGCCCATGGTCTTTGCGGTCTCGCTGTCGGTCAGGACCAGCGCGGCGGCACCGTCCGACACCAGCGAGCAATCGGTGCGCTTGAGCGGCCCAGCCACGAACGGGTTCTTCTCGCTCTCGGCGCGGCAGAACTCGTAGCCAAAATCCTTGCGCATCTGCGCATAGGGGTTGGCGACGCCGTTCTTGTGGTTCTTGGCTGCGATCATGGCGAGCGCATCGGACTGGTCGCCGTAGCGCTGGAAATAGGCCTGCGCGATCTTGCCGAACACGCCGGCGAAGCCGCCGGGGGTGTCGCCGTCCTCGGGCAGATAGGAGGCGCGCAATAGGTTCTTGCCGATCTCCGGGCCCGGCGTGCGGGTCATTTGCTCGACGCCGACCACCAGCACGAAGCGGGCGGAACCTGCGGCAATCGCCTTGATGCCCTGCTGCACGGCGGCGGAGCCGGTGGCGCAGGCATTCTCGACACGGGTCGCGGGCTTGAAGCGCAAGCCGGGATCGCCCTGCAACACCAGCGCCGCGGTAAAGTCCTGCGGCGAGAAGCCGGCGTTGAAATGGCCGAGCACAATCTCATCGACATCGGCGGCGGAGATGCCGGCGTCGGCCAGCGCCGCACCCGCGACCTTCACCACCAGGCTCTCGACCGTCTCGGTGTCGAACTTGCCGAACGGCGTGTGCGCCCACCCCACGATACTGGCTGTCATGGCTTGCTCCTCACTGGTTCCGAAACGGGCCGCACCGGCGCCGGCCGCATTGGTATCGGTTTGGGGCAAGTTTTGCCGCGGTGCAAGGGGATTTGCGGTCGGGCTGACATGACGAAGGCGACACAACTGAAAGGCCAGCGCTCCCATGGCCGTCATGGCCGGGCCATAGCCGTTCGCAGAACGGCGTTCTAAAGAACGCCTATGCCCGGCCATCCACGTCTTTCTTGTTGAATGGCTGCTAAGACGTGGATGCCCGCGAACCACGTGCGGGCAAGACGGTGGCAGCGTATCTGCTTACGCCACCAAGGTTCCGCCCAGCTCATCCTCGATATGGATGCGGATGATGTCGTCAAAGGTCTTTTCCACGGTTGTGAAACCGAGCTCGCGGGCGCGCGTTGCCGCAAAGTTGCGCGGCCAGCCATCGACGATCCCGATGATGAACGGATCGGGCTCGCGGCGGATCCGCGCCACGACCCTGTCGCCCGCCACCCGGCGCAGTGCGGCGATCTCTTCGCCGACAGTGGCCGACAGCCCCGGCATGGTCAGGTTGCGGCGCGGGCCGACACGGGCGAGGTCCATAGTGCCGGCATGGATCAGGAAGCCGACCGCCGAGCGCGGCGAGGCATGCCAGTGCCGCACATCCTCGGAGACCGGCAGCACCGCCTCCTGCCCGGCCAGCGGCTCGCGCAGGATGTTGGAGAAGAAGCCGGAGGCGGCCTTGTTCGGCGCGCCCGGGCGGATACAGATGGTCGGCAGGCGGATGCCGATGCCGTCGAGGAAGCCGCGCCGCGAATAATCGGCCAGCAAAAGTTCGCCGATCGCCTTCTGCGTGCCGTAGCTCAACAGGGGCGTGTGGAAGAACTCATCGGTGATCGCATCGGGGAACGGCGCGCCGAACACCGCAATGGACGAGGTGAACACCACACGCGGCTTGTAGCCGTCGCCGACCGCGCGGATGGCATCGAGCAGCATCCGCGTGCCGTCGAGGTTGATACGGTAGCCTTTGTCGAAATCGAGTTCCGCCTCGCCCGAGACGATGGCCGCGAGGTGGAAGATCACGTCCGGCCGCTCCGCGACCAGTTTTTCGGCAAAACCCGGCACAGCAAAATCGCCGGCAACGGTCGTGACAGGGAAACCAGCGCCGTCCGGCGCGCGCGGCGCCACCACGTCCTGCAGCGTCATCTTACCGATGGCGGCATCGCCCAGCCGTCCGTCGCGGACAAGCCGCTCCACCAGCTTGCGGCCGATCATGCCGGCGGCGCCGAGAACGAGAATATGCAAGGGATGCTCCTCCAAAAATACTGCCCTGTCCCGGACGCGATGCAGCGCCATGGCGCCGACGTACCCGCGCCTGTCAACGCGCGCCCGACGCGCCATTGCGATGCGTCGCAGCGCCGGGACCGCTCCAGACCGTGACGGTCCCGGTTCAGCGACGCAGCACTGCGTGCCGCGCCGCGCCCGGAACACACGCTACGGGCTATTCCTTCACCGCGCCGGTCATCGCCGACACATAGTGCTCGACGAAGAAGGCATAGAGGATCACCAGCGGCAGCGAGCCGATCAGCGCTCCGGCCATCAGCGAGCCCCACTTGTAGATGTCGCCATCGACGAACTCGTTGACGATAGCGACCGGCACCGTCTTGTTCGGCGTCGATTGCAGGAAGGTCAACGCGTAGATGAACTCGTTCCAGCACAGCGTGAAGCAGAAGATGAATGCGGAAATCAGCCCCGGCACCGACAGCGGAATGACGATCTTGGTCAATATCTGCCAGCGCGAGGCGCCATCGATCAGCGCGCACTCCTCAAGCTCGAACGGGATGGTGCGGAAATAGCCCATCAACAGCCAGGTCGAGAACGGGATCAGCAGCGTCGGATAGACCAGGATCAGCGACAGCGGCGAGTCGAACAGCCCGTAAGCCTGGATCACCGAGGCGAGTGGAATGAACAGGATCGCCGGCGGCACCAGATAGGCGAGGAAGATCGCCGCCCCCACCGCGTCCGACCCCTTGAAGCGCAGCCGCACGATGGCATAGGCCGCGAGCACGCTGGCGAGGATGGACAGGAACGTGGCGCCGGTCGCGACATACATCGTGTTCCACAGCCAGCGCGGATACTGCGTCTCAAACAGCAGTTTTGTAATGTGCTTGAAGGTCGGCGCGACAACCCAGAACGGGCTGTAGGTCTCCATGTCGATCAACTGTTCGTCGGGTTTGATCGACGTCAGCGCCATCCAGTAGAACGGGAACAGCAGGATGACGACGATGATCGTCAGCGGCAGGTAAAGCGTGATCAGGCGCTGCGGCAGGCTTTCGAGATAGCTCATGCCCTCGCTGTCGTCGTTCTTGGCAAGCGGCGCGGCAGGAGCCCTCTGCATCAGGCGGTCAGTCATTGTCGTTCCCCTGCTGCCACTTGCGGCGCTGCATGCCGAACCACGAGATGGCGATGGCCGCGAGCAGGAACGGGATCATCGCGGTGGCGATCGCCGCGCCCTCTCCCAGGCGTCCGGACAGGATGCCGCGCTGATAGCTCAAGGTCGCCATCAGGTGCGTGGCGTTGACGGGGCCGCCGCGGGTCAGGGCCCAGATCAACTGGAAGTCGGTGAAGGTGAACAGCACCGAGAACGTCATCACCACGGCGATGATCGGGGTGAGCAGCGGATAGGTGACGTAGCGGAAGCGCTGCCAGTTGGTGGCGCCGTCGAGCGTCGCCGCCTCGTAAAGCGAGGGCGAGACAGTTTGCAGGCCCGCGAGCAGCGTGATCGCCACGAATGGCACGCCGCGCCAGATGTTTGCGAAGATAACGCTGGCACGCGCCCAGTTGGCGTCGCCAAGGAAATTGATGTTCTCGTTGATGATGCCGAGCTTGATCAGCGACCACGACAGAATCGAGAACTGGGTGTCATAGATCCACCAGAACGCAATCGCCGACAGCACCGTCGGCACGATGAAGGGGATCAGCACCACCGCGCGAATCATTGCCTTGAACGGCATGTGGCGGTTGAGCAGCAGCGCGAGATAAAGGCCGACGGCGAACTTGATGATACTGGCGACGATCGTATAGAGCAGCGTGTTGAACACAGATAGCCAAAATACGGCGTCGTCCCACAGCCACTCGTAGTTCTCAAGCCCGATGAAGATGCCGGGGCGGCCGATGCGCTCGTCGGTAAAGCTCATCCAGATACCGAGCCCGAGCGGATAGGCCAGGAACAACAGCAGGAACGCCGCGGTCGGCAGCATGAACCACATCGCCTGCCAGTTGCGGTTGGCGCGCAACTGCTGCCACCGCGCCGTAAGCGAGGTGTCCTCGACCGCCGTCCGGAGTGATGTCTGGACCGTGCTCATCTCGGGCCGCTGTCCCCTTGGGTGATGACGCCGGCACGGGCGAAACCCGCGCCGACGCCGCTTGCCGTCTAGCGGTAGATGCGCTTGGCCTGACGCTCGGCGGACGCCATCGCGCCCTTCAGGTTTTCACGCCCCGTACAGTAGTTGGCGTACATATCGACGACGATGAAGTCGGCGATGGCCGCCGCCGCGGCCTCGTTGAGCTGGCCGACGCCGGCCGGCGTCAGCGCGTTCTTGGCGACGTCGCGATAGAGGGTATTCTTCGGGTCTGCCGTCCAGATCGGGTTGGCGTCGTATGCCTTGAGGAACGGCGACAGGTAGCCCTGCGCGGCCTCGACCCACGGGTTGAACTGGTCGGCCTCCAGCATAAACGCGGTCAGCGCCTTGCAGGCGTTCGGGAACTTGCTGAAG
>Ga0182792_1000085_pt1 | contig 88821 bp, 83 predicted proteins | sample Passage237B_FD_130497 | JGI IMG/M metagenome (GOLD analysis project Ga0182792, IMG submission 130497) | Cellulose adapted compost microbial communities from Newby Island Compost Facility, Milpitas, CA, USA - Passage2 37B (version 2) (version 2) ...
AGGATCGTCACGACCGTGGTGGCCCACATGCGCGACATGCCGAGCCGCTGAAGGCGCATCACCAAGGGATCAAGGAAATACGCGACCACCATGCCCACCACGAACGGCAGCAGGATATCGTTCAGGAGCCACAACAGCAGGAGGAAGACGACGCCCACGGCGACCCAGAATCGCCAGTGGGCCCGCGGCGGCCTTGCCGCGCTCATGGCTGCTCTTCCGCTGAGGGAATCAATGCACCTGCAGGCGCCACTGGTCGGCGTCGCGATCAAGCGTCAGACCGGCCAGGGACAAGGTGCGCTGGAGGTCTTCGGTCGTGCCGAAATACTCCAACCGAAGCTCGGCACGGTCGGCTTCGAGGTTGCGGACGACGACGCCCTTCAGCGCCGGCACGCTGCCCAGACGCTGCCGGACCTGCACCCAGTCGTTCAGACTGCGCAGCGGCACGAACACGTCGATGGCGTCCTGGGAATCGCGATGCACGACGGCGATCCCCCGCCACTGCTCGTCGAGCCGCGCATGCATCGCCTTGGCCGCTTCCTTGAGCTGATCCGCGTCGGGCACCGTCGTGCGTGGAATCTCGCTGCGCGCGCCGGTTTGGGCATCGTAGCGCAACCCGCTCACGGTCAGCGGCCCGGCATCCTTGTCGCCTTCGACCACGGCAACGACGATCGTCGGCGCCCGGTAGCGCTCGTTGAGGCGCGCCAGCGCCGAGACGTCGCCGACATACACTTCCTCCGCCGACGCCGCGTTCTGGTCGAGCGCATCGCCCCGCAGGACCGTCACCGGCACGGCGCTGCCGGCCGTGTCCAGAGCCCGCCAGGCATCCTGCCAGGCATTGTGACTGTCGAGTGGCTCGACGCCGGCCGGCCCTTTCCACAGGGGAACGACCAGGGCCGGACGAGTCACGGTCTCCGCGATCTTCGCGCCGGCCTCGCCGAGCCAGGCCTTCACCTGGTCGGGGGCAAAGACGACATTCAACGTGGCGAGATAACGACCGGGTGCCGTGCGCTCCCGGACGAACTCGACACCCCGGACCATGTTCTCGAGCGCGGCGTCGCTCGGGACCGTCACGCGGGCGCGATCTTCCGGCGCCACGACCCGATCGACCAGCATCTTTGCGGCCTTCCGCCGCGCCTCGGCGATCCCCTGCTGCCGCGCCTGGACGGCGTCGGGCGCCGTCACGTCGACATCGACGCCCGTGATCGTATAGGTGTTCGTTCCCTGCGCCAGCACAGGGCCGCCGGCGGCGATGGCCCCCAGCAGGACGACGAGGATCGTGGAAAACCAGCGGACTGGCAGCATTGCGGGGGTCCGGTTTTTGGTTATGTTCGCGGCACCTATCTAGCACGAATGAGCCTGGCTTGAAGCCCGATGCCCCATCCGACGTGAATCAGGGTCACAACCGGTCGCCGCTGACCTACAAGGATGCCGGCGTCGACATCGACGCGGGCGACGCCTTGGTCGAGGAGATCAAGCCCCTGGCCCGCAGCACCGACCGGCCCGGCGTGATGGGTGGCCTGGGCGGCTTCGGCGGGCTGTTCGACCTCAAGGCCGCCGGCTTCCGGGATCCGATCCTGGTTTCGGGCACGGATGGCGTGGGCACCAAGCTCAAGGTGGCGATCGAGGCGCGCATTCCGGACTCCGTCGGAATCGACCTGGTCGCGATGTGCGTGAACGACATCGTCGTGCAGGGCGCCGAACCGCTGTTCTTCCTGGACTACTACGCCAGCGGGCGTCTCGACGTGGCCACCGGCCGGCGCGTCGTCGCCGGCATCGCCGAGGGTTGCCGCCGCGCCGGCTGCGCGCTGATCGGCGGCGAGACGGCCGAGATGCCGGGCATGTACGCGGACGACGACTACGACCTCGCCGGCTTTACCGTCGGAGCGGCCGAGCGCGACGGTCTGCTGCCGCGACCGGATATCGTCCCTGGCGACGTCGTTCTCGGCCTCGCCTCCAGCGGCGCTCATTCCAACGGCTACTCGCTGATTCGCAGCATCGTCGAACGCAGCGGCCTTGCCTACGACGCCGTGGCCCCGTTCGACAGCCGCAGCCTGGGTGAAGCGCTACTCGAACCGACGCGCATCTACGTCAAACCGGTGCTCGCGGCGATCCGCTCCTCCGGGGCGGTGAAGGGGCTGGCCCACATCACCGGCGGCGGCCTGCCGGGCAACGTCCCCCGCTGTCTGCCCGACGGCCTGCGCGCGCGCCTCGATGCCCGCCAATGGACTGCCCCTCGCCTCTTCCAATGGCTGCGCGACGTCGGCAACGTTCCGACCGATGACATGCTGCGCACCTTCAACTGCGGGCTCGGCATGGTCATCGTCGTGGCCAGGGCAGATGCGGGCGCCGTGACGAGGGCCCTCACCGACGCCGGCGAAGGCGTCGTCGAAGTCGGGGCCGTGGAGGCGGCTGGCGACGGCGAAGCCGACTGCATCGTCGATCACGCCGAAGCATTATGGCGAAGCTGAAGGTCGGCGTCCTGATCTCGGGACGCGGCAGCAACATGGCTGCGCTGATCGAGGCGGCAAAAGCCTCGGACTATCCCGCCGAGATCGCCTGTGTCGCCAGCAACGTGATGGATGCAGCGGGCCTTGCGACCGCCCGGGCCGCCGGCATTCCGACCGCCGTGATCCCGCACAAGGGATATCCCGACCGCGAGAGCTTCGACCGCGTCGTGTCCGCCGAACTCGAGAGACACGGCGTCGAGGCCGTGGCACTGGCCGGGTTCATGCGCATCCAGAGCCCGTGGTTCCCGCAGCGCTGGAAGGATCGCATCATCAACATCCATCCCTCTCTTCTGCCGGCTTTTCCCGGCCTGCACGTGCAGCAGAAGGCGATCGATGCCGGCGTTCGGATCAGCGGCTGCACGGTGCATTTCGTCACGGCGGAGCTCGACGCCGGCCCGATCATCGCCCAGGCCGCCGTGCCCGTCCTGCCCGACGACACGGCGGATACCCTGGCGGCCCGCATCCTGCGGCAGGAGCACCGCCTCTACCCCCTGGTCGTGCGCTGGCTGGCGGAAGGGCGCCTGTCGATCGCCGGCGGCCGCGTCGCTGTCGCCGGCATCGCGCCTGGCGCCACGCTGCTCTTCTCGGCGGACACCTAGTCCGCTATATAGCCGGTGAACTCGACGAGGATCCGCCATGGCCGACGCTGACAACGACTACCCTGCGCACCTGCACACCTACGAAGCGTTCAACAAACTGGTGCTCTTCGGGATCCTCTTCGTCCTCCTGGTGCTGGTCTGCATGGCGCTCGGCCTGCTGGGCAATGTGCCCCTTCTGGCGGTGCTGCTCGGCATCGGCGGCACTGTGGCGCTCATCGTGGCGGCCGCAGTCACAGGTTGATCAAGCGGCCTGCCGAAAAAGAGAAAGCGGCCCCGCGGGGCCGCTTCGTCGTTGTGGAGGATCGCCGATCAGCCGACGATCTCGGCGCCCGCGAAGAAATAGGCGATCTCGATCGCCGCGTTCTCCGGCGAATCGGAGCCGTGCACCGAGTTGGCCTCGATCGATTCGGCGAAATCCTTGCGGATCGTGCCCGCCGCCGCATTGGCCGGATTCGTCGCCCCCATGATCTCGCGGTTCTTGGCGATGGCGTTCTCACCCTCGAGAACCTGTACGACAACCGGGCCAGACGTCATGAAAGTGCAGAGGTCGTTGAAGAACGGCCGCTCCTTGTGCACACCGTAGAACTGCTCGGCCTGCTGACGGGTCATCCAGATGCGCTTCTGGGCGACGATGCGCAGGCCATTCTCCTCGAACCGGGCATTGATCTTGCCGGTCAGGTTCCGGCGCGTCGCGTCCGGCTTGATGATCGAGAAAGTGCGTTCGACGGCCATGAAATCCCCTTGGGCGTGCAGCTTTGGTGAATGGGCGCGCCTTATAAAGGCGGGGTCCGGACCGGGCAAGCCGGTTGGAGCGGCCCGGTCCGCGTGCTAAACGCCGCGGCCCGATGCTGCACGTCAACGACCTCTCCTTCCGCCACGGCGAGCGGGTACTGTTCGACCGCGCCTCGGCGGCGATTTCCGACGGCTGGAAGGTCGGCCTGGTCGGCCGCAACGGCGCGGGAAAATCCACCCTGCTGCGGCTGATCCAGGGCCAGCTGGAGGCCGACGGCGGCGGCATCAGCATGACCGGCAGCATGCGAGTCGGGTCGGTGCCACAGGACCCGCCGGGGGGCGACATCGCCGTTCTGGACGCCGTGCTGGCGGCCGACCGGGAGCGGACATCCCTCCTGGCCGAGGCGGAAAGCTGCGACGATGGCGCGCGGCTGGGCGAAATCCATGCGCGGCTCGAGGAGATCGGCTCGTCGTCGGCACCGGCCCGCGCCGCCGCCATCCTGGTCGGGCTGGGCTTCGACACCGCAGCACAGGCACGTCCCTGCGGCGAGTTCTCGGGCGGATGGCGCATGCGCGTGGCGCTGGCCGGCACGCTGTTCAGCGATCCGGACCTGCTGATCCTCGACGAGCCGTCGAACCATCTCGACCTCGAAGCGCAGCTCTGGCTGACCGAACATCTGCGGCGTTTCCGCCATACGCTGCTGCTGGTCAGCCATGACCGCGACCTGCTCAACGACGTGTGCGACCACATCGTGCATATCGACCAGCAGAAGCTCGTCACCTACAACGGCAACTACGACCGGTTCGAGCGCACGCGTGCCGAACGGCTGGAGCACGATGCCGCGCAACAGGCCAAGATCGCCGCCCAGCGCAAGCACATGCAGGCCTTTGTCAACCGTTTCCGTGCCAAGGCCAGCAAGGCGCGCCAGGCTCAGTCTCGCCTCAAGATGATCGAGAAGCTGGGACCCGTGGCAGCCGTTCCGGTCGACGAGCGCATCGCCTTCAGCTTTCCGCCGCCCGAGCAGCTCGCTTCCCCCATCGAGACGCTCGACGAGGTCTCGGTCGGCTACGGCGACGGCCCGCCCGTGTTGCGCAAGCTCGACCTGCGCATCGACATGGAAGACCGCATCGCGCTGCTCGGCCAGAACGGCAACGGCAAGTCGACGTTCATCCGCCTGCTCTCCGACCGTCTCAAGCCTCGCGAAGGGCGGATCCGGCGCACGTCGAAGCTGCGCATCGGCTACTTCTCGCAGGATCAGGAGGAAGGACTCGACTATGAGGCGACGCCGTTCCAGCACATGAGCAGCGCCCTGGGCCCGGGCGCGGGCGAAACCAAGGTGCGCGCCCAGCTCGGCCGGTTCGGCTTCTCGCGCGACCGCGCCGACCTGAAGGTGGGCGTGCTGTCGGGAGGCGAGAAGACGCGGCTGCTGCTGTCGCTGGCGACCCGCAACGCCCCACACCTGCTGCTGCTGGACGAGCCCACCAACCATCTCGACATGGATGCGCGCGCCTCGCTGGTCGATGCCATCAACGATTTCGAGGGCGCCGTCGTGCTGGTGAGCCACGACACCCATCTGGTGAAGATGGTGGCCGACCAGCTCTGGATCGTCGCCGGCGGCAAGGTCACGCCCTTCGACGGCGACATCGACGACTACCAGGCGAAGCTGCTGCGCGATCGCGGCGGCGGCAAGTCGGGCAAGTCCGCAAAGGCCGGCAAGCGGGACGAGGCGCCAGCGCCCCCCGCGGAGCCCGTCTCGAAGAAAGAGAATCGCAAGCAGTCGGCCGAAACGCGGGCCAAGCGCGCGCCTCTCAAGCGGGCACTCGACGCGCTGGAGAAGAACATCGCCAGGCTGGGCAAGCAGCGCAGCGAGATCGAGGCCAAGCTGGCCGATCCGGCGACCTACGGCGATGCCGCGGTCAACGTCGCCGATCTACAGCGCGAGAAGGTTCGCCTGGAGCGCGAGATCGCCCATGCAGAGCACGAGTGGCTGGTGACCCAGGAAGCCTACGAAGCCGCCTGACGGCTCACTCCGCGGCCGCAGGCGACGCTGTCGGCGTGCTGTTCTGGCGGATCGCCATCACAAGGCCCGCGTTGACGATATAGAGCACGACGGCAATCCAGAAGATCACGGTCGGCGCGCCGGCCGTCATCAGGGATCCGAATACCGGGGGCGCCAGGAACGAGCCGATATCCAGCCCGGAATAGACAAAGCCGAAGACCTTGCCGGACGCGCCGGGCGGTGTGGCGCCCCGGACGATCATGTCGCGCGACGGACCGGTGATACCGCCCGCAGCTCCCGACAGCGCCAGCAACGGCAGGAGAAGCGCAGGCGTCACCGCCTGGGTCGCGATCGGAACGGTGAGCGCGCCGGCAGCCAGAAGCCCAAAGGTTGCAACACGGTCATGCCGGCGGACACGATCCGCGAAGAAGCCGCCGACCAGCACGCCGGCAGCGGAACCGACGATGAAGACGATCAGACAGAGCGCCGCATAGTTTTCGCTGACGCCGAACATGGTCGTCCAGGCCGGCACCGCGAACTGCTGGATGCCGACAGTGTTCGCAGCGATCAGCGCGAAGTAGAGCAGGCAGAGCAGAATAGCGGGCTGCAGGAACAGCGCCGCCGCGGGCGCACCCGGATTCCGCGCATCAGCCGCGCGTACCTTGACGCGGTGGTCGACGAGATCCGTGCGATGTGCCCAGACCAATACCGCGAGGATCAGCCCCGGGGTTGCACCGATCAGCGCCGCCCCGACCCAGCCGAACAGGCTGTCGAGGAAGTACATCACGGGCGCCGCCGCCCAGCCCAGCGAGCCACCGACACCATGGATGCTGAAGGCGCGGCCCAGGCGCCTCTGGTCGACTGACGCGTTCAGCAGCGCAAAATCGGCTGGATGGAAAACCGAGTTGCCCATGCCGGCGATCACCGCGATGACGGCAAAGCCGGCAAATGAATGCGTGACGGATATCAGTGCGAGTGCAGTACCGATGATGGCAAGTCCGGTCGCCAGTATCGGACGGGCGCCGAAGCGGTCCACGGCAAAGCCCGCCGCCGTCTGGCATACACCGGAGACACCGTAGAAGATGCCGGCCAGGAATCCGACATCCTCGAACTCGAGCCCTGCTTCCTTGCGGACGATCAGCAGCATTGTCGCGAAGGCGAGCTGATAGTAGTGGCTGGCGCCATGCGCGGCGCCGATCAGGCTGATGACACGGACATCGCGATTGAGGGGAGCGGCGGTTGCGGTCATCGCGAAATACTAGACGATCCGCGGAGGCGACGTTTGCGGAATTCCGCGTAGGAGCCATGCGTACGTGATGACGTGCATCGGCTCTGCGGGCTAGTCTCCCCGGCCCACGGAGGGAGATTCTCTATGAAACGCTGGAAGCATCGCCCGGAGGGCTCGACCTGGGGGGACTGGGGCGACGACGACCAACTCGGACGGCTCAACCTGATAACGCCCAAGAAGGTCCTGGAAGGCGTCGCCGAGGTGAAGGAAGGCCTGTCCTTCTGCCTCAGCCTCCCGCTCGACCTGCCCGGCGGCAACGTGCTCAACTCCAGACGCCTGCCCCCGGTACTGTCGCCGACGGGAGACGAGAACGGCTGGCGCTTCAACTTCCTGACCAGTTCGCTCAATCCGCTGTTCGCTGACGTGGCCAGCGACGACCGCGTGATCCTGACGCTGCAGTACTCGACGCAATGGGACACGCTTGCCCATGTCGGCGGGATGTTCGACGCCGATGGCGACGGCGTACCGGAAGCGCTCTACTACAACGGCTTCAAGGCCGGCACCGACGTGGTCGGGCCGCAGCCCGACGCCGGCCGCGACGGCTGCGGCCACTTGAGCTACGCCCACAAGCTCGGCGTCGAGAACATGGCGGCCAAGGCGATCCAGGGACGCGGCGTGCTGGTCGACCTCGAGAAGCATTTCGGCCGCGACCATAAGTATGTGAGCTACGACGACTTCCGTGGCGTGTTGGAGGCGGACAAGGTCGTCGTCGAGCCCGGGGACATGCTGCTGCTCTACACGGGTTTCACCGACGAAATCGTCAAGATGAACAAGAGCGTGGATCCTGCCCGCGCGCACGCCATGTGCAGCGTGCTGGACGGGCGCGACGCGCGATTGCTGCAGTGGATCACGGACAGCCAGATCTCCGCCCTGATCGCCGACAACTACGGCGTCGAGGCGGTGCCGGCGCGACCGGGCCCCAATGATGCCGAGCATCCGTCCCTGCCGCTCCACAACCACTGTCTGTTCAAGCTCGGCCTCAATCTCGGCGAGATCTGGTGGCTGAAGGACCTGGCGCTGTGGCTGCGCGACAGGAAGCGCTCGCGCTTCCTGCTGACCGCGCCACCGCTGCGGCTGCCTGGCGCCGTAGGCTCGCCGGCCACTCCCGTGGCGACCGTCTAGCACGGCGAATGGCTCGCTCGTTTCCAGCCCTCGTCGCCGACGCACTCGGGACGGAACGGTTCTCGCTGCTCGATATCGGTTGTTCGGGCGGAATCGACCCGGTGTGGCGCGTCTTCGGTCCCCGGCTGCGCGCCATCGGCGTCGACGCGAGCGAGACGGAGTGCCGCCGCCTGGCGTCGCTGGAGAAGAACCCCGACGTGTCCTATGTCGCGGCCTTCGTAAGCAGCGCGGCAGACAAGCCCATCGACTTGTCGGCGGGTCCGGCCGCGCCGCTGATCATGGCCATGCGAGATCGCATGAGCTTCATGCGAACGCGCGAGATCCGGGAAGGACGGCTGAAGCAGGCCTCGACCGAGGAACAACTGCGGCACAATGCGTGGGAGATGACTGGGCTCGCGGATCCTGCCAGGCCGGTCGTCGCGACGACGCTCCTGGCCGAGCGCGGCTGGACCGATCTCGACTACCTGAAGATAGACGTCGACGGCGCCGATTTCGATCTCCTGAAGACCTTCGAGGAGAAATTCGACTCCCTGAGGGTGATCGCGGTCCAGCTCGAAGTGAACTTCGTCGGCACGGACAGCCCCGACGACCACACTTTCCACAACACGGACCGCTTCATGCGCCGTCACGGCTTCGATCTGATGCGGCTCGACGTGCGCAACTTCTCCTCGCGCGCCCTGCCTGCGCGATACGTCTGGCCGACGCCGGCGGAGACCGTGTCCGGCCGGCCCTTCCAAGGCGAGGCCTACTATGCGCGCGATGTCCTCGCAGCGCATCGCACGGCGGCCGGTGCGGCCTCCGACGCCGGCAAGCTCGCCAAACTGGCCGCCGTATTCTCGGCCTGGGACATTCCCGACCTGGCTGCCGAGCTGCTGCTGGGCCGTCGCAAGACGCTGGAATCGCTGCTCGACATCGAGGCCGGGCTCGACCTGCTCGCCGCGCAGACACAAACTCAGCGCCGCCGTCCGCTGTCGTACCGCGACTATATGGCGACGTTCGAGGCCGATGCGCCTTCCTTCTACCGTCCCGAAGGCCCGGTCCCGGCGTGGGAACGGCTCAAGTCGGCGTGGCGCGGCTACTGGCATCCGCGCGAGAAACGGCTGTAGAGCGGGACGGCGATCAGGCCTTCTTCTGCCAGCCGCCGCCCTCCGTCTGCTGCCAGTAGACCACCGCATGGCCTGCCGCCTTGTAGGCCTTCCAGCGTTCGCGCGACTCGGCCACGGCCGCGTCGTCGCGGCCGTCGAACAGCTCGAAGCAGCGCCGATAGTCCGCAACCCGGTCTGATCGCGCGCGATCCGCCAGGAACAGGAAGCCGGCCCCGTTCGGGTTCTCGTCCAGATGCGTCAACCAGATCGGCTGCCGATCGGCCTCGCCGTCCCGAGCCGCCCCGTGCGGCAGGAAGCTGCCGTGGTCGAAGGTCCATAGATACGTGTTGACGGCATCGACACGTTCGGCCGAGCCGAGCATGACGACCGCGCGCTCGCCCGCCTGCAGGGTCTTCGTCAGCAGGCGGGGCAAGGCGTCCTCGAGCGACGAACGGGTCAGATGGTAGAAATTGACCTCGGTCGCCATGCCGCGATCAGCGCTCGTAGTTCTCGGCGATCCAGGCGTCCAGGAGCCTCACGCCGAAGGCGGTAGCGCCCTTCGGCGCCGTGCTGTCGCCCTTGCTGGACCAGGCGACGCCCGCGATGTCGAGATGGGCCCAGGCGACGCCATCCTGTACGAAGCGCTGCAGGAACTGCGCCGCCGTGATGGAACCGCCGTCCCGGCCGCCGCCGACGTTCTTCATGTCGGCGATGTCGGAATCGATCAGCTTGTCGTATTTCGGGCCAAGCGGCATGCGCCAGAGCTTCTCGCCGATCGCCGACCCCGCCGCGCGCAGCTTGCTCGAGAGATCCGTATCGTTGCTGAACAGCCCGGCGCGCTCATGGCCCAGCGAGACGATGATCGCTCCGGTGAGGGTCGACAACTCGACCATGGCCTGCGGCTTGAACTTCTCCTGTGCGTACCACATGGCGTCGCACAAGATCAGGCGACCTTCGGCATCGGTATTGATGACCTCGATGGTCTGACCCGACATGCTCTTCACGACATCGCCGGGGCGCTGTGCGTTGCCGTCCGGCATGTTCTCGACGAGAGCACAGACCGCCACGACGTTGGCGCGCGCCTTGCGGCCGGCGAGCAGCCGCATGGCGCCCACGACGGCGCCGGCGCCGCCCATGTCCCACTTCATGTCCTCCATCCCGCCCGCGGGCTTCAGCGAGATGCCGCCGGTATCGAAGCACACGCCCTTGCCGATGAGGGCGATTGGCTTCTGCGTCCTGGGGCCGTTCATCCAGCGCATCACCAGCAACTGCGATTCGCGCTCGCTGCCCTGCCCCACGCCGAGCAGGGCATGCATGCCGAGCTTCTTCATCTGGGCTTCGCCCAGGATCTCCACCTTGACGCCGAGCTTGCCGAGCTCGCGCGCCCGGCGGGCGAATTCCGCCGGATAGAGGACATTGGCGGGTTCGCTCACGAGGTCCCGGGTGAAGAACACCGCGTCCACTGCAGGTTCCAGGTGCTGATAGGCGCGACGCGCTTCGGCGGGTTCAGCCACATGGACAGTGATCTCGCCGAGCGAGAGCTTCTGCTCGGGCTTGTCCTTGGTCTTGTAGCGGTCGAACCGGTAGTTGCGCAGCCGCGCGCCCAGCGCGATCCGGGCCGCGATCTCGCCAGCCGTCAGGCGGCTGCCCTTGACCGGATCGACGATGACGCTGACGGCCTTCAGGCCCGCCGCGTTGGCGTCGGCGGCCACCGCTCCACCCAGCGTCTCGGCCGCCCGCGCGTCGAGGTCGGCCGGCTTTCCGAGGCCGAGAAGCGTGAGGCGGCCGATCTCTCCCGACTGGCCCAGCAGCGTCAGCACCTGTCCCTTCCCGCCGGTGAAGCGGCTGCCCTCGATGCTGCGCCGGATCGCGCCATCGAATTCCGCGTCGAAGGCCTCGGCACTGGCGAGAAGCTGCCTGTCGGCCGCAACGAGGGCCGTGACATTGCCTGAAAAGGCCTTCGGAAAGGCCGAAAATTTCACTTTCATTCCGATTCCCGCCTCCTGGAGCGCGCTTGGCGGCTGTTTTCACCCCTGCGGCGGTACGGCGCAAGCCGCGAATCGGCTCCGTGCCGCCGCAAAATCGGGGTGGCGTCAACCTTCCGCGAACAGTATCAGTACCGGCCCTCAAAAGCGGATAAGGAAATGACTTCAGCAACCCTCCCTCGCGTTTCGGTCATCGGTCTCGGCAAGCTCGGAGCGCCGCTCGCCGCCGTCCTGGCCAGCCGCGGCTTCACGGTGACCGGACTGGACGTGAGCAAGACCCTGGTGGATGCGCTGAACGCCGGCAAAATGCCGATCATCGAACCCCAGCTCAACGAACTGATCGCAGCCAACAAGGAGCGCCTGTCGGCGACCCTCGACCCTGGTGAAGCGGTCCAGAAGAGCGATGCCAGCTTCGTCATCGTGCCGACGCCGTCCGACAGCACCGGGTTCTTTTCCAATCGCTTCGTGCTGCAGGCAATGGAATCGCTCGGCAAGGCCCTGCGCAACAAGAAGGGCTACCACATGGTGGTGATCACCAGCACGGTGATGCCCGGAACCACCGGCGGCGAGATCAAGGCGGCGCTGGAAGCCGCGTCGGGCCGCAAGGTCGGGCCGGATCTCGGCCTCTGCTACAACCCGGAATTCATCGCACTCGGCAGCGTCGTCCGCGACATGCTCTATCCGGACTCGATCCTGATCGGCGAGAGCGATGCGAAGGCTGGCGACATGCTGCAGGCCATCTACCTGCAGATGTGCGAACGCAAGCCGCCGGTGCAGCGCATGAACTTCGTCAACGCCGAGCTCACCAAGATCTCGGTGAACACCTACGTCACGACGAAGATATCCTATGCCAACATGCTGGCCGACATCTGCGACCGCCTGCCGGGTGCCGACGTCGACGTGGTGACCAAGGCGCTGGGCGCCGACACCCGGATCGGGCCGAAGTACCTGAAGGGCGCCATGGGCTACGGCGGCCCCTGCTTCCCGCGCGACAACGTCGCCTTCGCCGCGCTTGCCCGCAAGATCGGCGCCCGCGCCGACGTCGCCGAGGCGACCGATCGCATCAACAACCACCAGATCGACCGGCTGTCGGCGTTGGTCAGCAAGTTCGGCAAGCCCGGCACACGGATCGCCCTGCTCGGCCTGTCGTACAAGCCGCATACGCCGGTCGTCGAGGAGAGCCACAGCGTCAAGCTGGCGGCGAAGCTCGCGGACGCGGGCTACGTCGTCTCGGTGCACGATCCGCTGGCGCAGGATGCCGCCTTGGGCGTCCTGGGCGACAAGGTCGTGGTGGCCTCGACGCTCGAAGGCGCCGTCCGCGACTGCGACCTGCTGATCGTGGCGACGGGCTGGCCTGACTACAAGGCGATCGACGCCGCCTGGTGCAAGCGCGACGGACAGCGGCTCACCGTGCTGGATCTGTGGCGGACGCTCCCCGCCGAGAAGTTCGCCGACGTCGCCGACATCCTGTATCTGGGTTCCGGCCGCTAGGGCGCGCCGACGGTGTCTCCGGCTCCCTCGCGCAAGGTGCTGGAGACACGCTACCCGGTGGCGGACCGCTGGCTCCGCCTGCGCACGGACGTGGTGGAGACTTCGGGCGATGAAGCCCCTTCGACGCGACACGTCTTCGAACATCCTGACTGGGTCGACGTCATCGCACTGACCGCGGACGGCAACATCGTGCTCGTCGAGCAGTATCGGCATGCCGTCGACGAGGTGCGCACCGAATTTCCTGCCGGCACCGTCGACGCCGGAGAAGGCCCTCTGCAGGCCATCCGGCGCGAGCTCCTGGAGGAAACGGGCTACACCGGCGACCGATGGCATCTGCTGGGCAGCGCGCCCGTCTGCCCCGCCTTCCAGACCAACCGGATCCATTCGTTCCTGGCCCTGGATGTGCAGCGGCGGGCCAGCCAGAATCCCGACGAAGGTGAGGTCATCCGCGCCTACGAGATGCCCCTCGCGGACTTCATCGAACGCGTCGAAACGGGAGTGCTGGAGCTTCCGGCCCTGCAGTTGGCTGGTCTGTGGTGGCTGCTGGCGCGGCTCAGAGGGCGTGCCGCGCCCGGAACTTCATCACCTTTCCCTTGAGCGACTCGTCCTCACGCGGCCGCCCGGCGAGCACCTGGCTGCAGAACGGATTGATGTTGGCGCCCACGTAGTTCGTGAAGGTGGCCCAGAACTTGTTGTAGATGACGTTGACACCGATGAAGCGTCGCGGCGTGTGGCGTCGGCCCTGCCGGGTCTCGGCCTCCATCGCAGCCGCCCGCTTGAACAGACGCTCCACCACCTTCAGCCGCTTGCGGTCCACGAGGCTCATCTGCCGGCCCGCGCGCACCGGCTCGGTCGCGCTCTGGGTCGCCAGGCCGAACTCGAACACGAACAGCTCGGCGGCATGCATCTGCTCCACAAAAGGCGCGCGCTGCACGCCTTCGAGATCGCTCGGCAGGCCCTCGCATTCCTCCGGGATCAGGATGGGCCCGGTAAAGCCCATGCCCTTCCATGCCGTCACGAAGCCGCGGACGAAATCCGGTCGGGCCGCCACCATCATGAGGGCCGTCGTGCGCGGGAAGGTCACGACCTGGTCGCATACGAAAGGCAGGGTATGCGGAAGATCGTAGGTCAGATCCTCGTAGAGCTGCCACTCCAGGCTCGTCTCGATGAACGGTGCGGTCGCGGGCTCGATCGCCTTGTCGAGGCCCGCCGTGAAGCGCTGATAGGCGGTGTCGCGGTCCAGCCGGACCTCCTCGATCTCGACGCCGGGCCAGCCCCATGTGTCGGCCTGCTTGGGCACGTAGGGAGTGGCGACATTCCAGATGAACTGGTCCTGATCGTTCATCTTGGTGGCGCGGCCCTTGTTGTTGGCGGCGGCGACGCGCGTATGGTCGCAGTGGTAGCCGAACACCTTGTCGATCAGCGTGTCGACCCGACCGCGATACAAGGCCAGCCGCGCCGCCAGGTTCGAATCGCAGTGCCATCCGAGAATCATGTCCTCGTCGAAGCCGTGAATGGCGAACATGTCCTCGCGCAGCGCTGCCTGGAAGTCGCCCAGCGCGTCGTACTTCATGGGCATGTAGTTGTGGACGACCTGGTTCAGGTGGAAGCGAACGGCCCAATCGCGCAGCTTGGCCAGATTGCCAACGGGATCGCGGCGGTCGAAGGCCGCCTCCCAGAGCATCTCGGGGATCTCGAACCGCGGCACCTGGTAGAAGCCGTCCGGGATCTCCCCCAGGATATCGCTCAGGGACCGGCCCTCCTCGCGCGGCACCAGCAGCATGTCGGTGTTTGTGTAGAGGATCCATCGATTGCGGGGATTGGACCGGCGCAGCGCGACGTTGCGGGACTGCGCCTCGAGCGCCACGAGATGTGTCTTCAGGCGCTGTTGCGCATGCTGGTCCGGCCGCACGCGGAGAATGCGCATGACCCGCTTGGCCTTGTCCGTCAGGGTGTCGTGGATCGCCTCGGGAAAGGTCGGGTGGTCGTCCGGTGTGTTGTAGTCGACGAACAGGATCTCGTCGTCCGGATCGGACATGACCTCGGCCAGCGCATTGAAGCTGATCGCGGCACGCTTGTGCAGATTGTAGCCGTGGCTGTCGTTGCGTCCGTAGAGAATGACGGAGAACATGGTCCCTCGCGTACCGACGGGTCAGGAGCCGAGCCGCGCCAACGCGTTGGCGGCCGCGGCATGTTCGATCAACGCGACCAGCCCGACATCGACCGCCGCGCGCCAGTGGCGCTGTGCCGCCGCCGGATTCGATCCCAGAGCGACGACTCCGAGCTGGAACTGTGCTTCGACGGTCCGGCACGGCGTACCGGCCTGGGCGAGCACCGTCTCCTCGCTCATCCCTCTCGCATGAAGGGCGATCAACACGGCGGGCCAGCCTCCTTGCGCTACCGTCACGGCAGGTTCGGCCTGAAGCCCGGCGAGGCGTGCCGCGGTCAGGCGGTAGAGCTGCCAGTACGGGTTCCCGGGCTCCTTGGCACGGGCCAGCTCGAACTCGTGGAAGGCGGCGGCATGGTTGCCTTGCCGCATGGCGACGCAGCCACGTGCCGCCGATCGGGTGGGCGACAGCAATTCGAGCTGGCGCCGCCAATCGTCGTTCGCCTCGGCCAGCCGCCCCAAGGCGATGCGGGCGATGCCGCGGCTGTTCAACGTCTCGGCGTCCTTCCCGGCGGTCGCCAGTATGCCGTCGAAGATGCCGAGAGCCTCCTCGTAGCGGCCCAATGCAAGCAGCGCCTCGCCCTTCATCGCCAACACGTCCGGCAGGTTGGGCCTGACCTTGAGGGCGCGCTCGTAGCTGTCGAGCGCCTCGGCTGCCTTGCCCCGCGCCAACAGCGCGTTTCCATGAGCGAGCTGCGGCAGCACCTTGCTGCGGACGTTGTGACGGACGAGGTCGTAGGCCTCGATCTCGAACGCGTAGTAGCCGTGCCGGCGGAAGACATAGCGCCGGTCGGCGGCGCCCGGCGGCGCACTGGCCCAAATGCCTCGGGCGCGCTCGTATTCACGGCGCGCCTCTTCACAGCGCCCGAGGCGATCGAGGAGCTCGGCCCGCGCCATGACGGCATCCGCAAGATCCGGCAGCAGGCCGATGGCCTGGTCGAACGCCGCCAGGGCTCCCTGGCTGTCGCCTCCGCGCATCTTCACCAGCCCGCCACGGAACAGGGCCCGTGCCTGCTGCTCGACGTCGCCGACCTGTTCCGGGACCGCGACGGGCGCCGGACGCCGCCAAAGCCGTGTCATCGGCTCGATCGCCGAGCGCAATATGCCGATGTCAGCCAACGGTGCGGCCTCCCGTCACGAAGAAGCCTGGTTCTCTCGATACGCAAGCGCTGCAGGCATCGGCATGGGCTGTCACAATATCGTTCCAGGCGGTCAAGATAGCTACTTTCGCCGCCGGTGCTGCCGCGAGGCGCGGTTCGGTCCGGGACAGGCGTCCCGCTAGCCCAACCCACTTGGAGCGTCAAGCAGACACGACGAGGGAAAACCGCAATCCAAGTGGCAGCGCTGGCCGGAAATTTCCATACTGTCGGTGGTGGAAAACTGGACGGCGGCAGAATGTGAAGGCTATCTCGGACAGGCTCACTATGGTATGCGGCCCTGAACATCATCCCATGCTAACATCAATACTCGTTCGAGCCGCCTGCACCGCTTCGCCCCTCGCCCATCGATGATCCGCCGGAAGTTCCCGAAGCGCCTGCCGAAAACACGCATCATGCACTTTGTCGACGGCAGGATGGTCGTCGCCGAGCGCCACACGTGGCTCGGACGGGCTTTTGCATTCCTGGCGCAGCCATTTACGTCGAGCTGGCATCACCGCGACCTGATTGCGGCGATTTTGCGGCGTGAGCTGCGCGAGCGTTTCAGCGGCTCGATGGCGGGGTGGGTCTGGGCAGTGACGGCCCCCATCATCTCGCTGGTCACCTACACGATCGTCTTCGGCGGCCGCGCTCAACTGCCCAACGCTGCCGAATCGCACTCGTCGATGGATTATGCGCTGTTCGTTTTCGGCGGGCTGGTGGCGTTCAATTTCTTCACCGAGATGGCGTATCGCGCCCCCTCGCTGCTTCACGAATACGCACACTACATCAAGCAGACGATGTTCCCCGCCGAGATGCTGCCCATCATCTCGACCCTGCGGGCCGCGACATACGCCACGATCGGGCTTGTGCTGATGCTGCTCACGCAGCTCATCTTCACGGGATTCCTGCACTGGACCGTCCTCCTGATGCCGTTGTGGTACATTCCGTTTCTGGCTTTCCTGATCGGCATCACCTGGCTGTTGTCGGCGATGGGCGCCTTCACGCGCGATACGGCCTACCTGATGATGACGATCGCGCCGGTTCTCATGTTCGCCACGCCGGTCTTCTTCTCCCACGAGACACTGAGCCCGACGGTGAAGCTGCTGATGTACGGCAACATCCTGACAGGCTTCATCGAGATCATCCGCGACCTCGTCGTGCTCGGGAAGATTCCGAACCCGCTTGTCGTGGCCTGGACGCTTTTCGTCTCGATGTTCGCCTTCTGGTTCGGCTACTGGTTCTTCCGTCGTCAGCAGGACACCATCGCCGATGTCATCTGACACCCCGATATCGTCCGAGAGTCCGCTGTTGCCGGAGAGCCCGCCAAGAGCGGCCAAGCGCATGTCATCCGACGTCGAGGTCGTGATCCGTGCGAGACACCTCGCCAAGGCCTACAAGCTCTACAATGATCCCAAGGATTGGGTGAAACAGCAGCTGTTCGGATCGGCGACCAAGACCTTCTACAAGTCGTTCTGGGCGTTGAAGGACATCAGCTTCGAGGTGCCGCGCGGCAAGAGCCTCGGCATCATCGGCCGCAACGGCTGCGGCAAGTCGACCTTGCTGCAGATCGTATGCGGAATGACCCGCCCCACCAAGGGGGAGATCTGGGTGCAGGGCCGGGTGGCACCGGTGCTTGCGCTCGGCGCAACCTTCGACCTCGAGGCGACCGGCCGTGAGAACGTGCTGATCGGCGGCGCCGTCCTGGGCCTGAAGCGTTCCGAGATCCTCGCCAAATTCGAGGCCATCACGGACTTCGCGGGCATCGGCGCCTTCATCGATCAGCCGCTGAAGCGCTACTCCATGGGCATGCGCGCGCGCCTGGCCTTCGCGATCTGCGCCCATATGGATGCGGATATCCTGATCGTCGACGAGGCCTTGGCCGTCGGCGACCTCGCCTTCCAGAAGAAGTGCATCGACTGGATCGACAATTTCCGTCGAACCGGCACGCTCCTGTTCGTCAGCCATTCGACGAGCGAGCTGTCGCAGCTCTGCGAGAGCGCGATCTGGATCGACAACGGTCGAATTCGCGAGTCCGGAGACGTCGCGCACGTAGCCCGCGCTTACCGGCGCGCGACTTACCTCGAAAAGGACAACATGAAGCGCTTCTCGGCGGTCTGAAGGCGCCGACGCACCCGTCGTCACCCGGCCAGGGCGGCGAGTTCTCGACTGTCCAGAAACGGCCGTGCGTCGTCTCCCGCGGCCGCCATGACATCGACGATGGTCGGCAAGCCGTTGCGCCGCGATACGCAGACCGCCGGATCGAGATAGCCGATGGGGGCGGCGCGGCGCGCAATGGCGCGCATCTCGAGACTGTAGCGTTCGGTGCCCGTTCCGTAGCCCGTCGTGAAATGCGGCGAGAAGCCGGAATGAATCGTGAGATCCCCCCGTTCGTAAGGCGGGATCCACAGCCTGGACGGATCGCGGGTGACGTACTCGGCACCGATATCGTCGTTCGGCAGCGTCGGCAGCAGTTCCCGGGTGGGGCCGACGACGTAGCCGAGGCCGGACCCCTGCCCCGGCACGATGGGTGTCAGCGGAATCCACATGGCAAGCGGCACCTCCAATGCCACGACGCGGGCATCCTGGTGTGCACCGACACCCATCGGCAGGTCGATGCTGTGCCGGGCCGTGCACCACTTGAGCAGGACGGCGACGTTCGGCGAACCGCATACCGCCTCCACGATGTCCCAGGCCCACGATCTGATGACCGCCGCCAGCATCACGGCAGCCGGGAAATGGCCTTGATCATGGATGGTCCAGGGACTGTACCATGCACCGGCCTCGCCCAGCCGGTCCGCCCCGGCGTCCGCAAAGCGGTGAAAGGCCGAACCGCACGCCTCGACCGTCGCGGCATCCAGGGCGCCCTGCAGCTTGACGACACCGCTCCTGGAGAAGGCATCGGCGACAAGCGCCAGCGGGGCGGCGCGAGAGAAGGTCAGGGAATGCCTGTCCTCGGCGATTTCCGGATGCTTCTGGAGGAGATCCTTGAAATCCATGGGCGGGCTCATCCGCCTGCGGCGCCAGCGATCTCGTCGATCAAGGCACGCGCCTTGCCGATCTGCGCGCGGCGGACCTCGTCCCAGCCACCGATCACCACGTTGCTCTCGACGCGGTGCTTCCAGCGTTCCGGCAGCAGTTCGCCCAGGATGATGGCGCACCAGCGCAAGGCATACAGCGGCAGCAAGGCCTGCAGACGCTCCTCCTCGGCGTGTCGGTTGAAATGCCCGAGGAGCGTAGTCCGATAGAGGGCCTTCTGGCCGTCAGTCAGATGCATGCCCGGGTGCATGACGAAGTTGGCGATCGAGGTAAGCGGATCGTCCCAGCCGAAGTATTCGAAGTCCAGGAAGTTCAGCCGGCCATCTCCGCCGCGCAGCGCATTGTGGGCCCCCATGTCGGAGGGGATGATCGTGCGGAACGCCGGCTCGATCTCGGCGGCGAAATCCAGTCCCAGCTGCTCATATGCCCGGCGCGCGGCACTCTCGAAGCGCGTCAGGCAGGGCCTCAGCGTTTCGTCGAAGAAGCCGGCGAACTCCGGCACGTCGTGCTTGACGGCGTCCAGGCGGGCGAAGCGACGCTCGATCTGCGCCAGGATGCGCGGCCCGGAAAGGCAAGCCTCCGAGGCCTCACCGATCTCGGCGGCGACTTCGCCGTCGATCGCCCTGTCCATGTCGATCTGGAAAGCCGCGAACGCCGCCACGTCCGCGTCGCTCACGGAGTCGACCGGTTCGCCCTCGATCCAGGTGAGCAACGCGAAGCGCAGCTCGGGTGCCGTCGCCACGACGCGCGGTGTCCGTCCGATGCCTCTGCGCTCGAAGAAGCGCAAGGCGCTCACCTCGGCGGCCAGCCGGTTGCGATTGTCCGTGGCCGGATACTTCTTCAGCGCATAGCACGCGCCGGCGGCTTCCACCCTGAAGATGCGGCTGTTGGCCCCGCGACGGATCTCCGACACCGCCGCAACCGGCGCCGCGCACAGCGAGCGTGCCACGCCGATGACGTCGTCAGCCGGTGGGGAAGAGTGCACCGCGGACCTCGTGCCATGAAGAATACTGCTCGAATGCTCCCTGGGGGTCGCTGCCGAAGAGGATCCTGCGGCAGGCCGGCGGCATGTCGGCATGCTCCAGCACCTCGACCAGATCATCGACGAAGACGTCGCAGGCGAGCGACCGGATGCGCCTGACCTTCTCGTCGCGCGTCCCCTCGAAGAATATGTTGCGGCGATCAATGCCGAGGCCGCCCTCGAAGAAGCGATTGCGTTCCATCCACTGCAGGGCGGCCGCGCGCAGATCGGTCAGCAGGGGGTCGTGGTGGGCCCGCTCCGTCTTGTGGCTGACGATCGTGACCATATCCCCCCGTTGCCGGCAGGCCTCGAGGAAGCCCGCCACGCCCTCGAAGAGTTCGGCCGCGTCGATGCGCTGTCCGTACACAAGTCCCTGCAGGCGTTCCCAGAGGAAGCCGTCCGGACGCTCGGCCAGCAGGGTGCGCTTGACCGCCGACTTGTTGCCCTGGAAGGAAGCCGAAAGCAGTCCCTCCTCCTTGCCCACGCGGGCGAAGGCCTGATCGTAGCAGATCAGCGTGTTGTCGAGATCGATCCCCACTCTCATGGCTTGCCCGCACTGCCTGGAGCGGCAGGCCGGCCGAAGCTCGCGAACAGCGCATCGATCACGTCGCGGGCCCGCCTCACCGGAAAACCCAGCTGGCGGCCGATCTTGTCGCAGGAAAGCGTCACATGACGGTGCCGGTAGATGTCGGGAACCTGGTCCTGCGTGACGGCTTGGCCGACGACCAGAGAGGCCGGCAAGCCATGCATGGCGGCCATGGCGCGAGCGGCGTCGGCGTAGCCGATCTCGTCGCTCGAGCCGAGATGCCAGATGCCGCGATGTCTTCCCTGGCCGATCAGCAGGGCCGCCCGGGCGACATCGGCCACCATCACCGGCGAGAGGGACATGTTCGTCGCGGGCGTCACGGCTTGCCCCCTTGTCAGGGCCTCGAACCAGCCCTTGAAGACGCCGACCGGATGCGGCGCCAGAACCTTGGTGACGCGCAGAGACGCCGCCGGGAGTCCCTCGGCCGCGATCGCCTGCTCGACCGTCACCTTCTGCTCCCCGTACACGTTCTTGGGGTTGGTCGGGGCGGCCTCGGTCGGCGCGGGCGTCTCTCCGTCGAAGACCTGGCTGCTGGACAGGAATACAAGGTGCGCCCCGCCATCTGCCAGGCGTCGCATCGCCTCGAGCGTATTGTCGACATTGATGCGGCGCGTGCCCGCCGGATCGGCCTGGCAGGTCTTCATGTCGGTCACGGCCGCACAGACGATGGCGACGTCGCACCGCGCCCGGGCCAATGGGCCGAGGTCCGGCGCATCGAGGTCGAGGAACAGTGTCCCCTGCCCGGCCGGTCGGCGGGACGTTCCTTCGACCTCGATATTGAGGCTGTCACAGAGCGCCCTGACGGCACTGCCGACCAGACTGTCGACGCCGATGACGAGTGCGCGAACCTGCCTGTCGTCCGTGAGAGGCGCTCCCGTCATCGCTGCTTACTGCAGATTGACCTTCTGCATCATCTTGATGTTGAAGTACCGCGGATCGTCGAGCGAATCGGGCAGCTTGCCCTCCTTGAAGGCCTTGATCAGGTCGACGACGGCCTCCTCGATCGAGTGGGTTGCTTCGAAGCCCAGCTCGTCTTTGATCTTCCTGCTCGACACGTGGTAGGAGCGCAGATCGTTGGTCGGCTTGACTTGCAGCTTCGCGCCCTCGCCGACGTTGCGCTGGACCATCTCGGCAAGCTGCATCACCGAGTGGTTCTCGTAGCCCGCATTGTAGACCTTTCCATCGACGTCCTTGTCCGGCGCCTGCAACAGCAGGAGGTAGGCGTCCGTCATGTCCTCGATGTGGATGTTCGGCCGCAGTTGCGAGCCGCCGAAGACCGAGATCTCGCCCTTGTGGTAGCCTAGGTTGGTGAGGATGTTGACGACGACGTCCAGGCGCTGCCTCGGCGAGTAGCCGCAGACCGTCGCGGGCCGGATGGTCACCGTCGTGAATCCCGGCGCACGCTCCTGCTCCAGCAGCGCCTCGCACTCGGCCTTGAACTTCGAGTAGTCCGTCAGCGGCTCCAGGGAAAGATCCTCCGTCACCTCGACGCCGTCCTTGATGCCGTAGACCGACGAGGAGGACGCGTAGATGAAGCGCTTGGCGCCGACCGCCTTTGCCGCCCTGACCAGGGGGACGAAGGCATCGAGGTTGATCGAGCGGCCGAGGTCCGGGTTCAGCTCGAAGGACGGATCGTTCGAGATGCAGGCCAGATGGATGACCGCGTCGCATCCTTCCATGGCGAGCTTCACGACACCCTCGTCGCGTATGTCGCCCTTGACCTCGCGCAGACCGGGGTTCCCGCGCGCTTCCTTCAGTACGTCGTCGCCGTAGAGATAGAGGTCCAGAACCGTGACCTGGTATCCCAGCGCCAGCAGCTTCGGAACCAGCACGGCGCCGACATATCCTGCGCCACCGGTCACCAGGACTCGGTTCAGGTCGGGGTTCTTCGTGTATCGGATCATGAGATTGCCAATGCCTCGCTATGCACGTGCAGCCGCTCGCCCGGCGCCGGCCCAGTCCATGCTGTAGTCCAGGATCGCATGGCACAGGGCAAGGTGCCCGATCTCGACGTAGCCGTAGGCGGCCGAATCGAGATAGACGTTCATGTCGCCGGTGCGGCGCAGCGGATTGTCGGGCTTGAAGCCGCTGAGCGTCAGCACCGTGCAGCCCAGCTGCCGCGCCGCCGCGACCGCATTCAGGATGTTCGCCGAGCCGCCGGACGAGCTGATCGCCACCAGCATGTCGCCCGGACGGCCGTGATATTCGATCTGCTTGGCGAAGACGTGCTCGTAGCCATAGTCGTTCGCCAGGCAGGTCAGCATGCTGCCATCATTCATGGCCCAGGCGCGCAGACCGCCGTTCTTGCTGTAGTCCGTGGCCATGTGGCTGGCGATGCCGGCGCTGCCGCCGTTCCCCGCGAAGACGATCTTCCCGCCGGCCTCGGTGGCCTTCCGGGCGGCGGCAACCGCCCATTCGACGGCAAAGTCCACCGTGACTTCCTTGCCCTGCAAGTCGGTCGCAATGGCCGAGCGCACGACCGACGACAGGACGTCGACATAGCTGCCGATCAGTCCTCCGGTTGGAACCTTCTGCTGTCTCACGAGCATCCTCTCGACTGACCGCCGGGCCCCATTTCTGCATCACACCAGCAAGGGTGCTATGTAGCCAATCATTTCAGGAGCGTCGACAGGTACTTCAGTATTTCCGGCTTCGTGATCTGGTGCCGCTGCCCGACGATCCTCACCTTCATGGCGCCCACGGCGTTGCCGATGAAGGCCGCCAGGAAGGGATCGCTGCCGCCCGCCAGCAGCGGCCCCGCTACGGCGAAGAAGGCATCCCCTGCCCCGATCGTGTCGATCGCCTCGCCGGTCAGCGCGGGGATGCGCTTCACGCCGGCCTTGGGCGTATAGACGATGCTCCCCAGCTTGCCGTGGGTGATCACGAAGGTATGGCAGTCGATCTGGCGCTCGAGCTTCTCCCGCACCACCGTCTCGATGGGGGCATAACGCTCGACGGCGGCGAGCCGGGCCTCCGGCTCGTCAATGCAGATGAAGTCCGCGCGCGGGTACTTGGTGATCAGGTTGAAGCCGCGATTCGCACTGTTGGTCTGGGCGTTGACGGCGAGGAACTTCGCCTTGCTGCAGACGATATCGACCAGCGCCCCGTCGATCATCCCGTGCCCGAAGTCGTTGATGATGACGGCGTCGTACTTTCCGATGTTCGCCTCGACCCAGCCGTTGAGCGCCGACTGCTCGGGGGGCGGCAGCGCCTCGTCGGACATGTAGGCGATCTCGATCAGCTTCTTGACATAGGCCGGGTCGACCAGGCGGCTCTTCACCGTGGTCTGCCCGCCCTCGCGGAAGAACGGCACGAGATTGACGTTCTGGTGCAGCGCAGCCCGGACGAATTCCTCCCGGCTGTCCTGCGAACCGAGCAGCGTGACCAGGTCGACGCTTTCGCACATCTGGCCGACAAGATTGGCGGTCGCGACGGCACCGCCGCAGAAGATCTCCCGGCTCTTGTACTTCGTGGCGATGATGTTTTCCTTGGCCGGCTTGCCGAGCGGCTCGACGTAGATGTACTCGTCCAGGATGGTGTCGCCGATCACCAGGCAACGCTTGCCCTCGACGGCTCTCACCTCCTCCCTGAGATCGTCGAAGGTCAGCCGTGCCCGCAGCTCCTTGAGATAGGCCGCCGCTTCTTCCGGATAGAGCTGCAACACGCGGTTGGACAGGTTCGACGAGCTGAAGGTGATGTCTTCGGTGTACAGGACCTTCCCGCCGAACTTCTCGACAGTCATGCGCTCGGTCTTGATACGGCCGGTGACATCCGCCTCCTCGTCGGCGTATTCGGATCCCTTCAGGTACAGGCTGGGCTTGACGATCTCGAGAACGTACTCGGCCCCCGGATTCGGCGAGACGCCGACATAGTCGACGCATTCCAGGGCGGCGACCATCTCGGCCCGCAACTTCTCGGCGAACACCGGGCGGTCGGGTCCCTTGTTGACGAACTTGTCGGTCGTCAGGGTGACGATCAGCAGGTCACCATGCCCCTTGCCGATGTCGAGGTGCCGCTTGTGCCCGACATGCAGGATATCGAACACGCCATGTGCCAGTACGACCGTCTGCCCCTTGCTGCGCGCCGCCGCCGCGATCTCGCCGAGCTCGGCGATCGTCTTGATTTTCCCGATCATCGATAGAGCTGTCCCCCGAAGTCTCCGTCCCCGAAGGGCCGGTGAATGTGCCTAAGACCGGCCGAGATAGGTGAACCAATCCTTCGTCGCCACGGCGATGGTTTCCGGCGTCCAGACGGGTGCGTCCCGCCAGTAGTCGATATTGTCCAGCATGTGCTGCACGCCTGCCTCGATCGGAACGGTCGATTTCCAGCCGAGCTCTTCCTTGATCCGCCTCGTGTCGGCGAACGTGCAATCCGGCTCGCCCGGGCGCTTGGGGATGTGCACGGTCGCCGCCGCCTTGAGCAACTTGGCGAGATAGTTGACGGAGACCGGATTGTCGCTGCCGACATTGAGGCACAAGCCTACCTTGCTCGATTCGGCGGCGCAAACAAGGGCGTCCACGGCGTCGGAGACGTAGGTGAAATCCCGAGTCTGCTCACCGTCGCCGACGATGGTCAGCGGCTTTCCGGCAAGGAGCTGGGCGAGGAACACGCCGAAGACCGCGCCATAGGTGCCGCTGGTGCGGGCCCGCGGTCCATAGATGTTGAAGAAGCGCAGGGAAATCGCGGACAGGCCGTACACCTGTGCCCAGTGCATGACCTGGCACTCGCCCAGCCACTTGGTCAGGGCATAGGGGTACTGCGGGCGGATCTCGGCGATTTCGGGCGTCGGATAGGTGTCCGGGATGCCGTAGCAGGAGGAGGACGCGACATACACGAAGCGTTTGACGCCGGCGGCCCGCGCCGCCTGCAGCATCGTGAAGGTCCCGACGACGTTCGACCGGAAATAGCCCTCCGGATTCTGGATCGACGGCACGATGTCCGCGAGGGCGGCGAGGTGAAAGACACGCTCCACCCCTTCCATCGCCTTCGCCATGGCTGCCGGATTGGCGACGTCGGCGACCTGCACCTCGAGCCTGGGATTGCCCTTGTGATGTTCCAGGTTGCGCGGCTTGCCGACCTCCATGTTGTCGACGACCCTGACCGAGCGACCGAGCGCCAGCAGCCGATCCGTCAAATGCGAGCCGATGAAGCCCGCACCGCCCGTTACAAGGTCAATCATATGTCAGGTACCCATCCGTAGGATCTCGGCAGAAGGCGTGCTGCGCCAAAGCTCATTCAAAGAAGATGAAGCCCCAGTCTCCCCGGTAGCCGCACTGGTTGTAGATCCATTCCCAGTTCTCGACATCGTAGAACGATTCGCAGGTCAGCTGCCAATAGAGCAGGTTCGCGCGCTCGCGCTCGTTCCGCCAGGATTCGACCATGATGTACTTGCTCGTCCCCTTGCCGACCCGCTCGATCTCGCGGACGGCATCCTGGAGATGACGGATCGGCAGGTTGTGCAGGGTGCCGAGGGAGACGACGAAATCGAACGATCCATCAGGAAACGGCAACCTGGTCGCGTTGCCCTGCTGGAGGAACGGCTTCACCTCTTCCTTGGCGTTGGCGATGGCATAGTCGGAGATGTCGATTCCCCTCACCTCGACCCCTGGCACGGCGCGCGTGAGCTCATGCAGCAGGAAGCCCTTGCCGCAGCCCACGTCGAGGATGCGATCCCCGGCCTTGAGGCCGTAATGCTTTGCCATCGCCTCCGCGATCGGCAACCAGCGCCCGTCGTACCGGTAGCCGCCGTATCCGTACTGACACTCGCCGTCCCAGTAGTCCTGCCCGTACTTCTTGGCGACCGCCGAACACTCGGCCTTGTCGTGCTGCACGACGCGCGCGACGTAGTCCCGTTTCGTCCTGTTGTGCAGCGGTCCGATGAAATCTACGTAAGCCATCGTTCGATCTCTGGGTAGTTCAGCGCCTTGCAGATCTGCGCAGTCCGCAGAACATTCTCCCAACGGTCGACGTCGTCCCGGCTCTCGAGCACGAATCCTTCGACGGCCGCATGAAGGCTGCAGCCCGCGGCCAGGAGGCGATCGTAGACAGCCGCCCGCCTTCCGGCCTCGGCCGGGAGGAAGAACATCGAGTACAGGATCACGCCGTCGACGGCGCCGAGATCGGCGAGAGCCTGCTCGAGGATGAGATAGCAGTCATCCATCGCATACTCCGTCGCGCTCAGCAGGTAGTGCAGCTTGCGGCGCGCGGCATAGTCCCGGATCACGAGGTTCTGGATGTGCTGGGGCACCCTGTGCCCGTCGACGGCCCTGCTGAAGACGTAGCCCCGGTAGCCCTTCTGGTTCGATGTCATCAGCCGACCGATGGCAGCCTGTAGCTGGCCCCGATCGCCGTCGCCGGCCTGACCAGGATCGGCTCGAAGAACTCGCCCAGCTTCTTGTCGTGATACGGCGAGAACACGCTCTTGAAGCGGCAGTTGCTCGACCAGCGCGTATGGCGCTCGCGGTTGACGACGTTGCCGTGCATGACATTCTGCGTGAAGAGCAGGACATGGCCGTAGGGGATGTCCAGCCACCGCAGGTCGGGCTCGATCGTGCGCAGCAGTTCGTCGGCCGACTTGAGCTTCAGCTCGCCCATCCTGGCCTGGTAGGCGGAATCCTTCTCCCGCGGCAGGATGTACATCGTCTTCGTGCCGTAGACATGGACGTAGGGGATCCACAGGACCACCTCGTAGGGAGAATCCCCCGACCAGACGTCGGCATGCACCGGCAGCAGAGAGCTGTCGTCGTTGGGCAGCTGGATGCTCAGATTGATGCGAAGCTGCATGGCCAGCTCATTGCCCACCAGCACCTCCAGCGTCTTGCGGGCGGTGTTGAAGTAGGCCAGCCGGGTCCAGGGCTCTTCGTTCATCCGGCGGATGACCGCGAGGCGCAGGTCGTTCAGCTTCTCGACGTCCACCTTCTCGTGGATGCGGTCGAGGAAGCCCTCCCTGTCCTCCGGCACCGGAATCTTGAGATACCAGGCCGTGATCTCGGCCACGAGATCGCGGATGCGATCGAGGTCCGCCCGCGATTCGGCCGGGATGATCACGTAGCCGTCGCGCACGAAGGCATCGGCCAGAGCCCGTTCGTCCTCCCGCCAGAAGCTCGGGGCGTTGCTCACTTGGTCAGCTCCGCAAGACGCGTCCGGGCCGCGGCCTCGATGCCCTGCGCATGGATGGCGAAGTGCTCCATGAGCTTCTGCTGGCTGCCGTAGCGGTCGGCGAATGTGTCGGGAATCCCGAGGCGCTTCACGGGCGGCAGGGCACCGGCCATGCGGTCGGCCAGCGTCTCGAGCACCGCGCTGCCCAGCCCGCCGACGACACTGTGCTCCTCCACCGTGACCACGAGCCGCGTGCCGGCGGCGGCCTCGACGATCGCCTTCTCGTCGAGCGGCTTGACCGTATGGACATGCAGCAATCGACACCGGATGCCATCCGCCATCAATGCGGCTGCGGCCTTCAAGGCCTGGGTCGTGGCGACCCCCGTGGAGATCAGCAGGACATCCGAGGCGCCGGTCTCGCCGTCGATCATGTCGATCGCCTTGCCGATCGCGAAGCCGCGCTCGGGTTTGCTGACGACCGGGTCGCCGCCCTTGCCCAGCCGGATGTAGATCGGATGCGGCCATTCCAGGCTTGCGTCCATCAGCCGGGCCATCTCCTCGGCATCGCAGGCGGCGGTCACCGTCATGTGCGGCAGGGCGCGCATGATGGCGATGTCCTCGATCGCCTGGTGGGTCGGCCCCAGGGGAGCGTAGACATAGCCGCCCCCGTTGCCGATCAGCCGCACCGGCAGGTCGTGGAGGCAGAGGTCGACGGCGACCTGCTCGTAGCAGCGCCGCGTGATGAAGGTGGCGATCGTGTTGACATAGGGGATGAAGCCATCCATCGCCATGCCGGCTGCCATGCCGATGACGTTGGCTTCGGCGATTCCCTCCATGTAGTAGCGCGACGGGAATTCCTTCTTCATCTCGCCGAGCAGGTTCGGCGACAGGTCCGAACCGATGAAGACGACCCGGTCGTCGCGCTTGGCCAGCTGATGGACCATGTCGAGGCTTCGCTTGCGCATGACGTCAGCCTCCCAGCGCGTCGCGAACGATCTGCAGTTCGGCGGGCTTCAATTCGGACTTGTGATGCCAGTCGGGATTGTTCTCGGCGGCCGGGATGCCCTTGCCCTTGACGGTATGGCAGATCACCGCGCGCGGCCTGTTGCCGGGATGGTCGCGTGCCTCCTGGAAGACCCGACGGAGCTCCTCGACGTCGTGGCCGTTGCACTCGAACACCTGGAAGCCGAAGCTCGTCCACTTGTCGGCGAGCGGCTCCATGCTCTGGATGTCGAAGACGCTGCCGGCCGACTGGATCTTGTTGTAGTCGATGATAGCCGTCAGGTTGGCGAGCTTGTGCTTGTCGGCGCAGGCCGCCGCCTCCCAGACCGCGCCCTCGTTGATCTCTCCGTCCCCCATCAGCACGTAGATCTTGCTGTCCCGGCCCTGCATGCGGGCCGCCAGCGCCATGCCAAGCCCGATCGACAGGCCATGCCCGAGGGCGCCGGTGCAGGCCTCGACGCCGGGGACAACGGTCTCCGGATGCCCGCCGAGGAACGTGTCGAAATGGCAGAACCGGTCGAGCTCGCCGACATCGAAGAAGCCGCGGTCGGCCAGGACGGCATAGAGGGCGAGGCAGCCGTGGCCCTTGCTCAGGATGAAGCGGTCGCGGCCGGGCCAGGTCGGCTTGGCCGGGTCATGGCGCAAAAACTCACTGTAGAGGACCCGGATGATTTCGACGAGGGAAAGCGCCGGCCCGATATGCCCACGCCCGCCATTCTCGATGGCACGGAAGATGAGGCGCCGCAGGTGCCGGCTCTGGTCGTCCAATGTCGCCTGCTGAACCAAGCCGAGATCGGTCGCATACTTCAACGCGCTCTTGTGCTTCATGCCTCGTCTACTTTCGGATCGCCGCGAGTCTCCAAGGCCTAAACTAGCACGGCTCCGATGGCTTGGTAGCCGGTTTAGCGCGCGCTGGGAAAGAAATCCCTCAATGGGGGATCTGTGCTGAACCGGCTTGCACCGCGGCCCCATACCGCAACGTCGGCGAAACGTTAGACACCGGAGCGTCAAAGTTTTCGTCGCCCAGCCGTCGCGCCAAGTATTTGAATTGGCGCAACAATTGCAGCGATGATCGTGGACGACGTTTGGCGCAAGAACGGGCAAAGATCGCTTCCGGCATGTAGCTGGAAATCCGAGTGCTCGGTCGAGTGCGGCGGTCCTTCCGTGGTGCTCTGCCGGCTTCGCGCCCTCCCGATCGGCGAAGCCCGCTCTCCCACAGATGATGCCACCACAGCGCATGGACGGGCTGTTCGCCTTGCGTGAAATTGTCATATGTCGTCCTCTCGGAACATGAGTGGCCGACACGGACAGAGCACAACATTGCGCCAAGGAATCAAGTGCAATCTGATGCAGGCACTGCCATCACAGAATGGCAAGCCACGGCCAGCGAAGCCATTCTGACGCGCTTCTCGAGCACTGGACGCGGCAACAATGGCTGTTCCTGCGGTGATGGGCTGCTTGCATGCCTTCTCGCCCCCGCTATTCTCCCGGGGTGTTATTCAACATCGCCAAACTGCTTGGGCTCGCTCGGCCGATTGAAGCAGCGCCACCAGTTGAGACAGTGTCCGTCGAGGCAGTGCCGCCCGTCGAACCTACGCCGCCGACCATTTCCGAGTCACCGGTCCTGCCTTCAAACAGGCCAATACGGCCGCTTGCAGAACTCTATCGACCCGGCGAGCAATTCGAGATTTCGGAGGCGGGCTTGCTCGCTTGGCGGGCCTCACCCGCCTTCGAGAGGGTCTTTGCGGCCTACCGAAACTACCCCGAAAACTCACTCCAAAGCGATGAGGCGCGAGCCCTCCTGCACCACCTAATCGTCATGCACCGGCCGGAACGCGTGCTTGAGATCGGAACCTGGCACGCCGGGACCACGGAGACCATGGCGCGTGCGCTTTGGGAGACAAAACAGGGACATATCGACACGATTGATCCCTTTGGCGGCGAACGCTGCCCTCCCATCATCGCTTCGTTGCCGCCCGAGCTCGGGGAAATCATAACCTTCCGGGCCGAGAATTCCGCGACCTGCTTCGACCGGGCCATCACCAACAATACATACTACGATTTCGTTCTCGTCGACGGCAATCATGAGTACGAATTCGCCTTGTTCGACGTCATGTGCGCGGCAAGGACCATGCGTCCGGGCGGTCTCATGGTGATGGACAACATCGAGCAGATCGGACCCAGGCTCGCCGCCAACACGTTTCTCAAGCACAATCCGGATTGGCAGGATGTGGCTGGCGTCCTGCAGCACGTCGACCTGTCGGCCCCCTTCAAGGTGCCCACCGCATCGTTTCCCGACACGAAGTTCTATCTGTTGCAGGCTCCGCACCACTACACGATTGGAGAGGAACCGCGAGTCTTCGGGCCGGCCGAAGTCGATCGGGCCGAGGTCGACGGGATCGAGCTGGAACTCGCCGTACCAACGCAGGGGCTCCTGCATGTTCTTGTGTATGTGCGGACATTCGGAATTGCCGAGCCCGAGGAACTGCACTGCGAGCAGAGCCTGTCAACGGACGCTATTCAGGTCCCCCCGGACGGCCGCGTGCGCATACCCTTGTCTCGGCCTTTGCATACTGCCTATCCCCAGCCGGGCCTCGTTCGCCGCGTTGAGCTTGCGCTATCCTTCACTGGCCAGAGCGGGCTTGCACTACGGTCGCCCCCTCGACTCTACCCGGCAACCTACGGCAAGCCGCGAGTTCACAAGGGGGTCGCACAACCACGCAACGCGGGAACCGAGTCGCACTGATTTCGCTCATTTGGTAACTACCCAGCGCGGATCGAACTTTGCCAAGTCTTCAGGAGTGCCCAGGGCGGCGACGTCTTCAAGCGGAATTTCCGTGATCGTGATGCGTTCACCAATGGCAATCAAGTGGTTGTAGAGCGGTGCCACGTAGCGTTCCCCCCGCTCCTCCCGGCCCGGCGTCCCGTAATATGCATCGTAAGTGTCGCAATACTGGCGCGCGCTCCTGAACCAATAGAATCCGATAGTTGCATAATCGGAGATTCGCTTTTTCTCGCGTATCTCGATTACCTTACCTGTCTCATCGAGACGTACGAAGCTCCAGCTTTCGCCTGGCGCCCGGAAACAGGGAATCCACCCGTCACCAGCGGCGTCGGCCAGCCTCAAGGCGCCAGGCCTGATCGCCGTATCTATATTGAAGATCGCGAAGGGGCCCCCGGGCGAAGCGAGATCGCACGCCAGCTTCGCCGTCGTGGCCTGACCGTCGGTCGGCGCAGGAAGTTCGACTATCCGGAAGCGCTCGATGCCAAGCGCGTGGGCGCGCGCCTCAATGAAAGACATGGCCTTGTCGGCGCCGCGTACGATGAAGATGAACTCCGCCTTGGCCCGGATGTAGCTCTCGAGGCCAGCCATCGACCAGTCAAAAGACGTCCGGCCGCCCGCTTCGATCATGTACTTGGGCAAGGTGTAGCCAGCGGCCTGGAAACGGGTGCCGAAACCGGCCATGGTGATAGCCAGGGTGGTAACGTCGTCGTTCATCGCCGGACAATCAATCTGACTTGCCGAGCATAGCAAGGATGGCTTCGGTCTTCATCGTCACGAACTCGTCCGGCCTCACGGCACGGTCGTCGATGAAGAAGCCGTCAGGTCCCGGCCACGGCTTGCCCACAATCAGGCCATCATAGGGCACACAATGGCGATCGAGCCACGCCAGAATCTTTGGGGCGGTGTCGGCGATCAGTCGGGACAAGTCGCCATTGTGAGTGCGCACATTGCGCGCCGTGTAGATGATGATTTCGTAGCCCTCGTCCTTGGCCACTCGAAGACGATCACGCAGGCTCTCGTGAACCGGCAGGTCCTCGTACCTCTGATCCGGAGCCTTGACCGGGCAGAGCGTGCCATCGAGATCGACATAGAGTCGTCGAGGCACGTTCGTCATTGCGAGCGCACTTCGTCGAGGGTCGCAGCAGCGCACAGGGTGTAGGCGAGCACGTTGCGCGGCTCACCCCGGTGCAGGGGTAGCATGCTCATGAACAGAGAGGCCTCGTAGAGACGGATGCGCCGGACATCGAGCGCGCGCTGCGTGAGCGCATCGATGAACAAGGTCGCACACTCATCGAAGATTGGCTCAGGAGTAACCAGCTGCATCCGCAGTTCGTCGTCGATAACGACATCGTAAACGCCATTGACGAGGAAATCATAGCCGCCCAGGACCGAGTGTGACAGCTTCGCCAAGTCATAGTGCGGATCGAGATACAAGTCGTCGACCGCATTGGCTCCCCGCGGATCGATCAACTTGAGCAGACGAATCCGCTTGTCGTATAGCATGTTGGAAAAGCAGGCATCGCCATGGCTGATGGTCTCGTGGTCGGGAAGCGCGGCCCGGAACGGCATCAGCAAATCGAAGTAGAGTTCGATCATCTCGTCGAGCGAGGAGAATGCAGTTCCAGCGCGCAGCATAGCATTGAGGCTGCTCAGAAGCTCCGTTCCCTCCATTTCGCGGCGTCGCTCACGGACCTTGTCGACGTATAGCCGATCGAAATGCGCTTCGGCGCGCTGGCGGGTACAAGGCCTCTTCACACGCTCGTCCAGAAAGTTGAAGATATCCTCGGTGAAACGACCGAATTCCGACACTGTCGTAGAACCGTTGATCCACTGCTGGCCCATGTCGAGGACCAGCATCCGTTCCATTCGATAGCTCGCCTGCTTCTCCGCCACCTTGAGGTCGAACGGCGTCAGGAACCAATAGCGCATCGAGTCAGGCAGGAGATGGACAAAATTGTACTCCGACTTGATCTTCGCGATGTCGTGAGAGCTCTTCACCACCCAGCGGTCAGTACGTGCGACATTGTTGAACTGGCGGCTGGTGAAGGCGCCACTCAGGAAGTCGATCAAGCCAACTACGCTGTCGACCTCGACGAAAGCGCCGTCGACCGGCAGGGCGATGACCGGGATGTTGCCGCCCGAACCGAACGCGTCGTTGCCGCTTTCAATCTGCTGAAGCAAACGCATGTACTGGAACGCGTCGGCTGCAAAGAATTCACACGGCACATCCTTGAGTGTGCCTCGACAGGCGTCCGGCACAAGTCGGACGCGCTTGAGCCGGTCGAGGATAACCCCCTCTTGGGCCGGTGCCAGCCGCGATGAAACATGGACGACGCGACTGATCCCCTTCGCCTGGATGGCCCCGAACAGGCCGGCGCGATCCTCTGGCCGGTTCAGCGTCACCATCTCCATGCCCGACTCGGCGGCCAAGGCGGCGATCCTCTCGGCAAGCTTGCGGCGGCGAAAGACAATTTCCCCGAAGCGGCCACCCCCGACGATGGCATTGAGCTCGGGCGGAAACAGGCTGTCGTCAGCGTAGACGAGGAGAGTTCTCACCGCTTGCGCACCTTCAAATAGATGCGCTGTCGAGACAACGGTGATCGATAACGATAGATCCCCTTGGGAAAGGTGTAGCTCATCGTCCTCATGCGCGCGCGCGCGTAGCCCATGAACGTACCTGCAGATAGCACTGCCAACGCGGCGAAGGCCACCAGCCGGTACAGCGCGGCCGGCGCCTCGTTGCCGGTCACCGGCCCCGAAATGGCATACCCTAAAATTTGCACGGCATAGGCAACAGTTCCACTATCCGGCCCAGGGAACACGATCAAGATCAAAAATGTCGTCATGCCCTCAAGCGTCCAGATGACGACGGTGATGATCGAGAGGAGCGAGAAGGTCGCGCGATCGAACGTCGGCACCCGACGGATAAGGTTCAGAAGCCGCCGGCAGAGCCCAAGCAGCACCAGCACGATCGGACGTTCGCCGCGTAGCACGACAAGCGAACGCGCGAGGCTCGCCACTCCGCCTGGAAGCATCAGGACGGCGGCAAGGGAACTGAAGAGGAACAGGCCCGACATCATCAGCACGAGGTTGGCGGCACCGCTCGGCCGCCCCGACCAGACGAACAGGAGCAGGATCACGACGATGATCGCCACGTCGAACAGTCGATCGATCCATACGGCCAGCCCCGCGCAGGTCGTTGTTGTTCAGCCGGTAGATCTCGAGAGCGCGCACCCCGTCCCCGATCTTGAGAGGCGCCGCCAGCGAGCACAGCGCGATGAAGACCTGATAGCCGAACAGGATGGTGAACCTCACCTGCCCCACGCCCAGGATCAGGTAGAGCCTGACGGCCCGAAACGCATGCGCCACCCCGTAGAGAAGCAGGGCCGCGAAGCAGGCACAAACCGTCCGATAGTCCGCCTTCATGATCGGACCCACTGTCTCGAAGGCCGCCGCAACATAGACCAGGGTGAAGACGACAGAGATCACGATCAGGGCCGCCGAGACCAGATCGACGATCAGGTTCCAAAGGCCGCGCCGCCGGCCGACCTGGCTAGAGGCGGGTGGCGACGATATCGAATTCATAGGCATCTCGGCGAACATCCCGGAAATCCTCGCGCAGGAATTTCGCCCTTCCCTTCAGGAAGCCAAGCAGCAGAGCAAGAGTACGGCGAGCCTGCGATACCAGGTTGACGTTCGATACTTGGTCGTCCTCGCGCCACGAGATCGGAAAGAACGTGAACCCGTCGCCGCGCGCGACATGCGCCAGGATCATGCAATAGTTGAACATGAGGTTGTCGTGAAAGCCGATCCAGTAGCGAGAGGCGAGAGGCTCGACACGATAGACGTTAAGTCCCGATCCAAGATCGTAAAGCAAGCGCAGCGACGCCATCGAGAACAGGGCGTTGAAAACCAGATTCCCGAGGATGCGGATCGTGGAATAGCCTTGCAGCCGCGAGGACCACATGAAGCGCGCGCCGAGGCAGCAATCCATGCGGCGATGGTCGCCCCGCTCGAGCACCGGCAACAAGTCAGAAATTCGTCCCTGATCGTCACCGTGCAGCACGACGACGTGGCTGAACCCGTTGGCAGCGGCATACGCAAATGCCGCCTTATGTGACCCACCCAACCCGTAGTTGTCTTTGTTGCGGGCAATACTGATGCAGCCCAGCCCCATTTCCCGGGCCTTGGCCAACGCTGCGTCGACCGTGCCGTCGGGGCTCCTGTTGTCGACCACCAGAACCTCGGCGAACCAGCGCGCTATGGACGGATCAAGGAACTGCTCCAGAACACGCCGCAGTTGCACGGCGCATCGATAAGCCGGAATGAAGACAAGAATGCGTTCGGCCGCGCTCATTCGTCCCAACTCCTTCTACGGCTAAGCGCTCGTGCAACGAAAAAGTTCGTCGCGAGGAGTAGCGGGGTTATCAGGCACTTGGCAAGAAACGCAATCGTCGGCCACTCGATGGCTATTCGCAAGTACTCCGCGGTCAGGCGCCCCTCCTGGGCGGCCAGATCGACCAGCGCCGAAGCCGCGACCACGAGGACTGCCGTGTAGATCACATAGATGGCCAGCCGCGCTCGGATCTTTCCGGATCCGGCAAAAACCAGCCTGTGGCTGGTCAGAAAGGTGAAGCTGCCCCCGCACACGCCACCGGCGATATTCGCCAGAAACACTCCCATCCCCCCGTACGTGACAAGAGCCATATAGACTGCGGTGTCCAGGAGCCAGCCACCCCCGGAAATCGTCACGAATTTCAGCGGCCCTCGCCCGAGCTCGACCAGACGAGTACGATCAATGGGCTTCATATGCACCCATGATTCTCAAAAAAGGATCGACATCAGAGCCTCGAAGTTCAAGCGCAACTGTGCCGGCAAGGAGTCGACCACCAGCGCGACCAGGATCGGCCCGAAGGCCCAAATGAAAACAAGCAGCGTCAACAATCGACGGACCCAGAGTTGCTGGGCGACCACAAAGCATGCCAGGAGGCCGAGCAGCAACGTCGTATAGAAGGGCGCTTCCAGCAACCGCGTACGCACCCAGACTGCATGAGGCACGTAGGGGTCGAGGCCGATGAAGGTCAACGCAAAGAAAGCCAAGGGGAGCATTGCCATCATCACTGGCAGCCCCCAAGTCAGCATCCGCCGTGGCGCGCTGCCGGCTTCCTCCTTCCCGACCTTCCCAGGAAATGCCCAGAGAGTCGCCGCCCCGAGACAACCCAGCCCGAGTGCCAGGCCGAAGAACGTCAAGAAGAGAGGAGCATGATCGAGCCAGATGAGCCCGGCGTGCTTCACCGAAACGAAGGGGATGTAGCGAAGGTCAATGTCACCGGGCGCATAACTACTGTAGAATACGACCTTCAGCCCAAACAGCCGGGCCGCAATGGTGGAGCCTACCGACTGGCCGAGCAGCAGGAAGCCGATCACCATCCCGCTGACGGCGAATTGGACCTGAGGCAGCGCCTTGATGGCCGCGAGGGCCGAAGCCATAAGCGACGGTCGGGGGCCCTCTCGCGATCTGACCCTGATCGGCACGAGCATGATGAGACCAGACAGAACGGCGGCGCCCAACAACACCAGGGCACCCCAGAGATTTACCAGAGGAATCAGATAGACCGATCCAACCGCCGCCGTGGTCAGGATGGCGACCGCGACCGCGCCTCCGGTCGGAACAGACTCGCCGGGTGAGCGAAATTCCTGCAAACGCGATAGGAGGCTCGCTGCGAACGCCGCCACTGCGATGATTGCAATGTGCAAGGACATCGTCGACAGCCCTGCCCCAAACAACACGAGGTAGGCGGCCGCCCCAAGCTTGTCGCCCCAGCGCCACAGCCTCCAGTCGCTTGAAAATGACCTGAAGGACAGGATCAGCAGAAGCAGCGGAAACGTCGCACTCAGGACTCGACTTTCATGAAGCGCCCAAAGCGGTGGGTTCTTCGCATCGAAGATCCCAGCCCTGAGAAATGGATGGAGCAGGTGCGATCCCATGACCATCAGGAGGGCGACCGCCAGCGCACTGACTACCCCACGGCAGAATGGCTTCACTAGACAATAGGCCAGGCAGATCGCAGAAACGCGGCCTACGGCGTGAAAGATCAGGAAAGGCAACAACTGCCCATAGGACTTGCCGAACCATTTCTCCAGACTGATCAAGGGGTAGAGAAAAAGCGGCTCGTCGTAGTGCGACGAGACCAGGGGAAATCTCTTGTCCACAGGAATCCAATAGACGAGATTCTGGAACACTCGGCTGGTCGCATCGCCCGACACGTAGAACACGCCCATCTGAAGCTGCAAGACCAGCAGCACCAGCAGAGCGGCAACCAAAACGGCGGCGGCCCCGAATTCAGCCCGCTTCGACCACGGTGATGCCCCCCGCTTCGCCACCAGCGCACGAAGGCAACAAGCAGCGCCGACGCAAAGCCAGAACACAAACAGCCGGTACGGCGCGTCCCCGTGGAGCACGAACAAGCTGACGATCCGGTTGACGGCGGCGACGATCGGATAGCCGATCGAGAACCCGGCGAACAGAAGCAGCACCCTGGGGAACTTCCGTTCGCCGCCAAAGTGGCCGAAGCGCCAAAACGAAACAACAGATCCGCCCTCGAAGATCAGGCGCCAAAAGCAGTAGCCGACGAGTCCCGTCGCCGCCATATAGAGCAGCGACACGGCCCAGAGGGCCGGCGATGTGTTTTCATGCGTTAGGCGGTAGTTGCGGTTGAACTCCGCCACTCCCTCATTCGGGGCGGTGCCGGCCGGTTGAGGCGGGCCTGACCAAGGGGAGAATGCGGCCGATCCCGATGCAAAAAGAGAATACCCGACGCCGCCCACGAGAAGTAGTAGAATAATACAAAAGAGAAACGTCCGCGCGCGCGTACGAGGGGCTAACGTCATGAACTGCGTCATCAATCCGACAGGTCTTTCGAATACAACCTTAGCTTGGCCTTCCATACTATGCGAGTCGTTCAATCGAGCACCTCTTCATCGATCGGGCGCTCCATCACATCACTGGTTTGACCTGCCCCCGGGTTTTCGGACTGTCGATTAGTTGAGAGACTGGCCTCCGTGAGGAGGCAGGATGAAGAAGTCGAGGTTCATGGAAGAGCAGATCGTCGGGATCCTGAGGGAGACGGATCGCGACCCAGTGGCAACGGGAGCCAAACGCCATGGGGTGAGCGGGCAGGCAATCTACACGTGGAAGAAGCGGTTCGGGGTCGTTCCAGCCGGACGACGTGCGTCGGCTGAAGCAACTTGAGCAGGAGAACGCGCGGCTGAAGAAGCTGGTGGCGGAGCGCGACCTCGAGACCGAGGTGATGAAGGAGATCGCAGAAAAAATGGTAGGCGTGCCGGCCCGTCGACAAGCCGCGGCACACGCCATGCGCCGCGGTCTGTCGTAACGGCGGTCGTGCACGGTGCTGGGAGTGGCGCGATCGGCGCTGGGCTACCGATCGACGCAGGAAGGATGTTCCGGTGCTGAAACGCATGGCGGCGCTCGGGGCGCAGTATCCGCGCTTCGGCTACCGATGCATCCGCATCTTCCTGAAGCGCGAGGGCCACGGCATGAACTGGACGCGCGCCTGGCGGCTGTGGCGCCACGCCCGCCTCCAGGTGCCGCGCCGGCGACCGTGCAAGCGCGTCGCCAGCAGCCGGCCGAGGCCGCAGGCGCCAACCAGCTGTGGTCCTACGACTTCATCTTCGACAGATGTGCCAATGGCCAGCAACTCAAGTGCCTGACCGTGGCCGACAAATGGACCAAGGAAGGTCTGGCGATCGAGGTCCCACCTGAACGGTAGATAGCCGGTCTTGTCTTCTCGAAACGTATTGCGACCCGTCGGAACTGCCTGACCTTGGAGAAGCATCACTCAACCAGATGAGTGTTGAGCATAAATTGTGCTTGTCGAGGGTATTCTATAGCTCTGGGGCTGCAGCCATTGGAAGTTCACGTCAAATCGGTGTTGATATCGATCAAAACGGGCACGGACCATCAGATGCGAATGCTGTTAGAGCCCCTCGCCTCGCGCGGAGCCTATAGAGCGGATGATGGAGGTCCACCGTTGATACCAGAGCTTCGGCGCGGCTATGTCTATCAAGCTGGCTAGGTCGTCGCCAGGCTTGACTAGCCGGCGGGGTTTGAATCGGAACTCAATGCTCTGTCGTTCCTCTGTCATTCCAGGGCGAAAGGATGTACGGTGTGGCGTCGTGTTCAAGAATAGGATGACATCACCCGGATGGAAAACCGGGCAGATGGTCTCCTCTCGCACGGCGCTGGCCAGTTCAATGGGGAAACGTGCCCCGCCCATCACTTGCTAACAGCCGGCCGGGGAGAAGGGTCGATTTACGGAAGAACAGATCATCGGGATCCTGCGCGAGCATGAGGCTGGCGCGGCGACGGGCGATCTGTTCTTCCGTAAATCGACCCTTCTTCATCTGCCGTCTCTCCCGCGAGACGGACTCTACCTCATTCTGGAGGAGGTTTCGGGGCTCAGGTCAGCCAGGCTTCGATCTGGCCGTAGATCTTCTTGTTGAGGTTCGACACGGCGCCGGGGCTGACCCGCGTGCCCCAAAGCGCCTCGGTGATGTCCTCGACCCGGCGGACCGACACGCCGGCCAGGTACATCTCGATCAACGCTTCCTCCACCAAGCTTCTCCCGTCGCCGATAGCGTTCGATGATGGCGGTCTCGAAAGTTGCATCCGCAGCTTCGGGACCTTCAGCGTCACCTCACCGGCCTTCGTCTGCAGTTTGCGATCGTAGCTGCCGGAACGCTGATCGCGACGCGCCGCCGTGCGCTCGTAGCGCCCGGCATTGCACAGCCGTTCGGCCTCCGCCTCCAGCATCGCGTTCAACGTCTCCTCGACCGTCCCCCCCCCCGCACGATCCGACCCAGGTGCTCGCGCACACGATCGTCGTCGATCCGGATGACGTTGTTCAGCTCCGTCCCTCTGCTATCCTCTTCCATGGTGACTCCTTGTTGAACTGGCTTCGTCGGTCGTCTCGCAGCGCCAACTTAACCAGAGCGGAAGCCACCGCCCAAATCTGCGAAAGATTCTCTACGTCATCGCAGATAGCGTTTGTCCTGCGCCAAGAGGACGAAGGCGTCACATATCAACGTCTCAACTCCAGTCGCTCGATTATCTCGGGGGGCATAAGATCCCACATTTCTTCCTGAACATCAGATGGGACTATATCTCGCCATGCGTCCGATTCCTGTCCCGAAAAGTTTGCGTCGGCAAGTTGGTCTGGGAACGCGTATTGTGACTGATTGCCGAGAACCGTTGATACCGCAGTCATCAGACCATCGCGCCCACTGATAACATCACTGGACCTAATCCAGCGAATATTAATGCCGTTGGCCTTTTCCGCACGTAGCCAGTCATTCAACCACAACAAATACATTGAATACATGCGCTCCACATGGACGTCAGACTTTCCAAAGACATGCTTTGCGAAAGACACGGCGGCTGCACGAGGATCGCGGACAAGTAAGTTAACCACCCTAACCTGATGCTTGACCAGAAGACTCATGTTGAACTCTGACGCACCAAAGTGGTCATGAAGCACAGCACCTCCGCGGAGAAAACGACCAAGCCACGTCGGAACGATGCAGTAGTTCGGAAAGGCTCCTACGCTGATGCGAAACAGCGGCGCCCCGGTGATCATTGCAAGCGTTTGTGTCAAGGCTGCACTCGCAGAGCGCGGCATAGAGGCGATAAGAATTGGCGGAACGCCTCGAGCGATCGCTTCATCCTGCTTGCTAGCTGCCTCAACTCCAGCAGCAACAGCATCGTGAAACAACATGTCGCCTCCAGAGTGAGGCAATACGTTGGAAGCCGCTATTGCATCAGCTGCCTCCGAAGCCATCCCAGCATGACCGTATACAATCCCACATAGGTAGTTCAGCGCCTCACCAAAATAGGCTTCATCCTTCGTTGCCGGAACCCGTGTTCCAATTCGCTTCAACAAGAACTCAACTGCCAGCCTGTTGCTTGATCTGGCAATCTCACGAGCACGAACTACCAACGCAGCCTGATCATCGACCAACGTAAGCTCACCTTCGTGTGACGAGTAGAAGTCAAGTTCGAGCATTGGACGCCTCTACCATCCAAATAAAGGGATTGGTGAATTGGAAGCATTTAGCGGAGCGCCAACAGTACTCGGCCTTCCCGAACGATCGGCCTCCATCTAAAAGGATCATCTATCGTAACCTCTCCGACGGTAAGCAGAACCGAGCGCCAAAGTGGGAAGATGCGGATTGCATGTAGATTATGGTGGGATACTATTCTTCACCTCTTCTCCATCTATCTAGAACGCTTTCTCCCCATCGATGATGCTTTTGCGCAGTCTCCTCCATTTGGCTCGCAATAAGAGCCCGCGCTTTCCGAAACGAGGCATCAATGCGCTCTACAGCATCTGACGGAAATCGTTCGAAACCTTCGCGAGGCATACCTATCCGGTAGGGAAGATCATAAAATCGGAGATGGGCCCTATTTGCAAGCTCGACGAAGAAACTGGCGTAGTCTTCATAGTTCAACTGTGGCGGCGGACGCCCGTCGTCATCGACAAGCTCAGTCCCAAAGTAGTCATCGTTGACGTCCCTTAAATGGATTTTCAACTCGGTCGGCACCAGTTTGTCGATCTCGCTATCAAGACTCATGAAATAACGTGGCTGAATACGGTGAGTAGCTGAACCTTTCAAAAGTGCTACATTATAGTGAGGTGACCGAATTTCGATATAGTTTGGACTGCGTGCAAGTAGCATTCGACGCCGCGGGAGCATATCAGATCTTGCATTGATGAATGAGCCCAACGTGAATGAATCGATATATTTTAATGCGAGTCCCACAAGTTCCTTCGAGGGAACGGCATAGCCTCCGCTCTCAAGAAAGCCCCGAGCTGCATTCATGACACCGTGCCGCATCGCCTTGAAGGAAGAAAGAAGAACTGCATCCACTCCACCTTCAGCTATCTCAAGCATGTTGTCGAAATAACGCTCCGAATAGAATCCATCAGGGAAAATTGGGAAGAAGTTTGCGCGTCGTCGCGCTGCATATGATAGGTGGATGCTCTGGATGCCGCCAAGCAACCAGTACTTCTCCCCTGCGGTGGCGAGTTCAACCAACTTGTCGGGGATCATCCAATATCGGATCTTGACACCCAGCCGCTTGAGACTCTCGAGCCTGCGAAGCTTCGGCACATCCTGCCGCGAAGTATGGATCAATAGTTCGACAGCTCCACGCGCCCTGAGCGCCGGGATATTGCCGCGGGCGGCCAGTGAAGCGATGCAGCACCGGTCGAATCTTTCAATATAGTCTGCTCCCCACACCGCAGCACTAAGTACACTCTGCGGATTCCTAGCCCAAATCCACGGGCGTGGCGTTGTCGCGTCTAAACCCGACGAGACAAAGCGGCAGAGCAGACGGAAAAAAAGCTCCCCATAATCTTCAGGCACTCCGTGCTCGTGAAGCGCGTAAAGAATTTCTGCGGCGGAGCCAGCGTCTCCTACTTCGCGGAGGAGGTGTCTAACAACCAATTGGCGTAACGCCCTAAAGGCCTCGCGCTCATCCGAATAGTCACTTGGAAGAAAGGCATTCTCCAACCATGTCTCATTACCCGCATCCTGGAGAAGCTTAACAGCCTCTGCGTGGAGCCGTTGGAGGAGATTTATTGAACGTGACATCATCGTTTAGCGTACATTGTCCCAAGCCAGCAAAGTAAGGTTTTCAAACAACCCATGCCGCTCGACATGTGCAGAGAGTTCTCCAGCTTGCAGTCGCTTCATTTGGCTACGAAACCCAGGCTGCCTCGGAGATAACCTTTGGGCGTCACATTGATGGTGGTTAGATGTTCTCGAGACGACTTTTCTGTCCATCGTCGAACAATCACTCGATAGGCGTCGGAGGGCTTAGCAACAACAGCGGCTTGTCAGCATCCCCACGCCAGGAAAGGTCGACTTCGATACTGCATGGAACCCGTCCGAAGGCCGACGGCACATCGAATGTTAGAGGTGTGGAGAATCGATAGTCGACGCGACCTCTGTCGCCGGCCTCAATGCGAAAAGCACCTTTCGTTGCTAGTTCCCCAACCCATCTGTTGCCGTCTGCAAAAGCCCGAACAAAGACGCGATAGTGCAACGTTCCAGCGTTTACTCGCGGAGCCAAGAGGAGGCTGAAGCCGGCAGCAAATGGCTGGCTCGACGGCAGCACTCCAGTTGACCAAGGCCGCTCACTGATAGCAATAGTTGATGGCGCCTGCAGCACGACAAATGCCGTGTTCGGCAAAGACGTGCGCGTTTCATCAAAAGGGTGCGACGGGTCGTGTCTAGCCAGCGAGTCACCCAGCTCGCGCCAAGCCGGATTGGCCTGCATGAACGAGCGCGACGCCTCAAAAGGCCCAGTCTGCTTGGAGTTGTCCATAACGACTATTCCCCCAGGTCGAAGCAATCGGGCCGCCATCTGTAAGTCGAACAGTGCAAACTCGAAATCGTGGTTACCGTCGACCAAGACCAGATCAAGAGGCAGGCGGCGGCGCTCGAGCATCAGCAGGAAGTCCATCGAGTTCAGCGGATGGAACTCAGTAATCCGCTGGAGTTCGCCTGGCCAACTCGCGATGATGGGAGGACAACGTTCCGTGCCGAAGGGGTCGGTAGTTAGTAGCCTGCCCGAACCGTTCTCCCATAATGCTCGCGCCAGCACTTCCGAAGTGCCAGCATGAAGGGTGCCGATCTCGGCAATAACCGCCGGTCGGAGCATACGTGATATCGTGTATAACACCGCGCGGGAGTGGGGTCCCATCAGTGAGAGCTCAGGATAGTTGTCAAAATAGGCAACCAGCGACTGATATGCGGAGCTACCTATGACGGCATCGAGGGACGCTCGACTTACATTCGCCGCTGCAATTTCCGGAGCTAGTTGCGACAGGTCGCGAAAGCCACGATGCAATTCAGCACGCTGCATGTTGCTACTGTATCCCAGGGAAGGCGCCGACGCGCGGGCAAAGTGGAACCCAAAATACCCAAGCCATGTGCGGTATCAAGCGCCGCTGTTGATGCTTGGGCGTCGCCGGTCAAGTCGGACTTCTCTCTTTAGTTGACTGCACTCGGCCGTAGTTTGCAGCATGAGGAATGATCCATCGTTGAGCTCCGCCGGACATTGGTCCCGGCATGCCAATAGCTATAGGTGAGTTGCAATGCCATCATTCGCGCTAAAATGGTAACGCTTCAGTGCGGCGTGTATAAGTGCGACTTCGGCTTGGCGGCGGTTGGAAGGCGTATAAGGTGGATTTCTGCACGGAAAAAACTGCCGCGTCGCGAAGCAACGTCGCTGAACGGCATAGTTGTAGCGATGGGCATCGATGAAGGCTTCCAGTGAGAATCCGCCTTCGAGAAATTCCTCGCGTCCGGCCGGTGCGCCAAACTGCGCAGCGACCGCCTCAATCGGCGTTTCCAGCACTTCCATACACCCATCACCCTGCAGCAACCGAGGCAAGAGCGCATAGTCGACATTCTCGTACTGTGGCGCAAATGGGCGCGACATCAGCCTAGCGGAAACTGCCAGAGGATGCATGAAGACCGAATGGATCGAAAGTCCGTCGGCCTGAGGCCAGATCAACTCTCGCGGATGACGGCAGAACGAGAGGTTTTCGGCGTTCATGACCAGGGAGCGGGCATAGGCATCCGGGATCGCGATGGCCGCCTCAAGGAGCTCGTCCGACGGCAGGTCGAGCTCGCCGGCCGCGCCACGCGTCCTGGCGTCGAGCCAGTTACGCAGCGGGACTGGTTCGCATTCTATGCCGGCCATGGCACAGCAATCGGCGCCGCGGTCCAAACGGCGTCCCAGGTTCTCCAGGCTGTGGCGCGACAGCACGATGTCGATCGGAAGGAGATACAATTCGGCGCGCAGAGCCGCCGCCAGGAATACGCTCTGATGATCGAGCAAGCCATAGAAGTGGTAGAAGGGATACCGTTCGCGCTCGCGCTCTTCCAGAAATTTTTCGGGAAAACACGTGAACACGATCTGGGCATGCCGACTGAGATGTCGGAAGGCTGGACTCGCGACAATACGTTTGCGGTCCGTCTCGGTGGTGACGATCGAGTGGATGATTTTCCGGCGACGCGCCAAGGCCGGCAGATTGCCTTCCGCCAGCAGCGAAGGAACGTGATAGTTCATGAATTTGTCGACGAAGGACTCGCCCCACGCGATCGAGCCGACCACTGCGAATGATCGCCGAAACAGCGACCCGCCCCGGATTTGTCGTGCTCGATGGACGTTCGCGGCGCGCAGTTCCATCATCTTGCTCAGGAATTCATGGATGAATGACGTGCCTCCGCCGCCCTCCTTCGCGAGCACGATTGCCTTGTCGACATGGTCGAAATTCATCGCCGCCCGAATCAATGCCGTCCGTTCGCTCACGTCGAGCATCGGTCCAGTTGCCGGACTGAGATCGATGAGCCTCCGGCCTTCGGCGATCGCCTGCGCCATATTGCCCGGACCATAGTCGGACATTTCATATTGATGCAGCACGCTGAGCGCCGTCAGCACCTGTTGCGCCTTAGGGCCGGATCGCCCTCCCGCCATTGCCGCGGCGAAGTCAGCTCGCAAGGTTTCGGGCGGTTCTGCATCGTCGGCAGATACCGGCGTATCGCGGTCGCACGACACCGGTAAGCGCACCGGATGCCTGAAGAACTCCAACCTTCGGCGCAAGGATAGTGGACCGGTGACTGCTTCCCAGCCTGCCGAAGCGTCACCCAAGGCGCCGGGTGGATGACCGAATTCACCGATGACGATGCCATCATTCTCGGTCACGAAATACGGCAGTCCGACCCGTTCGAGGATGAGATCGATCTCCGCCGAAGGCCTGGCAAAGAACCGAGACGGCATCGCCTGGATCGTTTCGGACGACAGGTACAGAAGCTCATGGCACGTCGAATGGATCTCGATGTGCTTCTTGCCTACCCATGTCACGCGTAGATGAGCGGTCGGGCCCCTGAACACGCCATCCCCTTCAACGAAGGTCGCACAGTTCATCGGGGCGCTGACATCTCGGCCCATGTTGGCGAGGTCAAGCGCCGAGATGGCGGCCGCCCCCGTCCTCTCGTCCCTGGTTAGCTTCCGCTCTACCAGGCCTCGGTTGTTGACCCAGAGCAAGGCCGACAAGACAGCCGGTCTCCCCTGAGCCACGCGCAGGAGTTCCCTGAGATAGCCGCTGGCGTACAAGGCATTGGGATTGATGGCGTGGAAGTCTGCCCCCAGCCGCCTCGCCTCCGTGAGGTGCTGATACTGCATCGCCCCGATCAACCAGTCGCGCTTCACGTCCTCGGCGGCCGCCTCATCGCAGAGTCCATCCGGCAACGGCTGAAAGATGAAGGCGCAGTCGAACTGCCTGCCATTCAGGTAGGCCTTGGCCTCCGAGAGTAGCTGCTCGCGCACCGACACGATAAACGTCACCGCGCGCTCGCTGAAAAACCACCTCAGGGCGTCGCCGTGCTCCAGGGTCGGAAGGCAAAGCTCGCCGAACCGAGAGAATGATTCACGATCGGGAATGATTACGCTGAAGACAGCCTTCGGACGCCTGCTCCTTCTCCCTAGCCGACGAGCGAGACTGAACAACCGCTTGGGACGTTCCGTCTTGTTCATCGGCCGTACGAACCGCATGACATCAAGAAGGAACCGGGCGCGGTCGTCGCTTTCGAGATACCCTTCCTGCTCCAGGAGCTCGAAGGTGCGGCAGAACGAAGCTATGTCGCCGCCATCGTACAGCAGTTCCTGAAGGCAAAGCTCCTTGATCTGCTCAACCCCTTCGGCGATATCGGCAAAAGGCAACCTGACTGCCCGCCTCCACCAGTCGGCGATACCGCCCTTCAGGCAGGCATCGATGACGAACAGGTATAGGTCAAGAAGCCGTTGCTGCCGCTGCAGATCGGGAATGCACCGTCCATCGACCAAGGCCGTTTGCCCGCCCGTCTGGACGTTCTCCGAACTCGCAATACCGGAGTCGCGATGAGAGGAACCGGCGTGAAGGAGATTACTCATCGTTCCTACGCCGAGAATGCCGCAAATGGATGCTCCTGCTCTGCAACGCCTCGATCCACCTTACCGGCCCCTCCCTGTCTATCTAAAGCAACGGGTGGTTTTGGCAATCGAGTAAAGGGATCGCGCCCGGTCAGCACGGATTTATATTGCATTCTGCATGGAAAATGCGATAGGTGCGCCGCCGTTACGGTTTCCGCCGACCGGGCCGACTATCCACGACTGGCCTGCATCAGGCAGGAATCGGGGGGCTAGGCAAGGCGGACGAATGGTAGACCTCGGGGATCTCTCGGTTGACGCGAACCAGGACACAAACGTCGCGCAGTCGGTGTTCGAGCGCGAAGGCATACTGGTCGCCAAGAATGTACTGCCGGCCGCGCTGGCGCGCGACGTCGCGGATTTCCCATATGCACGTAGAGCCGGCGCGTCGAGAGGAGCGTGAACAGCAGCGGGTGAGTGCCGAGGAAGCGGGGAATCGTGCGCAGTTGTTCGGCCAGCCGCACCTCGAGGGGAAAGTGGCCGAGCAACATGTGCCTGTCGCCCTCGCTGAGATCGGCGGGTGGGTCTTGCATCAGTGCGGTGAGATGCCTCGCGGCGTCGTCATCGTGGAGCGAGAAGCCGTAACGCCGCAGGGACTTGTCGATTTCTTCGAGCGACCTGCGCCGCCCACGGCCCGCTATGTCCTGCCGCACTGTTCCCTGGCCCGCGTTCCGCTGCATCAGGACGTCAGCTACAATCGCCACATGGAAGATTTCTGCGTCGTCTGGGTGCCGCTGGTACCGATCGACCAAGCCTGTGGCGGCATGGCCGCCTACGCCCGCACTCACAAAACGCACGAGATGGTTCTCGAGCATCGGCGCAATGCCGCCGACGGCTGGCTGCCCCCGATCGATGAAGCCGCTGTCGATCCCGCCAAGCGGGTGGTGCTGGCGCCTCTCGAGGTCGGCGACCTGGTGGTGATGACCAAGAGCACCTTGCACGAATCCATGCCCAATCTGTCCAACCGGATGAGATTGAGCTGCGACTTCCGTTTCTTCGGCGAACGCTCGCATTCGACGAAGCACTATCTCGACATCGCGGCGGACAAGGTCGTAGCCCCTCCTGTATCAGCCGGAAAATGAGTGAAGCAAAGATCGACACGTCGGACGGCTTCAAGAAGGCGCAATCCGACTCCGACATCGAAGCCCGCATCGCACGTCATTGCGAGAAGCACGGCATCGACCCGTTGGCGGCGGTCAAGAACTTCGCCGTGCTGGCGCGCCGGCAAGCCCTGAAGCGCTTCCTCGCCCATGTCGAGCTTTTCAAGATGACGCTGGACGTGCCCGGCGATATCGCCGAATTCGGCGTCTTCCGCGGCCTGGGGCTTTTCACCTGGGCGAACCTTCTCGAATCCTACTGCATCGGTGACCGCACCAAGGTGGTATGGGGTTTCGACAACTGGCAGGGTTTCACCGGCTTCTCCGAACAAGATTCGACACCGCTCGCGAACGCGGGCAAGACCGTCGGCGGCTTCAATCCAGCACGCTTCCGCCATGAGTTGCTCGACGCGGTCGACATCTTCGACGCCGACCGCTTCATTCCGTTCAAGCCGCGCATCAAGCTGATCGACGGCAATATCGAGGACACGGTTGCCGAGTTCGTGCGTGACAACCCGGGGGTCCGCTTCTCGTTGATCCACCTCGACTGTGACCTCTACAAGCCGACGAAGGCAGTGCTGCAGAGCTTGTGGGATCGAGTGCCAAGAGGTGGCGTGGTGATTTTCGATGAATACGCCATCGCCGACTGGCCCGGTGAGAGTGCCGCTGTCGACGAATTCCTGGCCGACAAGCCGAACGTTCGCCTGCAGACGTTCTCCTGGACCAACGTGCCAGGCGCCTACCTGATCAAGCCATGACGGCTACTGACTGGCCGGTCCCCCGGCAGGCGCGACGCCGGCCGACGCCGGCTCATCGAAGCTGAGCCCGAACAGCGCATTGATCTCACGCACGTCCTGCGCCACGTCGTTGCACGCCGTATAGCCGACGAGACGGCACGGCAGATGCTGGGCCTGGCTGAAGCAGGCCTTCTGCACCGGATAGGTCCAATCGTGGCAGCGCAGGAAGTCCTCGTAGGCGAAGGACCGCCCGGTGGTCTCGTACTTGCGGTCGGCCGCCGTGAAGTTGTTGACGTAGGCTCGGCCGGGATCCATCAGCTTGATCGGTTCCGGCCGCGAGAACAGTCGCGGGATCATGCCGTAGTCGATGTTCGCGAAGTGCTTGCGCTGGTACTTGGCGAGAGCCGACGCGGTGGTGAACAGCGGATGGATGAACACCGAGTGGATCTCGACGCCGCCATCGACCGGCCAGAACAGCTCCCGCGGATGCCGGCCGAAGTCGCGATTCTCCGCAGCGATGATCTGCGACTGGAAGTAGTGATGGGCGTGCTCGAAGGCAAGCGAGGCCAGATCCAGGGTCGAGATGCGGATCGGCCCGTCGCCGACGAACCTCTCGTCGAGAGCCGGCAGGAAGGTCTCGGTCTCCGCCACCAGGTTGCCGCCGCCGCAGCACTCGTAGCCGTCGTGCCGATAGTTCGCCATGTTGACCAGCGTGCCGGTGGCCACCACGCAGTCGACTGGGATCATGAACAGGTGCGAGCGGGCGCCCTCGGCAAAGAAGATCGAGCAGTGATCGAGCATGCCGTAGAGGACATAGAAATTCCGGACGACATGTCCCTGGCGCAGGATGCCGATCAGGCCGTCAGGAATGATGGTGAACTCGACGTCAGCGGTCTCGGCCAGCCTGAGGAAGATCGGATCGCCGCGCAGCCGCTGTTCGCCCGCGGCGTCGGTGACGATGCTGAAGACGACCTTGCCCTGCCGCGCCAGCGCCGGGAGATTGTCCTCCGACAACATCGACCGCACGTTGTAACGCAGGAAATTGCGGATGTACTCCTCGCCCCAGACGATGCATCCCATGGTGAAGATCTCGACATCCGGATGGCGGACGCGATACGCCGCCCCGCGCGCCCTGCAGGCGGAGAACTCGATGGCGCAGTGATCCAGAAAGACCTTGATTTCAGGACGAAACGGCAAGCCGCAGTTGTTGGCCAGATGGCGCAGCTCGTCGAACAGCCCCAGCCGCAGAAGATTCACCCATAGGCGGTCGAGCGCTTCGTCCTCCTGCGGTGTTGCCTCGTACTCGGCCTTCCAGTTCAGAATCTTGTCGCGCAGGAGGGCTAATTGCTCTTCGACAGCGCCGACGCAGCCGTCGCGGACCTCCGCCGCATTGACGGAATCCGACTCGTTCGCCAATTCCTGCAACGTCGGCAAGACGCAAGCCGGCTCTGAAGGCTCGAGCGAGCCCGCGCCGGAAGCCGTCGCAGTGCGCCCTGCCAGCCAACCGAAGCCAGCGTCGAGTCTCCGCCGAAGATCGGACCAGAAGGAAGACCGCCGACGATCTTGCTCTCTGCCCAAGTCTGGAGTCATTGGCGCAACTCATCTCCTTGCATTTTCCGTCTACCCGAGGACAGAGCCCAAAGTGTCCGCCGACCAATCAATCTAGGACAACTGCCGGTCCGCTGCCAATGGCTGCCGCTACGCCGGTCTGTTGCTGGCGACGTAGCGAAATTCGATCGGCGAGTCTTTCCAGCGGGTCATGATCTTCTCGGCCACTGACACCGACATCGGAATAAACACCAGGGATCCTGACGGTACCTGTTCAGGCGACACGATAGGCTGGTTCATCAGCCTATGACCGACGCGATGCTTGTCCTCATCGACGAAGAAGTCGACCCCGCCCTCGAGCTCGAGCATGCTCCAGAGAGCAGCGATTGACGAGCCCATCACACCGAGTGGCCGCTTGGCAGCGACAGCCGCTTCGGCGGTACGGCGCACCTCATCCAGCAATTCGAAGAAGAACAGGCATCTTTCCCGCGTCGCCGCCCGCCGCGAAGTGTCCAGTGTGAGGCCCGGCCCCGACTTCGCTACCACGTTGTCGCCTGACAGTACGACGACAAGCTCTTTGGGCAGCATGGTCGTCGAGATGAGCTGGATGCTGAGCTCCGCGCGGTGCGCCACGTAAGCAAAGCTGTCCTCATCGAAATGCGTGCAGTGGTCGGCGATCACCAGGTCGATCGGATTCTGGCGCAGGTTTGGCGTCGCGATCAGAATTCGGCCCTGAGGCGTCAGATAGCCGGCGAGCCCCTTCAAGAAGCTTACAGGATCAGGAATGTGCTCGATCACATGCGACAATGAGATGACATCGAACTTGCCATCATAGGTCGGCTTCGGCCCGCTGTAGAATGCCTCGACGCCGGGCAGCGCCAGCACCGTGTCGCGCCACTGGTCGACCAGTTCCGCGCCAGACAGCTTCCAACCAGGGCGCAGCTCGTGGAAGCTCTTGAGCAGATTGCCATTCGAGCAGCCGAAATCGAGCAGCCGCCCCCGCTCCGGGAGTGCCACTATGTCGAGAAAATTGCGCAGCAGAATGAGCGAGCGCGGCCCGCTGCCCTTGGCCGAGTCGAAGATCGTCGGCTCGACCCCCTGGCTCTGATGGTTGATGTCGTAGTTGGCATAGATGCGATCCCCCATCGCCTGCCAAGCCGGCGTAATGGCCTTCTGGACCGTCAGACAATTCGAGCAGATCGCATAGTCCGCCGTGCCGGTGACCGGCTGGACATCGGATGACACGAGCCGGAAGGGTCGGCCCTTCTGCACCAGCGGCTCGATGCTCGGTGCACCGCAGACGTGGCAGTCTGTCACCGTGGGATGTCCGGCACCGGCAGGACGCGCATGGCCCCCTCAGCGCTCGACAAACGCCAGCACCTCACCCGCCACGGTCTCGACGTCGGACGGGCTCATGTACTGGTTCACCGGCAGCGTCAGGATCCGCCCCGCCTGCCGCTCGGTCATGGGGAAATCCCCCATCGCGTGGCCGAGCGACTTGGCCGCCGGCTGCAGGTGGATCGGCACCGGATAGTGGATCGCCGTCTTGATCCCGATGCTCTTCAGATGCGCCTGCAGCTCGTCGCGCCGGTCGACCTGGACCACGAACGTATGGAAGGTGTTGAACTCCTCGTTGCGGCAGGGCGGCACGTAGATCCGCTCGTGATGCAGCAGCTTCTGGTACAGGGCCGCATTGGCACGGCGCTTGGCGATCACGTCCGGCAGCTTGTCGAGCCGGTAGTTCAGGACCGCCGCCTGCAGCGTGTCCATGCGCGAGACCAGCCCCCACTCCTCGATCGTCGCCCGGTCCGCCATGCCGTGCGCGCGCAGCCGGCGCATACGCTCGGCCGCCGCCTTGTCGTTCGTGGTGACGAAGCCGCCGTCGCCCAGCGCGTTCAGATTCTTGAGCGGATGGGCCGAGAAGCAGCCGAAGTGGCCGATCGAGCCAGCCAGGCGGCCCTTGTACATCGAGCCGATCGCCTGGGCGGCATCCTCGATTACGACCAGGCCATGGCGCTCGGCGAGATCCATGATCTCGTCCATCTGGCAGATCCGGCCCGTCAGATGGACCGGCATGATGGCTTTCGTCCGGGGCGTGATCGCCCGCGCGATCTTCTCCGGGTCGATGTTCTGGTCGGCCAGCACGTCGGCGAAGACCGGCTTGGCGCCAACCTGGATGATGGTCGCCGTCGAGGCCACGAAGGAGTTCGGCGGCGTGATGACCTCGTCGCCCTCGCCGATGCCCGCCACCTTCATGGCCAGGAACAGCGCGTCGGTGCCGGAATTGAGCGCCACCGCCTCGGCCGTGCCGCAATAGTCGGCGAGCCGCTTCTCCAGCGCCGCCAGGTCGTCGTGCGTGCCGACGAACGAGCCGCGCAGGACGACCTGCTCGAGGATCTTCTTCAGGTCCTCGAGCTGCTCGCGCCCCTGGGCCGGCAGATTGACGTACGGGATATCGTGCTTCGCCATCTCAAGCCCCATAGAAGTCGCGGACCGTCTGCACGGTGTAGGCGAGCTGCTCCTCGGTCAGGTGCTCGTGCGCCGGAAAGGATATCATCGTCGCGGCATGGCGATCCGTCACCGGGAAATCGCCCTTCCTGTAGCCATACTGCCGCAGCCCCTCCTGCTGGTACAGCGGCACGGGGTAGTGGACCTTCACCTCGACCCCGTTCTTCTTGCAGTAGGCGACGAGCTCGTCACGCCGCTCGGCGAACACGATGTAGAGATGGAACACCAGCTTCCGGTTGGCGAAGCGCTGCGGCAGCGTGATGCCGGGAATGCGGCCGAGCTCGCGGTCGAGATAGGCGGCGTTCCTGATGCGGGTGTCGGTGATGAAGTCGACCTGCCCGATCAGCCAGTTGCCGACCACCGCCTGGATCGAGTCCAGGCGGGAATTGCAGCCCATGCGAACCACGCTGTCGCGGTCGGCGAGGCCGTGGTTGCGCAGCTGGCGCAGCTCCGTCGCGAAGGCATCGTCGTCGGTCACGATCATGCCGCCGTCTGACCAGACGTTCAGGTTCTTGAGCGGATGCAGCGAGAAGGCGCCCGACCGGCCGTAGGTCCCGGCATTCTTGCCGTCGATGTTGCCCAGGATGCACTGGCAGGAATCCTCGACCACCGGCAGCTTGTGCCTGCGGGCGATCTCCAGGAGCGCCGGCATGTCGGTCATCTGGCCGGCGAGATGCACCGGCACGATGGCCTTGGTCTTCGCGGTGATCCTGGCCTCGACCTGGCTTACATCCATGCAGAAATTGTCGGTGCAGTCGACGAAGACCGGCTTGGCGAAAAGCTCGCCGATCGCCCCCACCGTGGCGATGAAGGTGTTGGCGGTGGTGATGACCTCGTCCCCCGGCCCGACGCCCAGCGCCTTGAGGCCCAGCTTGATCGCGTCCGTGCCGGAATTGACGCCGATGGCGTGACGCGTGCCGATCATGGCCGCGAACTTCTGCTCGAACTCGCGCACCGGCTTGCCCAGGGTGAAGTCGCCCGTCGGCACGAACTGGCGGAACAGGTCGAGGATCTCCTCGATCTTGTCGGCGCTGAACTGCTTGGGCAGGTAGGACCACTGAACCTTGTAGCCGTTGGGCTGGGCCGGCAGGTCGATGCGCGACATTCTCGAAGCTTCCTTCACTGATGGGCGGCGATGGCGTGCCGCGCCAGATCGACGCTGTGCAGCGTATCGCGCGGCGGGAAAAGGCTGACGAAGACCGTTTGGGAATCGATCGCGCCTTCGACCTTGGCACGGACCTTGAACTCGTTCTCTGCCCCCACCCCCAGCAGGCACAGGACCCTGTCCGACGCCTCCCGGGCGAACCCGGCCAGTGGTCGGACGGTGCGCTGCGTGCCGGGCATCAGGCGATCCTGGATGTCCTGCCGGTCGTCGACGACGAAGTCGATCATGTCGCCGATGCCGCAGACCGACGCGACCAGGCAGGAGCGCGGAGCGGCACCATACATGACCACCTGGAATCCCTTGGCGCGCGCCTCCACGACCAGGCTGCGCAATGCGCTCTTCTGCCGGTCCATGCGATCCATGAAATGCCGCAGCAGCTTGATGACCGGCGCCGGGTCCGGGCGTGCCGCCTCTCTGTCGGCCGACAGGTCCTGCTTCTGGGCGACGAACGCCATCGACCCGCCACCGAACACGTAGCGCCGCCGATCCAGGACCCTGAACCCGAAGCGGTTCAGCATGAACTCGGCCAAGGACTGGGTGAAGTAGTTGACGTGCTCCTCCCAGAGGATGGCCGGGCTGCCCAGGGCGAACGATTCCTCGACTTCCGGCAGCTCGAGAACGAGAAGCCCGTCGGGCCGCAACAGGCTTCGCAGCGACGCGAAGAACCCGGCGAGATCGCTGACATGTTCCGCGACGTGCCGCAGGTAGACCGCGTCGAACGTCCCGTGCTCGTCCACGATGCGCGAGGCCAGGCACTCGTCCAGATAGCTGGTGTAGACGACGTGCCCCTTGTCCCGCGCGAGCCCGGCGGCGACCGCGTTCGGCTCCACGCCGACGACCTTCGCATACCCGGCCTTGCGCAAGGCCTCGAGCAGCGCCCCGTCATTGCATCCGACATCGATCGCCTTCCCGGGGTCCTGTCGACCGATTGCGGTGGTGATCAGGTCGTCGAGATGCCGGGGCCGCTGAAAGCCGGTCGTATAGGTGTCTGCCTGGCCGTACAGAAGCTCTGCCGGAATCGGATCGACGATCTGCAGCAGGCCGCAATCTCCACAGCACTCGAAGCCGATGGAGAAGCGCGGATCGGGGTCGTCGGGAGTTCGCCGCAGACAATGCGAGATGGGGAGTCCATCGAGCCTGAAGAGCAGCGAGAGGCTGCTTCCGCCGCACAGGCAACACCGACGGGCGCCGCTCATCGGCCGCCTTGGTCCGAACGGAGCAGGCCACCCTTGGGCTTCTTGGTCGACGACCGGTCCGGATCAGGATGAACGCTTGCCGCCTTCGGCTTGCGTCGCACGCTCACAAGACCGCTCCCGCTCTGGTCGACCCCATGCGAGGTATTTGGCACAAGCCGCATAGCCGCACAACCGCTGCTTCCGCGCACGCCCGCCCGGCCGGCACCGTCAGGTCGCGACATCGTTCGACCTCCGAACCCGCCGCACCTCCCGGTCCCGCTCACGTTGCTCGATGGCGGCGACGATCCCCTCCACCGACGCCGCAGCCGCCTCTTCCGCCCGTGCCCACTCGGCCTCGGAAGCCGTGCCGAAACGGATCGGTGTCCGGAAAAGTCGTCCCCTAAGGCGTCCCCAATACCCCCACAGCCATAGCGCGACCGAGGCGCCGGAGAAAGCCGCGAGGCCGTCGGAGCGCCGCAGGATGGGATCGTCGTCGATGCCGAGACAGACGATGCTGTCGTCCGTGACGAGCGCGATCCTCTCCCATTCCAGGGATGTCCGATCGATGAACCGGCTGTCGACCGGATCGATCGTCAGCCGCAACGGGTGCGCGAACGCCGCCGGCCGGAGGCAGATCGGATGGTAGTGGTTTCCATGCACGAGGACGCCGGCGGCGCCAACACGCCAGGCGATTCGCAGCGGCGGCTCCAGGAAATGATCGCCATCGGCGAAGTAGCCTTCCGGCATATATTGCGCCACCAGCGAAGCGCACTGCTCGGCGCTGATGGCCAGAAGGCCATCGGATGCCCCGGCCACATCCTCCAGGAGCGGCCTGACCACACGGCCCTGCACGTGGAGACAATGGACCAGCACCGCGTCGGCCCGCGTCATGAGATCGGCCATCCGAGGCAGCGCGCCCTCGTTCCAGATGACGTCGGCGATCTGGCAGGAAACCAGCGCGTCGGTCTTGCGGCCAGCCGCCAGCGCAACATAGTGGGCACACGACATCAGGGCGAACTTGCAGTTGCGCGCATAGTAGAAGTCGAGCGTCTCGCTCGAATAGTAGACCGCCTGGGTCCCGTACCCCTCGGCCATCGCCGACCGGTAGTCGATGAGATCGTCGTCGTAACGGACGAAATCGATCGCGGCGTACTGCTCGAGCCGGCGGAACAGCGGACTGGCCCGCAGCGTGGCCTCCGCTTCTCCCGATGAGAAGAAGGCAATGTGCACGTCATGGCTCTCTGCAAGCCTGGGCAGATTTCCGGGCGCCAGCAGCGAGGCGCAGAAATACCGGACGCAATAGTCGGTGAAACCCGCCCCCCATACCGGCAGCGCGATGAGAAACGGCGGTCGTGCACCGCGCCGACGCTCGATGGAGGCGACCAGTTGATCGGTCCACCCGTCATAGCGGCCGAGCAAACGCGAGATGAAGAGGGCAAAGACGTCGGACGGATCGACCGCGAGAACGCCCTCGACGAATGCCCGGACATCATCGGGCCGCCCATGCCGCAGCACCGTGATCGCCATGTGGTGACGGATCAGGGGATGGTGGGGAGCAGCCTGGCCGGCCTGCCGCAGAACGAGCAGCGCATCCTCATGGCGGTTGACCCTGTCGTACATGGTCGCCAGCAGGATCGCCGTCGATGGGTCGCGGTCGAGCGCCCAGGCCCGCTCCACCCGCTCGATGGCACTGGCCACGCAGGAGGGGTCGGCCGACCACATCTCGGCCCCCTCCCGGTTGAGCCGTTGCGCAACAGCACGCGAGCGCCGACGCGCAATCCAGCCGAACGGCCCTCTACCGTGCATCTGCTCGATCGCCCATTACTAATTGATCTTCATGTGCAAGAATATTGCCGAATCCTTAACTGCCCCGTTCAAGCTGCGCTATGCTCCGGCAGGCTCGCCGTCCCGATCATACGTGCGTTGTACACAGGGCTTACGATACAAATCCGAATCCCGTATAGGGCTAGAGGTCGTTCCATTCATCAGAGCAGTTCATCGTGAACGCCGCCGCGCCATACGTTTCGTTCGTGTCGTACTTTCGGAACGACGGCTATACCAATGATTTCGAACTGCGTGTCAAAAGGGCGACCGGCTTCCTCGCCCGCCAGCTCCAGCGGGCCGGCATTCCGGCCGAGCTGCTCCTCGTCGAGTGGAATCCGCCCTCCGACCGTCCCCTGATCATCGATTCCCTGGGCCCTCTCCCACAGGACGATTGTGTCCAGATCCGGGGAATCGTCGTCGGCGAGGAACACCACCTGCCGTTCCGGGGAGCGGACGAATGGGGCATGAATCCTGCCGCGGCGGCCAATGTCGGACTGCGCCGCGCGCGGGGCGCTTTCGTCACCCCCAAGGCTGCCGACTCGTATCTGTCCGCCGAGCTGGTCGGGCTGCTCGCCCAGCGCTCCCTGAGCGACGAGGCGATGTATCGTTGCGACCGCGTCGACGTCGTCCTCTCGACGGGGGATCTCATCCAGCTCGACGACAGGACACTGCTCGACAAGCTGTCGAGCTTGGAGGGTACCCGGCACGCCCGGCTGCCCAGATCCTCGCAGTGGCATATCCGTGACCTGCATACCAACGCCTGCGGCGACTTCCTGCTGATGAGCGGGACCATGTGGCGGACAGTCCGCGGCTTCCCCCTCGACGGGACGGTTCTGTCGCTCGACTGCGATTCCCTGGTCATGCACGCCGCCGCGGCGCTCGGCCTGCAGGAGACCTGCCTGCCGCCGGCATGTCGGGTCCTGAAGGGGATCCATGGACATCTCTTCTCCAGCCGGGTCACGCCTGTGTTCGAACCGTGGCAGGCCAGGCTGGACGCCGCGCTGACGCGCGCCCGCTGGTGGCGCCTGCACTCGCTGGCCCGGAGCCATTTCAACTATCCCCGGCGCAAGATCAGGGGCATCGACAACGTCCTCGGCCTGTCGTTCGAGCGCAACTTCGTCACGCGCGCCGAGGCCTGGGCACAGGGCGAGATTCCCGAGCTGAACCAGCCGGAGAATTGGGGCCTGGCCGACCAGCCGCTGGAGGAAAGGCTGCTCTGCCGCGCCAGCTGGAACAGCACCGCCAGCGATGTCGCCGCGGCATGACCATCGAGCAGGCCGTCTTTCTTGTCGGCGGGCTCGGCTCCCGGCTGAACGAGCTCACCGAGTCCCGGCCGAAGCCCGTGCTCGACGTCGGGGGCAGGCCCTTCCTCGACTACCTGCTCGACGAGGCCAGCCGCCACGGCGTCCGGCGTGCCCTACTGCTCTGCGGCTACCGCGCCGGCGACATTACCCGCGACTATCACGGACGCAGGATCAGGGACATGGCGGTGGAGGCTGTGGCCGAGCCGCAGCCGGCGGGCACCGCCGGCGCGCTGACCCTGGCGACGGATCGGCTGGACGAACGGTTCTTCCTGCTCAACGGCGATTCGCTCTTCGATTTCAACTGGCTCTCGCTCTGCCCGCCGTCTGGCGGGGCCTGGTCGGGACTCGTGCGCATGGCCCTGGCCGGCGGCATCCAGGGCAGCCGCTACGGCCGCGTGGGCGTCGATGGGGCGCGCGTGCACAGCTTCGCGGCCACGGGCGGCGCCGACCTGCCGATCAATGCCGGCGTCTACGTCATGCGCAAGGCGATCCTGTCCCGCATCGGCGCCCCGCCCTGCTCGCTGGAGCGTGACGTCCTGCCCCTGCTCGCCGCCGAGGGCCTGATCGAAGGCAGCGTGCTCGAGGCGCCCTTCATCGACATCGGCATTCCCGAGGACTATCGGCGTGCCCAGCATCTGGTGCCGTCGATCGTGCGCCGGCCGGCCGCCTTCCTCGACCGCGACGGCGTGCTGAACGAGGATTCAGGATACGTCCACCGTCCCGAGCAGGTGCGCTGGGTACCGGGCGCGCGCGAGGCCGTGCGCTGGCTGAACGACTGCGGCTACTTCGTCTTCATCGTCACCAACCAGGCGGGCATCGCCCGTGGTTACTACGGCGAGGACGATGTGCGCCGGCTGCACGACTGGATGAACGCCGAGCTGCGCAAGGCCGGCGCACATTTCGATTGTGCGGAATACTGCCCCTATCATCCGGATGGCGTCGTCGACACGTACCGGCGCGCCTCCGAGATGCGCAAGCCCGGCCCCGGCATGCTGAAGAAGCTGCTGGCGGAGTGGCCGATCGACGTGGCGGCGTCGTTCATGGTGGGCGACCGGCAGACGGATGTCGAGGCCGCCGCCGCCGCCGGCATCCAGGGCCACCTGTTCCGCGGCGGCAACCTGCTTGACCTGGTCAGGACGCTTGCGGCCCCGCGACGAAGGGCGACCACTGACGGTTGATCCGCAGCACGTGCGTCCCGGGCCTGGTGTTCCTGCGACCGTCCCCGGCGATCAGTAGTGGCCGGCAAGCTCCGGCGAGACCGCGACGGGCCGAGGCGCATGGAGATAGGCGCCCTTCTTGTTGCCCCACCAGACGATCTCGCGGCACCATTTCTGGAAATCGTCGTAGGGCTTGCTCGTCCGATCGACCGCAATCGTCATGGGCCTCTCCTGCAGCACCGCCGGCTCGCCGGCACGCACCTTCTGCCAGTAGTCGAGCAGGTCGTATCGCAGACGGACCGTGAGGTTGTCCTTGGCAAACGGCTGGTGGACCAGCGCGTGGTTGAGCCGGATCGCCTCCTCGATGATGTCCATGGGCAGGCCGGCGGCCTTGGCCGCCACGGTCTCGGCCAGCAGCCGCCCCGCCTCCGCATAGAACGCATCGAAGCGGCCCTTCGCCGTCAGCTCGACGAAGATATACTCGTCGGCCGGCCAGTAGATGCCGAGATATTCCCGGGAGAACACATATTCGGCGCCGCCCTGCTGGATCGATTTCGCCTCCTCGTGGAAGAACGCGTTGATCTCGGCGATCAATGGATGGCGCCCGGGATCCGCCGCCATGAATGCCTCGATCAGATCGCGGTAGGCGATGCCGGAGATGCCGTGGGCGAGGATGAGCGGGATCTGGAACAGCTTGTCGAAATGCAGCAGGGCCGTCATCCAGCAGAAGACCCGCGTGCGCCGCCAGTCGGCCGCCGGCATGGCCGCCGTCGCCACGACGAGGTCCTGCACTTCGGGCACATCGTCGTCGAGCTCGATCCGCTCGCCGTGGATGTTGATGATCCTCGATTCGACCGTGACCATGCCGTACTTCGCCTGATAGGCCGGATCTCCCATCTCGGCATTGGGCAGGATCGACAGGTTGTTGAACTGTATGCGGTTGTGCTGGCCGTTCTCGATGAGCTGGTCGACGCCGGACACGAACGATTCGTACGTCTCTCCCGGCAGGCCGAGGATGAGGTCCGAATAGGTCTCCACCTTGTCGCGCGTGAACCGGCGCTGCAGCTCCATGTAGGTGCCGAGCGAGATGTTGTCGCGCTTGATGGCCTGCAGCGTCGTCATGTCGACGCTCTGCATCGAGAGCGCCACGCCCTTGTTCAGGCCGGCGTCGGACAGGATCTTCTGCGTCTCGTAGGCGCGTTCCGTCGCGTTCTTGGTGTTCTGCACGGAAAGCGCGACCGGATAGCCCGTCCCCTTCTTGATCGTGGCGACATAGTTGGCGATGTCGACGTCGCGCTTCTGGATGCCGAAGTTGGCGTCGCAGCAGAAGATGTACTCGATCTTCTTGCCGGCGAACCAGTCGACCTCGCGATAGAGCCGGTCCTCGCCGAACTTCGTGACCTTGGCGGCCGTCGCAGATCCCCAGTCGCAGAAGGTGCAGCGGAAGGGACAGCCGCGGTTGGTCTCCCAGAGACCGATCCAGCTCTCGTCGGGATTTGCCGCCATGATGGCGTCGAAGGCGCCTTCCAGGAAAGGCGACGGGATCTCGTCGAGGTTGCGCAGGCGATCGATGTTGGGATTGCGCACGAAACGGCCGTCCGGCGTGAGCAGGCTGACCCCGGGCAGGGCCGCCCATGCCTCGCGATCCGGGAAAGCCTCCAGGAGCTTCAGGAACGTCCGCTCCCCTTCATTGTGGACGGCCAGGTCGATCTGGGGATTCGCGCGCAGGAACGCTTCAGGCTGATCCGGCACATGCGGACCGCCGAACACGATGGCGATGCCGGGCTTCAGTGCCTTGAGCCGGCGCGCGATCTCCAGGGAGATCCTGCCGTTCCAGACGTAGGTGCTGAAGCCCACCACGTCGGCGTCCATGAGGACGCCGACGGCGTCGGCGATGCGGACCCGCTTGTACAGCGGCGGGAGGAAGGTATAGCGCGCGGGATCGACCGCCTTCTTCTGCACATAGGTCTGCAGCAGCGCGACCGAGTAGGGCAGGTAGTTCTGGCCCGAGAACGAATTGTTGATCTGCACCAGGCCGACGCGGACGCTCCTCCGCGCCGAGGACGTCTCCCCAGCGGCGGCGGGCATCGCATCGACTCCAATCGGTTTCGGCATCGCGTAGGCCTAAGCTGCCCCACCCGGTGATGCAATGCAATATGAGGCCACAATCCCTTGTGATTGAAGGTCTTTTTGTGGTTTGTGGACAGCCGGTCTCGATCTCGGGCGGAAGATGGATTTCTCGGGCAGGAACATTCTCGTGGCCGGCGGTGCCGGCTTCATCGGCACGAACCTCGCCCTGGCCCTCGCGGCGCGCGGAGCCCGTCTGCGGCTCACCGTCCACGACCGGCCGCTGCAGGCCGCGTTTCCGGGCGCCGAGGTCGTGAACTGCGACCTTCGATCGGCCGAGGATTGCGCGCGCGCCGTCGAGGGCATGGACTACGTGTTTCTTTGCGCCGCCCACACGTCCGGTGCCGCCGTCATCCGTTCGACGCCGCTGGTCCATGTCACACCCAACGTCCTCATCAATACGCTGATGCTCGAAGCGGCGCACCGCGCCGGCGTCGGCAGGTTCTGCTTCATCTCCAGCGGCGCCGCCTACCCTCCCACGGCCGACCCGCCGGGGCGCGCAGACCAGATGTTCGATGGCGATCCGCACGATGTCTACTACGCGGCGGGCTGGATGAAGCGATACGCCGAGGTTCTCTGCCGGACCTACGCCGAGAAGATCGCCCGCCCGCTCCCCACGGTCGTGGTACGGCCGTCCAACGTCTACGGCCCGTACGACAAGTATGATTTCGCCGTCAGCCATGTGACGGCGGCCCTGGTTCGCCGCGTGGTCGAGCGCCAGTGTCCGATCGAGGTCTGGGGCACCGGCGGCGACGTTCGCGACCTCATCTATGTCGACGACTTCATCGAAGGCCTGCTGGCCGCTGCGACAGTCGAACGGCCCTACTTTGCCGTCAACATCTGCTCGGGCGCCGGCCATTCGGTCCGTGCGATCCTCGAGAAGATCCTGGGCGTCGACGGCTATGCGGACGCCGAGATCCGCTACGACCCCACCCGGCCGAGCACCATTCCCGTACGCCTGATCGACAACCGCCTGGCGCGCGAGGTGTTGGGCTTCGAGGCGCGCACCCCGCTCGAGGAAGGGTTGCGCCGCACCGTCGCCTGGTATCGTCAGAACGGCCCGCGGAAGCGCTTGTAGCCTTCGGTCATGGAGCGTTCGGTGGGCAATGGCACGCCATGGCCCGCCCCCTTCACCTGCGAAAGGATGGCATCCACCGTCTCATGCTGGCTGGGATAGTAGATGTCCTCCAGGCTCTTGGCGGTGGGGCACGGGGCCGATGCCATCCCCAGCATCGAGGGCGGCTGCCGCAGCAGTCCCGGATCGCGCATCATGAGCTGGCGGCACACCTCGGCGGCGACGCCATATTCGAGCCACGAAGTATCGGCCACGACCAGCCGGCCAGTCCGGCGTACACTGCCGGCCACCAGGTCCCAGTCCGGATGGCTGATCGAGTTGAGATCGATGATCTCGGCCGACACGCCCGCCTGCTCTTCGGCATACTGGGCGGCCCGCAGGGCCTCGAGGACCATGACCGACGTGGCGACCACGGTCACGTCCCTGCCTTCACGCGCGACATAGCTCGAAAGCGGAATGCGCGCGCCGGATGCCGGCACGCTGAAGTCGAGATTGTAGAGCAGCCGGTGCTCGATACTGATCACCGGCCCTGGATGGCGATTGATGATCGCCGGATACATGTCGAGGACAGCCTGGCTGCTGGAGGGCATGACCACGGTCAGGCCCGGATAGTGTGCGAACGTGGCCTGCGGACTCTGGGAATGCTGCGCCCCCTGCCCCCAGCTCCTGCCGACGACGATGCGGATCAGCATCGGACATCGCATCAAGCCGCCGAACATGTAGCGGTACTTGGCGGCCAGGTTGAGGATCTGGTTCATCGCCAGGAAGGCGAAGTCGGCACGGATGTGCGTGGTGATCGGATAGTCGCCCACGAGCGCAGCGCCGATTGCCACCCCCGTCATTCCCTCTTCCATCAAGGGAACATCGAAGACTCTCTCCGGACCGTACTTTTCCGCGAGCCCGGTCGTGGAACCGAAGATGCCTTTGAAATCGTCGACCCCCTGCCCCATGATGAAGACGTTCGAATGGGCGGCCAGCGCGCCATCCATCGCCTCCAGCAGGGAGGCGGCATAGGAGAGCACGCGGCTGCCCTGGCGCGGTCTCGCGGTGGTGAACGTCATCAGATCACATCCGTCAGGAGTTCGGTCTTGCCGGGCGCCGGGCTGGCCTCGGCGAACGCCACCGCCGCGTCGATCTCGCGGATCAGGTCCGGCGCGAATGCCTCGATGAGCTTGGCGTCGATGATCAAAGGATCGCGCTTCTTCCAGGTGTCGACGCTGTCGCTCGTGCGATAGTTGAAATGGAAGTCCTCTCCCACGCCGACATGCTCCTTGTAGCGCGAGGTCGCGATCTCCAGCACGAAGGGTTCGCCGGCGCGGACCCGGGCAGCGGCCTGCAGCGTCGCCTGCCGGATTGCCAGCATGTCCCAGCCCTCCTCGACGCGGCGGCTGGCGATGCCGTACGCCGCGGCATGCTCGGGCAGCCGATAGGCCTGCCGGACCGGCCGATGGCTGTGCACGGCGAGACCGTTGTCCTCGCACACGAACAGCACCGGCACCTTCATCAGCGCCGCAAAGTTCAGGCTCTCGTGATAGACGCCCTCCTCCGTAGCGCCGTCACCGAACACCGCCACGGCGATCTGACGAGTCCCGCGCCGCTTGAAGCTCATCGCTGCGCCGACCGCATGGGGGATCGTGCTGGCGACGACGGCAGACGATCCCATCAGGCCGACCTCCGGTGCGGCAAGGTGCATCGATCCCGCCTTGCCGCCGGAAATGCCGCCTTGGCGGCCGTAGAGCTCGGCGAACATGGCGTCCAGCGGCCCGCCTTTGGCGATGTAGAAGCCATGCGAACGATAGGTCGCGAAGACCAGGTCCTCCGGCTGCAGGCCGTCGCAGACGCCTACGGCAACGGCCTCCTGCCCGATCGAGAGATGGACGGGGCTCTGGATCTTGTCGGACGGGTAGAGCTCGATGATCCGCTCTTCCACGAGCCGTATGAGCAGAGCCGTCCGGAACAGCCGGCGATAGACCGCTTCATCCTTCACAGACAAATGCTCCCCGGCTTTGATTTAGGCAGGACTGCTAACGGAGCCACGACCGTCTGGCAATCGCTCATCCTGCCGCCCCAGACGGCTCCGCGGCCGCTCAGAAACTGCGACTCTGGCCACCGTCCACCGTGATGTTGGCGCCGTTCACGAGGCTCGCTTCGACCGAGCAGAGAAAGGCCACGACGGCGGCCACCTCTTCCGGGGTTCCCAGCCTCCCGAGGGGATATTCCTGGTCGACCATGCGCCGGAACCCTTCCGGATCGCGCCGCTGCTCGTCCTCGAACCCCGTCCCGGGAATGTAGACGCCGCCGGGCGCCACCGAATTGAACGTGATACCCTCGCGGACCAGATAGGTCATCGCCGACAAGGACTTCATGAGCCCCGTCTCGGCCGCCTTGGCCATGGTGAACCAGGGCCGCCCACCGCCCTCCTTGCCGCCATATATCGAGGTGATGGTGACCACCCGCCCCCACTTGCGGCGGCGCATGTGGGGCAGAGCGCGTCGAGTGAAGCGCACCGCCGCCATGGCGTTCTTTTCGTGGACCTCGGACCAGACGCGAAGGTCGGTATCCTCGACGACCTCCTTCCCCCACCGTCCGCCGCCGCCGACATTGTTGACCAGGATATCGAGGCAGCCCCATTCGCGCTCGACGACGTCCATGACGCGATCGGTCGCCTCCGCCTCGAGAACATCCGCCGCCACCGCCAGCAGCCGTCCCCCGAAGGGCTCGAGCTCTTTCAGCGCCGCGTCCAGGCGCTCCTGCGACCGCGAGCAGATCGCGATGTGGCAGCCTTCGGCCGCAAGTCGTCTGGCCGATGCAAGGCCGATGCCGTGGCTGCCGCCCGTCACCAGGGCGAACTTTCCGTCGAGGCCAAGGTTCATTCAGCTTCCGTCCCGATGCGACGACGATGACGGGCCGTCCGCCGGCGCGCAGTCCGAAGGTCGATGGCCCGCGGCACCACTAGAAGGGCCCCCGGAAGCGCCGCTCATGGCTGAAGAAATCCTCGCCGTCGAGATTGGCTGGTTCGAGCCCGAGCATGTCCTCGGCCGCGCGGACGATGGTCCTGGCATTGGGGTAGAATTCGCTCTCGAGTTCGCGCACCGTCGGACAAGGCGTATGGGCGAACCCGATGCGCTTCACCGGCGCCTTGAGCTGGCCAAAGCACCGTTCGTTGATGCGCGCCGAGAGTTCTGCGCTGAAACCGCTCTCGATCCAGTCGCAGTCGGCGACGATGCAACGGCCCGTGCGCTTCACCGACTCCACGATCAGATTCTCGTCCAGCGGCGCAAGCGTGCGCGGATCCACGATCTCCAGCGACACGCCACGCTTCTGCAGGATGTCCGCGGCGAGCCGCGCCTCGACGTTCATCCACGACAGCCCGACAACCGTCACGTCGCGTCCGGGCCGGAGGATCCGGCCAACGCCCAGCGGTACTTCGTAGGGCTCCTCCGGCACTTCCTCCTCGGCCCAATAGAGCCAGCGGTGCTCGAAGCAGATCACCGGATTGTCGTCGCGGATCGCGGCGATCAGCATGCCCTTCATGTCGGCGGGCGTCGTCGGCGCGATGACCTTGAGTCCCGGAATGTGCGTGAAGTTCGAGAACAGGCTCTTGCTGTGCTGGGCACCCTGCCCCCAACCGCGGCCGATGACGGCCCGCACGACGAGCGGCACCTTGAGCCTGCCTCCGGTCGAGTAGATGTAGTTGGACACCATGTTCACGAGCTGGTTCGTCGCCAGGATCATGAAGTCGACCCGGATATGGACATGTATCGGACGCAGGCCGCGGATCGCGGCGCCGAGCCCGAACCCCGTCATGGCGTCTTCGGAGATCGGCGTGTCGAAGCAGCGGTCCTTGCCGAACCTCTCGGCAAGCCCCTTGGTCGTCCCGAAGATCGAGGACCAGGTCGGCACGCCGATGCCGTAGACGAACACCCGCGGATCGCGCTCCATCTCCTGCGTCATCGCCTCCCGGATGGCGCCGCAGTAGTCAAGCCTTCTCATGGAACACACCTGCGTGGAGCCTGTCCGGCGTGGGAATGGCGGCGGCTGCTGCTTTGCGTACGCTCGCCTGGATGGCCAGGTCGATCTCCCGCTCCATCGCCGCGATCGCTTCCTCGCCGATTTGGCCGGCGACCAGTCTCGCCCGTTGCACCTTGAGGGCATCGCGGCTGATCCATTCGCGTTCGACGGCTGTCCGATCGCGATAGCCCCAGCTCCAGTCGGTGCCGATGCCGACATGCTCCAGATACCGGCAGCACTTGATGTTCAGCAGGGCCGGACGGCGGTCGCGATGCGCTTTCTCGGCCGCGGCGCGGGCAAGCCCATAGACGCTTTCCACGTCACCGCTTTCGTCCGCGTAGGTGTCGCAGCCGAACGGCCGCACGGCGTCGCAAAGCGAGGCGAATGCCTGGTGCGCCTCCCGTGGCGTGTCCACTGCATATCCGTTGTCTTCGCAGACGAACAGCACGGGAAGGCCGAACAACGCCGCCGCATTGACGCTCTCCCAGAACACGCCGGCGTCCGCCGCGCCGTCGCCGAAGAATGCGACGGCCGTTCGCCCGTTGCCGAGCTGCCTGTTCGCGAAGGCGGCGCCCACGGCCACCGGAATCTGCGTGGCGATCACGCCGGTCGACAGCATATGCCCCTGGTCCGGGGCAGCGAGATGCATGGATCCGCCCTTCCCTTCCCCGGTTCCCGAGGTGCGGCCATAGAGCTCCGAAAAGAATCTGTCGGTATCGTGTGTCTGGGCAAGGAAGGCCGCATGGCTGCGATACGAGGCGAACACGTCGGCCTTGCCCTCGAGAGCGGCACAGACGCCGACGGGAACGAATTCCTGCCCCATGGACATGTGCATGGGGGTGCGCATCTGGTTCTCAGGGTAATGCTTGACGATGTATTCTTCGCAACGCCGAGCCAGGAACAGGCTCTTGAACAATTGAATCGCCGTGTCTGTCGGAAGGGGCTCGCGGGCAAGACTCATCGTGATTGTCGTTGTCTGGAGGTCAGCCGGACCATAGAGACGTCCGACTCCCAAGGCAATGAGGCCCTCCCCGCCCCAAAAACCGACCCCGCTGCCGGGGTGGCCTTTTGTCCTGCTGTCGATTAATTAGACCGCCGTATCGACCGCAGGGACCAGGGGGAAGATGGCAGCTCGGCGAGCGCTGATTACCGGCATCACGGGGATGGTCGGCTCCCACCTCGCCGAGTTCCTGCTGGACAGGACGGATTGGGACATCGTCGGGATGTGCCGCTGGCGCAGCCCGCTGGACAATCTCGTCAACATCGCGCCGCGTATCAATTCCGGCGACCGGGTTTCCCTGCTCTACGGCGATCTGCGCGATACGATGTCCATACAGAACGTGGTGGCCAATGCCCGGCCGGACTACGTCTTCCATCTGGCCGCCCAAAGTTTTCCGCGCACCAGCTTCGATTCACCCCTCGACACCATGGATACCAACATCCAGGGCACGGTCCGCGTGCTGGACGCCCTGCGGCAGCACGCGCCCAAGGCGATTATCCATGTCTGCGCCTCCTCGGAAGTGTTCGGCCGTGTCCCGCGGGAGAAGTTGCCGATCGACGAGGAATGCACCTTCCATCCGGCATCGCCCTACGCCATCTCGAAGGTCGGCACCGATCTCGTCGGCCGCTTCTATGCCGAAGCCTACGGCATGACGGTGATGACCACCCGCATGTTCACTCACACCGGTCCGCGGCGGGGCGACGTCTTCGCCGAATCGACCTTCGCCAAGCAGATCGCGATGATCGAGCACAATCGCATCCCGCCGGTGGTCAAGGTCGGCAACCTGCAATCGCTTCGCACTATCGCCGATGTGCGTGATGCCGTGCGCGCCTACTACATGCTCGTCACGGTCGATCCGATACCCGGCGCCTATTACAATATCGGCGGCAGCCATTCGTGTACGGTGAAGGACATCCTCGATACGTTGATTTCCTTCTCGCCCTGCAGGGCCGATATCCGCGTCGAGATCGATCCCGATCGGCTGCGCCCGATCGACGCCGACCTGCAGGTGCCGAACACGGCGAAGTTCCGTGCTCACACTGGCTGGCAGCCCGAGATTCCCCATGAGAAGACATTGCGCGATCTCCTGGACTACTGGCGGGCGCGCATCGCAACGGAAGGCAACCGCTTCCTGACCCGCTGAAGACGGCGGATCGGCAGCCCGGCGGCAGTCAGAAAGGTTCATGGCTCACAAATGCTGATGGCAATCTCCCGCACGCCATATCGCGTCTCGTTCTTCGGCGGCGGCACCGACTACCCTACCTGGTTCCGCCGTCATGGCGGCGCGGTCCTGTCGATGGCCATCAACAAGTACTGCTACATCGGAACCGGATTCCTGCCGCCCTTCTTCGGCATGCGGCATCGCATCATATGGTCCCATATCGAGGCCGTGGATGCGCTGGCCGACATCCAGCACCCCGCCGTCCGGGCCGGGTTGGAAGTGCTGGGCTATGACGACCATGAAGGCGTCGAGCTCTTTCATCAGGGCGATCTGCCGGCGCGTTCGGGAATCGGCTCCAGCTCCGCCTTCGCCGTCGGTCTGATCAATGTCCTGACCGCCATGCGCGGCAGGAAACTCGATGCTCGCGACCTCGCCATACGTGCGATGGAGCTGGAGCAGGACCATCTCAAGGAAGCCGTCGGCTGCCAGGACCAGATCGCCAGCGCCTACGGCGGCATCAACATCATCAAGTTCGAGACTGATGGGTCCTTCTCGGTCACGCCGCTTGCCCTGAGCGACGCCCGGCGGAAGGGCTTCGAGGAATGGCTGATGCTCTTCTACACGGGCAGCAGCCGGCTCTCGTCCGATTTCGCCAAGAAGCTGATCAACAACCTCGAAGCGAACGCCGCGCACATGACTCGGATGCGCGGGATGGTCGAGGTCGCAGCCGACCTGCTCCACGCCGGGCGGATGAGCGAATTCGGGGCGCTTCTTCACGAGAGCTGGAAATTGAAGCGAGGTCTCGCCGACGGTACCACCACGACGACGATCGACCGCACCTACGACGATGCCCTTCGCGCAGGCGCGATCGGCGGAAAGCTTCTCGGCGCGGGCGGCACGGGCTTCATGGTCTTCGTCGTGCCCCCGGACAAGCAGCCCGCCGTTCGCGCAGCGCTGTCGCACCTGATCACCGTGCCGATCACAGCCGACTTCACCGGTTCGCAGATCATCTATTGCAATGAGGAGCTGCTCGGGACGGAGCACGCATCCCAATGAGGCCATAGGGGGCAGTGATGGAAGTGCGCACGACCAAGCTCAAGTCGGTCCTGCTGATCAAGCCGCCGACCGTATTCGAGGACTTTCGCGGTCATTACATCGAGACCTACAACAGGCACATCTACTTCACGGCGGGAATCCCGATCGACTTCATCCAGGATGACATATCGATCTCCCATCGCCACGTCCTGCGCGGCATCCATGGAGACACGAAGACCTGGAAGCTGGTCTCCTGTCTCTACGGCAGCTTCTACATGGTCGTCGTGAACAACGACCCGACCTCGTCGCAGTATCGCCAGTGGGAGGCCTTCACCCTCTCCGACACCAACCGGCTTCAGGTTCTGGTGCCGCCCAATTTCGGCAATGGCCACGTCGTCATGAGCGAGCGGGCGATCTTCCACTACAAACAGAGCACCGAATACGATCGCGCCGGGCAGTTCACGTTGGTCTGGAACGATCCGACCTTGGGCATCTGGTGGCCGATCCAGAATCCCATCGTCTCGCCACGCGACCAGGGACTCGTTACGTCCACTCCCCGGCATTCCGACTGATGGAAGAACGCTGGCGCGCGTCGGCACTCTACTGTCTCAACTCGGCGACCGCGCCAATCAGGTAGAGCGTGCTGGCTGTCAGGAATTTGTCGAAGCACGCGCCACAATCGCCGCTGCCTCTCGGGCGCCGGGTCCTGCCTAGTTCGCAATAGCGTCCGAGACGCGCTCGGCGGGCACGGCCACGACGTTCGAAGACAGCGGTTCGCCGTCGCGCGGCTTCACCGGCATGCCTGTCGCAGGCGAGAACACGAAAATCTCGTAGCGCAGATCGACCCGCAACGTGTCGACCAGCGACTGGGCGCAGTGACCCTGGGCGCGCAGCGCCTTGTCGTTGACTTCCAGCAGCATCAGCGGGCGCATCGTGGCAAGCACGTTCGCGGCCCCGGAGATCACGCGGGCTTCTGCCCCCTCGACATCCACCTTGATGAAGTCGACGTGCGACAGGCCCAGGCGGGCAACCACCGCATCGAGCGGCTCGATCGGCACCCGTTCGAGGCTTGCCCGCACGACGTCGTCATGCGCGAAGCTGCCGAGCGTGTTGTGCCCCGCATGCACACCGTGCGCCAGATGCAGGTCGGCCAATCCGGAGGTGGCGCCGATGGCGGCCGGCACCACCGTCACGTTGTCCAGGCCATTTCGCCCGAGATTGCGCTGCAGATGGGCGCGTTCGCGCGAGCTTGGTTCCGCCGCAACCACGCGCCCCGTCGGTCCGATGCGGCGCGCCGCGAACAGCGTGTAGTAGCCGTCGTTCGCCCCGACATCGATGAACACCATGCCCGGGCGCAGGATACGGTCGAGGAAGGCGAACTCGTTGGGCTCGAAAGAGCCGCACACATAGAGGCAGAGGCTGTTGTCGTTGCCCAAAGTCAGGTCGACCGTCGTTCCGCTGTGCCAGCGCACGGTGATGGGCACCGCCAGGTCCTTTTCCCGCGCCGCCTCCCAGAGAGCGCCCCGCCGACAGGCCAGCCAGCGCCGTTGCTCGTAGTACTCCTGTGCGAAGACCCAGCCCGGCCGTGGCTTCAGGCGCGGAGTCCCCGGGGCGAGCGAAGCCGCGTAGCTCGAACCGATCGCCGGCGCATTGACGATCAGCCACCGGCCGAGATTGTCGAGGTGATATCCCAGGCCGGAGCAGATCCGGTCCCAGGCGCTGGCGGCACTGATCGATCGGCGAGCGGTCGTCATTCGTCGGATCGTTGCCCCTTTTTTGCCCCTGGCCCCTGTGCGTGTTCGGCTAAACCACCGGGTGCCAAGCGTCAAGCACGCCCGTATCTTGCCATAGTCCACCACTAAGGCATTCGCCGTCCGTTGCAGCACAAGTGTTGCGGAATATAATAATGAACCTCTCCCGAACCGCCGGTGCAATGTCGTCTCTGTCCCTTCGAATCCTCCTCACGGTCGCCATCACGTTGATGCCGATCCTCGCATCGGCACAGGGTTTGCGCGTGCTGGCACGCGTGAACGATGACGCCATCACAGATTTTGATCTCTCTCAGCGCGTGCTGTTCGCCATCCGCACGACCGGACTGCAGGACAGCCCGGACCTGCGGCAGCGGATGGCGCCTCAGATCCTGCGGCAGATGATCGACGAGCGCCTCCAGCTCCAGGACGCCAAGCGCCTGGGGATGAAACCGAGCGACGCCGAGCTTCAGCAGCGCCTCTCCGACATCGAGCGTGCCGCCGGCATGGCCCGTGGGCAATTCAAGCAGTACATCCAGAGCACCGGTGTGCCGTTCGACATCGCCATCCAGCAGATCGAGGCGCAGATTGCCTGGAACAACATCATCCGGCGGCGCGTGCGTCGACAGGTCGACGTATCGGAAGCGGAGGTCGATGACGCCCTGAACCGGATGCGCTCCAACGTCGGCAAGACCGAAGCGCGCGTCGCCGAGATCTTCGTGCCGATCGACCGGGTGGACCTCGCCGACGAGGCCAAGCGCAGCGCCGACCGCATCGTGGATCAGCTCAAGCGCGGCGCGCCCTTTGGAGCCGTCGCCCAGCAATTCTCCCAAGGCGCGACGGCCCAGGCCGGCGGCGAGCTCGGCTGGATATTGCCGGGTACGCTTGATCCGGCGCTCGATGCGGCGCTGCAGAAGCTGCCGGTCAGGCAGTTCTCGGAACCGATTCGCAGCGCCTCCGGCTGGCATATTCTCTACGTCATCGACCGGCGGCAGTTCGCCGCTGCTCGGCCGGATGACCAGCGCCTCAACCTCACCCAGATGACCTTGCCGCTGCCGGTCAACGCCACGCCGGATGAGGTGAATCGCGCCACGGTCGAGGCGCAGCAGGCGCTTTCCGGGGTAAAGAGCTGCAACGATCTCCATACCCGCGCGCGCGAGCTCAAGGGCGCGACCTCGGGTGACCTGCGAAGCATCCGGGTCGGCGACCTTGCGGCCAATCCGCAGATGTACGAACAGCTTCCGAAGCTCAATGTGGGTGGTACCGCCGGTCCTTTCCGCGTCGCGGAGGGCCTCCAGGTGGTGGCGCTCTGCGGCAAGAGCGGCGGCGATGGCATGCCGACGCGCGACGTGATCTCCCAGCAGATCCTGCTGCAGAAACTCGAAGCCGCCGGACGCCGCTACATGCGCGACCTGCGCCGACAGGCGACGATCGATATCAAGCAACCCCAGCAATGACCCCTGTAGCGCCGCTCGCCATCACCATGGGCGAGCCGGCCGGCATCGGCGGTGAGCTCAGCCTCAAGGCGTGGACGAAGCGCAAGGCGGGCGATCGCCCGTTCCTGGTTCTGGACGACGTGTCACGTTTGGCGTCGCTTGGGCGGAGTATCGGGATCGACGCGCCGCTGAGCGAAATCGAACGGCCCGCCGATGCCTGCAGGGTGTTCGACACTGCGCTGCCGGTGCTGCCCGTGCGATTGCGGACCGGCGCCCAAGCCGGTCGCCCCGATCCGGCGAACAGTCCGGCGGTCCTGGAATCCATCGAGCGTGCCGTCGGGCTCGCCCTCGCCGGAGACGTCGCGGGCATGGTCACGAATCCCATCCAGAAGAAGACGCTTCAGGACGCCGGCTTCCCGCATCCCGGGCACACGGAATATCTTGCCGAGCTGGCCGGCGGCGTCGACGTGGCCATGATGCTGGCCTGCCCCGAACTGCGTGTGGTGCCCGTGACGATCCACCTCTCGCTGGCCGAGGCGGTGCGGACGCTGGACTGCTCGCGGATCGAACGCGCGGCACGCCTTGCCGCATCGGGCCTGAAGTCGCTGTTCGGCATCGAGCACCCTCGCCTCGCCGTCGCAGCCCTCAACCCCCACGCGGGCGAGCAGGGCGCCATGGGCGACGAGGAAAGCCGCATCATCGTTCCCGCGATCGAGGGGCTGCGCCGTCACGGCATCGACGTCCACGGTCCTGCCCCTGCCGACACGCTCTTCCATGCCGCCGCGCGCAGGACCTACGATGCGGTAGTCTGCATGTATCACGACCAGGCCCTGATCCCGATCAAGACCATCGACTTTGCCGGCGGCGTCAACGTCACGCTGGGATTGCCGTTCGTGCGCACCTCGCCCGATCACGGCACGGCGCTGGACATCGCCGGCACGGGTCGGGCCGATCCCACCAGCCTGATCGCAGCACTGCACATGGCCGACGACATGGCCCGCAGGCGTCGAACCTGAACGACGCTTCCGACATGGAGCTTCTCGGCCGCCTGCCGCCGCTGCGGGAGGTCATTGCCACCCATGGGCTCGATGCCCGCAAGCGGCTCGGCCAGCATTTCCTGCTCGACCTCAACCTGACACGGCGCATCGCCCGCTCGGGACTGCCGCTCGATCACGGCACCGTCATCGAGGTCGGGCCCGGTCCGGGGGGCCTTACCCGTGCGCTTCTGCTCGAAGGTGCCATCCGTGTGGTCGCTGTGGAAATCGATGCGCGCGCCATTGCGGCCTTGCGAGAGCTTCAGGCGGCTTCGAGCGGACGGCTGGAAGTGATCGAGGCGGACGCGTTGAGCCTGGATCCGGCGGACCTCGGCCCGCCTCCTCGCCAGATCGTGGCCAACCTTCCCTACAATGTCTCGACGGCGATGCTCATCCATTGGCTGCATCGCGCCGATGATCTCGCCGGCATGGTCCTGATGTTCCAGAAGGAGGTGGTCGATCGATTGGCTGCCGTTCCTCGCACCAAGGACTATGGACGTCTTTCCGTCCTGACCCAGCATGTCTGCACCGTGCAGCGTCTGTTCGACGTGGCACCATCGGCCTTCGTGCCGCCGCCCAAGGTGGTTTCGACCGTGGTGCGGCTGGCGCCGAGAGCGCACACCGAACGCCTCCCCGATCTCGTGCCGCTCGAACGGCTCACGGCGGCCGCTTTCGGGCAACGCCGCAAGATGCTCCGCAGCTCGCTCTCCGCGGTGATCGCTGACCCCTCGGCCGTCTTGACCCGACTGGGCCTCGCGCCGACCGCCCGTGCCGAGGAGTTATCCGTATCCGACTTCGTCAGCCTTTCAGCACATCTTGACAAGTGAGTGCTCACTCAATATTATTTAAGCCATGATCCGATCTTTGGCCTTCAATGGCTTCTTCTACACCTTCACGTCGCTCACGGCGGTCGTCGGCATCCTGCTCGTGCCGATTCCGACCCCGGCCGTCCTGCGCACCCTGCTGCGTTGGTGGGCACAAGGCGTGGTCTGGGGAATGCGCTGGATCGGTGGAATGAGGGTCGAGATTCGCGGGCGCGAACATCTTCCACCGGACGGCCCCGCCCTGCTCGCCAACAAGCACCAGAGCGAGAGCGACGGCATCTTCCTGGCGGCCCGCATCCCGGGCATCGCCTTCGTCGCCATGAAGGAGCTGTTCCACTACCCGCTGATCGGCGCGATCCTCTACCGCCTGCAGATGATCCGGGTCGATACCTGCGGCGGCGGCAAGGAACGGGAGAATCTCGCACAGTTCGCCAGGCGCGCCTATGAGGACGGCCGCCACATCGCGATCTACCCCGAAGGCCATCTCATGGCGCCGGGCGAACGCGAACGCTACCGATCGGGCATCTACTACCTCTATCGCGATCTCAATCTGCCCGTGACGCCCGTCGCCACGTCTGTCGGCCTGCTGTGGAACCGCCGCTCATGGAGGAAGAAGCCGGGCCGCGCCGCCATCGAATTCCTCCCGGCCATTGAAGCCGGCCTCGACAAGCAGGCCTTCATGCGCCGCCTCGAGGAGGCGATCGAAAGCGCCAGCGACAGGCTGATCGCGGAATTTTCCGGTCGTGCCTACAGGCCGTCGCAACTCGTCCTGCGGTCGCAAGGGCAGCCCGCGTCTGCCGGAACGCTCACCGCCCCTCGCGCAACGCCTTGACGAAATCCGAAAGGCCCACCTGCCGCTCGCGCTTTAGCCGCTCGGCCGTCAGGATCGCCTTCAGGCTCGTCAGGCTGGTGCCGATGTCGCTGTTGACGACGACATAGTCGTACTCGGCCCAGTGGCTCATCTCGTCGGCCGCCTTCGCCATCCGCTGGGCCACGATGTCCTTGGAATCCTGCGCCCGCGTCAGCAGCCGCTTTTCGAGATCCCGCGTCGACGGCGGCAGGATGAAGACCGTCGCCAGGTCCGCTCTGCCCTTGTCCCGAAGCTGCTGGGTGCCCTGCCAGTCGATGTCGAACAGCATGTCCTGGCCGGCGTTCAGGACCTCGTCGACGGGGCCGCGTGGCGTTCCGTAGTAGTTGCCGAACACCTCGGCATATTCGAGGAACTCCCCCCTCTCGATCATGCCCCGGAACGTCGCCTTGTCGACGAAATGATAGTCGACGCCATCGCGCTCGCCCGGCCGCCTCGGCCGGGTGGTGCAGGAGACGCTCAGCTGGATGTGCGAATCGTTGTCCAGCAGGCCGCGCGAGAGCGTCGTCTTGCCGGCTCCCGACGGCGACGACAGGACCAGCATGAGGCCGCGGCGCTGGATTGCCGAGGCGGCGCCGTCACTCGACATTCTGGACCTGCTCCCGCAGGCGCTCGATGGCGCCTTTCAAGTCGATGCCGATCCGCGTGAGCTCGATGTCGGCCGACTTCGAGCATAGCGTGTTGGCCTCGCGGTTGAATTCCTGGCAGAGGAAATCGAACTTGCGGCCGACGGGATTGTCCGGCCGCGCATCGGCAAGCAGGCTGCGCGCCTGGGCGATGTGCGCCGCCAGCCGGTCCAGCTCCTCGCGCACATCGGCCTTGCCGGCCAGGAGCGCCACCTCCTGCGCAAATCGCTCCTCCGACAGCTGCGGCGCGCGTTCCAGGATCTCGGCCAGCTGAGCGTCGAACCGCGCGCGGATGACGTCGACCTGGGCCGTGGCGCGCACGGCGGCGCGTCCGCACAGTCCCTCGATCTCCGCGACGTGGCGCCCGATCACGCTCGACAGGGCCTCGCCTTCCGATGCCCGTGCGGCGCACAGAGCGTCGAGGACCTGGCCGAGCGACTCTCCGACGGCGCGATCGAGGGCGGAGATCGATTCCTCGCTCTCCTCGCCTTCATCCACCTCCTCGATCACGCCGCGCACCCGCAGAAGGCCGTCCGCCGAGGGCGCGGCGGCGCCGGTGCTCCTGCGGATCTCCTCGACGAGAAGCGCCATCTCCGCAAGCAAGGGCCGGTTGATGCGCAGCGGCTTGCCCTGCTGCTCGCTGGTGATCGTGAGCGTGAGAGACACGTTGCCGCGCTTGAGACGGCTCGCCACGGCGCTGCGCGCCGGATTCTCCAGCCGATCGAAGCCCTGGGGCACCCGGCAGCGGACCTCCAGGTTTCGTCCGTTGACACTGCGCGCTTCCCACACCCAGCGCCGTCGGTCATCCGATCCCTGCGCCCGTGCATACCCCGTCATGCTCGCGATCAACAGTTCAACTCCGCTGTGACTCCCCTGGCCGCGTCGCGGCGAGGCACTCTAGTATCGGCCCGACGGCCATACAACGCGGCGCCGAAGGTTATCCCATGGAACGCTTTTCAAGCATCGTCATCACCGGCGCATCAAGCGGCATCGGAGAAGCGCTGGCGATCGACTATGCGCAGCCGGGCGTCGCTCTCGCTCTCAATGGCAGGGATGCGTCCCGCCTGGAAGCCGTCGTCAGCCAGTGCCGCGCGAAGGGAGCGACGGTCGTGGCCGACATCGTGGACGTTACCGACCGTGAAGCCCTGGCCGCCTGGCTGACGGCGTTCGACGACGATCATCCGGTCGACCTTCTGATCGCCAACGCCGGCATATCGATCGACAAGGACAACTCGTCCCTCGACGACTTCGCACGCATCCACCAGACCTTCGACGTCAATGTCGGCGGCGTGCTCAACACGGTGGAAGCCCTGCTGCCGCGGCTGATGGCTCGGCGGAAGGGCCAGATCGCCGTCGTCTCCTCTTTGGCGAGCTTCGTCGGCCTGCCCTATTCGGCCTCGTACAATGCCAGCAAGGCGGCCGTCCGCGTCTGGGGCGAGAGCATCCGCTACGTTCTCAAGAAATACGATATCGGCGTGAGCGTGATCTGCCCCGGCTTCGTGGTCAGCCGCATGACGGCGAATGCGCCCTTCCCCATGCCCTTCCTGATGACGGCGCAACACGCCTCGGCGATCATCCGCCGCGGCCTGGCGCGCAACCACGCGCGCATCGCCTTTCCCATCGGGACGAAGGCGGCCGTCTGGCTGGGCCAGGCGCTGCCCGGCCGCTGGACGGCGCGGTTGCTTGGCGCCTAGCCCTCCTGATGCCGGGACGGCGGCGTGACATAGGGCGATTCGGCGACGCTCCAGCGCGACGGCGGCTCCTGCCGGAAGATCTGGCGCAGGTGGACCTCGTCGGGGCCGTCGGCGATGCGCAGCAGTCGCGCCATGGCGAAAGCGCGGTGGATCGGCGCATCGTCGCTGCCGCCCATCGCGCCGAAGATCTGCATGGCGCGGTCGGCCACCCGTTGCGCCATCTCCGGCACGGCGACCTTGACCATGGACACGTCGCGCCAGACCGCCTGGTGGCCTTCGGCATCGAGCCGCTCGGCGGTCCGCAGCACGAGCAGCCGCGCCTGCTCGATCTCGATGCGTGACCGCGCGATCGCCTGCTGCGTGGAATCGTAGTCCAGCACGGCACGGCCGAAGGCGCGCCGCTCGGCGGCCCGAGCCATCATGAGATCGACCAGCACCTCGCACGTGCCGATCGCCCGCATGCAATGGTGCAGCCGCGCCGGCCCCAGCCGGACCTGGGCCGCCGCGAATCCTTCGCCTTCCTCCCCCAGCAGATTGTCAGCCGGGACCCGTACGTCGTCGAAAGCCAGCTCGGCGATGGGCGCGATGCTGTCCTCCCAGCCCAGGAAGCGCAGCTCGCGCACGATGCGCAGCCCCTTCGCCGGCATGGGTACGATGACGCAGGAATGCCGGCCGGTCCGCGCCGCCTCGGGCCGGGAGACCCCCACGACGATGACGAAGGCGCACGCCGGATGGGCGGCGCCGGTGATGTACCATTTGCGGCCGTTGATCACCCATTCGTCGCCGTCGCGGCGCAGCGTGGTCGCGATGTTGGTGGCGTCGGAGGACGCGACGTCGGGCTCGGTCATGCCGAACGCCGACCGGATGCGCCCGTCGAGCAGCGGCTGCAACCAGCGTTCCTTCTGCGCGGCGGTCGCGGCATGCTGGAGCATGATCATGTTCGGCACGTCGGGCGCCTGGCAGTTGAAGACTTCCGCAGCCCAGGGCAGGCGGCCGGTGATCTCGGCGATGGGGGCGTAGGCGCGGTTGCCGAGACGATCGGGCAGGCCGAGGTTCCATAGTCCGGCCTCGCGCGCCCGGGACCGCAGGCCGGCCAGGAACGGCGCCGGCTGCCGCCGCCGCACGACGTGCTCCACCCATTCTCGATGGCGCGGCAGGATCTCGGTCTCGAAGAACGCCTCGACGGCGGCAGTCAGGTCCATGGTCACTTCAGCTGGCTGGTCAGAAGGGCGGCGCTGCCGCCCTGTTCGCGCCCGTACTTCAGCAGGGCTGCGCGGCCGCCGGCTGCATAGGCGGCGACGGCGCCAAGCAGGCGCTTGAGCTGGTCCGGGCTCGACCGGTCGAACTTGCAGTGGCCGCCGCGCGTGAGCTTGGCGATCTGCGGGAAGACTCGCGATGCCGTCCGGTCGTTGCCCTCCTGGAAGACGAAGACGGGCAAATCCAGGAGGCCGAGCTGGCCTGCCGCGTGACCGATGACGTCGGGGTCCTCCTCGCAGCAGTCGCCGACGAAGACGACTGCGTCGAGGCGGCTCTCCCGCCGTTGCTCGCCCGCATAGCGGAGCAGGCGATCGATCTGCGTCCGGCCGGCCAGGCAGCGGACCGAACTCATCAACCGTGCAAGCTCACGGCCATTGGAGGTCCAGCGGCTGACCTTGAATTCCTCAAAGCCTCGATAGAAGGCGAGCCGAACGTCGAGGCCGCCCAAGGCTTCGGCGGCCACGAACATCTCCCCCTGGATGGCGCAGGCGTGATCCCAGGTCGGCTCGCGGCTCGCCGTCGCGTCCATCGCAAACAGCAGCCTGCCGCGATCGCCCGTGGAATGCCGCTCCGGCAGGCGCTCCACCTCCCTGAGGAAGGTTTCGACGCCCTTGGTCACGGCGGAACCCGCGGATGGCTGAATGTCCGGCTTCCTGGTCACGGCCCCATGCAATGGGCCGGGCGGGCCATTGTCAATCGCCCACCGTCATGCCTTGGGGTCCTTCGGGGGTGGGACATCATGGCAGTGACGGGCACTTCCGAACAGGCTATGAGGGGCCGCGCCAGCCGGCTGCCTCCTCTCTCGCTTCACTGCTCACGACATCCTCAATGAAAGCCGCGTACAATATCGTCCTGATCCTGGCCGCAACGCTTATCTGCCTCCTCGCCTTCGAAGGTCTGACCCGGCTGGTCGTCGATGACGGCATGGTCTACGAGCTCGAAATGTGGAAGTACGCCCGCGAGGTGAAGGAGCGTGACCACGATCCCGAGCTCGGCCACCGCCATCGCCCCAATGCCGAGGCGACGCTCATGGGCGTCGACGTGAGGACGAACGCCCAGGGGGCGCGCGGGCCGGCGATCGCCGACGCCGCGGCGCCCGGCGTGGCGCGCATCGCCTTCGTCGGCGATTCGACGACGATGGGCTGGGGCGTCACCGAGAAGGACACGTTCGCCCATCAGGTGATCGAGGACCTGGTCAAGGCCGGCCGCAAGGTCGACGGCTTCAATCTCGGCGTCGGCAACCTCAACACCCTGCAGGAACTCACGCTGTTCCGCAAAGTCGGTGAGCAGCTCAAACCCGACATCATCGTGCTGTCGTACTTCATCAACGATGCCGAGCCGATGCCCCACTACGAGGACAACGACTGGCTGACCATGCACTCGGCCGCCTGGGTCGTGCTGGGCTACCGCGTCGACTCGCTGCTGCGCAGCTTCGGCAACGTGCCGGACTGGCGGCATTACTACCGCAACCTCTACGAGCCGAACGCCCAGGGCTGGCAGCAGACCCAGAAGGCGATCGCCGGATTCGCCAAGACGGCGCGCGAGACGGGCGCGAAGCTGATCGTCTTCAACATCCCGGAACTGCGCGAGCTCAAGCCCTACCCGTTCGGCGATGTCACGGCGAAGGTGAAGGCCGTGGTCGACGCCCAGAACGTGCCCTTCGTCGACCTTCTGCCCGGCATCGAAAACCTCGACCCGTCGACCCTGTGGGTCACGGTCCCGGATCCGCATCCGAACGCCAATGCGATGACGGCGTTCACGCGCGACATGATCTCCCGGCTGCAGCCCATGCTCGACGAGCTCTGCCGGACCGAGCACAAGGGCTGCTGAATTGGGCGCGTCGCCGGGAGAACGGAGGACGCGCCCGCTCTTCTGGGCAATCTTCGGCCTGCTGCTCGTCGGCGTCACCATCGCGGGCGCCGAGGTGATCGCCTCGTTCCTCGTCCCCTCGTATCCGGCGCGCGACATCCGGCCGATCGCCGTCACCTCGTCCGCCGACATCGTCTACAACGACTGGGCGCTGCGCGACCGCCCACGGACCTTCGCGCGTCCGCCGGGCGTCGACTTCAGGTCGGTTCTGGTCGGCGACAGCTTTCTCGAGGGCCCCTTCCTGCCGACGACCCTCGCCGCCCTGATCGAGAAGCGCTGGGCCGCTCAGGGCCATGCCGACCGCGAAGCGATCAACTTCGGCGTGTCGGCCACCGGCCCGCGCCAGTACTACTACCGCATCGAAGACGTGGCGCTCGACCTGAAGCCGGACGTCATCGTGCTGGCGATCTATGCCGGCAACGACTTCGTGTCGGTGCCCTTCGGCGGCTGGGTCCCGCCGCTGATCGCCGAGCTTCCCCTGCCTTCGGTGCTCGGCGCCGTGGCGCCGCGCTCGACCTGGTTCGCCGTCAACCGGCTCGGCCTTTCCGAAATCGGCCGCAACAATCTCAGGATCGAGGGCGAGTTCGAGATGCTGAATGCGTGGCTGGACCTGCCGCAGGCCGAGCTGATCGACCGCGTCGTCGCCCACGTGAAGCGCTACTACTATCCCAACCTCCCCGAGGAGAAGATCCGCGAGATCCTGACGCGCGGCGACAACCGCTTCTGGACGGCTTTCGAGAAGCGGCCGGACGGGCGCGAGAAGCTTCCCGGCTGGCTGCTGAACGGCGTGGTCGACTGGGAGACCGGGACGTGGCGCATGGTTCGCACGCCCGAGGAGGCGGACCGGCTGGAGAGCGGCAACATGATGGCCGAGACGCTGACCTGGATCGAGGCGGCATACCGCCTGGCCCAGCGCAACGGCATCAAGCTGGTCGCGGCGCTCATCCCGGTCGGCACCGTCGATCCCGACTACGTCACCTTCTGGCGCTACTGGCCGAACTACTTCAGCTCCTCCCTGGCCGCCGATGCCCGCCACCGCCGGCTGGCGAGGGAACTGCGACAACGTGGCCTCCCCTTCGTCGACCTGCGCGAGGCGCTCGACGGCCAGCCCGGAACCTACCGCCTGACCGACGGCCACTGGACGATGAAGGGCACGGAGATCGTGGCCGACCGCCTGTCGCGCGAACTCGCCGCGCTCGACGCCCGCTAGGCCGGGACCGTATCCTGCCGATGCACTCGCCAGCAGCCGCGCGGGGAGTTCTGTTGAAAGCTCGACCGATCCTCATCGTCCTGGGAGCTCTCGTCCTGTCGGCGCCCGCCATCGGGCAAGCGGCCGATGACGACGTCGTGCAGCTCGGCGGCGCCTCCTGGCGCCTGCACGGCATCGAGTTCCCGGATGCGAAGCAGGTCTGTCCCGACGGCTGGCCCGTCGGCAAGGAATCCCGGGCCGCGCTGCAGCGGCTGACCGAGGGCGCCAGGCTCGACTGCCGCAACACCGCGAAGGACCAGTTCAGCCGGCCGGTCGCGACCTGCCTGGTCAACGGTGAGGACCTGGGTGCCATCCTGGTCCGCGAGGGCATGGCCTGGGCCGCCCTGCGCCACACCTGGCGCTATGCGCTCGAGGACTGGATCGCGTGGTTCAACGGCGCCGGGCTCTACGCGCACAAGTGCGAGAAGCCGGCGGAATGGCGTGCACGCGCGGGAGACGGCAAGAAGACAAAGTAGCGTCGGCGCCCGCTTTGACGGTCCGCGGCCCGCCACATAAGGTGTGCGCCGCGCCCTGCGCCAATCAGATCAAGCCAACGACACGATGACCGGAAACGCCCCGACCTTCGCGACCCTGTTCCTGCGGGTCTTCCTCCCGTTCGCCTTCGCCTATTTCCTCTCCTACATCTTCCGCGGCGTGAACGCCGTCATCTTCCCCTACCTGGAGCGCGACGTCGGCATCACCGCCGCCGATCTCGGCCTGCTCACCTCGGCCTTCTTCCTGTTCTTCGCCGGCTGCCAGCCCGTGCTGGGCGTCATGCTCGACCGCTACGGCCCGCGCCGCGTGCAGGCGGTCCTGCTGGCGCTCGCCGCGGCGGGCTCGGCGCTGTTCGGGCTGAGCCTGTCGCTGGGCGAGCTGATCGTGGCGCGCGTCCTGATCGGGCTGGGCTTCGCGGGCGGCCTGATGGCGGCCATCAAGGCCATCACCCTGTGGTACCCGCCGCAGCGCTGGGGCCTGATCACCGGCTTCCACATGATGGCCGGCGGGCTGGGCTCGATGGCCGCGACGCTGCCCGTCGAATGGTCGCTGTCGGTGCTGAGCTGGCAGGGCCTGTTCTTCTGGCTGGCCGGCGTCTGCCTCGTCACCTCGGCGATCCTGCTCCTCGTGGTGCCGGAACGGGTGGGACCGCCGTCGAAAGGCACGCTGGCGGAGCAGTTCCGCATCACCGGCACGGTGCTGACCGACGGCTTCTACTGGCGCATCCAGCCGCTGCTGTCGATCCAGCAGCTCGCCTTCATCGGCTGCATCACGCTGTGGATCGGCCCCTGGCTGCGCGACGTGGGCGGCATCACCGACAAGGCCGCGCGCGCCGACGTCCAGCTCCTCACCACGGCCATCATGACGGCGGGCTTCGCGCTGAGCGGCGTCATCACCAATGCCTTCCGGCGGGTGGGTGTCGACGACTTCGCCTCGGCCGGCCTGACCTCCTTCCTGTTCGCCCTCGTGTGCGGCTGGCTGGCCTTCGTCCCGACCTTCCAGCCCGTCCTGGCCTGGGCGCTGTTCGGCTTCCTGGGGGCGCTGCCCATCCAGTATATGCCGCTGATGGTGCAGTCCTTCCCGGCCCACTATGCCGGCCGGGTCAGCACCAGCAGCAACCTCGTCGTCTTCACCGTCATCTTCGCCGGCCAGTGGGCGATCGGGAAGGTCGTCGACCTATTCCCGCGCACCGCCGCCGGCTACGCCCCCGACGGCTACACCTGGGCCTTCGGCATCCTGTTCATTCTGCAGCTTGCGGGTCTTGCATGGCTTCTTCTGTGGCGGGCTCGGCCGATGGCGCGACCTCACCTCGCCCCGGCAGATTGAGCGCGGCGACGAGGTCGCGCACCTCCTGCCGCGCCGCGACGTGGCTTAGCGTCAGCGACGGCCCGGCTCCGCCGCCGCGCTTGAGGTCGAGCAGGGTGAGCCCGCTCAGGAACAGCTCGCGGTAGATCACGCGCTCGCTCAAGCCCGCCGCGACACGGAAGCCGATGCGCCGCGACAGCGCCTCCAGCACGTTGCCCATGTCGCGCTTGTTGCGCGCCGCCAGCGACGACAGGCGGTTGCGCATCACGATCCAGTCGACCGGTCGGCCGCCCTGCACGGCGCGGATCTGGCGCTGCTTCCAGACGGCCTCGGCATAGATCGAGGGCCGCACCACCTTGAGCGTGTCGGGATCGACCCGCGCCAGCAGGTCGAGGTCGATGAAGCTGTCGTTCAGCGGCGTCAGCAGCGTGTCGGCCCAGGTATGGGCCAGCCGCGACAGGTAGGTGTCGCTGCCGGGCGTGTCGATGATCACGAAATCGGCGTCGCCGATCACGCGCTCCAGCGCCGCCTCGAGCCGCGCCCGCTCGTCGGCCTGCGCCTCGCTGCGGTCGGGCAGCGTCGAGAGCTGCACGGCGGCATGGACCGGCATGGGCAGCTCGATGCCCTTGCGGGCGGCAAACGCGGCGCGGTTCTCCAGATAGCGGCCGAACGTGCCCTGCCGCGCATCGAGGTCGATCGTGGCGACGCGCGCGCCGTCGCTCATCAGCGACACGGCGATGTGCAGCGCGGTCGTCGACTTGCCCGAGCCGCCCTTCTCGTTGCCGATCACCAGCACATGGGCCCGGTCCAGCTGCCGCGGCGACTGCGCCTCGGTGATGCTGGGATTGGGCGCCGGCTGGAAGGTCTCGGTCGTCACGGCGCCTTGCGGATCCAGACGGCGGTGTCGTGGAACACCGCGCCGCCATTGGGCCAGCCGGGATCGGCGGAGGTCAGCACGTTGATGCCGATGCCGGTCTCGAAATTGCGATTGGGCCAGATCCCCTCGACCACGACGACTCCCTTCTGCTGGCCGGCCCTGGGCCGGCAATGCACGATCGTGCGGCCGCGATCGTTGCCGATCTCCAGCCGGTCCCCCTCGACGATTCCCAGCGCCGTGCAGTCGTCGGGATTCATCATCGCCGTCGGCCGCCCCTCGCGCTTCTGGCTGCTCGGCGTCTCGGTGAAGGTCGAGTTGAGGAAGGTCCGCGCCGGCGCCGCGACCAGCCGGAATGGCTTGTCGGCGGTCGCCCGGTCGATGACGTCGAAATGGTCGGGCAGCGCCGGCATCTCGCGGCCGCGCGGGCCGAACGCCGCCCAGTCGGGCTTGAAGCGGAACTTCTTGTCGGGCCAGGCGAAGCCGTCGAGGAAGTGCGAGGTCTCGAAGCCGAGATGGAAGTCCTGCCCGCCCTTCCGCCAGTTCGTCTCGGCGTCCCACATGCCGGACTCGCGCAGCGATTCGTCCATGATCTCCCAGGCCGTCATGTCGAAGCCGCGATGCGTGGCGCCGAGCCGCTTCGCCAGCTCCGAGATGACGTAGTGGTTCTCGCGGCACTCGCCGGGCGGGTCGATCACGGCCCTGGTCACCTGGAAGAAGGTGTGGCCGCTCGCGGTATAGAAATCGTCGTGCTCGAGGAACATCGTCGCGGGCAGCACGATGTCGGCGAAGGACGCCGTCTCGGTCAGGAACTGCTCGTGCACGCAGGTGAACAGGTCCTCGCGCGCGAAGCCCTTGTGCACCAGATCGAGCTCGGGGCAGACCATCGCCGGGTTGGTGTTCTGGATCAGCATCGCCGTGACCGGCGGCCCGTCCTTCAGCGCCGCGCGGTCGCCGGTCAGGATCGGCCCCAGCCGCGACTGGTCGAGGTCGCGGAGGGAGGTGTCGACCATGTCGAGCCCCTCGATCAGAGTCTTCTTGATGGGATACATGCCGGTATGGCCGTAGAGCGCGCCGCCGCCCTTGTACTGCCAGGCGCCCGTCACGGCGGGCAGGCAGGTCACGGCATGCATGTTGGCCGCGCCGTTGCGGCTGCGGCTGAAGCCGTGATGGCAGCGGATGAAGGAGGCCTTGGACTGCCCGTAGAGGCGCGCGAAGGCGACGATCTCCTCGACGGCCAGGCCCGTGATCTCCGACGCCCATTCCGGCGTGCGCGTCGCGACATGCGCGGCGAGCTCGTCCGGCGCGTCCGTGTAGCGGCGCATGTAGTCCCAGTCGGCAAAGCCTTCCTTGAACAGGACATGCATGGCCGCGACGGCCAGCGCGCCGTCGGTGCCAGGACGCACCGCGAGGTGCATGTCCGCCTGGTCGGCCGTGCCCGTGCGGTAGGGATCGACGACCACCAGCTTGGCGCCGCGCTTGCGGGCGCGCATGGCGTGGGTCATCACGTTGACCTGGGTGTTCACCGGGTTGCCGCCCCAGATCACCACCAGCTCCGAATGCTCGTCGACCTCGCGCAGGTCGGCCCCACGCTTGGCGCCGACGCCCGCGATCCAGCCGGTGTCGGAGAGCGTCACGCAGATCGTGGAGAACCATCGCGAATACTTCATCGCGTGACGCAGGCGGTTGATGCCGTCGCGCTGCACCAGCCCCATGGTGCCCGCGTAGTAGTACGGCCACACCGTCTCGCTGCCGTGCCGGCGCGCCTTGGCGATGAACTGCTCGGCCACGATGTCGAGCGCGTCGGCCCAGGAGATCTCGGCGAACTGGCGCGAGCCCTTCGGCCCGACGCGCCGCAGCGGCTTCATCAGCCGGCCGGGATGATGGATGCGCTCGGCGTAGCGCGCGACCTTCTCGCAGATCACCCCGGCCGTATAGTCGTTGCGCATCGAGCCGCGCACCCGGCCGATGCGCTTGCTGTCCAGCCTCTCGACATCCAGCGCGCAGGTGCTGGTGCAGTCGTGCGGACAGACCGACGGAACGGTGGTGATGCCGGAGTCTTGGTTCTTGACCCGTGCACCTGGCGTATAGGCGTGGTCGTCGGGGGACATTCTATGGACGCTCCGCGAGAAGTGCCGCAGCATACCGTGCGCAAGTCCATGGGAATACCCGAAGCTGTCCACTGATCGCATCCGCCGTGCGACCCCGGCCGATGCCGCTGCCGTCGCGGCCCTGTCGCCTGCCTCGTCGCCTGACCCGTCGGCCGTGATCGTGCCGACCCTGTCGGACCATCGCGCCGTGTTCATCGTCGACGGACCGAAAGGACCGGTCGCGGCCATCGACTTGCTGCGCTGCAGCGATCACCTCAGCGTCGAACATCTGGTCGGCGGCGACGCGGACCAGCGGGCGCTGCTCGCCCATGCGGAAGCGGCGGCCCGCGCCCTGGGCCTCGATGCGGTCCATTGGGCCGGCTATCGCGACGGCCGCCGGCCCATCGCGCCGCGGCGCTTCGAGGCCCTCGCTCACCTGCTGGGCGCCGAGGGCGTGCCGCTGTGGCGCGACGGCTGGGCCTCGCTGTCGCACACCCTCTACGCGCGCGGCACCTGGGCCGCGATCGCGCTGATCGTCGGCCTGGGCAGCATCTCGCTGGCCGTGTTCAGCGGGCTCGAAGTTGGCTGGCTGCATGTCGTGCTGCCCGCCCTGCTCTGCGCCCTGGGCGTCCTGTTCGCCGTCTGGCAGATCGGCCTGATCGCCGTGGCGGCGCGCCGCGCCGGCGGACGGGCCGTCTTCAGCACCACCGCCGCCGCGGCGGCCGCCGCGATCGTGGCGATCGGCGGCCCGGGCCTCGACCCCGCCCGGCCGGCCGGCGGCGAGGTGGGGAACAACTACAACCGCGACCACGCCCCTGCCGACC
>Ga0182792_1000087_pt1 | contig 88340 bp, 59 predicted proteins | sample Passage237B_FD_130497 | JGI IMG/M metagenome (GOLD analysis project Ga0182792, IMG submission 130497) | Cellulose adapted compost microbial communities from Newby Island Compost Facility, Milpitas, CA, USA - Passage2 37B (version 2) (version 2) ...
CCGGTTGTCGGCCGCCGACGGATGGAAGGCCGGCAACACCGCCGAGGCCTCGGCCGGACGAATCGCAATCAACGCAAAAAACGAAAACAGAACAAAACGCAGGGGGGAAAACGACATGGACGGTGGAGAATAAGCAAAGCGTCCCACGCCATGCGGAAGCGATGGCGCGGGACGCGGATAAGCGGAGGAGACTCGGACGATCAGCGTGTTCCGCGCCGACGGCGGCGAACACCCGCGGAGAGCAGGCCGGCCGCGCCGATCAACAGCGCCGCGGAGCCGGGTTCGGGGATCTGTCCGAACGAGACGACCGTGAGAGCGAGGTCGTTGCCGTCGCCGCCGAAGTAGTCGGCGCGCCAGGTGATGCCGTTGACGGTGAAGGTGTCGTCCTGGGCGAGGTTGGCGAACGAGCCGGAGATCGAGGACGCCCCCGTGTTTTCGAGGATGATGAAGCTGTCATCCACGGCGATCCCGTCGCCGGTCCCGATGTCGACGAAGGTGAACCACGCCGAGGAGCTGATGGAGACGCCGTTGGCGCGGGCGGCCTCGCCGGCCGCCAATCCGCTGTCGAAGGTGAAGACATACTCGCCATCGGACGCGAAGGTGAGGGCGCCGTCGGACGAGAAGCCGCCGGTGCCGACTCCCGCGAGGAGGAGGGCGTCGCGAGAATCCAGATCGTTGCCGATGGTCACCGCCTGCGTGGTGGAACCGGTTCCGCCGAACGCGCCGACGTTGACCTGAACCTCGCTTTGGAGCGTGCCGTGGACGAGCAGGGTGCCGCCCGAAATCGAGGTGGCTCCGGTGTAGGTGTTCGTGCCGGTGAGTATCCACTTGCCGGAATCGACCTTGTTGAGGCGGGTCTTGTTGGAACCGACGCCCGGATCGGCGAGGCTGATCGCGAAGGTGTTGTCGTCGGTGTTCGTGCCGCCGAGCACCAGCAGGCGCTCGTTGTTGGCCGTTCCATACGTGAGGCCGCCGGTGTTCGTGAACTTCAGCGCGCCGACGCCGGAGGAGTCTAGCTTGGCGGATCGACGGAGAAGGAACAGGCGGTCGGTGCTGTCGCCCGTGCCGACGTAGCGGAGGACGGGCGTGGCGTTGCCCCAGCTGCCGAATCGGAGGCCGGGATTGCCGCCGATGTCGTTGGAAGATTTGCCGATGGAGCTCTCCTCCCCGGCGTCGGCGAGCTTGGTCACCTCGAGGATACCGCGATGGATCTCCGTGTAACCGGTGTAGGTGTTGGCCTCGTTCGCGAAGACGATCTTTCCGTTGGCCGAGCCGTTGTCGTTGATCTTGATGGAGGCGGTGTTGGCGGCCGAGATGACGCCATCGAAGCGTATGGTGCTCGATTCCTGCATGGCGAAGAGAAGCAGCTGCCTCGTGCCGTTCCCCAGATCGAAGTCGCTTTGGTAGGTCAGGGTTCCTCCCGAACCGCTGTGACGAAGGGTGATATCGGTGTTGTTTACCGCTCCGGAGCGTAGGATGCGATCGGTCGTCTGGTCGGCGGAACCGATATACTCCAGCGTGGAGTTGCGCATAAGCGTGATCGTGCCATTCGCCTCGGACGTGGCGTGCCCCAACGCGGAGTTGCCGCCGTTCACGCTGCTGACCGACGTGAATTTCAGCACGCCTTCCTGGACCTCGATCGGGGAATCGAACGAGCTGTTGTCGTTCGTCAGGGTGATGGTGCGACGATTGCCGTCGCCGCCGTTGAACCTGATCACCCCGGAACCGGAGGCGGTGCCGGCGATGGCCCCGTGCACGACCAGGTCGCCGACCGCCTGCGAACCGCCAAACGACCGCAGGCCCGTGATCTCGCCGAGATTGAGCGTCACGCCGGCGCCGATAGTGACGGGCGAGCCCGCCTCCTGCGCGACCGTCTGGACATACACGGTGCCCCCCACGTTGATCGTGCCGGTGCCGTCGATCCCGAGGCTGATGCCGGATGTTCCCCAGCGGAAATCGAGATGCGGAACGGTTACGTCGCCGTCCAAGGTCACGGTCGCGCTCGACGTGTTGCCGGTGAACTTGCCGTTGATGGCGCCGCCGACCCAGTTGGCGGGGTCGTTGAAGTCCGTGCCTTCGCCGCCGGCGCCGGCGCCGATCCATTGGGCGTGGGCGACGGGAAGCGTGGCGCAGAGGGAAAATCCGAGCAGCGAGGCGACGGGGTGGAGGATGCGTTTGTCGAGTTTGGTGTTCATGATGCGTGGAAAAAGAGGGGGCGTCCCGGCGCAGGCGCCGGGAATGGATGAAGGAGGATTGCGGCGGCGCCGCGCGGCGCGTCTACCACCAGCGCCAGAGGTTCGATTCGCCGGCCGCGCTGGTGCCGATCAGCTGCGGTTTCGTGAGCGATTCGACGTGCGCGTCGCAGAAGGCCATGAGCGCCTTGGTGCCGCCGGCCCGTCGGAAGCCCGGCATCGGGAGGTTGTTGGATGCCGGGCTGACGAGATCGGCGGCGAGCCCGGTCATCTCGTCCTTGTTGGCCTCGACGCATTCGCCGAGCAGGATGGCGCGCGAGGGGTTGGGAACGCGGGAAGGACGGTAGTCCCACTGCGCGTTGTGCATGCACCAGTTCCGGGCGATCGAGGTCTGCGCGGTGTTGCGCTGTTCGTAGGGCAGGCTGTCCGGCACGTTGAAGATCGAGCTCGGGTCCTGCCGCATGCGGTTGATCGTGCTCGAATCACCGCCCTTTTTCTTCACGGCCAGGTAGGGAAAGAGCGATTCCTGCCAGGTAGGCGCGACGCCCTGCTGATACCGCGGCGGAAACCTGTTCCGGTTTTCGGCCGCGTAGGTGAGATGCGCGATCGCAAGCTGTCGGAGGTTGCTGGTCGCGCGCGATTCGTGGGCCTTCTTCCGCACCGCACCGACCGTGGGGACGATGATGGCGACCAAAATGGCGACGACCGCGATCACGGTGAGGAGTTCGATGAGAGTGAACCCTTCGTTTTTGGGGGAACGCGTGGGGGTTTTCATGTTTTGGGGAGGGGAATGAGAAAGTCGGGCGGGGGTCAGGAGCCGGTGCCGCGCACGCGGATGCGCCCGATGCCGTTCAAGCGTGGGTGGACGTTGTCCGCGCCGGATCCGGGGGCTCCCCAGAGGCCCGGCTCGACGAAGGTGGCGCCGCCGTCGAACGAGAGCCGGGCGATGGAGAGCGTGCCGGAAAAGGAGAGGGTGACCGAGGAGCGGGGCGCGAGGAGGAGCGACGCGCCGAGGGACAGGGCCTGGCCCGAAGAAAGCGCGAGCTTCGCGTCGTCGGCCACGACCACGTCCCCCGTGCCCAGGCTGTGCGCGACCTGCGCGCGGAGCGTGCCGGATTCCACCTGGGTGCCGCCCGCGTAATCGTTGGCCGCCAGCAGCACGACCTCGCCCATGCCGCCCGTGCGCAGGGCGCCGGGACCGGTGACGGTGGCGGCGATGTTCAGGACGGTGCCCACGTTCGCCCGCACGACGCTCGCCGGTCCCTCGAGCAAGGTCACGCCGCCTTCGACCGTCATCGGCGTGCCCGCCTTGCCCTGCATGACGACCGCATTCCGCAGGCGGAGATCCTCCACGAACAGGGAGCCGTTGCTGTTGAGCTTGAGCATCAGCGTGGCGTAGCGGCTGCCCTTGGGCTGGCCGTTGCCGATGATGGTCAGCGAGCGTCCCGGAAACCGGACATAGGAGCCTCCGGGAGTCCGGAGATTATGCGCGCCGTTGTTGATGTAGTCCTTTTCCGGAGACGGTTCGGCTCCGTCGGCCCAGCCCGAGGGATCGTTGAAATCGTTCATGCTCCGCACCATCTCCACCGCCTCGGCGCGAAGCGTCGGCGCGCCGGCGATCGCGCCGAACGCGAGCGAAGTGGAGGCAATGAGGTGCAGGACGAGTCTCTTCATCGGGCGGAAACAAACGGGGTCGGGGTGGGGAAACGCGGGCGATTTCGTTCAAATCGCCAAGGGTCGGAGCCAAGGTGGGCGGCCGCCGCGGACGGAACAACTTTCCCATTGCTAATCATGATAAGTAAGGGATCCGTCCGGCATGGATCGCGGTCGACCGCGGCATTCAGGGCGCGGGGGAAAGGCGTTGAAGTTCGTGGCTTTGCCAGGCCGCCTGCGCCTCGCGGCGGTTCTGGGCCTCCAGCAGTTGCGACAATCGCAACTCGCCGGCGTCGACGTCGATCCGCGACAGACCGGCTTCGCCGGCGATGAGCAGATCCTGGCGGCCGATGTTGAGCATGCTGTCGCGCACCATCCGCCCGAGATCGCGGCGGATCGCGGCGGGCAGCTCGGCCGCGAGCGCCTCGCGAAAGTCGTCCACCGAGCCGGCCGGGGACACGAGCTTGTTGGTGTGGACCGAGTTCACCCGGGCGCTGTCGGGCCCGAACTGCGCAAAGGTGAAGCCGGGAACGTAACCCTCGGTGTGAGGGAGAAAGGGACGGATCTCGGCCGGCGGCGTGATCCCTGTCACCGAAGGCAGCCAGCCGCTGCGGCGGCTGAACTCCGCGTTGACCGGCTGCGAGGCGAGAAAGAGGAGAAAATCGAACGCGCGGTCGAAGTGCGGCGAGGAGCGGGAAATCCCGAAGGCGAGCCCGGTGCTGGAATTGCTTTCCGAGGATGGCCCCAGGATATGGGCGCCGTAGCGCGGATGGTCGCGGCCGGGGATGGGGATGCTGAAAGCGTCGATTTCAAAGCCGGCCTGCTGACGGAAGCTGGTCGAGTCCCAGCTGCCGGTGGCGATCATGAGCGCGCGTCCCTGCACGAAGTAGAACGAGGCGTCGTCGCGGCCGAGCTGCGTGTAGCCCGGCTGGAAGTTGAGCCCCGCCACGCGGCTGATCTCGAGAGCCCGCCCGACGGCGGGATCGTCCAGGGACCAGTCGCCGCGCAAAAGTCCGAGCGCCACCTGCGCGGACGTCGGCTTCAGTTCGTGCAGCATGTCGAGCCTCTGCGCCAGCCGCTGCGTCTGGCTCGAAAACAGGCGGCCGATGAGCACGGGGGCGTTGTCGCGCGAACCCGCGACCGGGATCAGCGGACGGCCTTCGCGCTCGGCGAAGTCGCGCACGCGGTCGCAGATCGAGAGAAACTCCTCGAAGTCCTCGGGCGGGGGCGTGTCGCCGAGGACCTCCCGCCAAAGCGTGCGGTTGTAGAAGACCCGCACGGTGAACGTGGACAACGACACGCCGTAGTATTCGAGCAGGTTCTGGTTGTAGGTGATCCAGCTTTCCAGGCCGTCGATGAAGGTCTCGCGCAGCGGCAGGCCCTCCAGCGCGGTGCCGCGGTTGTAGGGATTGGGCGACTCGACGTGCTCGGTGAGCGGCACGAAATACCGCGCGAGCGTCTCGTCGGTCATGCCCCGGCCGAGCGAGACCAGGTCCGGCACGGTGCCTCCCACGAGCTGGGTGGTGCGCCATTGCGAATAGACGCGTTCGGGCACCGCGATCTGCTCGATGCGCACGTCCGGATGGAGCCGTTCGTATTCACGCGAAAGGTGGTCCAGCGTCTCGCGCAGTCCGCCCTCCAGCTGCCAATGCGCGAAGCGGATCGTGATCCGTCCGTCGGCCTCGGCGACCTTCGCGGCGGGACGCAGCGCCCGCTGGGCGGACCAGAGGAAGGTGATGCCGAGCAGGCCGAAGCCGACGAGGTTGAGGAGGCGGGGAAAGTTCATCGGCGGGAATCGCTGTTGAGGGACTCGAGACGCTCCTCGACCATGGTCCGCCGGCTGTCGCGCCGGTAGGTCTCCAGGAAACGCCGGTAATATGCCCGCGCCACCTCCTCGTTTCCGGAGACGCGCGCGAGCTCGCCGATGCGGACCCAGACGTTGGCCCGCTCGAGCGTGCGTGTGACGCCGGCCCGGTCCGCCCGCAGCAGCTCCTCCAGGGCGACGCTTTCGCCGTATCCAAACTGCAACGACACGTCCGCCAGCAGCAGCGAAAGATCGCGTTTCGCCGACGGGTGGGCGAGGGATTCGGCGACCGCCCGGTGCGTGTTGAAACGCGCGCGATGCTCCTCCGGGTCGACGAGCTCGTAGAGATCGATAATCGCGAGTTTCACCGCCGCGCATTCGGCGAAGAAGCTTCCCGGGGCGTCCGCGATCAGCCGCCGGTAATGCGCCCGCGCCGCCCCGGGCGAGGCGGGCGAGCGGTGCACGTGCTCGAGCCTGCCCAGGTAATAACGTGCCGCGCGGGAGATCTCGTCCGCCGGTTCGCGTTCGGCGAGGACGGCCAGTCTCGCGGCGGCGAGCTCGACGTTCGCCTGCGTCTTCGGCTGGCGCAGGAGAAGCAGGAGCGCCCCGCCCAGTTCCGCCTCCGCGCCGTCGAGCGCGTCGAACTCGCGTTTCGCCTCGGGCAAAAGGTTGGCCGCCGTCGCGCCCCAGGCCCGCGCCAGGGCGTCTTGGTCCGCGTGCGCCGCGAGCTGCGACAAACCGAGAGTGATCGGGATCAGGAGCCGGAAACGACGCCGCAACGCGGCGAACACTGGGGACGACGAGGACACGGGGCGAGGGAATGGGATTCGATGGATGAAACGGGGAAACGTCAGACGGCTCGCGTTGCCCTCCGTCTTCAAGATTCGGCGGGCTTATCATGATAAGTATTTGCCTGCGCGGTTTGACCGTCCCATCTGCTGGCCATGCCCAACCAAAGAGCCATCGCCGCCGAATTGGGGCTGACCCAGGCCTGCGTCTCCCTTGCCCTGCGGGGGGATCCCTCGATTTCCGAAGCCACCCGGCGGCGTGTCGTCGAGACCGCGGAACGGCTCGGCTACCGCCCCAACGCCTACGTTTCGACGCTCATGGCGCACATCCGTTCGGGGCGTCCGTTGCGCGACAAGGGCTGCGTCGCGCTGCTTTTCAACTATCCGTCGTTGGACAATGAATACAGCGTCCCGAACCAGACCTTCCGCCGTCAGCTTTCCGGCGCGATGAAGCGCGCCGAGGCGCTGGGCTTCCACACCGAGAATTTTTTCCTCACGGCCCCGAAGATGAACGCCCGGCGCATCCACCGCATCCTCGTCACGCGGGGCATCCGCGGCGTCGTCCTCATGGCGCCGGGTCAGGGGGCCGTGATCGACGGCCTCGACTGGCGCGACTTCGCCTCCGCCACCATCGCCTACAGCTGGGCCAAGCCCGAGACCCATCGCGTGGCCACCGACCACCGCCATCACGTCGACGTCGCCTACCAGGAGCTGATCCGCCGCGGCTGCAAGCGCATCGGATTTTGCCTCGCGCCCGAGGCCGTCGAGGGCGTGAACGGCGCGTGGACCGACCGTTTCCTCCTCTGGCAGCGCCGCCTCGCCCACAAGAAACCGATCCCGCTCTTTGTGGGAAAACCCGGCGTGACCCCCTTGGCGGAGTTCAAGCGCTGGTTCTCCGCCGCCAAGCCCGACGCGCTCATCACGCTCATCGGCCACGAGCATGAATGGCTCGAGAAGATGGGGCTTCGCGCGCCCGACGACCTCTCCTTGGTCTGTCTCAACCGCCCCCCCGGCAGCCGCTTCTCCGGCATGGAGGAAAACCACGAGGTGATCGGCGCCGCCACCGTCGAGCTCGTGATCAATCAGATTCTGCACAACGAGTTCGGCCTGCCCGCCCATCCGCGTCTCATCCTGATCAAAGGCGGCTGGGTCGAGGGGGAGACCGCCCGCCCGTCCGAGGGGCCCGCGTCCGCGGATCCCGCCTGAGCGCGCGCGAGTCCGCGCGCGAAGCGCCCGGGCTCATCGCAATAAGCTCGGGCCGTGTTGAGCGGGCCGGGTCGTGGTTCCATGGATACGGCGACCCCACCCCCGCCATGATCGGTTCAACCACCCTGCCGTCGCTCCGCGGCCTCGTTTTCCGGAGCATCCTCACGGGCCTCGTCGCCCTTTTCTCCGTCGGCCTTCCCTCCGTCGCCCGCGCGCAGATGGACGTCATCTCGGTCGTCGATTACGGCGCCGTCGGCGACGGCGTGACCGACGACTCCATCGCGATCCAGAACGCGATCAACGACGCCGTCTATTTCCGCAAAAGCGTCTTCATCCCCGGCGGCACCTACAAGATCAACACCACGATCAGCCTCGGCGGCACCACGCTCGTAGGCGAGGGCGCGATCCTCGAGGGCGGCACGCAACGCTCCGTGCTGCGCGCCGGCACCGCGGGCATGACGATGCTCACCTGCGGTTCCAAATCGCGCGTGGAAAACATCGGCATCCAGGGCGCCAACCTCGCCAACATCGGCGTGAAGCTCACCGGGGTGCGCGTGGCGCTCACCAACCTCGAGGTCTACCGCTGCCGCAAGACCGCCTACCTGCTCGCCTCGACGCAGAACAGCACGTTGACCAACTGCTACGCCACCTACTCGGCCACGGCCTTCACCCTCGCGAACGGGGCGCGGAACAACAACTTCTACAACTGCACCTCGAACAACTCGCAGGCCTACTACGACGGCACGGCCATCGGGGTGCCGTGGGAGGACACGCGCCTGATCTACTACGTGATCGACACCACCGACTCCGACTACGGCAGCTCCGTCACCAAGAACGGCAACGACCGCAACAACTGGTTCGGCGGCATCCACGAGCGCGGGCCGGTCGCGATCGTCTTCGAGAATCTCAGCGGCTATTCCCAGGCCGAGGCGGTCAACAACCAGTTCTACGGCGTCGAGTTCACTTGTCACCAAATACTGGATACGGAGAACGCCCAAAACGTCGGGCGTCTGACGATGGACTCGTGCGCGCTCCAGTTTCTCGACCAGAACACGGCCTTCGGGCGCGGCGTCGCGGGCTTCGTCAACTTCCAGGGCGAGCCCTACTTCAGCGGCGGGAACAACGTGAACAACCGCGGCATCACCCAGGCGAGCAACTACGTCTCGCTGTTCGTGATCGACACCGACGTCTCCTTCCGCGTCGGCGGTTCCGGCTCGGGCACCGCGACCACCGACGACGTCACGCGCGAGATCGTCATCACCGGTCCGACCTCCACCGACGGCGCGATGTTTTCGCCCATCGTCCGCGGCAACGTCGCCAACTCGGCCTCCGCCGCGCGCATGGGGCGCCCGGGCGGCTTCACCGCCATGCTCGCGTTCACGATCACCGAGATCGACGGCGCCAACCCCGTGCGCGTGATGCTCTCGCTCGACAAGGCCCCCTGGCGCCGGACGCTCGGCGACTTCACCGCCACCGGCACCTACACGATCCCGGTTCGCATCGGAGAACATCCCGACGACACTTTCCGGGTGATCATCTCGCCCGCCGGAAACGCCTCCTGCACGGTCAAGGGCGTCTCGATGAAGGCCGTCGGCTACCGCTGAGGCCGGGGCGTCGCGATGGCGAACATCGCCCGTTTATCGCGATGAGAGAGGCCTGCATTGCCTCCTCATCGCCTTTGGGGCATGGTTTCCTCCCCATGGTCCCGCTTCGCCCCGCGCTTCTCGTTTCGATCGCTCTCGCCGCCTTGCCCGCCGGTTTGGTCGCAGAGCCCGGGTCTCCCGCCGCCGACCTCGGCTACCGCGGCATCTGGTTCACCCTCGGAAACCGAAAATCGCCCGGCGACGTGAAATACTCCGGCGGTCTCGGCACCTACACGTCCAGCCATCAGCCGATGGCGGTCTACGCGCCCGCCGTGGGGCGCACGTTTTTCACCTACGGCGGCACGCCTTCCGCGACCGAGCGTCGCCTTCAGATCATGGTCGGCGCCTACGACCACGCGACGGGCCGTTTGCAGAGACCGAGGCTCGTCCTCGACAAGCCCGGCGTCGACGATCCGCACGACAACGCCAGCATCAACCTCGACGGGGACGGCCACGTCTGGGTCTTTGCCAGCGGGCGCAACACCTCTCGCCCGGGAGTGATCTTCCGCAGCCGCCGTCCCCACGACATCGACGATTTCGAGCGCATCGGCTCGCAAACCTTCACCTATCCGCAGCCGTGGTGGATTCCCGGCCGCGGCTGGTTTTTGCTTTTCACCAAATATACCCGCGGTCGCGAGCTGTATTGGAAAACGAGTCCCGACGGACGCGTCTGGAGCGAGGACCACAAACTCGCCGGCTTCGGCGGGCACTACCAGACGAGCGGCGTCCACGACGGGAAGAAGATCGCGACTTTTTTCAACTACCACCCGGGCGGCAACGTCGACCGCCGCACCAATCTCTATTACGCGCAAAGCACCGACTTCGGCGCCACGTGGACGACCGCCGACGGCACGCCGCTCGAGCTTCCGCTGGCCTCGCCCGGGAACGACGCGTCGGTGGACGATCTCAAGGGACGCGGCGAATTGCTCTTCACCTGCGATCTGAATTTCGACGCCGAGGGCAACCCGATCCTCCTCTACGTCGTCGGTCGCGACGCGCGCCCCGGTCCCGGCACCGCTCCGCGCGAGTGGCGCGTCTCGCATTGGGACGGCTCCGCGTGGCGGACGCACGTCGTCACGACGTCCGACCACAACTACGACATGGGCAGCCTCCACGTCGAAGGCGACGAATGGCGCGTCATCGCGCCCACCGCGCCCGGTCCGCAGCCGCACGGAGTGGGCGGGGAGATGGTGCTCTGGACCAGTCGGGACCGGGGCCGCTCCTGGGAGGCGCGCCAAACGATCACGCGCGACAGCCGCTACAATCACAGCTATGCGCGCCGACCGCTCAACGCTCGCGATCCCTTCTACGTCTTCTGGGCGGACGGCGATCCGCGCGCGCTCAGTCCCTCGCGGCTCTATTTCGCCGACTCCACCGGCCGCGATGTCCGGCGGATGCCCGACACCATGCCGGACGAGCACATGACGCCGGACGAGCAGCCCTAGGGTGCCGGGCCGCTTCGTGTTGGGATGGCGTGTCTCCCTCCTGAACCGCGGCGGCCTCCGTTCCGGGTTTTCACCGTCGCGTAGCCGTCGCATCACGACGGGGCATGCCGCGCGACGCGCGGGACGTTTTCGTTTGGTCGGGTGCGCCCACTTGTCTCGCGTCAGGGACGGGACACCGGAGCGGCGAAGCCTTTGCCCGAGTCGGTGGCGTAGAGCAGGTTGCCCTCGGTGCGGTAGAGGACGGTGAGTCCGGCGTCGGTTGCCTGGAGCATTTCGAAGCCGGCGAGCGCGTCGGCGGCGGGAAACCATCGGGGAGGCGGCGGGTCGTCGGGCCAGGGGCGCGGCGCCGTCACGGGCGCGAGTCCGAAGGTGCCGGGATCGCGCAGCGCGGCGAGAAGCTCTGGGCTCGGATGGACCGCGAGAAACCACTGCCAACGTTCGACGTCCGAGAGCGTCGATCCCGGGGCGTCGGCGGACGAGCGCGTCTCGCGTCGCTCGGCGTGGAGGATGCGGTCGCGCGTGGTCGGGCGCCGCCAGAACGCGCGACGGAAGATCTCGTCGGCGTCGGGATTGGCGGTGAGCGGCGGCGGCGGGGCGGCCGGGGCCGACGCCGCGCCCGGCGCGGGCGGGGGCTCGGGCGAGGGTTGCGCCGGGGAGTCCGCTTCCGGAGCGCCGGGGCGGCAGGCGCACAGCGCGAGCGCGGCGGCGAGGGCGAGGAGACCGGGACGGGGCGAGAAGGCGGCGATCACGGCGGGGTGGCGAGCTCAGTTGCCCGAGTGCGAGTAGGTGCGGAGGAACAGCTGGATGTCGGTGATGCTGCGAACGAAGCGGTCGAGACCGTCCTGTTCCTGGTTGAGCAAGGTGTAGGCGGGGATGACGAGCTTCCACTGGCTGTTCCAGACGCTGCGGCCGACGAGGCGGCTGTTGGTGAACTCGTTGGGCATCGAGCTGTAGAAATAGGCGGCGTCGTTGACCGGACGGAATGCCTGGTGTTTGCGCACGATCCAGAGCTGTTCGTTGAGCGTGTCCTGCGGGGTGAAGAACTGCGTCGAGGAATAGGGCGTGGCGCCGAGGTTGAAGGGCAGCGGGATGGCCTGGTCCTTCACCGTCCACGAGCGCACCTGGCCGGTGTCGCCGAGCGCGGGCGCGAGCATCGAGTCCATGCCGGCGGGGATGAGGTAGACGTAGGGCGTGGCGGAGAGCGCGTCGGGGTGCGCGCTGGCGGGGCCGCCGGCGTCGGGCGTGCCGATCGCGTAGGGATCCATGCCGATGTATCCCTTCAGGACGACGCCGACCGAGTAGATCTTGGTGGCGAAGTTGGAGGCGGAGTAGGCGTGGTCGCCGGCGGCGAGCGGGAGCCCGAAGAAGTTCAGCCCGTGGCCGATGGTGGTGGAGAACGGGATGACGATGCCGGGCACGGCGGAGCCGTCGCTCTTGCGCAGGTTGCGGCAATAGACGCCGACGTCCGGGTCGTTGAGCACGTTGCTCATGATGCGCTGCTGGAGGATCTGTTTCCAGGCCTTGTCGTCCTCCCCGGTCGCGGCGTCGGTCGGGATGCGGAACAGCTCCCGGCGCAGGGAGAAGAGCGTGCCGTAGGTATCGGGATTGTTGATACCGAGGCGGGATTTGACGACGGCCCAGTCGCTTTGGAGTCGGGCGAGGAGCCCGGCGAGTCCGGAGTCGCCGGTCGTGGCGCCCGCGGCGACGGGGCGGCCGTCGGTGAACTGGCCGAGCGAGCGGGTGGCGACGATGCCGTCGATCACCTCCTGGCCGGCGCCGGTGCCGAGCAGGCCGGTCTCGTAGTCGTAGGACTGGACCGCGAGGTAGGTGTATTGGGCGGCGAGGTCGTAGAGGGCCTGGTATTGCGAGAGGGCCTCGGTGCGGAAGGTGCGGTAGGTGAGGTCGCGCGTGCGGTAGCCCTGGATGACGGCGGCGGCGCGGCGGCGGAAGATTTCGCGGTCGGCGAGGATCTGGTTGGTCTTGGCGACGAGGCGGGAGACCTCCTCGGCGGCGGCCTGGAGCTCGGAGAGGGTGCGCGCGAGGGCGTGGCGCTGGGCGAGGACCTGGTCGAAGAGCCGCTCGAACTCGACGACGTGTTTTTTGTCTTCGTTGCTCCAGTTGTATCGGGTGTAGAAGTCCTCCGCCTCGGCCTCGAGGTCGGCGGCCTGCGATTCGAGATAGGAGATGGTGTTCTCGAAGGCGAGGCCGGCGAGGCCCTGGGCGTAGGCGGAGGTGGCGGCGCCGTAGAGGGCGAGGCCGCGGGCGGCGGAGGTGGCGTCGATGGCGAGACCGGCCGCGGTGGGGAAGGCCTCGGCGGTGGCCTCGCCGATGGCGGAGATGAACTCGGCGCTGAGCTCGTAGAGCGCGACGGAGTTGTTCAGCGCGGCGACGGCGGTCTGGTAGGAGGCGGCCTGGTCGAGCTTGGCGGCGGCGCCGTCGTTGGCGTCGTCGTAGGCGGTGCGGAACTCGGTGAAGAGCTGGTGGTCGCGCTCGAACTGGCGCAGGAGCGAGTCGAGTTTGTCCGCGGCCTCGCGGGCGTTGATCTGCGCCTGGTAGACGGCGAGCAGCGCGCGCTGGATGGAGCCGGGCTGGGCGCGGGAGCCGTAGCCGGCGGGCGCGAACTGCATGATGCGGTCGGGCGCGAGCTGGTAGGTGCGCGTGGTGTATTGGGCCGGGTCGTGGATCTGGTCGTAGGTGTGGTCGAGGGACCAGGCGGAGGTGGGGTTGAAGGCGACGGGCTCGCGGAACTCGACCGTGACGGTGGAGGAGGTGTCCACGAAGTCGGAGGGCCGGTCGATGTAGTAGTAGTGGTAGAGGTCGGGGCCGGCGTAGCCTTGGGCGTAGAGTTTGCCGGGGCCGATGTCGCCGGGGTAGGGCGTGCCGAAGAGCTCGATGAGCTGGTATTCGTAGGAGCGCTCCTGGTCCTCGACGGCGGCGTTGTAGCTGTCGAGGGAGTTGTTCTGGTTGCGCAGGAGGTTGTTCATGACGCAGGCCTGGTCGAAGGCGGCCTTGGCGTTGAGGCAGGCCTGGAGGGCGCGCTCGTAGATCTGCTCGAAGTGGGATTTGCCGGCCTTGAGCTCGACGGGCGAGATGTCGAAGGCGATGGCGCCCTTGGCGAGCCCGAGGGGATTCAGGTGCGCGCACAGGTTGTCCAGGGTGGTCTGGATGGCGATGGCGTTGCCGACGATCTCGGAGATTTCGGGGACGGTGGTGCGGTCGATGATCTGGATGCCGGTGTGGGACGGGTTTTCGTCCTTGTCGGGCAACATGGCGTTGGCGCTCACCCAGTGGAGGTAGGCGCCGAGGCCGGCGCGGGCGGCCCACTCGTCGGTGCCCCAGTGGCGGGCGAGACCGGTGGCGGAGTTGTATTTCCCGTCGCGTTGATGGGTCCAGCCGACGGAGGGATCGTCGCGGTGGGTGGCGCGGGCGGTGAGGTCGAGGATGCGCGCGCCGACGCGGGCGACGTTGGCGGCGGCGGCGGCGAACTTGCGTTCGTCCTGGTAATCCACCTGGACGGTCTGCCCGAGCACGTTGACGGCCTCGCTGCGCGGGGTCCACGTGAAGTATTCCGAGGCGAGCAGCTTGTAGTAGCCCTTCAGCGCGGTGAGGTAGTGTCCGTAGGCGTCGCCGTGTCCCTGCGGGAAGAGGTAGTAGGCGTCGGAGGCGTCGAGGGTGCCGTCCGCGTAGGGGCCGCCGACCTTTTCGCGGATGTTGTAGTTGATGGCGTAGATCGATTCGCCGGCGTCGATGCCGTTGGTGTAGTTCCAGTAGAGGCGGTTGTAGGCGGGGGCGACGGTGGTGCCGGGCGCGAGGAAATCGTCGCGGCCCCGGAGCAGGGCGAGCTCCTCGTCGAGGAGGGAGGGGAGCTGCGACTCGAAGGAGAAGCGCGCGGTGCTGATCTCCGTGGCGGAGGCGTCGCCGTCGATCGAGATGGTGGGATTGTCGGCGTCGTCGGAGGCCTCGTTGCCGAGGGTGATGTAGAGGTCGTTGAGATAGCCGGCGGTGAGGAGGAGCGTGTCGTTGACCGCGGGATCGTTGATGCCGACGTCGATGGAGAGGGCCTTGGCGCGATTGAGGAGGGTCTCGTAGATCTCGATGAGGCCGAAGTCGTCGATGTTTTCCAGCGTGAGGGCCACGTCGCCCTCCCACCGGGTGCCGGCCTGGGTGAGGATGGAGACGTCGGTGGAGACGGGATTGTTGTAGAGATCGTCGGTGCGCTGGGTGAAGGGGTTGATGCCGTCGAGCGCGCGCTTGATCCAGGATTCGACGAGCTTGGGCGTCATCCAGCGCGACCAGCCTTCGCCGGCGGCGTTGGGCATGGAGCCGCCTTCCTCGACGGTCTTGGGCCGGTAGCGGAGGGTGAAGTAGTTGTCCGAGAAGACGAGGAGGGGATTGCCGAGGGGGGAGGCCGCGGAGCCGCCGACGATGATCGTGTTGGAGAAGGGCGCGTCGGGCGTCTCGGCGGGGATGGTCCAGACGGAACCGGAACCGTCCTCGGGGAGCACGTGGTCGGTCTCCACCGAGGCGTCGAGGCGGAGGTTGATCCACGAGGCGGCGTCGGGGTCGGCGGAGGAGTAGAGGGCGACCTCGACGCGGTTGTCGCCCGTGACGAACCAGGCGGGGGAGACCTCGTATTGGTAGGTCAGGCCCCGGGGAGACAGGCCGGTGCGGGCGTCGGTGGACGCGACGCCGTGGGGCGGGGCGACACCCGCCGGCAGCCGGGAGGCGAGGACGGGGGCTCCGTTGACGTAGAGGACGAAGCCGTCGTGGGTGCCCAGGTCGGCGCTGAAGACGACGCGGGACGGGACGGCGCCCTCGATGCGGAAACCCGGCACGGAGCGGACGACGGTCCCGGGGAGGGGCGAGGCCGGATCACGGGCGGCGTCGTTGATCGCGAGGGAGCGGGGGAATTCGTATTGAGTGGTCGGATACGACGCGGGGAGGTCCTCGGACGGGTCGGAGGCGACGAGCCAGAGGTGGGAATCCGGGACGAGATCGGGCGCGCCCAGGACGGTCTCCAGCGAGTAGGTGTAGACGGGGGGCTGGACGCCGTCCTGCGGCGGGGCGTAGGCCCATTGGAAAACGTAGTCCTCGGGACGGGCCGCGAAGTCGCCGCTGTGGCGGAGCGTGGTCTGCTCGTCGAGCGGATTGGACGGGGTGAGGGCCTTGAGGTCGCCTGTGTGGAGCTGCGGCGCGACGCGGATGACGTAGAGCGAGACGGGTTCGCCGACGGGCGTGAAGGCGCGGCCGTTGCCGAAGACGAGGGTGACGTAGCCGGAGTCGGCGCCGGTGGCGGTGAGGGCGTAGCTGTCGACCGCGGTGTCGGGATCGTCGACGACGGCGAGGGCGGCGGGCCCGACCGTGACGGTGCGCGTGGAATCGGGGATGTAGGTGCCGGCCTTGGCGGGATCCTCGATGAAGGTCTCGACCTTGGTGGAGAGGTTGTCGATGGCGCGGTGCCAGGCGCCGGCGTCGGGGTCGTCGTCGCTGACGATGTTCTTGAGCGTGACGAGGTCGTCGGCGGAGAGCGCGTTGAGGTGGAGGTAGTCCTCGCCCGCGATCTCGTCCACGAACTCGCCGACGAGGACGAGGCCGCCGACGGGACCGAGCGTGGGATCGTAATAGAAGCGCTGCTGGAGGTGCGGCGGGAGGAGCTGGAAGTAGGTCTTGCCGGCGTTGACGGTGGTGGCCGCGGAGGCGGGAAGGGCGGAGAGCCCGACGTTGGCGGCGTCGAGCAGCACGGTCTTGGCGCGGGTGGGATCGTGCAGGGTGACCGAGACGGCGTCGGGGCCGGACCGCGCGATGGAGCGTTGATAGAGGATGTTGGCGCTGGACTGGCCGCGGACGGAAGGGAGCCCGTGGTTGGCGAGGGTGAGCGTCTCGCCGACGCTCATGATGGGCGCGTCGGTAGGCCAGGCGGGGCGGTAGATGATCGTGAGCGAGGCGCCGGTGACGGGATCGCCGACCGGCTCGCCGTTTTCGTCGAGGGGACGAAGGTAGGGGAGAATGGTTCCCGCCGGCGGCTGAGCGGCGAGGCCCGGGATGAAAAAGCCGGGTTGCATGGTGTAATACCACCGCATGCCGAGGGCGGGCCGCGTGTCGTCCCGATGCGGGCCGCGGTAGAGCCAGTCGTAGCCCTTGCGATCCTTGAAGGTGAACTTGCGGTAGTGCGCGGGGGCGTCCTCGGCGAGCGGTTCGGCGGGATGGTCTTCGGTGTCGAGGTCGACCTCGGTGTTGCGGGTCAGGCCGGTGGCGCCGTCCACGGGGAGCGGCAGGCGCGGCAAGGGCATGGGGGCGTTGAGAATCGAGGGCGCGGTGGCGTCGTAGACGAAGGTGTGGGTGTCGTCCTCGCGGAGCACGCGCCACACGCCCATGGCCGGGCGGTTGTCGACGGGGTCGGTGTATTCGAGCAGGACGCGGGGGAGGGAGGTGAAACCGGGGCCGCTCGTGACGTTGAGGTCGTCGCGGAGCGCGTAGGCGCGGCCGCCGACGAGCACGGCGTGTTCCTCGTTGGGGTTGTAGCCGGGGAGCGTCGCGTCGTTCTGGACGTAGATGCGGCCGGAGGCCTGGGCGGGCGGGAGATCGTCGGAGCCGATGTTGGAGGCGAGGACGATGGCCGGGCTGTCGGTGCGCCAGGCGAGGGTGTAGCGACCGACCTTGGCCGGGACGTAGAGGTCGGCGAACTCGGAGGAGGGGGCGGCGATCTTTTTGAACCACCAGACCTCGAGGCTGGAGCCGCCGTCGGGGAGGGCGTTGACCGGGATGATCGCGCCCCTGAGGGCGGAGGCGATGCCGACGACGAAGGGATCCTTGTAGGCCGTGGTTGAATACAAGGTGCCGGCGGCGACGTAGCCGGCGGCGGTGTAGTCGGGTGAGGGGGGCTCGATCCGTTCGCCGACGTAGGCGACGCCGGTGACGGGCGGTTCGCCGTCGCCCTCGAGGAAGTTGGAGCGGTCGTTCGCCTGCGTCATGAGGCGCACATACCAGACGGAGCCGTTGCTGCCGGTGAACTTGAGCAGGGTGCGGTTGAGCTGGTCGCCACCGAGATCGACGAGGAGCCGCTGCGTGACGGCGTCGAGGAAGGCCTCGTCCTGCTCGGGATCGTCCTGGTAGACGAGGGCGGGGAGGTTGCCTCCTTCGAACATCAGGCCGGTGCCGCTCTCGTTGCTGGAGCCGGTGGTGCCGGCGGTGTAGTGGGCGAAGGCGGTGACGTCGTCGGGCCAGGCCTGAAGGTATTTGTGGAGGTATTTGGGCCACTGAAGCTCGAGGCCGGGGGAATCGGCGGAACCGGGCGGGGCGATGGCCGCGTCGAGTTTCTCGAGCCAGTAGAAGACGACGCGATCCTCGAGGGTGTTTTCCCGTTCGGCGTAGTAGGCGAGGGTGCCGTCGGGGCGGACGACGCTGGCGTAGTAGGCGGGCGCGTCGGAGGACGTGGTGGTGGTGACCGGCAGCGCGATGAGCTTCCGGTCCTCGGCGTCGGGGCGGATCTCCTCGCCGAGGAAAACGGTGAGGGTGGTGGCGTCGGCCGCCTGCGTGACCTCGACGATATCGGCTCCGAGAAACTCGTGGGAGCCGTCCTCGCGGAGGGCGCCGAGGTATTCGACGAGGATGCGGCCGGAGACGTTGTAGGCGTGGAGCTCGCCGATGCCGTTGGTTTTCTCGAACCAGAGGGTGCGAAGCTCGTTGGCCGGCTGGGCGTTTTCGTCGGCCGGGGGCGGAGCTCCGACGGCGACGTATTCGGTTTCGACGGTGGCGGGGAAGACGTTGCTGTAGACGGGGTTTACCGTGACGATACGGCCGCTGGGGATGGTGACGCGCGGGCCGTTGAAGGATTTTTCCGTCCAGTAGAGCGTGCGGACGGACGCGGTGGTGGCGGAGGAAACGGAGAAAATCTCGCGGACGAGGATGTAGTTTCCGTCGGCGTCGGGGAGGGCCGAACGCCACCAGATCTGAACCTGGCCCGGCTGGCGGGCGAAGACGGCCTTGGCGTGCGGGCTGTAGTAGAAAGTCTCATACACGCCTTCCTCCAGGGCGGGGACGACGACGCCGTTGACGTCGTTGACGGGGAGCCCCGCGGCGTCGCGGAGCGGCTCGCCGGAGGGGTTGGTGACGATCTCGCCGGCGCGGACGGGCTCGACGCGCCAGAAATCCTGGGGGACGGAGACGGAGAGGCCGTCGGCGTCGATGTAGGAGACGGGGGGCGTGATGCGGTCGCCGAGGAAATAGCGGGGGACGCCGGAGGAGAAGGTGTGCCCGACGCTGGCGCGATGGAGGATGACGGCGGGGGACGACGGATAACGGTCGGCGAGGTCGGCGGCGTCGGCGACGGGGCCGGCCGTGGCGGAGGTCTCGGCCACGGTGCCGAACTGGGGATGGACGGGAGAGTCCGGGCCGGTGGCCGGTCCGGAGGGGCCGACGGGGATGCCGTCGGCGCGATAGCTGAGATAGTTGGCGACCTCCGACTTGAGTTCGTTTTGGGCGAAGGCGGCCGGCGTCGTGGTGGCGAAGACCACGGCGACGAGGAGCGCCCAGAGGCGCACGACGGCCGCCAAAAGGCGGGCGGCCGATGTCGGGCGCGAGGAGGCGCGAGGTGAACGCTCGCGGGCGCGGGCGAGCGGCGCCGGGGATGTCGGTCGCGGGTCCATCCGAAGGAGGCGGCTCGGGGTTAGCGGGAGGCGGAGAGGCGGGCTTCGAGGGCCTGGAGGCGCCGTTCGAGAGCGACGAGGTCGGCGTCTTTCTTCGCGAGTTCGGCCTCGAGGGCGGTCAGCTTGCGGTGGAGCTCCTGGGTGGCGGAGATGTTGAGCATGGCGAGGGCGTCGTAATCGACGCTCTTCAGATCGGGCACCTCGCGGCCGTAGACGAACACGTCGGCGGCGGAGGCGGGCAGATCGAGGCGGAAGGCGCCGGCGGCGACCTCGAGAACTTCAAAAACGCCGTCGTGCTCGGGGGAGACGAGGCGCACGCGATCGCCGGCGCGGAGATCGGTGGCGAGCAGCACCCAGCCGTCCCTGACCTCGGCATGGCGATAGATGTCGGGGACGACGCCGGGACGCGAGGAGACGGCCTGGGGGAAGACCTGCTCGACCTGCTGCGCGACAACTTTTTTCTGCGTGCCGGAGCCGAAGGTGAGCGGGTCCTTGAAGCGGTAGTCGGTGATCCGGAGCGCGGAGAGCGTGGCGAGATCGGCGGCGGAGTCGGAGGGGGAGAGGTCGGTCTTCAGCCGGGCGTCGGAGCTGACGTCGAATTGCGAGGCGAGAACGTGTCCGGTGGCGTAGATGGAGAGCGCCGTGTTGGTATAGGTGTTGTTGTCGCTGTTGCCGCCGTTGGTGGTGAGGCGTCCGTAGGACTCGAAGGTGGTGTTGACGCTGCCGACATTGAGCCGGGCGCGGGTGTCGGAGGTGCCGATGCTCACTTGGCCGCCGGAGGTCATGCGGAAGAGCGGATTGAAGGCGCTGTCGGTGCTGTTGGCGGCGCCGATGCCGAAGGTGGTGGAGTTGGGGACGTAGCCGATCGACCAGGCGGCGGAGCCGGAGCGGACGAGGTTGATGTGTTGGGCGGCGCTGGTCGGGCGGGTGGTGCGGAGGACGCCCTTGTAGATGTTGTCGGGGGTGACGCCGGAATCGCGGGCATGGAGGGCGCCGACCACCTCGACGGCGGTGGAAGGCGAGACGGTGCCGATGCCGACGCGATTGGAGTTGTCGACGGTGAGGGCGGCGGAGCCGGAGCCGCTCTGCATGTGGAGTTTGGAGCCGGAGCGGAGGACGACGTCGCCCGAGGCGGCGGAGGTGGAGTAGTTGCCCGACGAGGAAGCGAGGCCGAACTCGGCGGTGGCGGAGCCGGTGGAGAGCTTCAACGCGGGGGCGGAGCTGTTTTGAACGAGGAGATTGCCGCCGTTGACGTGGAGCTTTTCCGACGGGGTGGTGATGCCGAGGCCGAGGTTGCCGTTGCCGCGGATGCGCAGGTTTTCGGTGAAACTGGCCGAGGAGCCGTAGCCGAAGGCGATGTCCGCGCTGCTGGAGTTGGTGTGGATTTGGAGGAGGTTGTTCTGGACGCCGAGGCCGTAGTGGGCGCCGCTGTTGCCGTGGAGGGATATCTTGTCGCCGAACGAGCTGGCGAAGTTGAGGGGGAATCCGGGACTGGCCTGGCCGATGCCGACGTTGCCGGAGGGGCGGTAAACGTGGGAGCCGACGGGGGTCCAGAGGCCGATGGTGGAGGTGTCGAGCTTGGCGGCGGTGACGGCGGCGTCGGCGAGTTTGACGGTGGTGACGTTCGCGTCGGCGAGCTTGGCGGTGGTGACCTGCGCGGCGCCGATCTTGTTGGTCGTGACGGAGGAGTCGGCGAGCATGGCGGTGCTCAGGGCGTTGTCGGCGACGGCGTCGGCGACCCGGGCGCGGAAGGCGTAGGCGGCGGAGACGATGCGCTGCCGCGGGGTGATCTCGGCGTCGGGGGCCGCGGTGCCGTCGTCCACGGTGATGCCGAGGTAGAGGTCGCCGTTGAAAAGGGAGGGGAGGCTGACGAGGGGATTGGCGGGGGAGGCGGGGCCGGGAAGGTTGGAGACGCCGGTGCCGTTGCCGATGAGGACGCTGAAGTTGCCGTCCGAGATGGTGACGGTCTGCGACTCGGCGTAAACCGGGGTGCCGCCTTCGCCGGCGGTGTAGAACTTGAAGAGGATGGTGCGATTGACGGGCGTGGTGGCGCCGATCGGCGTGCCGGTGGCGTCGGAGACGCGCCCTTGGTAGCTCATGAGGGGCGGGACGACGGTGGACTGGGCGGAGGCGGCGTGGAGCGCGGCGAGAAGCGTGAGGACGGCGAGGGTGCGTTTCATGGTGGAGCGAGGAGCAGGGAGCGGGGAGCGAGGAGCCGAAGGCACCGGAAATGGGACGCGGGTTTAGTCGAGGGTGAGGTCCGCGATTTCGGAGACGCGTCGGAACACGAACGTGCCGCCGACGGTGAGCGGTTGTTTGCCGTTCAGCCCCTCGATGGTCTCGGAATAGGCGCCGCCGTAGACGGTGGAGCCCCAGTTCGGATCGGACCGGCCGTCGGGCGGCGCGGAGGTGAAGGTGAACCGGCAACGGCGTCGGATCGTGTAGCTCTCGACGCCCGCGCCGAGCGGCTGCAGGCGCGCGTCACGATTGTCGTGGTCGGGGTGATACGCGTGGACGAAGGGGTTGACGGGATCGTCGAAGGGGATCTCGACGACATGCTCTAGCGTGGCGCCCACGGCGAAGGTCCCGGCGCCGTCGATCACGCGGTCCAGCGGCATGGTGCTCGAAACGAGCCGGAGCGCGTGGGCCTTTTGCGAGGCGAGCAGGGAACTCTCGCGCGTGGCGACACCCTGCGGATTGCCCGGCGCGTCGAGCGTGCCGACGAAAGCCTGCGAGAGGAGGCGCGCGGCGCCGTTCGCGTCCACGTGCATGATGACCCGCAGGGGGAACGGGCGCGGGGTGGTCGATCCGGGGCTGCCGGGCACGGTGCTGGCGACGGAGTCGACGTCGACCTGCCCGATCCAGAGGCCGGCGGGCGAGGCGACCTGGCCGCTCACCGGCAGGAGCACGTCGGTGAGCGACGCGGAATCCTTCACGCGGAGGAAGGAGGCGAAGAGGGCGTTGGAGTCGGACCCGAGTTGGCTGCGGTCGATGCCGAAGTCGACGTCGAGGCGGCCGTTGGCGGCGACGGTGACGGAGAAGGAACCGACGACCGGGGTGTCGACGTAGGCCGAGCTTTCCGAATCGAACACGCGGCGGGTGAGGGGGACGGGGCCGACGACCCCGGTCTGGCCGGGGGGCGCGGGCTCGGACGGCTCCGGGACGAAGGTCAGCGTGACCGAAGATGTCGTGCGATTTTTGACACCGAGGCGCAGCAGGTTGCCGGAGCGGCCGAAGGCGAGCCCCTCGGGCGAGGGCGGCTCGTATTCCACGGGACCGGTGAAATCGCCGACCGTGGCCGCCTCGAACCAGTAGGCCGTGTTGCGGTCGAGGTGTTCGGCGGAGGCGGAGATCTGGAGCGGGTTGGAGGAATTGAGCGGGCCGCCGATGTATTTGTAGATTTTGGAGGGAGCGGCGACGGCGACCGGGAAGCTCGCGAAATAGTTGGCGAACAGCGGACGCGGCGAGGTGGAGGCGGGGAAGCCGATGAAGTTGGCGCCCGCGATCAACCAGGTGGCGGCGGGCGGCCGCGGTTTCTGGAGAATGGGGACGGCGTAGGTCTGGGTGCCGTCGCCCTCGCAACGGACGAGGTAGGCGGATTGGCCGAGCAGGGCGCCGAGCACCTGCTCGTCGGGGTCGTCGCGCCGCCAGATCGTCCACTCGCTGCTCGTGGCGTCGGGAGCGGTGGGCGAGGCGCTGAAGAGTATCTGGTCGGGGTTGGGATTCCACCGCCAGATTTCCGCGACCTCGGGGTGGTCGGCGAAAAGCTGCGCGGGCGTGGCGTGGGTCGCGTCGCCGTGCAGCCAGATGGCGTTCCAGCCGCCTTTGAGCTGGTAGGTCTCGGTCTTCCACTGCGCGTGGAGGGCCGCGGCGGAGACGAGGACGCCGGCGAGGGCCGCGCTCGGGAGGAGTTTTTTCATCGGACTTTGAGGCGGTAGAAGGTGCGACCGGAGGCGTCGGCCGGCGCGTAGAGATCGACGAATCCGGTCGCGGTCGCGCGCAGGTGGGACAGGGGCGGCGGCGCCGCCGCGTCGACGTCCGGGTCGCCGGCCGGTTCGGCGGGGTTGTCGAGGTGGAAATCGGCCGGGCCCCAGGTCCGGAGATCGGTCGAGGATTCGAGCGAGTAGGTTTTCCCGTAGATGCCGAAGAAGCGCAGCCGGAGATACCCCGGGAGCGTCTCGACGACCTGCAGCGCGAGGTGGTCGGTGGGATCGCTCGCGTAGGTGCCGGCGATGTATTCGGCCCAGTTGGAGACGCCGTCGCCGTCGAAATCGCCGTCGCGATCGATGAGCGAGAGATCCCAGCCGTCGGGGCCGGGCGGGATGCCGCCGGCGTAGAGCTGGCTTTGCTCCCAGGCGTCGGGGAGGCCGTCGCCGTCGGAGTCGACGCCAAGTGTAAGGTCCAGGCGGATACGCTCCCCGGGGTTCCCCACGGAACGGCTCACGGACATCTCGATCGGATAATAAACGATGTCGTGGATGCGGACGCCGACGGTGAACGTCGCGCCCGTGGTGTTGGCCAGGCTGGTGTAGGCGCTCGTGCCCGGCCGCTGCATGTCCATGCGCAGGCGGAACTGGTAGTTGTGGTCGAGCGCGGTGGTGGCGCCGATCGTCTCGCGCAGGACCTCGACGCCGTCGCGGAAAAAGACGACCGACGCGCCGGCGACGTCCAGGGCGTTGCCGTTCTCGTCCCGGACCATCCCGTAGAGCGTGTGGAAGGGCGCGGGCGGAAAGGCCCGGAGTTCCGGCGTCGTGAAGGCCGCGATACCGACGAGCGCCACCGCGGCGCGGAAGAGCACGCGACCGGACCGAAATGGTCCGATGGAGCGGCCGGACTCTCGGGCCGGGACCGGCAAATGCACGGGGAAATCCTTCATCTGGCCCCGGGGGCTTTTGGTCGGTGATTTGCAGATGCGACCAAAAGCTAACGAAACGGGCTAAAAATTTAGCGAATCGGGCCAATGGTATCCGGATCATCCGGAGCGAGTTGGCGATGAAGCATCGGAGCGGCTTTTCCCGTGGAGGAAAGCGCCGCGTGCTCAACGGAAGGCGCCGTGTCGCCGACGAAGAGGGGCGCGGACGGGATCGGCCGTCCGGTCTTCACGCGAGAGGGACGGGTTTTGGACTTGCCCTTGTTTGGTCAAAAAGACCAAACAAGGGCATGCCCGCGACTCCAGCTCTCATCCCCACGCCCGCCGACACCGACGCGTATAAGTTCTCGATGGCGCAGTATGCGCTCCACCAGGCGCCGACCGCGATGGTCGAATACAAGTTCGTCAATCGCAGCGCGGTGGACCTCCGGCCCTTGAGGGACGAGATCCGCGAGCAGATCGACGCGCTGGCCGATCTCGCGTTCACCGAGGAGGAGCTCGCCCACCTGGAAAGCCACGCCTGGTTCACTCCCGACTTCCTGATGTTTCTGCGGATTTTCCGTTTCGATCCGCGTTCGGTCGAAATCATGGAACGCGACGGCGCGCTCGACATCCGGGTCGAGGGGCCGTGGCTGCACCGGATTTTTTTCGAGATTCACGTGCTCTCGATCGTCACGGAGCTGCATTTTCGCCGCACCGTGCCCGCCGCGGATCGCGAGGCGGTCTACGCGGCCGGTTTGGGGCGGCTGCGTGACGAGGTGGAGCTGGTGAAGGCTTTCGCGCGGAAGCACGGGGACAAAAAGCCGTTTCGCCTCATCGAAATGGGCACGCGTCGGCGCGTGAGCCGGGAGTATCAGAGCCGAGTCATCGACCTGCTGCAGGCGGAGATTCCGGAGCAGTTGTTCGGCACGAGCAACGTGAGCTTCGCCCGCGAAAAAGGCCTGCGCGACATCGGCACCATGGCGCACGAGTTTCTGCAGGTTCACCAGCAGACCGGCCCGCGCTTGGAAAATTCGCAGAAAGCCGCGCTCGAGGGCTGGGTGCAGGAATATCGCGGATACCTCGGCATCGCGTTGACCGATGTCATCACCTACGACGCCTTCCTGCGCGATTTCGACCTCTACTACGCCAAGCTCTTCGACGGTGTGCGTCACGACAGCGGAGATCCCTTCCTGTTTGCCGAAAAAACCATCCGGAAATTCGAGGGCCTCGGCATCGATCCGCAGACGAAAGCCGCCGTCTTCAGCGACAGCCTGAGCCTCCGGAAGGCGTTGCTGCTCTGCGAAGCCTTCGAGGGCCGCATCAGGACCTCGTTCGGCATCGGCACCGCGCTCACCGCGTCGATTCCCGGCTACAAGGCGCTCAACGTGGTGATGAAGCTGCTCCGGGTGAACGGCCGTCCGGTCGCGAAGGTTTCGGACGAGCCGGGAAAAAGCATCTGCGACGACGCCCAGTTTCTCGGCTACCTGCGCAACGTCTTCAGCGTCGGCGATCCCGAGCCGGTGGAGCTCCCGCCCGGGGTCGCGCGTCTGCGCGAGGCGTTTTTCCAAGCCGGCTGAGTCCTCCGCCGAACGATGAAAACCCTCACCCTCGCCGCCGCGGCTCTGAACACCACGCCCAAGGACTGGGCGGGCAACCGCGACAAGATCGTCGCCGTTCTTGAGGAGGCGCGTCGCCGTCGCGTGCATTTCGTCTGCCTGCCCGAGCTCGCGATCACCGGCTACGGTTGCGAGGACGAGTTTCACGCGCCCTACGTCGCCGAGCTCGCGCTCACGATCCTGGAGCGAGACATCGTCCCGGCCGTCACGGGTCTCGGCGCGGCCGTCGGCCTGCCGCTTAGCTTCGGCGGCAGCATCTACAACGTCATCGCGATGATCCACGACGGCGTGTTGCTCGGCTTCACCGCGAAACAAAACCTCGCGGGCGACGGCATCCACTACGAACCGCGCTTCTTCAAACGCTGGCCGGGGGGAGAACGTGTCACGTTCTCCACGCCGTCGGGGCGTCAGGTGCCTCTCGGCGATCTCGTCTACGAGATCGGCGGCGTCCGTTTCGCGCTGGAGATCTGCGAGGACGCGTGGGTCGCCGGGCGCCCCGGCATAAATCACTCGCGCCAGGGCGTGGATGTCCTGCTCAATCCGTCGGCCAGCCACTTCGCCTTCGGAAAAACGCTCACGCGCGAGCGCTTCGTCCTCGAAGGGGCGCGCGCCTTCAACTGCGCCTACGTCTACGCCAATCTGCTCGGCAACGAGGCCGGGCGCGCGATCTACGACGGCGATTGCCTCATCGCGAGCGGCGGCGGCCTGCGCGCCCACTCGCCGCGTTTCAGCTACGCGCCCTTCACGCTCGCGGTGGCGACGGTCGACCTCGAACACAACCGCGTGGGGCGCGCGCGGCTCGCCGGTTACGAGCCCGCGTTGGACGAGCGCGGACGGGTCGTGCATCCCGCGCGCTGGGAAAAAACCGACGCGCCGGTCTCGCCGATCGTCACACGCCCCGCGCCGACGAAGGAGGACGAGTTCGGCCGGGCCGTCGCGCTCGGGCTCCACGATTATCTCCGGAAAACGCGCTGTCGCGGCTACGCGCTTTCGCTCTCGGGCGGAGCCGACTCGACGGTGTGCGCCGTCCTCGTCGTGTTGATGGTGCGTTTCGCCGACGAAGCCGCCCGCGCCGAGCTCGCGAAGATCGCCGGGCTGCCGCGCGACTCCGCGGAACGGGATCTGGTCGGACGTCTGCTCACCTGCGCCTATCAGGCCTCGGCCAACAGCAGCGGCACCACGCTCGAAGCCGCGCGTGCCGTCGCGGCCGAGCTGGGCGCGCGCTTCGTGCATTTCGACATCGCGCCGCTTGTCGCGCACACCGAGCGCCTGCTCGCCGGCTACCTCGGACGCGAGCTCGACTGGGAGCGCGACGACATCACGCGGCAGAACATCCAGGCCCGCGTGCGCAACCCGCCGATCTGGGCCGTCGCCAACGCGGAAAACTTCCTGCTCCTCACCACCAGCAACCGCAGCGAGGCCACCGTGGGCTACTGCACGATGGACGGCGACACCGCCGGCAGCCTCGCGCCGGTCGCGGGCGTCGACAAAGTTTTCCTCCGCCACTGGCTCGCCTGGGCGCGTGACGCGTATCGGTTGCCCGCGCTCGATCTCGTGGTGCGACAGGCGCCCACCGCCGAACTCAAGCCCGGCGCGTTCCAGCAGACGGACGAGACCGACCTCGGAGGCTCCTACGAACTGATCAACCGAATCCAGAAGCTGCTGGTCGTGGAAAAGAAGAGCCCGCGCGACATCCTCGAGGTGCTCGCGAGCCCCGCCGAGTTTGGCGCCACCATGAACCGCGCCCAGTTGTTCCGGGCGATGACGCGCATCCTCACGCTCTGGAGCCGCAGCCAGTGGAAACGCGAACGCTACGCGCCGTCGTTTCACCTCGACGACGAGAACCTCGATCCGCGCACCTGGTGCCGCTACCCGATCCTCTCGGGCGACTACGCCTACGAGTTGGAGGAACTCCGCGCCGAGCTGGGCCCGGCCGCCAGCTGATTTGCCATGCCACGCCACACCTACGATTATCCGCGTCCCGCCGTCGCCGTGGACCTCGTGCTCTTCGGCATCAAGGACCAGCGCCTGGTGGTGCTGCGCGGCCGTCGCGCCGTCGCCCCGCACAAGGGCCGCGTCTGTCTGCCCGGCACCTACGTCCGGGAAAACGAGAGCGCCGACGAGGCCTGCGCGCGCAAGATCAAGTCCGTCGGGCTGGAGCACACCTATCTGGAACAGCTCTACACCTTCACCGAGCCGAAACGCGACCCGCGCGAACGCGTCGTATCCATCGCGCACTACGGACTCGTCCCCGTTTCGTCCGCCGTCCCCGCCGGCGACGACAAGATCGACCTGCTCGAGTGGGCGTCGCCCGACGACGGCTCGAAACCCTGGGCCTTCGACCACGGAGAGATCGTCGCCAAGGCGGTCGGGCGCCTCCGCGCCAAGATCCAATACGCGCCGGTCTCGCCGCATTTCTTCACGGAGGATTTCACGCTCAGCGAACTGTGCCTCGTCTACGGCGCGATCCTCGGCCGAAGGCTCGATCTCTCCAACTTCCGTCGCGACCTGCTCAAGCAGGATCTCGTCGTCCCCGTCGGCACGCGTCGCGTGCGCGGACCGCAGGCCACCACCTATCGATGGAACTGGAAAAACACGCGGCCGTTTTTCCTTTCGCTCGGATGAATTGGTCAAAGTGACCAAACAAGCTTGATCGGATTTCGAGCATGGTCAGAAGGACTTGCCCGATATGAAACCCGCCACACCTCCCGCACGGACCGCGCTTCTCGTGATCGATGTTCAGAACGATTTCATGGAGGGCGGCGCGTTGGCCGTTCCCGGCGCCGCCGAGATCCTGCCCGTGGTCAACGCGCTCCTCGGATCGGACGGCTACGCGCTCAAGGTCGGCACGCAGGACATGCATCCGGACGACCACGTTTCGTTCGCCGTCTGGCCTAGGCACTGCGTCGCCGGCACGCGTGGCGCCGAGCTGCACCCGGGTTTGGACAAGGATCGTTTGCACGTGATCTGGCGCAAGGGCACGGAACGCGACGTGGATTCGTATGGCGCGTGCTACGACAACGCGGACAGGCCGACCCGCCTCGTCGAGTTGTTGCAGGCGCACGGGGTGACCGCGGTCGACGTCGTCGGGCTCGCGACCGACTACTGCGTGGGCAACACCGCGCTCCAGGCCGCGCGGCATTTCAAGACCCGCGTGTTGCTCGCCGGTTGCCGCGGCGTCGGACTCAAGCCGACCGATGTCCCCGAAATGCTGCGGCGTCTGCGCGAAGCCGGCGTCGGGCTGGTCGATGCGTGAACATGACGCCGCGGCTCCACCTCGCGGCCCTTTGCGGAGGAGTCTTCGATCCTCACACGTTCAAACGTCTTTCGAGTCCCCCGAACCATGACCAAACCCGTTCCCATCTGCGGCGCCCTTCGCCGGCTCACCGAACAGCGACACCTCAACCTCTTCAGTCTGGACGTGCACCACGGAGAAGTTGTTCGGCCTTGGGTTTTCGCGTCGCGACGGGAGACGCCTCGCCCGGGACAAAATCATCACGCCGACGCCGTGTTTGTCGTCGCCGTGGTCGAGCGCCGTGGCGAGCCCTGCCTGCTGGTGATCCGGGAGTTTCGTCCGGTGCTGGGCGCGCACGAGCTGTCGCTGCCCTCGGGCATCGTCGATCCGGGGGAAGACGCCGCGACGGCGGCCGCGCGCGAACTTCGGGAGGAAACCGGTCTGCGCCTGCGCCGCGTCGCCCATGTGTCGCCGCCGGTCGCGTCCTCGGCGGGACTCACGGACGAGACCGTGGTTTACGTTTACGGCGAAGCCGAGGGCGACCTGTCGCAGGCCTACCTGGAGGAGCATGAGCACATCGATGCTCGCCTGCTCAACCTCGCCGAACTGCGCGCCCTGCTCGCCAATCCGGGCGAGGACGTCTTTTCGAGCCGGTTCTACGCGATCGCGACGGGTTTTGTGATGACGGGGCGGATCACCCTGCCATGAAGACGCGCCCGCCCTCGGGCGTTGAGGCCGACGACTTGCGAATCGGCCCGCTCCGCGCCGAAGAGGGTGTTTTCAGACGAGGTGGGGCTTGGCTTGCGGAATCTATCCGCACCAGTGAGCGGAGAAGTCGGGTGGCGCTTCGCTTGGCAATGGATTACCGGTGCACATCCCCTCGAAAAAGCCCCATGTCCGTCTCCCCCTCCGTCTTTCGTCCGCGTCGCCGCGCCTTCACCCTGATCGAGTTGCTCACGGTCATCGCGATCATCGGCATCCTGGCCGCGATCATCATTCCGACGGTCGGGAGGGTGCGCGCCTCGGCCAAGTCCGCCGCCTGCCTGAGCAACCTCCGCCAGATCGGGGCGCGCTTCTGCTCTACGCCAACGAAAACGGCAACGCCTTCCCCTTTGGGTATCGATCCGACAACTACACCTATTGGCATCACGAGCTCGCGCGCTACACGGCGGTGCAGCCGACCTCGGGCAAACCGCTTTCCTCGGATGTCTTTTTCTGTCCGACCGAGGAGGTTCCGGCGACCGGGGACCACGTGAAGCGCACCAACTACATCGCGAACCCCTCGGTGATGCCGGAGCGCAAAAACGAGTTCAGCGGTCGTGTAAAGGTCCAGCGGATACAGCGGCCGTCGCAGGTCATCGCGGTGAGCGACGGCACGGTGCATGCGGGCGGCGCGAGCGACTGGGGGTTCTACAACCAGACGGGTTTCAGCAAAACCAGCGTGTCGCTGGCGGAGACCGTGGTGCCGAACGAGACGGACGCGGGCACGTCGCGCATAAGCTGGCGTCACAACCGGCGGACCCAGGTGGTGTTTGTCGACGGTCATGCCGGCTCCTTCGCCGAGGGCGAGATGCGCTACAGGCACCTCACGCCTTCCTATTGATCGCGCGGTCCCGCGCCGACGCCGGCCCTACCGGATCTCGTCCGCGTCGGCGCTGTCGGGACGCGGCCGCAGGGTGCCCGCCTCGACCCAGAGGTTGTCGATGCGCAACGAGTGCGGGCGCGCCGGCACGCCGCGTTCCTGACGGTTCATCATCGCGACGAGCTGGTTCACCGCGGCCGCGCCGACCTCGGGGTTGTTCTCGTCGATGCCCGTGATCGGTTCGCCGTCGTCCGGTTGCACCAACACGCACAGGCCGACGTCCTCGGGCACCTTGAGCTTCGCCTTGTTTCGCAGGGTCGGGAGCAGCGCCGGTTCGCCGACCGCCACGATCACGTCGGGCCGGGCCTCGCGCACCCAGGAGACCAGCGTGGACATGTCCGCCTTTTCCTCGGGGAAAAGGCAGAGCGGCACCTTTTCCGCCTCGGGCCCGAACCACATGCGCGTGCGGAGAAACGCCGACGACCAGCGGTAGCTCGTGCGCTCGTCGAGGTGGAGCGACACGAAGAGCCCCGGCCTGCGGTAGCCGCGAGCCTTCAGCTCGCGCATGACGCGCAACATGCTTTGCGAGTGATGCGCCGTGATCGCGTGCAGACGCGGAGAGCTGAGCGACTCGCCGATACGCACGGCGGAGAAGGGCCGCCAGTCGATCATGTCCAGGCGCATGCCCGGCACGGGGGTGGGGCCGACGATCACGCCGGAGATGTTGCGCGCGTGGAGCATCGAGGTCACTCGCGCCGCCCCTTCGCCCGAGCGGGGCAGGACAACCTCGTCCAATTGGTAGCCCAGCTCGCGCGCACGTGCGGCGGCAGATTCGTAATACATCCGATAGGTGCGGAAGCGCTTCCACTCGGAGCGATTCAGGCTCGGGTTCAACCACGCGATCACCGAGTGGAACGCGGCCGGCCTGCGGCGCGTGCGATAGGCCGCCAGCGCGCTCAGCATCGGGTCCGGCACGTAGCCCATTTTCTTCGCGAAGGCGCGCAGCTCCTCCGCACGGGCGGGAGAGATGTCCGGGTGATTCCGCAGCGCGCGCGACATCGTCGTGTGATGCACGCCCGCGGCGGCGGCGATTTCTCGAATGGTTGGCGGCAAGGGAACGGGGTTTCGCTCCAGTGAGCGGAACGGCGTCGTAGACGCAACGTGCTTCGCACCGTAAGCAGTCGATCACCCCTGTATTCAGTGTTTTGGCCACGCCATCGCCGCAACACGGTGGCCCCATTCGACGATTTCCTCCGAATCAAACCATCTCCCCAAAATGAAGATCCTCAGCCGTTGTTCTCTACCCTTTGCGGTCGGCGTGACCGCTCTGCTTTCGACCGTCCATTCCGCGCGGGCGGATTTTGTGCAATATTCCGTGGACAAGAATGCAGCGTTCACCTCGGCCGCCGCCGTCACAGCTTCGCATCTGCCCGCGGGAGTTTCCTCCTCCGCGACGTTGGTCGGATACGCTGACAGAACGTCGAACTCGCAAAGCGGCATGACCGATCCGGCGTTTTATTGGAGCAATCTGCCCGAGACGCTGGATACTTCGAAATACATTCAGTTCAGCATCACCTCGGCGCAGAGTTTTTCGCTGCTCGAGTTTTCCTTTATGCCGCGAAACTTCTGGGACAAGCCCGGGAAGATCGAGGTCCGGTTCAGCACGAGCTCCGAGGATTTTGATTCGAACTACGTCGTCCTTTATTCGTCCAATGAGCGTTATACTCAGCCGACCACGACATACGGCACGGACGCGAACGGCACGCCCATCATCATCGATCTGACGGCCTCCGGGGTGCCCGCCACGATCTCCTCCGGCTATTTCCGCATATACGTCTACGACGTCGTAAACCGGACCAACGGGGCAGCGTCTCCGTCGTCATGGGTGGGCGTCGACGACGTCACCATTTTATTCACCTCCACGATCCCGGAGCCCGGCACGGCCGGGTTGTTCGTCGGAGGCGGCGTGCTTATTGCCGTGGGAGCCACGCATCGTCGGCGTTAACCGCTCCTCCGCGAAATCCCGATGCTCCACCCCAACGACATGAAACACCGACCGGACAGGCCACGCCTCCCCCGGAGTCGTCGGGCCGTCGCCTTCACTCTAGTCGAGTTGCTCACGGTCATCGCGATCGTGGGCATCCTTTCCGCCATCGTGATCTCGGCGCTTGGCCGAGTGCGGCAGTCGGCGCGTCAGGCCGAGGCGGCGGTTCGCCTTCGCCAGCTCGGAACCGCCCTGTTGCTCGCTTCGGAGGACAACAGGGGGCGTTTCCCTCCCGTTAACACTCAGGCGCTGAAATCGGCCGATGGGGCCACCACGATACGCACCAACGCCGGATTCGGCTTCTTTCTGTATCCATACCTAGGATACAAGGGCGTGTCGTCCTTCAACCGGTCCCGGCTGATGATCGATCCGTTGGTGGTGAACAACGACAATATTGGCTCGGCGTCGTCCAACTCCATCGGAAGCGCGTGGTCGGGCAACGCCCGGCTCATGGGCATCGCGACCGAGGCGACGCAAAACCTCAGCCACGTGGTTTACAGCTCTTCGTCCCGCGGCACGCGGAGAGGCTCCGTTTTGCGTCCCTCGCAGGTCATCCTGATCGGCAGTGCGGTGATCGACGCCGACTCTGCGTGGGGTGCCAACGCCTCCTTCTCCACTCCGTCCGAAATCAACGGCAAGGACCTGTCGACGCTCATCACGCCCGAGGTCGGAAACACCACACAGGAGGGCGGCCGGCTCGGGGGCGTCGCCTACCGGGCCTCGGGCGGAAACGCCGCGATGTTTGTCATGGCCGACGGAAGCGTGGCCGTGATCCGGAAGGGACAGCTCACGACGGGGCATTTCGCCGCCGAGCTGTGAGCTTGGCTTGTTTCATTTCGCCCCGCCCCCCTTTATTCATGTTCTGCTTTAAAACGATCGCAGCCCGACTGGTTCCGCTGATTCTATTCGCCTGTTGCAACGCCTCGGCCTCCGCTGCCGACACTTGGCAATCAGCGCTCGTGCGCATCGAGCCCGACGGCAGGCTTTCTTATACCGAGGACGCCGAGGGAAATCGCATCCCGGACTTCAGCAATGCGGGCTACCGAGGAGGCGGCGTTCCGTTGCCGGATGCGCCTGTGCTGAAAACCGTCGGTCCGGTGTCCGGCGACAATACCGAACACCTTCAGGCGGCGATCGATTCGATGGTCGAATTTCCGATCGATCCTGCGACGGGAATCCGCGGAGCATTGAGACTGAAGCCAGGTCTATACGAGGTGAGCGACACCCTTTTCATACGGCACAGCGGCGTGGTGCTCATGGGGGCCGGGCAGGGCGCCGATCCGGAGAAGGATACGATCCTGCGTCGCGTCGGAACACTCCGCACACCGGTGATCTTGGCCGGCGGCACCGATCCGCACGACCGGTTTTCCACCATGGTGCCCGGCACCCGTGTCGAGATCGTCACCCCGCGAGTGACCGTGGGATCACGTTCGTTCGAGGTGGCCGACGCCGGCGTGTTCTCCGTCGGAGACACCGTCGTCGTGGAACATCCAGTAACGGAGGAATGGATACAAGCGGTCGATGGTGGCGGAGCGGGCGAGCAGGAACGCTGGCGCGTCGGCGACAAGGAGGCGGAGATGACGATCCGCTATCTGCGCCGCATCGCCCGTATCGAGGGCAACACGCTGACGCTCGACGCGCCGGTCTTCAATCATCTCGATCGCAGCCTTTCCGTCAGCACCGTCTACAAATACGACACCACGCCCTTCCTCACCGAGCTCGGGGTGGCCGATCTGCGGATCGTGATCCAGACCGCCGGCGAGCAGACGGAGGAGCACGCGCGCGATGGAGTGGTGTTTCGACGCGCGATGGACTGCTGGGCGCGCAATGTGACCGTGCTCCACTTCTCCGTCGCGGGCATCAAGTTCCACGAGACCTTCGTCCGCGGCACCGCGCTCGAATGCCAGGCGCTTGAGCCGCACAGCCGGATCGTCGGCGCGCGGCGATACAACTTCGCCGTCGAGCGTGCCGCGCAGCTCGTGCTGTTTGAAAAATGTCACGCATCCTACGCGCGCCACGCCTTTATCAGCAACGGTTCGACGCTGGATTCGGGCATCGTTGTGCTCGAATGTTCCAATGAGCACTCCTACGCCGCCGCGGAGGGACATCGGCGCTGGTCGCATGGCCTGCTCTTTGACGGTTACACAACCACCAAGCCGGAGCCGATGAGCCGGGGCCTCGGCATCCTGGGCTTCTACTGCCGCGGAGACTGGGGCATAGGCCACGGATGGGCCGCGGCGCATTCGGTGGCCTGGCGGTGCGATACCGCGGGCGGGGCGCTCTTCCTCCAAAAGCCGCCCACCGCGCAGAACTATGCGATCGGTTGTTTCGCCAACATCAACGGCAAGGTGTGGTTTCCCGCGCCTTCGGGCTACATCGAGGGCACCGGTCGGCCGGGGCTCGTTCCGCATTCGCTTTATCGGGCACAGCTCGCCGCCCGATTGGGCAAATAGTCCTGCCGCTCGGGAACGTTTCTTCCTTTTCGGTCGTCCGTCGCGAGGGACGCCGGGCCGCGTAGCGAAGCCTGCGCGGCGCCTTTTCCACCGACGACGTGCCCGAGTCCGGAATGGGGCAGGGCAGGCCTTTCTTTATGCACTTGGCGCCTTGCCGTTGGCGGGGTGGGAGCGCCGTTTTTGTCCGCCCCCTTTTTCTGGCCGCTCGCGTTCAGACCGCATCCGTCGCCGCGGCTTCAAAGCGGTTCCGAAAGGAGGTGGTGGATCGGCCCCGGACCATCTGGGCGCGGCCTCTTCCGCTTGGGCATGCGAGCGCCGTCTTCTCGTCGAAGCGCTCGGAAAGCGGAAATGTCTCAAAAATTGATTTTAATTGTAAAATAAAAGTATAAGAGCATCCTCGGGAAATGATACTTTCCGCGGCGATACACCCCCCGTGTTCCCCCGCCCAAATCTCATCAACACCATGATTACTCCCCGCTGCTCCCCTCTTCGTTCTTTTGTGTCGCCCGTTGTCGCCGGACTGCTGTTGTCCGCCTCCCCCTTGTCCGCGGCCTTGGTCCTGCAAACGGCCAATTCCGGATCGGGGACGAGCTGGGCGACCGGCAGCATTTGGGTCAGCAACGCCGGGGCCTCGGCCGGCAACGACTATCACACGAACGGCTACACCCTGCGCACGCCGGATGGCGTCAACATCCACCCCGTTTTCGATGGGGACTCCCTCACGGTGGACGGCGGTGCCGGCGGCGCCCGCGGCGAGCTGTTATTGAAGGCGGGCACCTCCACGATCAGCAACCTGCTCATCGGCGTGGGCACCGTGAGAAACGCGGTGGCCAGCGGAAGCAACCCGGCGACCAATCATCCTGCGACGCTCACCGTCACCAACCTCACCATCATGGAGTCGGCGACCAGCGACAACGCCGCGATCTTCCGCGGCACCTGGTATCTCAACGACATCACGCTCAACGTCGCCAACCTGCTCGGGTCCGGCCACCTCCAGTTCGCCAAGACCACGCAGAACGACAACAGCAAGCGTCTCTTCGTCCTGTCCGTCGCGGACGCCTCTTCGTTCACCGGCACGTTGGAGCTGGCCCACGGGACGCTGGAACTGGCCGCCGCGTTGAACATGTCGAAAGGCAAACTGACGATGGCGACCACCGACACCACGCTCCGGCTCACCTCGTCGGTAACGGTCTCCTCGTTCGCCTTCGGTTCGACGCAGCTCGACGCAGGCAGCTACACCAGCGCCGAACTCAACGCGTTGTTCTCGACCAACGCGTTTACCGGAAGCGGTCTGCTCCAAGTCGCCCAGATCCCCGAGCCTTCGAGCTTCGCGTTGGCGATGGGCGGAGCGATGCTGACCGTCTGCGGCGTGCGTCGTCACGCGCGCACCATCGACGCGGCGCGGTAAACCCGGGCACAAAGCGCGTGGCCGGCGCTACATTCCGGCCAACCGATACGCGAGCGGAGTCATGTTGAACTCGCGTTTGAACGCGGGGATGAAAGCCCCTCGCGAGGCGTATTGCGCCTTGCGCGCGATCTCTTCCACGGAAAGGCGCGTATGGCGCAAATCCAACGCCGCCTGGGCCAGCCGTTGGCGTCGTATGACCTGGGCCGGCGTGCCGTCGTCCCACTGCGTGCGCAGCTTGCGGGTCGCATGGCGACGCGAATAACCGAGCTGCCGCGCAAATTCGCCGATTGTTTTGATCTGACGAAAAAACGACTTCGACAACAGTCCCCGCAAGTCGGGCAAGGCGGCGCGGTCCGCGCCCGGGATTTCCGTGACCTTTCCAGAACACAGAAGCTCCCACCAGCTTTGCAGCCATTCGAAACCGGCCCGCGAACAAGCGATCGAGGGTTCGTTCCGATGCGCATGCCACAGCGCGGCCGACTTTCGGGCCAGCTTCACCGGCATCGAATCGAGAGGCACCATCGCGGCCCAGCCGTGCGCCGCCCCGAGCGCCAGCAATGCTTCGATGCCCCATTGGCATCGCACGCTTAACCAGAGGCGCTTCCAAGGACGCCGACCTCCATGCGGTGTCAGCCAGCGGCCGTTCATCGGCTGCGGATACACGACAACCATGCCCGGAACCACCCGCAGGACATGGTTGCCCGCCTCGAACACCGCCTCGCCCTCGAGGGTGAGCACCCAGTGCACGGTGTTGGTGATCGTGTTGAGCGCGAGGTCGAAGGGCGTGTCGTAGGCCAACGCCGACACGCCTCCGTCAAACTGGAAAAACGCGCCGCCCCACACCGCCGCCGGCGAATAGGTGCGCTCGGAGGGCGGCGGATCGCCCGGCACCGTTTTCCGAATCGTCGGTTGAGGGATGGCGACGGGCTCGCCCTTTCGCTCCGGCGCCATCCGACGCGCCCGCGAGGGCGTCAGTCCGGTTTCCCGTTTGAAGGAGGAGGCGAAGGACGAGACGTCGGCGAAACCGCAGCGCCTCGCCACTTCGCCGATGCCGAGCGAGGGGTCCGCGAGCAGCTTCCACGCATGTTCCCGCCGCAGCACCTTGAGAAGGTCGCCGGCGGGTTGCTTCCAGCTGCGCGCCAATCTCTGCCGCAACCAGGCCGGCGAGCAGGCCAGGTATTCCGCCAGACCCTTGATCGTGTGACCGTGCGTTTCGAAGATGTCGGGCAACCGGTCGGTCTTGCCCGACAACAGCTCGTGCAGATGCATGCGCCGCTCCTCGAGCGTTTCATGGAGGGCGGCGAACCAGTTGAAGACCCGCCGCGAGATCGCTTCCGGGCCCTCCTTCTCGACCAGGGCCTTCGACAAGGCGTGCATCGCGCGCATCGCCCGGGAGTTGGCCGGAAGATGGGCGAGCGAACCGAACTGTCGCGCGAGATAGTTCGCGTAATCGGCCGCCAGCGGCGCGGCGAACGACAGGACCAGGCCCGCGGGCTCCGGGGTGTCCTCGCTTCTGGCGTCCACCTCGAGATGCAGCCTGGCCGATTCCGCCGACTTGGCCGATGTCCAGATCGTCCCCGGACGCAGACTCGTGAATCTGCCGCCCATCCTGCTCTTGAAGCGTCCATGTCCTTTCAACCACACGATCTGGAAGGGGGCGCCCTCGGGGCGTATCCGCAGATCGGATGCGTTCTCCGCGCTTATCCACCGGTGGTCGTCGATCGCGAACAGCACCCGCCGGGCGAGCGCGTCGCGCGTCGTGGCGGACGACTTGCCCGGGACGGCTTCGTGCCGCGGCGCCGCAGAAGACGCATCCGACAGGAATTCGGACATCGGCATCATTTTCGAAATGTCCCAAATTTTGATTTTATTAACAAATCAAAAGTGGAAAAGCCCGGGGCGGGATGATAATTTCCCGCCCATGCCCCTTCCGGTTGCCCGCATGCCTGTTTCCGACCTTCCCCGTCCACGTCGACGTGGCCTTCGGCGCGTCCGTTCCGGGTTCACCTTGGTGGAGTTGCTCACGGTCATCGCGATCATCGGCGTGTTGATGGCGCTCACCATCTCCGGCTTGGGCACCATGCGGGAGAAGTCGCGCGCCGCGGTGTGCGCCAGCAATCTCCGGCAATGCGGCGTGGCGCTCAATCTCTACGCCAACGAGAACCGCAATTTGTTCCCGGCGGCCCTGGAGGTCGATCTCAGGTCCTGGGCGGTGGAGCTGGGTCGGGGCGGCTATCTGCCGCGCCTGGTGGAAGACGCGCCGAGCGTGGTGGCCTGTCCCTCGACCTCCACGGAGGGCCGCTACGTCGAGTTCCGCCGGGTCTACGGACTGTGGGCGGGCAACGCCGCCTACGGGGTCTTCCAGTTCAATCGCGACATCGCCTGTTACCGGCTCTCGCGGCAGCGGTTGGAGCCCGACCGCATCATCATGGCAGATTCGGGCCGAGCCGTTTACTCGGAAGGATGGGATCCGACCTACTTCATCATGAGCGGGACGGGACAGCGCGAGACCAACGCGGCCAACAAGGTCATCAATCTCATCCACGGCGGAAAGGCCAACGCGTTGTTCGCGGACGGCCACGTCGAGAAGGTCGACCCGGTCAGGCTCGAGCGCGACGGCCGCTACAACTGGACCCGTTACACCAACTGATCCCGTCGGGCGGGACGTCGTTCCCGGCGCGCCTCGCGTCCCGGATCGGGCCCCGTCCGGCGGCGTCGCGTGGTTGTATCCGACAGACCACTACTTTCCCATGACATCCCCTTCCTTGTGTTCGCGGTTCGCCCGCTTTTTCCGGGCCGTCGTTCTTCCGGCCTTGTGTCTGCCGCTGCTCGCGCCGGCGGCCTCGTCCGTGGGCGAAATCAAGGCCTTGAAGGTGGAGTCCGGCGGCGCCTTCACCTTCGACGGCCTTTCGTTCAGCCTGCTGCACTTCGCCATGGGCTGGGAGCGCACGCCGCAGACCGCCGCGATGCCCGCGCCCGGCCATCCGCGGGAGGAGGGCCCGGCCTGGCTTTGGCAAGGCTCCCTGCTCACCCGGAACGAGACCGTGCCGCTCGCGCTTCGCCAGCGGATCGTGGCCTCCGGCGATCGCGCGTTCGAGGTCGGCTACGAGGTCGAGCATCCCTCGGGTCTGCCGACCCGCGAGTTCGCCCTGGAGATCCGCCTGCCCGCGCCCGAGACCGCCGGCCGGCCGATCGTCTTCGACAACGATGTCCGCGAGCTCCCCGTCCGGGCCGACGGGATGGCCGTGGTGCCGGGCGTGCGCGCCCGGACCCTTCGCCTGCCTTCGATGAGCGGCTCCCTCGTGATCGAGAGCGACGACCCCATGCGGATTCGGGTCGAGGACATGCGGGCGTGGAAGTATCCGACGTTCGACTACAGGGTTCGCATCCGCTTCCCCTCGGGGGCGGACACGCTCAAATCGTCCTCCCTCCGCGTGCGCGTCCGCCACGAGGAGGGACTCGAGGGGGACGTGCCGGTCCCGGTGGTCATGAAGGCGAACGAGGAGTGGGTCCCCTACGTCCACTCGCTGGAGATCGAGCCGGGCGGCGTGTTCGACTTCTCGTTCTTGGGCGACGCCCCCGCCGGGAAACACGGTCCCGTGGTCGTGACGCCCGCCGGTCATTTCGAGTTCGCCGACCGTCCCGGAAAACGCGTCCGCCTGTGGGGCGTGAACCTGTGTTTCTCCGCGAATTTCCTGGAGAAGGAGGAGGCCGACAGGCTCGCCGCGCGACTGGCGGCCTCGGGCTACAACACGGTTCGCTTCCACCACTACGACGCCGGCCTGGTCCAGAAAGGCGGACGATCCGACAGCACCTTCAATCCCGGGAACCTGGACAAGCTGGACTACCTCTTCGCCGCGATGAAGCGGCACGGTCTCTACATAAACCTCGATCTGTTCACCGTCCGTTCGTGGCATTTTTCCGACGCGGAGAAAACCGAGATGGGAATGAGCCGGAGCGGCGACGGCGTCTACGAGTTCAAGGCGCTCGTGCCGATCTCCACGGCCGCGATGGAGAACTGGGAGCGGTTCGCCCGCACGCTGCTCACCCACGTCAATCCCTACACCGGCCTCACCTGGGCCGAGGACCCCGCCCTGGTCGGCGTCTGCCCGGTCAACGAGGACGTCCTTCAGCCGGACAAGATCGAGCGCCACCCGACCGTTCGCGCCCTCTACGAGAAGGAGTTCGAGCGCTGGTGGGGCGACAAGGCGAATCAGGAGAAGGCGGGACGGCACCGCGCCACCGGCTACAACCGTTTCCTCGTGGAAATGCACATCCGGGCCGACCGTCGCATGCACACGTTCCTGCGTTCGCTCGGGGTCAGGGCGCCGCTTACCGGGGTGAATTTCCTCAACATGCAGGGGCTCGCGTTCGCGCGGGAGCATTACGACGTGGTGGACAACCACCAGTATTGGGCCCACCCGAAAGGCCTGCCGGGCGCGCCCGGCCAGCCTCGCCGCACCGGCTTCGGGCAGGGCAGCGCCGTGCGGTTCGAGGCGGAGGTGCCTCGCGGCATCATGCAGTCGCGTCTATGGGGGAAGCCCTACACCGTGACGGAGTTCAACTTCGTCTCGCCCAACCGGTATCGGGCCGAAGGCGGCGTGCTTATGCCCGCCTACGCGAGCCTGCAGGACTGGGATGCGTTGTATAATTTTGAATACGCCTCGCGCCGCACCTACGCGATGGAAGGCGGCACCGCCCGCAACTTCTCCCTGACGGCGGATCCGATCGGTCTGCTGGCGGACCGGGTGTCCGCCCTGCTCTTTCTGCGCGGCGACATCGCGCCGGCCCGCGGGAAGATCGGCTTCGCCATCGACGAAGGCTCCGCGTTCGGACCGACCGGCGCGTCACCCGACGTGATCGAACGCCTGGGCGACATGCATATCCCCGAGGTTTTCACCAAGCTCGGTCTGGTGAGCCGCATCGGCTCGGGCACCCGTCCGCCGAAGGCGCAACGCGCCACGCACGATCTGCGGGCCGTGGTCGGAGGCGGAAAGAACGCCGACCGGGGCGTCTATGCCGCCAATGAAAAGCTGATCGCCCGTCTTTTGTCCGACGGCGTCCTGCCGGCGGGGTCCGTCGACGAGACGCGCGGGCGTTTCAAGAGCGACACCGGCGAAATCGAACTGCACGCCGGCCAGGGGACGCTGAAAGTGGTCACCGCCCGCAGCGAACTCTTCGTCCTCCCGGAAAACGGTTCGCTTCGGGGCTCCCGCGTCTCCGTCCGGAACGGGGAGGCCTTCGCCACGGTGTCGGTCGTCTCGGTCGACGGGAAACCGCTCTCGCAGAGCGAGCGGATCCTGGTGCTTCACCTCACCGATGCGCTGCCGGCCGGCACGCGCTTCTCGCTTCCGGATCGAACCGTGCTCGAGAACTGGGGCGAAGGTCCGCATCTGGTGCGGGCCGGCTCGACCGAGCTCACGCTGCAGTTGGACGGTGGGAGGACTGGCTACCAGGCCTGGGCGGTCGACGCCACCGGTCGCCGGCTGCGGGAGGTCGCGATGAAGCGCTACGGCTCCGCCTGGGTTTTGTCCGCGAACACGGTCACGCCCGAGGGCACGCAGCTCGCCTACGAAATCGTCAGGCGCTGAAGCGTCGTTTGACCGCGCCGGTCCCGATCGTCCGGAGGGCCGGCGCGGCTCAGGGTTCCGCCGGGCGGTGGAACACCGAGCTCAGCGCGACCGTCTGCTTGTAGGCGGGGAGGCCGAACTCGCGGTTCATGAGGAGGCGGTGCAACAACGACACCGCCGACTGGCCGAGCACGTCGTAGCGCGCGACGAAGTAGACCTCCTCCCGGCAACCTTCGATCTCGGGCGGCGAGAGGGAGACGACCGGCATGTCCAGGCCGGCCTTCTCCAGCGCCGGCCGGAGATTCCGGAAGGGGCGTCCGATCACCAGTCCGTCGGGACGATTCGCGGCCAGCCATTTGATCAACATCTCCGGTTTCGCGCGATCGCACTCCAGATACGGCTCGAAGTCGCGCGGTGTTTTCCCGCGGTAATACGCGCCCGCCTCCTGCATCATCGCGGTGCTGAAGAGGTGGCGCACGTCCGCTTCGTGGACGAAGCCCGGTCGCTTGCAGCCTCGCGCCCGCAGCCACTCCAGCGCCGCTCGGATGTCCGTCGCGTAGTCGCGCACCACCGAGTGCAGCACGGGCGACTTCAACGCCTGCCCGATCACGACCCAGGCGAGGTCGTCCCACGGAAAGGGCAGCTCCGTGTGGCCGGTGCGGAAGGGGCCGAGCAACACGCCGCGGATGCCGCGCGCGCGCCAGATCGAGGCGAGCCGCGCCAGCTCGCGCGGCGTCGCCTTCGCGAAGTGAAAATATTCCACGGCGTAGCCGAGCCGGGCGCAGTAGCTCTCCATCGAGCGAAAAAACGGCTCCAGCCACGGTATCGTTTCAGGCGGATAGTCGCCGCACCACGCCAGCGTCTCGCGATAAAAACGCCGCTGCCGGATGCGCGACATGCCGGCCGACACCACCGGATCGAGCTGGTAGCCCGACTTCTTCAACGCGTCTTGCACGCGTCGCAGCGTCGACTCGTGCACGCGAGGGTCCTGGTGCAGGGCGCGCGAGACCGTCGAGGGCGACAGCCCGAGTTTCCTCGCGATCTGGCGTAGGGATTGGCTCACGAGTGCAACCGTTGCATCCGGTCGCCCGTCGCACAAGCGCCTTGGCTCGCCAAGCGTTCCGCGACGACAGCCCCTCCATGTCCTCCCTGCTATCCCCCGACTACGAAGCCCTTTGGAACGCCCCGGAGATCGAGGCCCGCATCCAGGAGGGCATCCGCCAGAGCCGGCAGAGCGACGCGGTCGTCCGCGTGCTCGATTACACCGGCAAGCCCTTGCCCGGCGTGAAGGTCGTCGTCGCCCAACACGACTCGTCGTTTCACTTTGGCTCCAACATCTTCAAGCTCGGCGACTACGCCGATCCCGCGCTCAACCGCGCCTACGAGGAGGCGTTCTGCGCGCTCTTCAACGGCGCCACGGTTCCGTTCTACTGGCGCACGTTGGAGCCCGAGCAGGGGCGTCCGCGTTTCGCCGAGCACAGCGTGCCCATTGCGCGGCGTCCACCGCCCGACCGCGTGGTGAAGTTCTGCCAGGAGCGCGGCCTGCGCATGCACGGGCACACGCTCGTTTGGAATTACCGCAAGTGGAGCGTGCCCGATTGGGTGCCCACCGATCCCGACGCGAACGCTCCGCTCTGGGAAAAGCGCATCAAGGAAATCGCCGAGCGCTACGGCTCCCGCATCCTGCGCTGGGACGTCCTCAACGAGGCCGTCGCCCACTACGAGCGCCGGCCCAGCGGCCTGCAAATGCAGCCCGATTACGAGGGAAAATCCTTCGCCTGGGCGGAGAAATACCTGCCCGCCAACGCGCGTCTCGACATCAACGAAACCACCGGAGCCTGGGGCGACAGCCGGGAGGAATACACCGCGCTCATCGGGCGCTTGCGCGCCGCCGGCCGCCGTGTCGGCGCCGTCGGTCTCCAGTTTCATCTGTTCAGCGACCAGGAGCTCATCCGAACGCTCCAAGGCGAATTGTTCCGTCCCGCCGACTTGTTGGCCACGCTCGACCACTACGCGCGCTTCGAGCTGCCGATTCACGTCAGCGAGATCACGCTCACCGTGCCGGGCAATTCGCCCGAAGGTCTCGAGGCGCAGGCCGTCGCGGCGCGCAATTTCTACCGCCTGTGGTTCAGCCATCCGCGCGTCGAAGGCATCACGTGGTGGAATTTCCCCGACGGCAGCGCCGCGCCGGGCGAAAACAAGGTCTGCTCGGGACTTCTCTTCGAGGACATGTCGCCCAAGCCCTCCTACCTCGCGTTGAAAAAACTCATCCGCGAGGAGTGGCGCACGAACACCGAGGGCGTGACCGACGCCGACGGCTGCTTCCGCTTCCGCGGTTTCCACGGCGCCTACACGATCCGCACCGAGTGCAACGCCGCCGACTCCGGCATGCAGTCCGCGATCACGCTGGAGCCCGGCAAGACCGCGCAGCAGCTTATCCACCTGCTGTAACACCCACCTCGTCACCAGGACAGCGGCCGCCCTTGAAAAACACGCCTCCGCTCGTCCGGCTTTGAACGCCGGCGCCGCCCCGAGGTCACCATCACTTTCCCGTCATGCGCATCTCGATCACCGAAACCGGCGCGATTCCCTCGCCGTCCGTCGTCAACACCCGCGCCATCCAGGACGCCATCGATCGCTGCGCCGCGGCCGGCGGCGGCGAGGTGTCTTGTCCGCCCGGCGTCTACCTCACGGGCACGCTTTGGCTGAAGAGCAACATCACGCTCCACCTCGAGGCCGGCTGCACGCTGCGCGCCTGCCCGGACCGCGCCGAATACAACGCGCTCGATTGCTTCCCCGAGCAGGATGTCGTCGCCCACCAGGCCGCCAACGGCACGCACCTGATCATCGCCCACCGCTGCGACAACGTCGTCATCACCGGACGCGGCACCATCGACGGCAATCCCGCCGCGTTTTTCACCGAGGGCGTCGAGCCGCGGGACCCGGCGCGCGAGGGCAGTTACGAGCGCTACCGGATGCCGGCCGAGCGGCCCGGCCAGATGCTCTACTTCGTCGGCTGCTCCCGCGTTCGCCTCGAGAACATCACGCTCGTCAACGCCTGCTTCTGGAGCACCTACCTGCTCGGCTGCGATTTCGTGCAGGCGTCGGGCCTGGTCATCCGGACCGACCGCCGGATCGCGAACGCCGACGGCCTCCACTTCAGCTGCTGCCGCAACGTGATCGTGACCGGTTGCGACATCGACACGGCCGACGACTGCATCGTGGTGCGCGGGCACTACAAGCCCCTCGGCGAAACCGACGTGCCGATGGAGAACGTCGTCGTGACCGGCTGCGTGCTGCGCACCCGCACCTGCGCGATCCGCCTCGGCGTCGGCGACGGCACCATCCGCAACTGCCTGTTCTCCGACATCGTCATCCACGACACGCGCACCGGCATCTGCATCTGGCCCGCCTACTCGGAGCGCTACCCGCGCGGCACCGACATCGACAACGTCCGCTTCGAAAACATCGTCATGGACGTGGTGACGCCCGTGAGCCTGACGCTCGGCCACGGCGGCACGGCCGCGGTGGCCGCGATCGTCTTCAAAGGCCTCTCGTGCCGCGCGACCAAGCCCGTCTTCGTCCTCGGCGAGGAAAACGTGCGCCTCGCCGACATCGATTTCGTCGACTGCGTCTTCCGCTTCCACGGCGACGCGGTGCAGGTGCCCTTCGACGCCGAGACGCATGTCGTGGACGAAGACCCGTGGCGAACGGTCACCCATCCGCCGGCCTGCGGCATCTACATCCGCCACGCGAATCGCGTCCGTCTGCGCGACGTCCGCCTCGACTGGACCCGCGCGCAGGGACGGCGCTCGGAGTCGCTCTGCTGCATCGACTGCGACGACGTTACGCTCGACCGGGTCGAGACGCTCGACTTCGCGCGCGTCGGCATCGCGACGCCGACGCGCCTCGTGCGTTCCGCGCTTGCGGACTCCGCGACGCGCTAGCGGGCAATCGCGCCGAGGGAAGATCGCCGTGCGACGAGCCGTTTGTTTGTGCGTGCGGGGTTTTCTCAAAACCCGACAATCCCGAGCCTTCCCCCCATGAATCCCTGGACCGATCGCATCGAGTTTCACAACTGCCATCCCGAGCCTCGCGAAGGCGGGCTCCTCCAGCTTGCCCGCTATCCCGCGCACGTGCGTCATTCGCTCAATGAGCGCGCGCGCATCATGTCCCTGGATGCCTGCGGCGCCGAGCTCCGCTTCGTCACCCCCGCGACGAACATCTATCTCACGGTGAGCGCGGAGACCGCCGACATCGACCTGCACGTTTACCGCGGTCCGTTCCTTCACATCACCCAGCGCCTCGTCAAAGGCGTCCCCACGCTCGTGCACATCACGCCGCCCGAGCGTTTCCCCGAGGCGACGGAGACCGCGCTTGGCTCCGGCGGCTGGTCGCCCGACGTCTGGCGCGTATGCTTCGGCCGCTCGAGCGTCCTGTTTCACCATCTCAACACCTGCGGTCATCCGGTCCGTCCGCCGGCGCGTGACGAAAAGCCCGCCATCGCGTGGCTCGCCTACGGCTCCTCGATCACGCATTCGAGCCAGGCCGGCTATCCGTTCCATGCGGCCCGCCTCCTCCACTGGGATCTCTCGGCCAAGGGCCTCTCCGGCGCCTGCCACGCCGAAAAGGAGGCCTCCGACTACCTCGCCGCGCAGGCCGCCGAGATCAAAGCCGACATCATCACGGCCGAGCTTGGCGTGAACATGCGCGGCAACGTCGAGCCCGACGACTTCGCCGCCCGCGCCGCCTACTTCGTGAAGGCCGTCCGCGCCGCCAATCCCACGACGCCGCTGGTGTTGATCACCGCCTTCACCAACAGCGCCCACCATGCGCGCACGCCGCGCGAGGATTTTCAGCGTCAGCACGCGTTTGACGCCAAACTCCGCGAACTCGTCGCCGGCGCGAGCGACCGCGATCTCCACCTGATCGAGGGTTCGGAGCTGCTTCCCGACTTCACGCTTCTCGGCGCCGACGTGCTGCATCCGACCCCGAGCGGTCACGCCCTCATGGGCCACCTGCTCGCGGAGCGCCTGCGCAAGCTGGTCGGTTCCACGGCGTAATCATCCGCGCTTGGAGCGTTTCAAATAGGTCGCTCCCTACCCGTTGGGCTGTGAAATGCTCAGCCGCGGACCTGGCCTTCGCCGTCGACGAGGTATTTGTAGGAGCAGAGTTCCTTCAAACCCATCGGGCCGCGGGCGTGCAGGCGGTCGGTGCTGATGCCGATCTCGGCGCCGAAACCGAACTCGAAGCCGTCGTTGAAACGCGTGCTGGCGTTCCACGGCACGACGGAGCTGTCGACCGCGGCCTGGAAGCGGCGCGCGGCGGCCTCGTCGGCGGTGACGATGGCGTCGGTGTGGCCGGAGCTGTCGCGGTTGATCGTGGCGATCGCGGTTTCGAGATCGGGCACGATGCGCACGGCCATGATGAGATCGAGGAACTCGGCCTTGTAGTCGGACTCGGAGGCGGCCTGCACGGAGCCGGAGGCCTGGAGCGCGGCGTCGGCGGAGAGGATGGCGAGCGAGGCGGGATCGCAGCGCAGTTGCACGCCCTTCGCGGCGAGCGCGGCGGCGAGGCGGGGCAACACCTCGGCGGCGACACCGGCGTGGACGAGGAGCTGTTCGGCGGTGTTGCACACGCCGGGGCGCTGGGTCTTGGCGTTCACCAGTATCCGTTCCGCCATTACGGGGTCGGCGGCTTTGTCGACGTAGACGAAGCAGACGCCGGTGTAGTGCTTGATGACGGGGATGGTGGAGTTTTGCGCGACGAAGCGGATGAGCGACTCGCCGCCGCGGGGGATGATGCAGTGGATGAACTCGTCGAGTTTCAGCATCGTGTTGAGCGCGGCGCGGTCGGTCGTGGGAATGAGCTGCACGGCGTCGGCGGGCAGGCCGGCTTCGGAGAGGGCGCGCTGGATGAGCGCGGCGAAGGCGGTGTTGGTGTGGAAGATCTCCTTGCCGCCGCGCAGGATCGAGGCGTTGCCGCTCTTCAGACAGAGAATGGCGCAGTCGATGGTGACGTTGGGGCGCGCCTCGTAGATGATGCCGATGACGCCGATGGGCACGCGGACCTGGCGGATGCGCAGGCCGTTGGGGCGGGTCCAGGAGTCGATGGTCTGGCCGACGGGATCGGGCAACTCGGCGACCTGGGCGACGGATTCGGCGAGGTGGGCGAGCTTGGCGGGCGAAAGGGTGAGGCGCTCGATCTGGTGCTTGGCGAGACCGTTGGCCTCGGCGGCGGCGAGGTCCTTGGCGTTGGCGGCGAGCAGCTCGGCCTCGGCGGCGGGCAGGAGTTTCGCCAAGGCGCGCAGGGCGGCGTCCTTCTGCGCGGTGGACGCGGTGGCGAGGACGAGCGAGGCGGCGCGGGCGCGACGCGCGATGTCGGTGACAAGCTGGGCGAGATCGGTGGCGCTATCGGACATGAGCCGGCCAATAACGCCGTTCGCGCCGCGAATGGCAAGCGGCGCGGAGGCCGGGGCGTCGCCGCCCTGGCTCCGCGCCTCGCGGCGGGGTGGGGGGGCCGATCAGGCGCGGCAACGGCGGCGGGATGCGCCGAAGAGCGCGAGCGCACCCATGCCCATGAGCGCGGCGAAGGACGCGGGTTCGGGGATGGCGGAGAAGGTGAGGCTGTTGCCGGCGAAGCCGAACACGCCGCCGGCTCCGTTGATCGCGGAGAAGTCGCCGAGGGAGAAGTCGGTGGAACCGAAGGTGATCAAGGTGTAGGTGATGGACGGATTGATCGTGGAGCCGGTGAAATCGAAGATGAAGTTTGAGCCCGAGCCCTTGGTGAACGCGCCGGTGACAACGATCTGGTCGGAGGACGCCTGATCGATGCCGAGGTGGAAGACCATGCCGGCGGTGGAATCGTCGGAATTCCACGTGAGCGAGGAGCCTCCGTTGAAGGTGCCTGCGAGCGAGGCGACGTTGTCCGCGGCCATGTCGCCGGGCGAGAGGCGTCCGCCGGCGGCGAGCGTGACCGTGCCGTTGACGGTGCCGTTGCCGCCGAGGGTGGCGCCGCTGTTCACGGTGACCGCGCTGGAGCCGGTGCTGTTGATGCCGTTGGCGAGGAGCGTGCCGGCGGCGACAACCACGCCGCCGGTGTGGCTGGTGCCGTTGCTCGGGCGCGTGAAGGCCACGACGCCGTCGCCGACCTTGGTGATCAGGCCGGAGCCGGCGATGGAGCCGGTGAAGTTGACGCGACCGCCGGCGGCCGCGGTGAACTCCACGCCGGACGCCTGTTTCTGGACGTTGACGTTGACCGTGCTCGTGTAGGCGGCGCTGCCGCTGGTGAAGTCGCCGCCGATGCGGCGGACGTCGGTGGCGGCGGTGTCGCCGGTGTTCGCCACGAAGGTGATGCTCTTGTTGATGGAGACGCCGCTGCCGACGAGGACGATGGCGGTGTCGGCCGAGCCGGTGCCGGCGTTCTCGACGTTGAGGCCGCTGATGCCGGCGAGCGCGTTGGAGTTGGTGAGGCGCAGCGTGCCGCGATAGAGCTTGGCGCCTCCGGTGAGGCCGGTGTTGTTTCCGCCGAGCGTGTAGGTGGTCGAGTTGGAGGTGCCGCTGGTGCCGATTTCGAGGACTATGCCGGCGCTGTCGGTGCTCTTGGTGATGTCGCCGTTGATGTTGAGGGCGGTGCCGTAGCTTTCGAGCACGAGGGTGTGCGTGCCGGTGACGCCGGAGATGTCCTGGATGGCGCCGAGGGTCAGCGTGCCGCTGGCGTTGTTGAGGCGCGCCCGATGGCTCGTGGAGGCGGCCAGTCCACCGAAGAGATGCACGGCGCTGTTGAGGGTGTTGTTGCCGGTGCTGTTGATCGCGTGGCTAAAGCTGACCTGGCGAAGATCCAGAGCGCCGCCGGTGAGGGTGTATTCGGTCAGGCCGGAGCCGGAGTTGAGGAAGACGAGCGACTTGGCGGTGATCGTGCCGCTCACGTTGATCGCGCCGGTGGTGGCGCGCAAAAAGTGGGCTTCGTCGAGCGGGGAGTTGGTCCAGGTTTGGAGCGAGCCTGTGCCGTCGCCTGCGGTGTTCCAGTTGGCTGTAGTGGTATTCCAAATACCGTCGCCGCCGTAGCCGGCGGAGGCCTCGCCGTCGGCGTCCCAGAAGAAATTCGCGGCGTGGGCGGTGAGGGCGAGGGTGGACAGGCAAAACGCGCCAAGGGCGCGGCGAGAAACGGACGAAGCGGAGGGAGCGAAGCGTTGCATGGTGGGGAGGGAGTGTGGGGTTGCGGGGAGAACCAACCTCTCATGGCTAACACCGGCGGAGGCTCGTTCAACGGGCATACCGTTGGACAGTCCCAGTGAAACGGCGTGTTTCGGCGCGACGCGGGCGGGCAAGAGAAAGGAGGGCAACCAGATCGGCGCCCTCCTTGGGTTTCGGGATCGAGTCAGGATCGTTTGTTTTGGGCACCCACCCGCCTGCGCGGTGGCACGCGGGTGGGGGGTGGCGTTACTGCACTTCCATCTTGTCGATGGCGGCGCCGCCGGGGCCGTTGTTCCAGGTGCTCGCCTCGAGGCGGACGACGTTGTTGCCGCCGTAGAAGGTCACGCCGGGGAGGCTGACCGTGCCCCAGGTGGTCCAGCCGCCGGTGCTCACGCAGGGGATGGTGCCGACGTGGACGCCGTTGACGTAGATCTTGTAGGCGCGGTCGTAGCTCGAGCCGCTGACGTAGCGGAAGGTGAGCGTCTTGGTGCCCGCGCCGACGTTGACGTTGTTCCACTCGAACCAGGCGCCGTTGACGCTCGTCTCGACGTGGCCGGTGCCGGTGTAGCCGGGGATGTTGTTCAACGTGGTCGCGTTCACGCCGTCGGTGTGGTCCTCGCCCTGGTAAACGAGCTGAGGCGGGGTGGGGCCGGTGACGGTGACGTTGTCGTAGAGCACCCTTTGCTTGGAGAGGCCGATGCCGATCTTGCCGGCGGCGAGCGGCGCGGGGTCCTGGATGTTGATGACCTCGGTGTCGTCGAAGAGAACGATGAGGCGGTCGCCGATGAGGGCGAAGGAGGTGTGATACCAGGTGTGTTGCGCGATCGGGATGTCGTAGGCGGTGGCGAGCAAGGTGCCCGTGCCGGCGCTGAAGCGGTGGAGCCGCAGGCGCGTGTCCGCTCCGGTGTATTCGACGCTGAGCCGGTAGTGGTTGTCGGCGTCGATGTATCTGGCATACGAATACACGTAGCTCCAGCTCGACCACGAGGTGATCTTGAAGTCGAAATCGAGCTGGTAGTCGGTCCAGGTGGACTGGCCCGCGACGTTGGGCGTGGTGGATGTCCACACGATGTCGCACTGGTAGGCGTGGTCGCCGGCGTCGGTGACGACCGACCACGGTGCGGTCGTGCCGCCGGACCACGCGGAGGCGTCGCCGCCGGCGAAGGTGCTCTCGAAGTAGGTCTCGAAATCGAGAGGGCCGGTGCGGATGGCCTCGACCTGATCGAGCGCGGGGCCGCCGTTGGAGGCGGAGAGGAGACGCAGGTGGTTGGTGCCGGCGTAGAGCTGCGCGTCGGAGACGGTGTGGTAGCGGAAATCTCTCCAGTGGCCGGTGGCGGGGAAGTCCTCGTTGTTGGCGACGACCTCGTTGTTCACGACGACGTGGAGCGGACGCGAACCGCTTTGCAGCGAGTAGCGGAACTTCAGGTCGTAGGTGCCGGAGCTCGGCACGTTGACCACGACATCGACCCACGAGCTCGTGCCGGAGGCGAAGTTGAACACCTCGCCGAAGCTCGTCGTGTCGAGGTTGTCGGAGAAGGAGCCGCCGGTGCCGCCGAGCGTGCCGTCCTCGAACTGGGTGATGTGTCGCGCGGGGCCGGGCGGAGGCTCGGGCAACACGGTGTAGGCGGGCAGGCCGCCGGACTGCGTGCCATACATCTGCATGGAGCAGGCGGGCAGGGCGAGGGCCGAGCTGTTCACCGAGGCGCCGGTGATCTTGTTGTAGAGCGTCGGGTGGGTGGAGCTCAGGTCGACGGTCTTGGCGGTGAGCGCGGTGTTGATGACGAGGACGCGGCCGCCGGAGAAACTCTTCGCGACGACGCCGTCGTCATCGAGGATGACGGTGCCGGCCTCGTCGGGCATCAGATAGAAGTTTTTCGCGAAGGCGTTCCAGTGTTCGGGATTGCCGCGGTGGATGGTGCCGAAGGCGGATTTGCCGAGCAGGCGGGGATTGGCGCGGGCGACGGCGAGGAGCTCGGAGCGGATGCCGTATTCCTGGCCGCCGTGCTCGAAGCTCGGCGCGATTTTGGCGTAGGGGAAACGGTCGTCGCCGGACCAGCCGAACTCGACATACATCGGGTCGATGAGGGTGGCCTGTCCGCCGAGCGAGTTGAGGGCGTTGAGGTAATCGCTCTCCTGCGCGTTCCAGTATTGGTCGGTCGGCATGAGCGTGAGGTAGCTTTTGTCCGCGGTCATGCCCGGGGTGTAGCCCCACTCCTGGCCGGCGAAGAAATTCTCGGGCGGGTTGGTCATGCCGGATTGGAAAACGCCCTCGCCGCTGAAGGGCAGGTAGACGAGGACCTTGTCGTTGCCGTAGTGCGTTTTCATGTGGTCCTCGACCTCCTGGAGGAAGTCGGCGACGTGGCCGTAATACCACTGCATGTAGGGATGCGCGTGTTGTGCGCCGATGGTGATGGAGTGACCCCACAGCGCCCACTTCGGGTTCCAAAACGCGAGGCGCAGGGTGCGGCGTTTTTTGTCGAAGGAGGTCGCGTCGGGTGTGTCTTCCTCGCCGCTGCCCGCGAGATCGGTCTCGGCGATGACGTCGCTGGTCTCGGACTCGTAGGCGGCGATGTCGGCGTCGGAGAAGGACGGAGCGATCAGCGCGAGGCGGTTGCGGATCATGACGCCCTTGATCAGGTCGACGTCGTCGCCGGCGGCCTCGAACACCACGTCGATGAGGTGCTTGAGGTCGTCGCGCGCGGCCTGGATGCGCGGATTGAGGCATTTGTAGAGACCGGTGCCGTGGCCGACCTTGGTGAGTTCTTCATCGTAGCCGACGTTGTTGGCGGTGACGGCGTAGGCCTCGGCCGGCATGAAGGGGCTGCCGCCGTATTCGAGCTTGGGCAGGATGCCCATGTGGTGACGGCGCGCGGCGGGAATGGTCTCGGCGAGGCGCGCCTCGAGGAAGGCGCGGTAGTAGTTGTATTCGTTGGCGCCGGAGTGCTGGAAGTTCCACTCCATGAGGGCGGGGACGAGTGTATTCGCGCCGGCGATACGGGCGCGGCCGGCCTGGGTCATGGCGTTGTTGCGGCCCGGCGACTCGAGGGTCCAGAAGGTCATGCGCGGCGACGCGACGCGGAGGTTGTCCACCTGCGGATCGATCAGGCTCTCGACGTCGGGGACGCTGTAGAGCCGGATGGTCTTCACGGCGACGCCGTTGTTTCCGGGATCGTCGGACTTGTTGACGAAGTAGAGCCACAAGCCCGTGGTCCAGGCGCCGTGTGTATCCGGAAAGTCACCATACGTGCTCTCGGCCCACCATTTGTCCTGGGGCCAGGCGATGATCCAGTGGCTCTTGAACTGTTGGCGGAGCGGGTAGGAGACGATGTTGAGCGGGTTGTGCTCGGGGTTCGCCTTTCCGTCCTTGATCGGCGGGCGGTAGGTCTCGGCTTCGTAGACTCCGGAGTGAAACGCGAAGTGGCTGCCGGGTTGGTAGCCGCCGCAGTCCATGAGCGACATCAGCCAGCTGCGCGGCGTGTCCTCGGGATAGACGACCTCGATGACGTAAGGTTTGTTGTATTCGAGGTTGTTGCCGAGCTTGTAGCCGAACCAGCCGACGGTGCCGTCGGTGACGCGGACGGATTGGCCGAGGATGGTTTGGACGGAGTCGGAGCCGTCGGACTCGTAGTTGCCGTTGGGGAAAACGCCGGAGGGCGTGGCGCCGGCGTCGATCTCCTGGAGGAGCGTGAGGTTTTGGTAGGGTTGGGCGTGCGCGAGGCACGTGGCGACCAGCATCGAGGCGGCCGCGAGCAGACGGGGGTAGAGTTTCATGTCGGGCGAGTTGGGGTGAGGTGGGGCCGGGCGCGGACGCGCCGGCGGACGGAGACAAAACCGGAGCGCGCCGGACTCGCTCTGGTGACGGGGGGCGGTGGAACCGTTTCGCATTTCGTCAGATCAAAACTCGGAGGGCTGCGATCCCTGTAGGCCAGGCCGCCGGCCTGGCTGCCCGACCAGCGGTCGGGCCTACATTGTCGCCAAGTTTTGGATACGTTGGAATGCGGGATGGTCCGGCCTTCCGCGAAAAGGCGGCGGGGAATTTTTCAGGGTTCGGGCATGGCGATGGGGTGTGCAGGAGCAGGCGCCCCGCTTGCGGCGGGGCGTGAAGAGCGGGGCTCCGGTCGTGACGCTAGAGCGCCTCGGGCTTTAGCGGGGCTTCGACCGTGAGCGTGCCGGCGTGGCAGAGAATCCTGCCCGCCTCGCACACGGTCGTGCAGGGCACGGCGGACGCGGAGCCGGTGGGTTCAAGGGTGAGACTAAAAGCGATGGCGAACTCGCCGACGGCGGCGGGGTTCAGGTCGAGCGCGGCGCCGTCGTCGACCACGGCGCGGAGCACGGCCTTGTCGGTGTATTGGCTGGCGACCCAGCGGATCGCGTGCGTGTCGAAGACGGCGGCGTGCGGCGTGACGACGCCCTGCCAGCCGGCGCAGGCGAGGGCGAAGACGCCGGGCGCCGGTTCGGAGATCGTCGCGCCGGGGCCGGCGAGCTCGATGGCGACGTGGAGATTGGCGATATGGAACACGCCGTCGGCCGGACGATCGAGGCAGTCGTGGAAATCGCCGCGGTCGGTGACGAGCGAGGCGACGGCGAGCACGGCGCGGCCTTCCTGCGCGGCGCGAAACGCGGAGCTGGCGAAGTCGCGATCGTCGTCGTGGCGGATGCCGGCCTTGAGCATGGCGACGCTTTCGCCGGCGCGCCAGTAGGCGAGGATGGGGCGACGCTGCGTCCAGAGGTTTTCGTAGTTGCAGGAGCCGAGGCAGGCGTCGGGGCCGAACCATCGTGTGGCGGTGCGTTCGCGTTTGGGCTCGGTCGGCGAATAAACGTAACGACGTCGCGACGTGTGCTCCGGCGCGCGGGCGAGCAGGCTCTCGCGCAACTCCGCGGGGCAGGGCAAGGCCGGCACGGGGTAGAGCGGCATCGCGGGCGGCGCGGAGTTTTCCGCGGTGGCGGCGGGCACGAAGAGGGGCACGTCGAGGCGCGCGCGGATCTCGGCGGCGAGCGGTGGCGTGAGCCAGTCGGCGTAGGTCCGGCTGATCGGGCCGCAGAGTTGTCCGGTGGCCGGATGCAGGGCGACGACGATGTCGTCCCAACAGAGCACACGCACCTGCTCGACGACTGCTCGCACGGCTTCATTGCGCAGGATGTGCAGGGCGCGCTCGGTCTCGACGAGCACGATGAGCGTGTAGGTCGGGCTGGTGTATTCGATGAGGCCGCCGTTGGCGCGCGTGTGCGCGAGGAAGGACTCGAGGCGAGCGAGCGCGTAGTCGGCGAGGAAGGCGTCGCCCGTGAGCTCGGCGGCGGCGGCGCAGACGACGGCGCCCTTGAAGCAGATGTTGGTGTAGGCGGCGCGCACGTTGCGGCGAAAGATCGCGCGGGCGGCGGCGTGGAGCGCGGCGGTGGCGGCCTTGCGGTCGAAGGCGGAGATTCGTTCGGGGAAACGCGCGAGCAGATGGGCGAGGCGCACGCCGCAGAAGTCGGCCCAGTTCTGGTCGGGCGGGCTCATGCGCCCGAGCGGCTCCTCGACGAAATAGGGCCAAACGCCGTAGGTCGCGCTGACGGGATCGAGGTCCTGCAGCGGCAGGACGAGGTGGAGAATGCGCCGGGCGCACGCGAGCGATTCCGGGGAACCCTCCTCGAGCAGGCCGAGGCAATAATCGAGCGAGTAACGCGTGTCGTGAACGCGCGCGCCGACCGGCATGCGGCTGTGGTAGCTCGGCCCCTGGACGGTGTGCACGGGCAGGCCGAGATCCGCGTCGAAAAACGCCGTCATCGCGTCGAGGTAGTCGGCGAGTGCGGGACGAAGCTCGGTGGCGGAGGAGTGCATCGCGGGAGAGTGGACGAAGACGGTCCGAAGGGGGATCAATTTTCGACGAGGCGGGCGCGGCCCCAGCGCGAGCGGTCGCTGGAGTTTTTGGAGGTGCCGTTCCAAACGAGCTGGTGGTGACGCGCGGTGCCGTCGTCGCTGTTGTCGATCGCGACGTCGAAGAGGAACTCCATGCCGGAGCGCGGCTCGAAACCGAGCACGGACCACGGAAGCGCGAGTTGGAGCGTGTAGCCGTCGCCGGTCACGTCGCGCACGACGACGAGGCGGCACTTCGCGCCGGCGTCGGGATGATCGGGGATGTTCACGCCGGGACGCGCGCCGACACCGACGACGATCTGGCGGTCGCTGTATTGCGGGGTGCCGCCCTGATCGAGATTCTTGTGGCCGATGAAAAGTTCGACGGCGTCGGCGCTCCAGTAGCGCGACGGATCGCGGTCGTTGCGGCCGGGCGTGGGGTCCTTGACCTGGATGAGGAAGTGCAAGGCCTCGCGATCCCAGCAGAGGCGGAAGTCGCCGCGCAGGCGCGGGTCGGGGTTGCCCGAGACGAGGCGATCGGCGCCGATGGTTTCGGCGGGACGCGTGGGCCAGGCGGCGGTGGAGCCGTCGAGCGGGAGGCCGGCGGGCGCGGGCGGAGCGGAGACGGTTTTCGCGGAGCCGGAGGAAGATTTTCCGGCAAAACGCGGGTCGTCGTAGGCGTAGGCGGCGGACTTGCCGAGAAGGACGTCGTAGATGCGCGAGTGCGTTTCGCGCGCGGCGGCGACGAGCGGTTCGTAGGGGCGGTCGAGGACGTTGATCAGGCCGGTGTTGTTGCCCTCGCCGTGGAGACCTTGGAAAAAGCGGCCGGTGATGGACTGGTCGGCGTAGATGAACCACTGCGAGCCGACGACGAAGCCGGTGGAGGCGGCCTGTTCGACGTAGTTGCGATAACCGCGGCCGCGCTCGGCTTGGTCGCGCACTTCGAGACCGCCGCCGAGACCGTGCTCGGTGGAGCTGTAATACCATTCGCTGAGGATGAGCGGGCGGCCGCTCCACTCGTGGATGCGGCGGAGGAAGGGTTTTTCGACGGCGTAGGCGTAGTAGTTGACGCTCACTACATCGAGATACTTGCCGCCGATGCGCACGACGTCCTCGTTGTTGGCGGTGCCGGGCGTCCAGCGGTTGCCGAGGAGGAGGTGGTTGCGGTCGTGGCGGTCAAACGTCTCGCGGATCAGGCGGTAGTAGGCGTCGAGATAGAGGCGAAAAAAAGCCGCCATGTCGGTGGCGGCCGCGTCGGTGGTGATGAAGAGCGGTCGTCGGCGCACCTCGTCGAAGGAGGTGAAGGGCGCGGCGGGTTGCCACGCGGCGTTGAAGCGCGCGACGTCGCCGTATTTTTTCACGAGCTCGTCGACGAGGCGGTTTTTCGCGGCGACCTTGGTGCCGTCGTAGGCGACGACGCGTTTGGGCAGGTCCTCGAAGTGTTGTTCGTTGCCGAGGAAAAATCCGACGAGGAGCGGATCGGCGGCGGACTTGGGCAGGGACGCGGCATAGGCGCGATCGAGGGCCTCGGCGACGCCGGGCGCGAAGGGGTCCATGACCTCGCCGGCGCCGAGCTTGTCGGGAAGCATGGTGACGCCCTGGTTTTTGCCGGTGGGCAGGAAGGAGACGTAGGGAAAATTTTTTTCGCGCATCGTCTTCGAGTAGGCGGTGAAGGAGCCGGCGCTGTTGAATCCCCAGGCGCGCAGACGATCGACGGTCTGGCCGGACCACTCCTCGTAGGAGAAGGGCTTGTCGAATTTGCGGATCCAGTTGGCGACCATGTGGGAGAAGTTGCCCCAGTCGGGACGACCGTCGCGCCACGCGGTGCGGAAGCGCTCGTCGTTGGCGGCGGGCAACCACTCGTAGAGGCGCTCGCGGCCCTTCACGCGGGTGAAGTCGTCGGTGTTGGCGATGCCGCAGACGCCGAGCTGGAAGAACAAGTTGCCCTCGGGCGTGACGAGCACGTGGCGGCCGCCCTCGACGGTGTCGGTGCGGAAAAAACCGGTGGCCTCCAGGCCGAAGCGTTCGCCGCTGCCGGCGAGTCCGCCGAAGCGGTCGAGCTCGGGACCGACGTAGGCGCCGAGCGAAGCGGCCTGCGCGGCGACGTCGGCGCGCAGCTGTTCGTCGGAGGTGACCTTGCCGGGATAGTCCTTGCGCGCGGACTGGCCGTAGCGGTCGAGCAGGAAGGCGGGCGCGGCGGCGGTGGTGCGGGTGATCGTGGAGACTTCGAAGACGAAGTTGTTTTTGCCGCGATGGCGACGGAGGTCGTAGCGCATGGACCAGCCGAAGGTGTCCCAATTCCAGTTACGGTTGTCCTGGAGTTGCTGATACGTGAGCGGCGCGGTGATGGCGATGCCCTCGCCGAGCGAGTGGAGGACCTCGAAGCGCTCGGCGTCGCCGTAGGCGAGGTTGCCGGGAGTCTTTTCGGCGGGGAATTCGCCGGACTTCGCGCCGAGCACGTAGCGCCCGCCCTGGTTCAGGTTGAGCGGGAGGAGCATGAAGAACTTGAGCGTGGTGATCTCCGGCGGCGGATCGGGGAAGCGGACCTCGAGGGCGCCGTTGGACACGGTCATGGTGACGGTGAAGCCGTTGGCGTAGGTGGCGTGGCCGGTGTCGCTGTTGGCGAAGTCGACGTAGAAGGAGGGCTTCAGCTCCTGCTTGTCGGTGGTGATGAGCGAGGGCGGTTGAAGGGTGAGATCGCCGAGCACGCCGGCGTGGATGATCGCGCCGCTTTCCTTCAGCGACAGCTTGACGCCCGCCGCGCGCGCGGCGGGCGCGAGCAGACAGAGGGAACACAGAAGGACGGGGAGGAGTTTCATCACGGAGCGAAGGGGAACGGGGTGTTTTGGACGGCCCGAAGGGGAGCGGGCTGTAATGAGCAGTGAAACCCGACGAAGGCGGGGCCGCGAGCGGGTGATGGTGGGACAGTCCAAACGACGGAGCTGTCGGCGGAGAGGGTAGGGCGGGACCGCCGGGCCCGCCGCGAGTTCACGGGGGGACGAACGCCACTCCGACGCGGCGGGCCCAGCGGTCCCGCCCTACCTAATACCGATTTTCATCGGGCACGAGTTGGTTGTAGGGAACTAGCGGATACGCTTGGCGGCGGCGGGGCCGAGCTTGCGCACGGTGGGGCCGTCCCGCCACACGCCCTCGATCGAGACGGTCTTGGCGGGATCGGGCGCGCCGAACTCGTTTTTCAGGAGTTGGGAGACGACGAGATCCACGGCCGCGGCGCCGACGAGCGGGGGGCGCTGGTCGATGCCGGCGCAGCCGTCCTCGGGTTGCACGTCGAGGAGAACGAAGCCGATGTCGTCAGGGATGTCGTAGCCGAGCTCGGTGATGAACTGAGCCGGGGCGCTATTGTTGCTGATGACGACGTCGGGACGGTTCGTCTCCAGCCAGCGCGCGAACTCGTCGTGGTCCCACTCGCGGGTGAGGAGCGGGGCGAGGCGGCGGGCGGGCGGCAGACTTTGTTGGTGGAGCACGTAGCCGCCGAGCCAGCCGTAGCTCACGCGTTTCACCTGGTTCTTGAGATTGGCGAAGCCCGGGCGCTTGTAGCCGAGGCGGGCGAGTTGTTCCAGGGCGAGCAACATGCCCGAGGGGTGGGCGTGGGAGGCGCGATGGATGGCGGGCTTTTCCACGGTGTAGCCGATCGCGGCGACGGCGAGGTGGTCGAGGTCGAGCTCGAGCCGGCCCTTCGGCTCCGGAAGCGGGGCGATGATGGCGCCGCGGATCGAGCGCGTGTAGAGAACCTTGTTGAGGCGCGCGGCGCTCATGCCGGGTTCGCGCGCCCAGATGTGCTCGAGGTCGTAGCCGAGGGATTCGGCGCGCGCCTTCGCCCCCTCGAACCAGCGGCTCTCGTTGCCGGGCTGCTTCCACTGGTCGGGCGTGTGCCACCAGGTGAGGTAGGCGAGCTTCTCGTTGCGGCGGCTTCTGCGCGCGATGCGCAGGTGGCTCATCAAGGTCGAGGTGAGCGGGTCCGGCACGTAGCCGTGCTTGCGCGCGACGGCCTGGACCTTGCGGCGGGTTTTGGCGAGAGCTTCGGGCTGTTTTGGAGCGCGAGCGCCGCGGTGGACTTCGAGACTTCGGCCAGGGCCGCGATTTGCCGGATCGTGAGATGTCCTTCGGCCATGCTTACCCGCCTACTGCTCCGATTTTCGACGGAGTGTCAAACGGAGCGCGCCGGACGGGGCTCATGCCGCGCGGACTAGTTGCGCGGGCCGCCGGCGTAGCATTCCTCGAGCGTGAACTCGGTGCCGCGAAACTCGGCGTGACCGTCGAGGTAGACGGCGATGGTCCGGTTGCCCGGGTAGGGCCAAAACACGCCTTCGCTCGGCACCGGTGTGGGCAGCGGGCCCGGCGTGCCGTCGACGAAGCCCCATTTGCCCACGGCGATGTAGGGAGTCTTCGAGGGATCGGCATAGGCGGAGAGCTGACGGAAATGATTCTCGACCGGCTTGCCGGCGCTCTGCGGGAGGAGGCGTTTGTTGGTCGCAAAGAAGAGGCTGCGCGCGATGCCGAGGTAGGAGCCCAGATATTCCTCCGGCAGGGTGCGGTTGACGAGGTTCTCGGTCAGCGCCTGCACGGTGTTGGTGCCGAAATTGGACTGGGTGAGCTGGGAACTGAGGTAGGGCGCGGCGCGCGTCCAGTAGTTGCGTCCCCATTGGTCGTCGCCGCCGTAGACGGACACGGTGTTGATCTTGTTTTTGTTGTCCTGCGCGTAGAGCAGCATCGCGGTGCCGAGCTGGCGCATGTTGGAGAGATCCACGGCGGCGCGCGCGGACTGGCGCACGCGACCGACCACGGGGACGAGAATGGAGGCGAGGATGCCGATGATCGCGATGACGGTGAGCAGCTCGATCAGGGTGAATCCTCGGGCGGGGAAATGGGGGGCTACGCGTTTCATGATGGGGCGGGGCGGGCAGGGCGAACAGGGGCTGATCGACCGCCGACAAGATTCCGCGGCGGTCCAAGGCGCGCAACCGGGGCGATGGTGGACAGTCCAATCGACCAAGGCTTTCGCCAGGCGATCCCGATCGCCTTCGAGAGGTGAACGGGATCGCGGCGTCGGCCGTGAAGATGTCAGGCGCTTGCGAGACGGGAGGCGAGGTCGCGGAGGGCGGGCCAGCGGTCGGCGGGGATGGCGGGGCCGCTGTGGCGCACGCATTCGCCGCCGACGGCGGAGGCGAGCGCGGCGCAGGCGGGGAGCGGCCAGCCGTGGAGGAAGCCGTGGAGGAAGCCGCCGGCGAAGCTGTCGCCCGCGCCGTTGGTGTCGATCACGCGGTCGGCGGGCACGGGGGCGACGCGGTGGAGTTCGTCTCCGTGGGCGAGCCAGGCGCCGTCCTTGCCGATCTTGACGATGGCGACGAGGCCGGGGCTTTCGGCGGCGAGGCGGAGCGCGAGCGCGGAATAGTCGTCACCGGAATCCGGATACAGTGCGCGGATCTCGTCCTCGTTGGCGAAGGCGACGCGGATGCCGCCGGCGCGGAGTTGTCTCAACAACCAGTCGCGGGTGTGGCGGATGACCTCGAAGGAGGCGAAGTCGAGCGAGACGGTGGCGCCGGAGGCGCGGGCGCGGGCGAGGACGGCGTCGGCGAGGGCGGGGTTGAAGACGAGGTAGCCCTCGATGTGGACGTGGCGCACGCCGGAGAAATCGTCGGCGGTGATCTCGTCGGGCGAGAGGGTGAGGGCGGCGCCGAGGTCGGTGCGCATGGTGCGCGCGGCGTCGGGCGTGATGAGGGCGAGGCAGCGGGCGTTGGGCAGTCCGGGGGCGGATTTGTAGCGGGAGAGGTCGATGCCGGCGGCGGCGGCCTGTTCGCGGTAGGCGCGCGCGGTGTCGTCGGAGCCGAGTTTGCCGAGGAAGGTGGTGCGCAGTCCGAAACGTGCGGCGGCGCGGATGACGTTGGCGGCGCTGCCTCCGTTCTCAAGGGAGGGGGCGGAGGGAAGTTTCGCGAGGATCGCGTCCATCTCGGCGGCGTCGACGAGGACCATGCCGCCCTTGTCGCCGCGGACGTGGGCGAGAAAGGATTCGGGCACGTTCGCGGTGAGGTCCATGATGGGGGAACCGACGCCGAGGAGATCGAAGGTGGACATGGGTGGAGCGGGGAGTTGGGAGCGAGGAGCGGGGAGAGGCGGCGAGTCGAGGGGGCGGAGCCGGCGGGTTGAAGGAAAAAAGAAGCCGCGCCCGGGACGGGGCGCGGCGGAGGGGGCGGGTCCGACCGGCGATCGGAGGCCGGCGGGGGGGCTCAGTTGGCCACGGTGAGGTTGGTGACGAGGAGGACCTCGTCGTCGACCTCGATCTTGATCTGGTAGTCGCCGGGGGCGGGGAAGGAGAGGTTGCGCACGTCGTTGATGAGGTTGATGCGCTGGAGGGGGCCCTGGGACTCGAACTCGCGGTCGAGGAGGGGGCTCATGCTCTCGGCGGTGAGGCCGAGGGAGATCTTGATCTTGTGCTTGCCGGCGGCGACGTCGGTGAGCGTCAGGAACCAGATCATGAAGGGGTGGGTGAGCGGGAACTGGCGGCCGCGGATGGCGGAGAAGACGCCGAGGATCGTGTGCTTGCCGGTGGCGGGGTCGATGTGGACGCCGTCGCAAAGGAGCCAGCAGAGGACTTGGGGCTTGTTGTTGGTGGACATGTTGGAGGGAAGGTTTGGTGGAACTGGAAAAGAGCGGAGCGTGGGCGGCTTGGGCGTTTTGGGGAAGACGGAAAGTGAAGGAATTGATTGGCGAGGGCGCGCGGGGGCGCATGGTCGGGGCGCGATGGACGTCGTGTTCGTTCTCGCAAGCTCCTGGCTGGAGCCTCTCCGGGTTTATCCGCGCTGGCTCGTGCTGCTCTGCGTGGCCGTGGTGTCGGGCGGGCTGCTGGCCCTGGTCGCGAAGCCGCTGAAGTGGGGGCTTTACGCGGGGTTGGCGGGTTTGCTGGCGGCGTTCATGGCGGGCTTCGCCTGGTGGCTGGAACAGTAGGGCGGGCGCGGCGGGGAAGAGGGCGCGGCCGGTTGTATCCGGTTTATCGCGACGGCTGGGACCGGACGGTCGCGCCGTCCACCCAGGTGCTCTCGATGATGGTGCCGCGTTGGAAGGCGGGGAGTTCCGACTCGTGGCGGAGGATCTGGCCGATGAGGGCGTCGACGACGGACATGCCCACCCATTCGGCGCGCTGTTCCATGCCCGCCACCTTGCCGCGGAGCTCCTTGGGCAGGTCGAGCAACGCGACGCCGAGGTCTTCGGGCATCCGGAGCTTCAGGTCGGACATCCACTCGAAGATCCAGCTGTTGATGGCGAGGACGGCGTCGAGGCGGTTGTCGGACACCCAGCAGGCGAAGGCGTTTTTCCCGCCGGAGTAGGTCTTCTGGATGTTGTAGCGCGGCTGATCCAGGTAGAACACGGGGATGGCCTCCAGGCCCGCCTGGTTTATGCACGTTTGGTATCCGGCGACGAAGCGGTGCTCGAGGGCGGCGTCGTGCCAGCGCAGCTGGTAGAGCCCGACGCGGCGGTAGCCGAGGGAGAGCAGCCGCGCGCAGCCCTGGAACGCGGTCGAATACTGGTCGTTGCAGACGAAGTGGAAGGGGAGGAGCTGGTTGCGCGAGCCGATCGTGAGCACGGGGAACTGGCTCCAGACGGGCTCGTATTTCGGCAGGAGGCTTTCGACCTCCTTGTCGATCGAGTAGATCGCGACCCCGTGGATGTTGCGCGTGCGAAAGATCTTCGCGAGGCGCTCGGGGGTGATGCCGGGATCGTGCAGCCAGAAGTAGTCCACGCCGTATCCCAGCTGGGCGGCGCGCGCCTCCGCCCCCGCGCGCAGGTCGGTGATCAACGACGGGGTCTTGACGTGCTTGGGGTTGTTGATCGAGGCGTCGACGAAGGCGAGGGTGGCGACGTAGCGTCGTTTGCGCGACGCGCGCAGCTCCTGCATCAGACGGGCGACGAGGGCGTTCGTCCGGTATCCCATCTTGGTAGCTATCTTCTGAATACGAATTCGCTGCCGCTCGGAGATGGCGGGGTCGTTGCGCAGCGCCATCGACACGGTGGACTTGGCCACGCCGGCGCGGCGGGCGATCATGGCCATCGAGGGGGCGACGTCGGAGTGTGCCATAGGGCCGGGCTATGGGAACGGGCGGGGGATGCAAGAGCCGTCGAAAAGCCCCCCGTCCCCCCTCTACTGAACTGTTCGACAACGGTGGATTTGAAACCTTCGGGGGAAGGGGGCACCAAGTTCCTGACAAGCGCCCCAATAACCCGCCCCTGCCCGATCCGATCGCCAGTCGGTCCCCCTCTCGTCAACCGCCTCGATCCGGATCGGTCTGTGTCCGCGTTTTCGGGACGCCCCGACAACACTTTTCCAGATCCCAATGAAAACCACACACTCCACCCTGTCCGCTGTTCTGGCTTCCACGATTCTCGCGGTCTCCGCGCCGCTGGCCCACGCCTCCGATACGATAGAGCTCTACAAGCAGACGTTCGACACGACTTCCGGTAGTAATGTGACCATTGGTAGCCTCACCACCAGCACCGTGGGATGGGTTGGTCTGGTTGGCTCCGTGGCCAGCACCAACGCCAGCAGTCGCGTGTATGTCGCGCCGGGAAACGGAAACCCTTCCTCGGACGGGGCCGGATATCTCGCTTTCACCCCGAGCGAGAACGCGGGTCCGGACGACAAGATTTTCACCGCGACGACCCTGTTCTCCACCCCGCTCGATTTGCAGAGTGCGACGATCAGTTGGACGATGGGTAATTCGCTGGCCACCCAGTCGGTCCAACTGCTCGTGAAGGTCGGTGACAGTTGGTATGCGAGCAGCACCGTGTTTCAGAGCACGGCTATGAAGGCGACGGCGTTCGCCAGCGCGCCCACCGCGGACCTGCTCAGGACGCTGAATTTTTCCACGGCCAAGGAAAATTGGCGTTCGTTCACCCTGACGAGTGGCGTGGGGATGTCATTGGGCAGCACACTCGAAAACGACCTCACGTCTTCGCTGGTCAGCGGGATCGGCTTTTACGTGGCCTTTCCGGCCGAGGCGACGAGCGGCACCGTGCGTGTCGACACCCTCACCATCGTCGGTCCGGCCAACATTCCCGAACCGGGAAGCGCCGCCTTGTTGCTCGGCATGGGCGCCATGGCGTGGACGGCCTCCCGTCGCGGCGGTCGTCGTTGAAGGGTTTCTCCCGCTGATCGAAGGCGTTTCCGCTTCCCGCATGTTCCGATGCTCCGCCGTCTCCTATCCGCGCTTGCTCTGTCCATCGTCGCTGTCGAGGGGCAGGGCGCTTTGCCCCGAACGGTGGAGCAACTTCCCGTCGATCGCTTCGACGAATATCCGGCCGATGCGCCGCCGCCCGCGCCTTGGCGCGTCGTCGGTGAAACTTCGGACGACGGTCTGACGCTTCACCTGTCTCGGGAAGCGGAGTCGCCTTTCGCCGGAAACGAGATCACCGGCAAAGGCGTGCTTCTGCGGCGCGCGGCCACGGCCGAGGCGGCGCGGGCGAGCGCCGGTGCGGGTGTCGCCGTCGCCTTCAAGCCGCCGCCCCCCGGCGACGTTTACCTCGGCTTCGATTTCAAACTCGAGGGCGCTCCCCTGCGCGTGGTGTTGGCCGACGAGGCGGGGCGGGGGTTGGAGATCGGTCTTGGCCTCACCGAAGGGTGCACGATTCTCGCCCGTGACGGAGCACGGGTGCGGATTGCCGCCGTTGACGACGGCGTCTGGTATCACCTCGGGATCACCTTGTCGGGAACGGACGACAACCGTGTCGCCGCCGTGCGTCTTTATTCCTCCGAGAATCGCGCGAAGCTGCGGAAGCCCTCCGAGCTTCAACCCGTCGCGGACCGTTCCGGGATCGAGCTGCCCCTGTCCCGTCCCCTCGGAGAACTGAGGTTCGTGAATCCTCCCGTGACGGAAGGCGAGGCCGACGACGTCGGCGCGGGCGCCACGGTTGGCTGGATGATCGACAACATCTGCATGGCCGGCGAAGTGGCCGCCCCGCGCGCCGCCGAATGGTTCCCGTTTTCGCCCGCCCCGGCGAAGACCCTGCGCGAGAGCCCGCGCAAGGTCTTCGCCTACTACTACCCGCCGTATCCGACCGACCGGAAGACGAGCGATCCGGGGCTGAGCAACTACGTCCTCACCACGCTCAATCCCTCCGCCCCGCTCGACGAGCGTCGGAAGGGGGCCGGAACGAAGATTTTCTATCATCCGCTGCCGCGTCCTCCTTTTCCGGATACGGAACTCACTCCCGAGGAGCAGCGCATCCGTGCCGCCGAGGAGGACGTGCGGCTCGCGATCGAGATGGGCGCGGACGGTTTCGTCGTCGACCTGTTCTCCTACTTCGAGCCCCGCCAGGCCTGGTATAACGAACGCGCCTTCGCCGTGATCGAGGCGGCGCGGCGCGTCGACCCGGAGTTTCTCATCATCCCCGCGGTGTATTCGCGGTCCGGCGTCAGCGGCATCCGCGGCGAGGCCGACGCGAAGGTGGACCCGCGTTATTACGCGGCTTCACCCGTGTTCAAGGTTCTCGCGGAGTCCCCCTCCGTGCTGCGCACGCCCGACGGTCGGATGGTTTTCAGCCATTGGCTTTCCGAGCGGCACAGCGCCGGATGGTGGAAGACCGTGATGGAGGAGCTCGAGAAACGGGGGATCCCCACGGTGTTTCTCGCCCACTTCAACAGCACCCTCCAGCTGGAGTCCTTCGCGCCGGTGAGCCACGGCTTCGCCCACTGGGGGCCGCGCTCGCCGGTCGTGACGGACTGGATCGAAACCGCGCGCGCCCACACGCCGCTCGTCGTCGCGCCGGTCGCCCCGCACGACATCCGCTCGCGCGGAACCCTCTATTGGGAGGCGGCGAACTTCGACGCCCTCCGCGTGATGTGGACGACCGCCATCGAACAACGCGCCGACTGGGTGTTCATCAACACCTGGTCCGACCACACCGAGCAGGCCATGGTGCCGTCGACGGCGATCGGCTTCGCGCCCTACGATCTCTGCGCCTACTACACGCACTGGTTCAAGCTCGGCGCTCCGCCGACGATCGTGCGCGACGTCCTCTACTACAGCCACCGCCGGCACCACACGGAGCTCGAGCCGACGAAGGGCGCGCCGTGGAGGCTCGCGGACGGCGGTCTGCCCGAGGCGCGCAACGAGATCGAGCTGCTCGCCTTCCTCAAGGAGGCGGGGGAACTTCAGATCGTCGTCGACGGGCGGACGCACACGCGCCGGGCCGAGGCCGGCGTCACATCCTTCAAGGTCCCGCTTCCGTCGCCGGCGTCCGACCGGGCTCCCGCCGCGCCCGTGTTCCGCCTCCTGCGCGACGGTCGTGCGCTCATCGACGAGCCGGGCCGCTACGCCATCCTGAACGAAGTCGATTTCGCCAATCTGCTCTACCACTCCGGCGTCCTGGTCGCGTCACCCCAACCCTAACCTCGATTCCATCCCGTCATGACCGCATTGGTTTCCCCCCGTCGTCGCGCCTTCACGTTGATCGAGCTGCTCACCGTCATCGCGATCATCGGCATCCTGGCGGCGATCACGATCCCCTTGGTGGGCAAGGTTCGCGCTCGTGCGGAAAGCTCCCGCTGCATCTCGAACCTTCGCCAGCTCTACGGCGTCTGCATGCTCTACGCGAACGACAACAAGGGCTGTTTCCCCGATCCCAACAACAAGGACGCGGCGGCCGGCGACCGGAACTGGTGGGATCAGACAAAGGGCTACTACTCGCTCGCGACCGGCACCAAGACCGTCGCGAACAACGGGCTGCGCTGCACCACGCACCTGCGCCGCATCACGCCGGTGGTCGGCCGCGAGGTTTCGCAGACCTACGGGTTGAACCACCAGCTCGGCATCACCACCGGCAGCAACCCCAAGCGGCGCACGCTCGCCTCGCTGCCTTCACCGGCGACGACGCTCATGATCTCGGAGTGCGGCTACTATCCCGGCAACGTCGAGTCCGCGCTCGATCGCTACTACATCCGCCTCTCGGCCTCCTCCGACGGCACCGTCAACGCCGGCAGCTACATCGGCGGGGTGCATGACGGGGCCAACAACATCCTTTGGGCCGACGGGCATGTCAGCGTCTTCAGGGACGTGGGCAAACTCGCCGAAGCTGAGGCCGTGAGCACCTATTGGCGGCCGGGATTCTGAAGCCCGCCCGCGAAGCGTTTGCGTCCGCGTCGGACGGGCCGGGAATTTCCGAAGGGCGGAATACCGGGCGTGCGAGGGCGCCCGTCCGTTCGCGGATCGTCCGCCGAAATCGGAACGGTTTTTCGGCGGACGGGGCGGGCGGGGAAACGGAGGCGATCGTCGGCGCCCGGAGCGTTTCGTGCCCGCCGGAGGACATGGCGGGCGACCGGCGTAATTGGATGTCGGATACGTTTTGGGCGCGTCGGGGAGGCGCGCCGTCCCGTTCAGGGAAGGGCGCCGAAAAAGGCGGCGAGATCGGGGGCGCGTGAGAACTCGGCGGCCAGTTCGGGGTGGATTTCGGCGAGAGGGCCTACGAGGTTGGCGAGGAAGATCTCGAGGCGATCCTCGGCGGAGGGGAACGGGGCGGAGCGAAGCGTGGTGACGGCGGCCTGGGCGCCGAGATCGACCAGGCTGGCGGCGCGGGCGGAGAGCTGTTCGCTCCAGGATTTGGCGAGGGCGGTCTCGATCTCGGCGGAGGAGGGGAGATTCGGGGCCTGGACCTTGCCGCCTTTGGCGGGATCGCCGCGGAATTCGGTGGCGTCGTGCGTGAAGCGGGCGGTCAGGGGGAGGCGGATCTCGCGAGAGGGGGAGGCCTGGAAGACCACGACGGCTTCGGCGGTGGCGACCAGGTGGTGGGTGATCTCGGGATAGACGTGGGTGGAATGGACGTCCTCGGCGATGGTGGGCGGGGTGGCGGCGAGGCGTTGCTGGGCGAGGTTGTAGGCGTTCTGGTAGGGGGTGACGTCGGCGGCGGCGAGGTTGGTGGCCGCGGTGCCGAAGGTGTTGCTGAGCTGTCCGAAGATGTTGTTGCCGCCGAGGCTCGAGATGCTGCGGTTGAGGCTGGCCTGACGCGCGGCGGACTCGGCGCGGGCGCGGGCCTGGTTGAGGTCGGCCAAGGCGTTGGCGGCCTGGGTCTTGGCCCGGTCGTAGGCGGGGTTGGGGACGACGCGTTGGCCGGAGAGGTAGCGGGCCTCGTGGTTTTTCGTCTTCTGCGTGCGGTCGAGCCGGAGCGAACGGAGCTCGACGCGGCAGGGGATGGCGAGGTGGCCGGGGGACTGCTCGTCGCGCGCCGGCAGGAAGGGGCCGAGACGTTCGACGAGGAGCGTGCGCGCGGCGACGTCGGCGGCGGAGAGGAAGGTGTCGGCGGATTGGCCGGAGACGTTGGCGGGGGAGGAGAAAACGAGGGAGAGGCGAGGGGCCTCGGCGGCCTCCGAAGCGGGGGACGGCGCGGCGGGGACGGTCGCGCCGTGACGGACGGCGAGGCGGCGGGCGATGGCGGCGAGGCGATGGCGGCCGCGGGAGGCCAGGTCGGACGCCCACCAGAGGTAACCGTCGGCGAGATGGGCGTCGGCGAGTTTGGCGTCGGGAAAGCGGGATCGGAGGCCGGCGCAGAGGACGAGATCGAAGACGGTCGACCGGGGGGAGCCGGCGGCGGGCGCGAGGCCGGTGCTTTGTAGCTGTTGGACGAATACGGAGAACGAGGGCGGGTCGAGGAGCTCGTCCGCGGTGATGGGCAACTCGGTGCGGCGACACCAGGCGAGGTCGTCGAGAGCGGTCTGGAGGGCGGGGCGATCGCGGGTGGAGAGCGCGGCCTGGAGCCGGGCGAGATTGTGGGCGGCGCCGTCGACGAGGATGCGTTCGGCGCGTTCGCGGAGATCGGGACGCCAGGCGTGGCGGGAGGCGAGGTCGTCGAGCGCCGCGTGGGCTTCGCGGAAGCGACCTTCGGAGGCGAGACGGTCGGCCTCGGCGATGGCCTCGTCGATTTGTCGGGAAAGCTCGGCGAGACGGGCGCGGAGAGGCGCGGCGGCGGCGAAGTCGGCGGGGAGGGAGTCGAGGCGATTCGCGGCGGAGGCGAGGTCGTTTTGGTCGAGGGCGCGGGCGGCCTGGCGGAGGGCGAGGAGGCGGGCGAGGACGGATTCGGCGCGCGGGCGTTCGGAGCCGGAGAAGCAGGCGGCGAGGTTTTCGAGGTCGTGGTCGGGGAGGGCGAGGGCGGATTCCAGATCGTGGAGCGCGGTGTCGAGGGCGCCGAGGGTTTCGGCGCGGGCGTCTGCGCGGAGACGGCCGAGCCGTTCGGAGGTGTCGGCGTCGACGAGATCCTCGAAGCGGTCGAAGGCGTCGGACGTGAGGCGGAGGCGGGCGAGCGGGGAGGGGGATTCCTCGAGGTCGCGACGCAGGCGGCGGAGGAGCTGGCGCTGGGTCTCGGTGTAGGTATGGAGGTAACGGGTGTTGCCGGGGGCGAGTTCGTGGGCGCGTCGGGCCGGGGGAAGGGCGGCGGCGGGGTCCTGGGCGACGAGGTGGGTTTCCGCCTCGTGGTGGGCGCGGCGGGCATCGAGCCAGTCGCAACCGGAGACGAGGAAGGCGGCGGAGAGGAGGAGAACGGGACGCAGGTGCGAGGGCATGGGGCGAAGGGGACGGGGTGGGGAACTCAGTAGCGGGAGCGGAGGCTTTCGAGGCGCCGGAGTTCGGTTTGCGCGGTTTGGCGGTTTTGCTCCAAGGCGCGGATGACGTGGGGGGCGGGGGAGCCGGCGGCGCGTTGGCGGCGGAGGTTTGCGTCGATCTGGGCGATGACGTTGCGGAGGTCGGAGATTTCGCGTTCGAGCTGGGCGAGGGTGGGCGGGATGTGACCGCTGGTGAGGCCGGGATTGGAGAGCGGTTTGCCGGAGGAAGTCTGGGCGGTTTCGGCGACCTGGCTGCCGAGTTGCTGGAGGCCGGCGGCGATGGATGCGTTGAGGGCGGCCTGGTTTTGCGCGGCCTGCGCCTGGGCGGCGGCGGTGAGTTGCGAGGAGGTGATCTGGAGCGCCTGGTTTTGCGAGGGGGAGCTGGCGATATGGTTCAAGTGGTCGATGTGGGAGTTCGAGAGCGCGTCGAGCGCGTCGTCGAAAGAGGAGGGGCGGTTGCTCGCCTGCCTTTCGCTTTCCTTGATCCATTCATAGATCATCGCGAAGAACGCCTCGAGGATGCCTTCGGTGGCGGCCTTGGCCAAGGTGCCGCCGAGAAGGGTGATGGCGCCGCTGGCGATGGGATTGGCGCCGGCCAGGAGAATGCGAAGCGCGGAGGAGGCGGCCAGCTCGGCGGTTTTTCCGGCCAGGAGGGTGGTGGCCGTGCCGAGCGCGGCGAAGGCGTCGTCCCGGGCGAGGGCCTTGTTGGTCTCGCGGATGATGCGGCCGGCATCGGCGAGGTGGGAAATCCCCTGGCTGATCGCGAGGCCGGTGCGGGGGACGATGTCCTTCCCCGTGGCGGCGACCGCGGCCCCGGAAGTGGATGCGAGGTTCAGGGCGAGGTCGGTGAGAAAATCGGAGGACGAGTTCTCCGCCGCGCGCAGCGGCGCGAAGAGGAGGAGCAACGGAAGGAGCAGGCGGAGCATCATGGGGTGTTTCCGGCTTCGGCGAGATGGTTGAGGTCGAAGAAGACGAGATCGGTGAGGCCGCCGGGGGCGCGGGGGTTGTAGAGGAGGAGGACGGCGATGCGGGGGAGGGATTCGGGCCAGAGGGCGAGGAGGAGGCGGTCTTCGCCGAGCGGCCACGCGCCGCCGAGCGCGAGGCGGTCCCGGACGGGAGCGGGGAGGGCGAGGAGCCGCTCGCGGAGCGGGTCGACGGTCTCGGGCAGGCGGGCGGACCAGGCCTCGACGCGTTTCTCGGCGATGGCCCGGTGGAGGGCGGGATGGGTTTGGGCGAGGAAGCGATGCGCCTCGACCAGCAGGCCGAGGTTGGTTCGGGCGTGGTCGAGGAAGGCGTCGGCCTCGGCGGTGGCGGCGTGGAGTCCGGTTTCGCGCCAAGAGGCGTCGAACGTCTGCAGGGCGCGAGGCAGCGAGCGGAGGGGGAGGTCGGGGGAGGCGAGCCAGGCGGGGGGCTTGCCGGGGGCGGACGGCAGCGAGAACAGGAGATCGGTGACGGTGGCGGTGCCCTTTTCGTCGGCGGGCGGACGCCAGCGGACGAGGATGGCGGCGTCGAGCCAGGGGTTGTAGAACGCGATTTCCGGGGCGGTGCGGGGGAGGATGAGCGCGCCGGAGAAGAAGAAGCGGAGCGCGGCCGCGGCGGGCGCCTGGTTGGAATCGGGCCAACCGGGGAAAGCGGCGGCGATCGCGGTCGGACGCGTGGCCGACCAGTCTCCGCGGACGACCGCTTTGTGGAGGGTGGCGGCGGAGAGCACGACGGCGGGGGGCACGGTCGGTCGGGGTGATGCGGACGCGGGCTTGTCGGCGCGGAGGACGGCCGCGCCGACAAGGAGCGCGAGGAGGAGGGTGACCGGGCGTCGGGGGCTCATAGTTTGAGGTAGAGCTCGCGGGCTTGGGCGCGGAAGGCGGCGAAGTCGGGCGCGGTGATGGCGACGCTTTGCCCGTCGAGGTCGATGGTGATGGCGCCGATCTGGTCGGAGATGGCGGCGGCCATATGGGCGGCGCCTTCCTGTGCGTCGGAGAGGGTGTCGGAGATCATGGCCCGTGCGGAGACAAGGGTGGCCTGGCTGGCGCCATGGGCGGCGAGGGCGGAGGCGGACCCCGCCATGCCGGCGCCGATGCCCGCGCCGGCGAATCCGATGAGGTTGGCGGCGAGGAGGCGGTTCTGGAAACCCTGTCGAAGGCCCTCCTGTTCGAGCGCGGACTCGCGGGCGAAGGCGCCGAGTTCGCCGCGTGCGGGGGCCTCGGCGAGGGCCTGACCGTGGCGGACGAGGAAGGCGATCTCGGCGTCGCGGAGTCGGAGGAGAGCGCGAGCCTTGGGCGGGAGCGTGTCGCGTGCGGGGGCGCCGGGCATGCCGGCGGCGTGGGCGGCGAAGGCGGAGCGGATGGCGGGATCGGATTCGTAGAAGGCGGCCCAGGCGGAGAGGCGGGCGACCCGGGCCTCGGGCGAGGCGGCGAGCGGGGCGATCTCGCCGACACCGGTGGCGGTCCATTTGTAGAACGGGGCGAGCGGCGAGGTGGCCGGGTCGTTGTTCCAAGCTTGGAGCGTGGCGGCGTCGGTGCGGGCGCGGGGCGCGCCGAGGTAGTAGGCCTTGTGGACGTCGGGACGGATTTGACGGGCGATGTGGGATTCGGCGAGGGCGAGGTAGGTTTCGTCACCGGGGTAATTGAGGAGGAAGCGGCGGGCGAATCCGGGGTCGGCCCATTTGACGTCGACGGTCCAGTGGCGGGATTGAATCTTGGCGCGGGTGGCGGCGAGTTCCTCGGGCGTGGGTTCGATGGAGTAGGCCGCGGCCATCGCCTGGTCGGCGCGGGTGGACTGATCGGAGCCGGGGCGCGTGACGAAGGGGGCGGCGGGGGCGTCGGCGGGGGCCACTCTGAAGTTGACGAAGAAATGGGACCCGAAGGTCATGCCCGCGAAATTGGCGTCGTTTCCGTTGATCCCTTGGTGGTTGTCCACGCTCACGACGAGGTCGGCGAGCGGATGGGGCGGCAGCGCGGCGGGATCGGAGCGGTGGTTGAAACGCGGAGGGAAGGTGCGGACGAAGTTTACGCGTTCGGAATAGGGGACGGCGCGGACGTAGACGATGGCGTCGGGGAAGGCGGCGCGGAGCGTTTCGGCGAGCTCGGTTTTGTAGAGGTTGACGTTGGCGGACCACCAGAGGGCGCGGAGCGGGGCGGTCTCGAGGAGCTCGGCGTGGTGGCGCTTTTGATACCTGTCGCGGGTGGCGAGGGCGATGAAGTCGTCGCCGAGTCCGCACTGGCGGAGGATGTATTCGACGGGGTAGCGCGAGTCGGTGATCTCGATCACGAGCGGCGCGGCGGTGTCGGAGGCGGGTTTGACGGCTTCGGGCGGAGGCGGCGTGAGGTTCGCGGGGGCGATGTTGTTCGGATGTTGGAACGTGATGAACGGATTGGAGGTGCAGCCGGAGAAAAGGGCGGCGGCGAGGAGGGCGATCGGAGCGAACGAGCGGATGCGCATTTTATCGGTCGGGTGTTGGTTGATGCGGGACGATTGGGGACGGGGTTGCCGGTGCGGAAAGGGCGGGCAGGCGTCGGCTGCCGGGCTCGGGCACGGGGATGGCGGTGGCGTGGATCTTGGCCGCGCGTGTGTCGCCGGTCTCGGGGCGGACCACGTCATGGATCGCCGGGAAACGGCGACGGCGAAGCCTCGGGCGAGGGGGGAAATGCGGAGCTGGGAACTGCATGCCGGGGAGAAGCTGGAGGAGCGTTGTCGCGCGCATGAAACACGCCGGCTTGCGACAATCGCGGTGCGATGGAGGGGGACTTTAGCAATCGGTTGGCGGCGAGTCCTTGGGAAAATATCCCGTCGTCGGCGTTCGGGCGCGAAGGGCTCAGACGAAGCCGTGATCGAAGGCGAAGCGGACGAGGGTGGCGGGTTCGTGCATGCCCAGCTTGTCCTTCAGGGAGGTGAGCTGGTTTTGCACGGTCTTGGGGCTGACGCCGAGAAGGCCGGCGATGGCCTTGGGGTTGTGGCCGCGGGCGTAGAGCGTGATGATGTCCCGCTCGCGAGAGGTGAGGGAGGCGTTGTTCGGATCCGGATCAGGGAGATCGGAGGCCTCGCCGAGGAGCCGTTCCGTGACCGGGCAAAAGGCGGGTTGGCCGGCAAGCACCCGACGGAGGGCGGTCTCGAAGTCGTCGAGACCGGACTGTTTCATGACGAAACCATGGGCACCGGCGGCGATGGCGAGCCGGATGGAGGCGGCGTTTTCGTTCGCGGAGAGGGCCAGCCAGCGGGTGGACGGGAGCCGGGGCACGAGCCGTTCGAGGAGCCGGGCGGCGGAGCCGTCGGGCAACATCCAGTCGAGGATGACGAGATCGGGGTGGTGATCGAGGCAGGCGCGGATGCCGTCCTCGATGCTCCCGCAGGAGGCGACGAGCCGGCACCCAAGCCGCTCGGTGAGCACGACAGTCAGAACATGACGGACCAAGGTTTGGCCTTCGATCATGACGACGCCGCAAACCATAAATGATTTGCTAAAGCAGATTGGGCTGAGGTCGAGTCCGTAGGGAGCGAGTTTATGATTTTTTCCAACAGCCGGACAGCCGGGTGTAAAATGTTCCGAGTATTTGGCGTGGAGGCCGGCGGTCTCAGCGCCCGTCGGAGGAGGGAGGTTGGGCGGCCTTTCAGGACTTCGGCGTTGCCGAGGTCGACGACGAGAGGCCGGCGGTGGCCGGGCCGGTTGGCCGGGGGAGACGCCGTCCAAGGCGTTGTCGTTGCGGAGCGACTGGCCGGGCGCGGAGGAGCGGCGAAGACGTAAACGCGTATGAAGGGAGAGAACGCGTCGGCGGGGTTGGGCGTGGCGGGAAGGAAATCCGGCTGTCCTTTTCGCTCGGGGTGCGGCGTCGGTTTCGGTTCCGCGCACCCGTGCGGAAGGCGGAGACGGTGCTTCGGCCGGGGCCGGTCGTGCTTTGGCTTGTCACCCTATTGGGCCGCCTCTTCATCGACCGTTTCCCGATGAAGTATATTTTCGTGACAGGTGGCGTCGTTTCCTCGCTGGGCAAAGGCCTCACGGCCGCGGCCCTTGGCGCGCTTTTGGAAATGCGCGGCATGACCGTGCGCATCCAGAAGTTCGACCCCTATCTCAATGTCGATCCGGGCACGATGAGCCCCTACCAGCACGGCGAGGTCTATGTGCTCGAGGACGGCGCCGAGACCGACCTCGACCTCGGTCACTACGAGCGTTTCACCAGCGGCAAGCTTTCCCGTATCAACAGCCTCAGCTCCGGCCAGATCTACGAGAGCGTGATCCAAAAGGAGCGTCGCGGCGCCTATCTCGGCAACACCGTGCAGGTGATTCCGCACGTCACCAACGAGATCAAGGAGCGCATCACGATGGCCGCGAAGGATGTCGACGTGCTCATCACCGAGATCGGCGGCACCACGGGCGACATCGAGGGGTTGCCCTTCCTCGAGGCGTTGCGCCAGTTCGCGCTGGAGCAGGGCCCGCGCGACGTCGTCTTTATCCACGTCACGCTCGTGCCCTATCTTGCCGCCGCGGGCGAGTTGAAGACCAAGCCCACGCAGCAATCGGTCGCGAAGCTGCGCGAAATCGGCATCCAGCCGCACATCCTCGTCTGCCGCACCGAGCATCCGCTCGAGCCCGGCGTGCGCGACAAGTTGTCCATGTTTTGCAACGTGCCGGTGAAGGCCGTGATCGAGTGCGCCGACGTGAAGTCGATCTACGAGCTTCCGCTCGCGCTCCAGAAGGAGGGGCTCGACCAGCTCGTCGTCGATCTTTTCGGCGTCAACAAGCCGCAGCCCGAGCGCAACGTGTGGGCCGAGCTCGCGCGCCGCATCAACAACCCCGCGCACCGCGTCCGCATCGGCGTCGTCGGCAAATACATCGAGCTCCAGGACGCCTACAAATCCGTCTACGAGTCGATCACCCACGCCGGCATCGCCAACAACGCCAAGGTCGAGATCGTGCGCATCGACGCCGAGGATCTCGAAAAGCGCGGCGGCACCGCCCTGCTCAAGGGCCTCGACGGCATCCTCGTTCCCGGCGGCTTCGGCGACCGGGGCACCGAGGGCAAGATCATCGCCGCCCGTTACGCCCGCGAAAACAAGGTGCCCTACTACGGCCTCTGCCTCGGTCTCCAGATCGCCGTCATCGAGTTTTGCCGCAACGTCCTCAAGCTGAAGGGAGCCAACTCCACCGAGTTCGATCCGCAGTGCGAGCACCCCGTCATCAACATGATGGAGGAGCAGAAGAAGATCGTCGACAAGGGCGCCACCATGCGCCTCGGCAGCTACGAGTGCGCGCTCACGCCCGGTTCGAAGGCCGCGAAGGCCTACAAGGCCGAGAGCATCCGCGAGCGCCATCGCCACCGCTTCGAGGTCAACAACGCCTACGTCGGCCAGATCCAGCGCGCGGGCATGCTCGTCTCGGGCATCAACCCGCGCCGCAATCTCGTCGAGATCGTCGAGCTCAAGGACCACCCGTTCTTCCTCGCGGTGCAGTTCCCCCCCGAGTTCCAGTCCAAGCCGCTCCAGGCGCATCCGCTCTTCGCCGCCTTCATCGCCGCCGCGCTCAAGAACGCCAAGCCGGCGAAACCCGCGACGAAACCCGCCGCGAAGAAGAAGTCGAAGGCCAGGAAGTAAGGCGGGGCGGGTCCGCCGGGCCCGCCGCCGCAGGTCGGCACACGCAACCTTTTCCGGACGGCCCGGCGGTCCGTCCCCACCTCAGACACCATGCCTCTCTTCGACCCGAAAAAACTTCTCGTTCTCGCCGGTCCCTGCTCGCTCGAAAACGAGAAGGTCGTGCGCACCGTCGCGGAAAAACTCGTCGCGCTGCGCGCCGCGTATCCGGAAATCAACTTCATCTTCAAGGGGTCTTTCGACAAGGCCAACCGGACCTCGATCTCCGGCGGGCGCGGCACCGGGCTCGAGGCAGGCCTCGCGCTGCACGCCCTCGTGAAAAAGGACTACGGCCTGCCCTGCGTGACCGACGTCCACGAGAGCGGCCAATGCGCGCCCGTCGCCGAGGTCTGCGACGTGTTGCAGATCCCCGCCTACCTTTGCCGTCAGACCGATCTGCTCCTCGCCGCCGCCGCGACGGGCAGGACCGTCAACGTGAAGAAAGGCCAGTTCCTTTCGCCCAACGACATGGTCCACGTCGTCGGGAAACTGAAGCACGGCGGCGCCGCCGAGATCTGGCAGTGCGAGCGCGGCGCGACCTTCGGCTACAACAACCTCGTCGTCGACATGCGCACCTTCCCGATCATGGCGCGCAACGGCTGCCCGACCATCCTCGACGCCACCCACAGCGTGCAGCTCCCCGGGGCCGCCGGGGGCAAGAGCGGCGGTCAGCGGGAGTTCGTGCCCACGCTCGCCTTCGCCGCGCTCGCGGCCGGCGCCGACGGCCTCTTCCTCGAAACCCATCCCGATCCGGACAACGCCCTCAGCGACGGCCCGAACATGGTGCCTCTCGACCGGCTCGAGCCCCTGCTCGCCAAGTGTCTTGATTTCTGGCGCCTGGCGCGGTCCTGAGCTCATCGGATCCGCATCTTTTGCCCGTCGCATGTCGGGCGAGGCGCGCGATTGACCGCCATCGGACGTCCGTCACGCTGCTTGCATTCGTATTCGCATGGCCACCTTCCTCATCGACATCCCCGTGCCCAGCATGGGAGCGACCGTAAACGAGCTGACCGTGATCGACCTCAAGGTGACGGTTGGTTCCGAGGTGAAAAAAGGCGGCATCGCCGCCGAGCTCGAAAGCGACAAATCCGTTTTTGAATGGGAGTCGCCCTGCGACGGCGTGGTGAAGGCCGTGCATTGTCGTGCCGGCGACATCATCCGTTCCGGCGACCTTTTCCTCAGCATCGAGACCGCCGACGAATCGCTCCGCCATCTCGAATCGAAAGCCGGCGCTTCCGCCGCCGCCGCGAAATCCGCCGCGCCGGCGCCGGCTCCTGCTCCCGCCGCGCCGAGCGCCAAGCCCGTTGCCGCGCCCGCCCCGTCCTCCGGCGGGGCTTCGCCGCTTTGGACGCCGCGCGCGATCAAGCTCGCCCAGGAGGCCGGTTTCGATCCCGCCTCGATCAGCGGCATCGCCGGCACCGGGCCGGGCGGACGCGTCACCGGCGAGGATTTCCAGGCCTGGCTCGCCACCCGTCCCACCGCGGCCGGCGCCGGCGGAGCCTCCGCCTCGCTCGCGCCCGCCGGGGCCCTCGCGCCGGCTCCGGTTGACGACACCGTGTGCATCGCCGGCGTCGGCTACGCCGTGCCGAAGAACATCCGCCCGACGAGCGAGATCCTGAAGGCCTTCCCCGGCCGCACCGAGGCCGAGATGCACAAGCTCACCGGCATCCACGAGCGCCGCTACGCCGGTCCGGACGAGTCCGCGACCTCGCTCGCCGCCACCGCGGTGAAGCACGCGCTCAAGCAGGCGGGACTCGCGGCCGAAGAGATCGACGGCATCGTGCTCGCCACGATCATTCCCGACCAGCCCGTGCCCTCGATGGCGAGCGCGCTCGCCCGTCAGCTCGGTTGTCCGAAGGCGCTCGCCTTCGACGTGAACGCGGCCTGTTCCGGCTGGCTCTACGCGCTCGAGGTCGGCCGCGCCTTCATCCGCGGCGGCACCGCGAAAAACGTCGTCGTCGTCACGGCCGAACTGCTCTCGCGCATCACCAACCCGAACGACCACGAGACGGCCTTCCTCTTCGGCGACGGCGCCGGCGCGGCCGTGCTCACCGACGCCACCGGCGGCCATCGCCTGCACCGCATGGCGCTTTCCGGCGACGCCGCGCATTTCGAGGCGATCCAGCGTCCGGGCGGCGGCGCCGCGCGTCCCGTGCCCTGCGCGGACGGCAGCGATCGCGACGACTTCTATCTTCAAATGGACGGCGCGGCGGTTTTCAAAAACGCCGTCATCGCCTTCGCCGACCAGATCGAGAAGACGCTCGAGCGCCACGGCCTGAAGCCCGAGGACATTTCCTGGATCGTGCCGCACCAGGCCAACGAGCGCATCCTGCGCGCGGTCGGCAAACGCGTCGGAATCCCCTTCGAGCGTTTCGTCGTCACGATATCCAAATACGGCAACACCTCCGGCGCCTCGGTCTCGATGGCGCTCGGCTGGGCCGCCGAGGAAGGCATCTTCAAGACCGGCGACCGCATCATCTTCTGCTCGGTCGGCGCCGGCCTCACCTACGCCGGCGGTCTGCTGGTCTGGTGAGTTATAACGATCGGGCGGGACCGCTGGGCCCGCCGAGTTTGATTGGCGCTTCTCCTCGTAAGTCGCGGCGGGTTCGCCGGCGGCCCCGCCCGACCGCATCGCGATCCACCCGCAAAAAAGCCGCCGGCGCTCGAGGCGCCGGCGGCTGGGTTTGAAGCGTCGTTTTGGGGATGCTGTTACTTCTTGAGGTGGCCCGAGACGAGCTTGGTCATCTCGAACATGCTGACGGTCTTCTTGCCGTTGAAGACGGCCTTCAGCTTGTCGTCGGCGTTGATCTGGGTCTTCACCTTCTTGTCCTGGAGACCGTTCTTCTTGATGTAGTCCCAGAGTTTCTTGGTGAGCTCGGTGCGGGGCAGGGGCTTCGAACCGACAACGGCCGCGAGGGCGTCGTCAGGCTGAACCGGTTTCATGAAGGCAGCGTTGGGTTTGCGTTTGGCCATAGCGGAGACGGGCGTAGAGGCGGCGCGGGCGAAAGCAACATCGTTTTCAGAGGTAAATTTCGCGTTTTCAGAGGGAAAAGTTCGCACTTGCGCACCTCGCCGCGAGCTGATGCGCGGGTCCCGCGCCGCGTCGCCGGCGCATTCGTTCCGCGTTGTATTTGTATTTCAACTACGCGTCCGCGGTTCCGCCGGACGCGAACTGCGCGTGGAGGCGGGCGTAGGCCCCGCCGCGCGCGAGCAGTTCGTCGTGGGTGCCGCGTTCCACGACGACGCCGCGGTCGAGCACGAGGATGAGGTCGGCCGCGCGGATCGTGCTCAGCCGGTGGGCGACGACGAGGCTCGTGCGTCCGCGCAACAGGCGGACGAGCGCTTCCTGCAGGCGGGCCTCGGTGAGCGAGTCGATCGCGCTCGTCGCCTCGTCGAGGATGACGAGCCGCGGGTCGGCGAGCCAGGCGCGCGCGAAGCACACGAGCTGACGCTGGCCGAGCGAGAGTCCGCCGCCGCGTTCGCCGACCTCGGTGGCGAGGCCGTCGGGCAGTTGTTCCGGCAACTCGGGGCAACCGAGCGCGGCGAGCGCGGCGCGCACCTCGGCCTCGGTCGCCTCGGGACGCGCGAAGCGGATGTTGTCGAGCACGGTGCCGGTGAAGAGGAAGTTCTGCTGCGTGACGATGCCGAGCTGGCGGTGCAACGAGCGACCGGTGATCGAGCGAATCTCGCGGCCGTCGATCAGGATCTCGCCCGCGTCGGGCAGGTAGAACTTCGTCGCGAGATTGATGATCGAGCTCTTGCCGCTGCCGGTGTGGCCGACGAGCGCGATCGTTTGCCCGGGGGCGGCGCGGAAACTCACGTCGCGCAGCACGGGGGTGTCGGGTTCGTAGGCGAAGGTGACGTTGCGGAATTCGAGATCGACGCCGGTGAGCCGGGAGCCGGGAGCCGGGAGCGTGGAGCCGGGGGCGGTCTGCGATTCGGCTCCTGGCTCCTTGCTCGTGGTTCCTTGTTCCCCGCTCCACGCGCCCTGCTCGCGCCGCGGATCGGGAAGATCCACGGCGTCGGGCGCGTCAACCCACTCGGGCTCGCGGTCGATGAGCTTGAAGACGCGTTCCGCTCCGGCCATCGCGACGAGGGCGTGGTTGTAGAGATTCCCGAGCACGGTGATCGGGGCGAAGAAGAAGTTGGCGAAGAAGAAGAAGGTGATGAGCGCGCCGATATCCATCCCGCCGTGGAGCACGCGCCAGCCGCCGAGGAGAAGGAGGGCGGCGATGAAGAACTGGTTGTTGAGCTCGAGGATCGGGTTGAGCGTCGCGGAGGCGCGGGCGAGGTTCATGTTGTGCCGCGAGTGGTCGGCGAGCAGCCGGCGGAAGAGGCCGGCGTTGGTCGCCTCGCGCACGAAGCCCTGCGTCACGCGGATGCCGTTGACCGATTCGGCGAGCGTGGCGGTGACGCGGCTGAAGCTTTCGTGCGAGGCGCGCGAGAAGCGGGAGAGCCGGTCGCGGAAGTGGAGATTCACCTTCCAGATCACCGGCGCGAGGCCGAGCACGACCAGGAACATCGGCCAGTCGGTCCAAAGCATGACGACGGCGGCGCCGAGCATCTGTCCGCCCTGCACGATCGAGACGAAGAACACGTCCTGGATGCCGACGCGCAGCGCCTCGATGTCGGAGGTCATGCGGCCGAGGACGCGTCCGAGTTTCGTCTTGTGGAAAAAGGCCATCGGTTGCCGCTGCACGCTCGCGAAGAGCTCGCCGCGCAGGCGGTGGACCACGCGCTCGCCGAGTTCCTGCGCGTAGCGCATGCGGAAGTGGAACATGCTTTCCGAGACCAGGGCCAGGAGACCGTAGCCGAGAGCGGTCCACCACAGGCCGGCGCGGTCGCCGCGCGCGACGGGACCGGCGATCGCGGAGCTGAAAAGCCAGGTGAGACCGGCGAGCTGCGCCGAGCGCGCGAGGGTGAGGAAGACGAGCCAGTTTCGCTGCCAGGCGAAAGGCTTCGTGTAGCCGAAGAGCCGGCGGATCAGGCCCCACTCGAGCGGACGTTGCGCGGCGTCCTCGGGATCCTCGCCGGGGCGCTGCACGACGGTGAGCGGTCCGCGGGGCAGCGGACGGCCGTCGTTGCGCCGTTCGGGAGGTTCGGGGCGGAAGAAGGGCGCCTGTGTTTTCATGCGGCGGAGCCTCCCTCGTTTTCGAGTTCGCGGCTGTCGACGAGCTGGAGCGCGGCGACGCTTCGGTAGGGGCCCGGGGCGCGCATCAGTTCCGCGTGGGTGCCCTTTTGCACGATGCGTCCGTTTTCGAGGACGACGATGAAGTCGGCGCGGCGCAGGGTGCTGACCCGGTGCGCGACGATGAAGGTGGTGCGGTCCTTGATCGCGCTTTCGAGGGCGGCGAAGATTTCGTGCTCGGTGCGCGCGTCGATCGCGGCGGTGGGATCGTCGAGCAGGAGGATCGAGGGTTCGAGGATCAGCGCGCGGGCGAGGGCGAGGCGTTGGCGCTGGCCGCCGGAGAGGGTGTTGCCGCCTTCGCCGAGGATGGTGTCGTAGCCTTGCGGCAGGGCGGCGATGAAGTCGTGGGCCTGCGCGATGCGCGCGGCGCGTTCGATCTGTTCCCGCGTGGCGTCGGGGTGGCCGAAGGCGAGGTTCGCGGCGATGCTGTTGGAGAAGAGGAAGCTTTCTTGGAAGACGATGCCGATGCGGCGGCGCAGGTCCTCGAGCCGGTAGTGGCGCACATCCACGCCGTCGACGAGCACGCGGCCGCGCTGCGGATCGAAGAAGCGCGGCACGAGGCTCATGAGGGAGCTTTTGCCGGAGCCCGTCGCGCCGAGGATGGCCACGCAGGCGCCGGCGGGGACGTGCAGGTCGATGTCGCGAAGCACGAAGGCGGCGCCGGCGGCGGGATCGCCGTAGGAGAAGGAGACGTTGTCGAAACGCACCTCGCCGCGCAGGGATGGGCAGGGCAGGGCGTCGGGCGCGTCCGCCACCTCCACCGGGGCGTCGAGAATTTCGAAGACGCGGCGCGAGGCGACGAGCGACTGCTGCACGCTGTTCACGATCGTGGCGAGCTGGTTGACCTGTCCGGAAAACTGTTCGAGCAGGCCGGCGAACACGACCAGGCCGGCGCCGAGCGGGAGACGTCCCTCGATGACGAGCCAGCCGCCGTAAGCGAGGAGCACGAGCAGGTTGATGCGGGTGAGCAGGCCGATCGACGGGGAGAAGGTGCTTACGCGCCAGAAGATGCCTCGTTGCTGGGCGAGCACGTGGTCGTTGCGCGCGGCGAAGGCGGCGCGGTCCTCCTCCTCGCGGCCGAAGGCCTTGATCACGGGCACGCCCTGGATCGACTCGGTGAAGTGCTGCACGAGCCGGTCGACGAGCTGGCGGTTGGCGGCGTAGCGCGGCTGGATCCAGCGGGAGAAAAGCACCGAGGCTATCGCGAGCAAAGGCGTGGTCGCGAGGCAGGCGAGCGTCAGAGTCGGACTGAGGCTCACCATGTAGACCAGGTAGACCGTCAGGGAGACGATCATGATGAAGCTCTGGATGAGCACCTGATCGAGAAACATGCGGACGTGCTGCACGTCGCCGGTGATGCGGGTGATGATCGAGCCGGTGGTGTTGGCGTCGAAGAAGCGAAAGCTCAGCCGCTGCAGCTTGGTGTAGAGCTCGGAGCGCAGATCGACGACGAGGCGTCGCTGCACGAGGTCGTTGATCGAGATGCTGTAGAGAAAGTTGAGCAGCGCGCGCGTCGCGGCGAAGAGCAGGATCGAGCCCGCGATCGCCGTGATCGTCGCCAGCGGGGACCAGGTGACGGTGATCTCCGGAAAAAAGGGGGGATGCAGCGTCGGCGGCGGCGCGGCGGGGTCGTGGCGCGCCTCGATCACGTGTTTGATGTAGTCGATGCCGTGGCCGGTCAGGGAAAGGCCGGCCAGACCCAGCGTGAGCAGCACGCATTGGAGCAACAGCACCCGCACGCAACGCAGCCGGTAGCGCCACGCCAGCCCGAGAAGCCGCCGCACGAGCTGCCAGTCGGTCGGGGGGGCGGGCGGCTGGGACGTGGCGTCGGACATAGACGAAGACGAAAGCCTTCACTCTGCGCGACGTGCGCGCGTTTGCCACGCCTTGTTTTACAAGGGGAATCCCCTGTTTGCATTCAGAGAATGCATTTGGGGATTGATTTTGGACTAAATAGTCAACTATTGTCCGCCCATCATGGGACGCACCTCCGACGCCAAGGAACGCCTGATGGCGGCCACGCTCGACCTCATTTGGGAGGAGAGCTACGGTGCGGTCACCATTGACGACATCTGCAAACGCGCCGGCGTGAAGAAGGGCAGTTTCTATTATTTCTTCCCGGGCAAAGCCGAGCTGGCCGTCGCCGCGCTGGAGGACATGTGGCAGAACAAGTGGAAGCCCTTCCTGGACAAACACCTCTCGCCCGCGCAGGAGCCGTATGCCCGGATCCGCGGCTACCTCGAAGCCGCCGTCACGATGCACAAACAGCTCGCGGAACAGCACGGCAAGGTGCTCGGCTGTCCGCTATGTTCCCTTGGTAACGAAGTTTGTGGTTTTGAGCAAACGGTCATCGACACGATCCGTGATCTCTTCGTCCGCAAACGCCGTTACTACGAATCCGCGATCCGCGACGCCCTCGCGTCCGGCGTGATCGAGCCTTGCGATCCCGCCGAAAAGGCCACCGCGCTCTTCGCCCTGATCAACGGCCTCGTTTCGCAGGCCCGGATCATGAACGACGTGAAGCTCCTCGACTACATCCCGCCGCTCGGGATGGAGATGCTGAAATTCCGCGCACCCGTGCCCGCCTGACCTCGGGCGGCGCCCGTTCTGTTCTTCCTTTTGCAACTTCCTGTCGCGCCGCATATCCGGCGCCCCTCATGCCGCGCCTCGAAGCGCGTTTTTTTTGGATTCGTTAGTTTACCAGATAGTCAACTATTAAAGCCATGCATGCTCTCAACCATCTCTCCACGCCGCGCACCTTTCGCCGTGTTTCCGCCGAAGCCATCGCACATCTCGCCGCCACCGACGCCCAGGCGGCGCGGCTGGCCGCCCTCGGCCACGCTCCCACCCGGCGCACCGAGGCCTCGGCGCGCTTCTGGACCGGCCATCTGATCGACCGGCTCTCCACGCCGATCAGCCGGCTGCGCGAGTAACTCCCGTTTTTCCTCATCGCCCGTTTCCGCCTCCCTCCATGCAACGTCGCATCCTCGTCATCGCTGTCGCCGCGCTCGCCCTCCTCGCCGTGGCGACGCCGCTCACGCTCCGTGTCCTCCGCGCCGGCTCCTCCGCACCCGCCGTCGCGGCCCCGCCTCCGCCCTCCGTCACCGTCGCGCTCGTCGAGCAACGCACGCTCGTCGAGTCCGAGGAACTCACCGGCCGCGTCGACGCCATCGAAAGCGTCGATCTCCGCGCCGAGGTCGGTGGACGTCTGGCCGCCGTCCATTTCAAGGCCGGCCAACTCGTCGCCGCCGGCGACCTTCTCTTCACGATCGACCCGCGCACTTACGCCGCCGCTCGCGACGCCGCCCGGGCCGCGGTCGCCCGCGCCGAGGCGCTCGCCGCCACCACGGCCAAGGAGGCCGCGCGCGCCGCGAACCTTCTCGCCCGCGAGGCGATCAGCGCCGAGGAGGCCGACCTGCGCCAATCCCGCGCCGCCGAGGCCGCCGCCGAGCTTCTCGCCGCGCGCGCCGCGCTCACCGCCGCCGAGATCGATCTCGAGCGCACCGAGGTCCGCGCGCCGATCGCCGGCCGCGTCTCCCGCGAGCTCGTCACCACCGGCAACCTCGTGTCGCCCGCCACGCCTCTCACCACGGTCGTCTCGACCGGCCGAGCCTACGTCTACGCCGACGTCGCCGAGGCGACCGTGCTCAAGTTCCGCGCGCTCGACCGCGCCGGCCGCCTCCAGCGCGACGAGCAGGGCCGCATCCCGGTCGAGCTCGCGCTTGCCGACGAGTCGGAGTATTCCAGATTTGGATACATCGAGAGCGTCGACAACCGCCTAGACACCGCCACCGGCACGCTCCAGCTCCGTATGCTCTTCGATGATCCGGAAAACGCCCTCGTGCCCGGGCTCTTCGCCCGCGTCCGCGTGCCGCTTGGCACGCCGCAGCCCACGCTCCTCATCAGCGAGCGCGCCGTCGGCACCGACCAGAGCCAGAAGTTCGTCCTCGCCGTCGACGACGCCGGCGTCGCCACCTACCGCACCGTGCGGCTCGGCGGACTCGTCGACGGCAAACGCGTCGTCCGCTCCGGTCTCCAGGCCGGCGAAACGATCATCGTCAACGGCCTCCAGCGCGTCCGGCCCGGGATGACCGTCGCCGCGCAGTTGGAAAACGGCCCGCCCGCTCCCGCGCCGACCGGCCTCGCCGTCGCCCGGCGCTAAGCCTGCTCATCTTGTAGACACGCCCGTCCTCGGGCGTGCCCCTTGAACCGTATCCGCTCTCCACCGCACGGCCGGGACGGCCGTGGCTACACTTCAGCGTCGCTCTCCTCTTTATCGGCCGCTCTCCCGCGGCCCTCAGGCCACTGCCATGAACATCGCCGACTTCTTCATCAAACGCCCGATCTTCGCCGGCGTTCTCTCGCTGCTCACCTTCCTCGTGGGCGCGATCGCCCTCTTCCAACTTCCCGTTTCGCAATATCCCGAGGTCGTGCCGCCGACCGTCGTCGTGCGCGCCAGCTACCCGGGCGCGAACCCGACCGTCATCGCCGACACCGTCGCCGCGCCGCTCGAGCAGTCGATCAACGGAGTCGAGAACTCGCTCTACATGTTCTCGCAGAGCACCGCCGACGGCGTGCTCACGCTCACCGTCACCTTCCGCATCGGCACCGATCTCGATACCGCGCAGGTGCAGGTGCAGAACCGCGTCGCGCAGGCCCTCCCGAAGCTCCCCGAGGAAGTCCGCCGCCTCGGCGTCACCACGGTCAAATCCTCGCCCGACCTCACCATGGTCGTGCATCTCACCTCGCCCGACGGCCGTTACGACGACGTCTATGTTCGCAACTACGCCACGCTCCAGGTGCGCGACGTTCTCGCCCGTCTGCCCGGTGTCGGTCAGGTCAACATCTTCGGCTCGGGCGACTACGCCATGCGCGTCTGGCTCGATCCGCACAAACTCGCCGCCCGCGACCTGACCGCGAGCGATGTCGTCGCCGCCATCCGCGAGCAAAACGTGCAGGTCGCCGCCGGCACCATCGGCGCCCAGCCCGTCTCCGCTCCGAGCGCCACGCAGCTCCTCATCAACGCCCAGGGCCGCCTCCTCGACGAGGAGGAGTTTGGCGAGATCGTGGTGAAAACCTCCGGCGGCCCCGGCGGCGCGCGCGTGCTTCTCCGTGACGTCGCCCGCCTCGAACTCGGCGCCAACGACTACGCGCTCCGCTCCCTCCTCGACAACAAGGCCGCGGTCGCGCTCCCCATTTTCCAGCTCCCGGGCAGCAACGCCATCGCCATCTCCGACGCCGTGCGCTCCACGATGGCCGAGCTGAAGAAGACCTTCCCCGAGGGACTCGACTACCGCATCGCCTACGATCCGACCATCTTCGTCCGCAAGTCAATCGAGTCCGTCGTCCACACGCTCCTCGAGGCCGTGTTCCTCGTCGTGCTTGTAGTGATTTTGTTCCTACAAACCTGGCGCGCTTCGATCATCCCGCTCGCCGCCGTGCCCGTCTCGCTCGTCGGCACCTTCGCCGCGATGCTCGCGCTGGGCTTCTCGATCAACGCGCTCTCGCTCTTCGGTCTCGTGCTCGCCATCGGCATCGTGGTCGACGACGCGATCGTGGTCGTCGAAAACGTCGAGCGTAACATCGCCCTCGGGCTCGAGCCCCACGAGGCCACGCGCCGCGCGATGAAGGAGGTCACCGGCCCGATCATCGCCACCGCGCTCGTGCTCACCGCCGTCTTCGTGCCCACCGCCTTCGTGCCCGGGCTCACCGGCCGCTTCTACCAGCAGTTCGCCATCACCATCGCGATCTCGACCGTCATCTCGGCC